>ERZ772932.55-NODE-55-length-70830-cov-4.611643_pt1 | contig 70830 bp, 61 predicted proteins | sample MGYA00511684_ERZ772932 | MGnify/ENA primary metagenome ERZ772932 (study PRJEB29015, sample SAMEA2738078) | human oral metagenome | biome: human oral; feature: human-associated habitat; material: saliva | place: China | collected 2210 ...
GTGTCAAAATCCTTCGGCAAGCGCCAACGCTGACCGGCGTGGGGAGCCTCCGGGTACTTAGTGGCATCAATGTTGCCGTCAGCCATTTTCGCGGGGAATGAAGCGCCACGCTGGTAATTGGGGAAGGTTACCGATAGGGCGTGGTTAATCTTGCCGCTACGTAGCTCATCAATGCCAATCTGCGTGTTTTCATTAGCCATACCAACAACAGAGGAGGTGCCAGACGCGAGGTTCAGCCAGTAGTTATTTTCGCCTAGTCCACCGAAGTTAGGGATGCCAGTCATGAAACCGCCCGAAGAGTATTTAATGACAGGTGTCCAGTCGGCTTCAACCTGAATATTCAGGGTGCCGCCAGCCTTCTCTACAGCCGCGCGGGTAGCAGTGATAGCGCCTGTGTGTGCGTCAATAGACACGCCCTCAACCGGGTTTACGAGGCGGAAGGTCTGACCACGACCAACGGGGTATCGCATATCGCGTCCAGATTCCATGTCGCGAGAGTATGCCTGTACCGTGATAGTGTCGCCAGCAGAGTAAGGGGATACGTGGTTCCTGGGAGTGTCCACGGGGGTCAAACCGTCCTTAGCGGTGGTCTTCTCGCTAGGAATAGCCTGTAGCCGTGCGCTCTCAGCGTCAGTGGTCTGGGTTAGACCATCAACAGGTGCGTTAGTGAAATATGCCGTGTCATAATTCACCTTCTGGCGCTGAGCCTTATCCTTGCCGCCAGCCCAAGCTGTGACATTAGGGACGGTACCATCTTCGGACATCTTGATAGTCGCCGTAGTGCTGTAGGTCTGCGCGGGAGCGTCCTGCATGACGTGGAACATGGAAGTCCACAGACCAGTAGCAGTGTCGTAAGTTGCTAGAGACTTATCGCCCGACGGGTTGGGGTGCTTTAGGTACCATGTCGGAATAGGGCGGCTACCCATTGTGAGGCGGCGGGTTGCCTCGTTGGTGAGGGCGCGGTTATCGCGTGATACGACCTCTACGTATTCTTGGTTGGGGTTAGATGAGTCTACAGTAAGGGTGGGGATGAGTTCTTGCCCTGCGCCGCTACGGTTCACATTCTCGGCGGTGAGCCATTTATTGATGGTACGAGAGTAGACGAGGTGCTGGCTGTTGATGTTCTGACTATTGTCAAGCACGGGGGTGTTGTCGGGGAGCTTCTGGTAGGCGAAAGTGTCGCGGGCTACCTGCTGACCGGAACCCCAGATGCCAGTATCCTCAACCTTATGCAGGTCATCCACCGTCTTGGAGCTGTCTACGGGCGCATAGGGCGTTAGAACCTCTTGGGTTGGGTCAGCATTATTAAAACAGAATCCATTCACAGTGTTACCGTTCGCATCGAGAGGCACATTGCGGTATCCGGTTACTAGGCAAGGTTTACCGTTGCTGGAACTAGCGGTTTTAGTGGGCGCTGTTTCGCCGTGGTGGTTATCCCAGGCATTAGTGCCTGTAGCGTTAGCCATAGTCGACGGGAAGAGCGTTAGAGCGGTTAGGGTTAAGATGGTTGCTTTACGGTGAGTATTGCGCAATAGTCTGACCTTCAAAGGTTTGTCATACTGGTACAAATGTATATTTTTACACCGAACGTAAGGGTGTCTATATCAAACGCGCCAGTTTATGCTTATAGTTACGAATACTCTATATCATAGTTTATACTAGGGTGCATAAATATACATAAGTTGCGAAAGGGTAAAAACATGTGGTAGACTTGAGTTATCAATTTGAACGAAAGGAACAATCATGCAGACCAATACCCTGGAACAAATTTTTGAACAGGCAGACATCTTCGGTATGGCACGCCAAAATGGTATCGCTCCCGAGAGCATTGTTGCTTACGGTATTTACGGTTCTCAGGCTGTCGGCTTGGCTAATGAAAACAGCGACTTCGACGTTTTCGTCATTATCGACGAAGACATCAAGAAGAACCGCCGCATGATTAACAGTGAAGCAGGTGACTACAAGTTCATCCCCGTAACCGAATGGGGGAAGAACACGGACATGCTGTTCGACGTTATCGCTTTGAACTCTTTCATCTTCCCCGAGATGCGACGAAACGGCTCAGATACCCCTACGAAGAACCCGTGGGCGGCATACATCTTGAATACCCGCCCCTCCATGTACGAGGCAATGAAGGCGGCGCAGTCCTCAGCGAAGTATGCACGTATCCGCCGAGATGAAATGCAGGCACGCGAATCTTACGACCCTGTAAGCATGTACAAGCGTGAAAAGCTGGCGCGCAAGCAAACCATTCGCGCAAAGAAGATGGAAGATTACATCTTTAGCATCTTCACCACCGACGACGCGCGTTACACCCCGTACTTCACCGCCGTTGAGCGAGCCGAAGTTTTTAACTTCTAGTTTCTCTGTTACCCCACCCATTAGAGTAAGATGGGTGGGGCAACAGACCCCCACATTTTTCTACACCCCTTACATTTTAATTTTTGAAAGGCAACTAACCTTGAACCCGAAGCCGGTTAAGAAAACCAAAGTAAACGACAATAAGCACACCGTGTGCCTCGCCTGGAGCTTCATTGAAAAGGCAAATCATGAGTGGAACAAAATGTTTACCACGGCACGCCACAACAACAGCCGCGTGCGTCTCCCCAAAGAAACAGACACCAAGGGCATCCCATGGGATGAACCTATCAACAAAGAAGACCCGAACACCTGGGTTTTCGTAACCCTGACCACTATGGGGGAAGTTGTACCTGGCTGGGCATCAGAGTCCTTCGACCGCACCCGCTTCGACGGTGAAGACTTCTGGCTGGTACGCTGGGACAATGGAGAACTGATTAAGCCTGAGAAGGGGGCGGCTTTCCACCTTGAAGACGACGGTTTTACAGTCACAGTAAATGAGCAGTGGCGAGATGAGTTCCTACTTGCGTCCTCCGTGTTCCCTCAGCCTCTCACCACTGATAAGGATATCAACACGCACAACCTAATGGGTACTCTACGGAACGACGGCTTCCCTAACACAGTTCATTCTCTCATAAACTCCCTCTTTGGAATTGGTGAGACTGACCCGTGGTTCCCTGTAAAGGAAGCTATCAGAAACCTATGGAGCAACCCCAGCCTTGAATCAATTCTGGCGGCTGAAGACGCTATCAATAAGGCTATCGATGAGACTGTGTTGTTTGAGGCATAGTTGCCACCTGTAACCTTATATAAACTGAAACCCCCACAGGTTAAAACTTGTGGGGGTTTCTTCGTGCGCGTTTTTAAAATTTGACCTTGCCTGGCGGGAGCTCAATATCAGGAAACATGGTTACCTTACTGAGAGCTACAGCTTCACGTGACGCACGTGACCGCTCATGGTAATTAACAACATCTAGAGGCGTGGGAAATTCGGGTTTGAAGTTGTTCTGCCCCCTGTATCCTTCCCACTCTCGCCAACGCTTACGGCAGGCTTTGCAACCTCCACGGTAGCAGAGGCGCGGGATGCCGCAGATTGAACCGTCCTCCAGTACGCCAGTACATGTTGTATGCTTCGCTTTCAAAGTGATGTAGTCAATGTACGGCTTATATGGTGTGTTTCGCCCGGTGACCCAGTACTCGTCATAGTGGCGTGTGTAGCACTCTTTGCAGTTGGGTGTGTAATCGCTAGGGTCTGCTACACCGCACTCTTTGCAGGCTCGGGAGGGCATATCGGGAATGTCGGGTCGCTGAACCTCATACATCCCGTTATCTCGCGGGATGAGAGCGTCGCCGTCAATCTTTCCACGTTTCAGAACACGCCGGATAGCGTACTCCCATACTGTGTGATTTTCACAATGATACTCTACGCAGTCGAAACAGCCGGGCGTAAACATTCCACGCGGAGCCCCGCAAAGCGTACACCAGCTTGTCGTGTTATACACGTCGGACGGAACGGGTACGCGGAACACTACGCCGGTCGGCATACGATGTTGGCACCCCTCACAACCTGGGGTAGCTAAAAAATTACCTTTAACCACAGGGCACATGGGGCAAACATAGTCGGTGCGGTTATCACGCACCTGAAGCCATTTACTGAATGAGAAGCCTGCTTGATGCCACCAATAATGCCGGTAAAGGCAGGCGTTACATTTTTCGTTAATGTCTAGAGGGCTTGCACCGCAGGGGCACATGGTCAGCAGGGCGTGCTTATGGTTAAGGGACTCAATGTAATTGTTGGAGGTGCCGCTTTTCCAGCGTCTAGCCTGTATATAGAGGCAACGGTGGCAGGTTAGGGCGCACGAATCCGCAATATTGTCGTGCTCCGGATGGTTGCAGGTGGGGCATAGCTTGCGCTTTTCTCCCAAAACGGGTTTCTCCTTTATGTGCATGATAAGCGGGGCTACGATAGCTTTAGTGAAGCATCTGTAGCCCCGCTGTACTGTTCAACTGTAAATAAGTTTACAGCATTAGTGCTGGGTACCCAAAATAGTGCGCGTGAATGAACGTTTTACAAATACGCGGTTCATCTGGTTATACATGTCCCCAGATTCTAGCTTGTATTCGATTTTCGGGTCTTTCTGTGCGTAGGAGCGTAAACCAATGCCTTCTTTAAGGTATTCAAGGTCGGCAAGGTGTCCTACCCACTCATCATCGATGGCTGACAGTGCGGCGGCACGTGCGTACATTGCCGCGTGCGCTTTATCAAGCTCCGCCATCCTCAACCACTGCTGTTCAGCGGCAGATGTTAGCTCATAAACGATAGCGTCGCGGGTTAGCTCTGTAGCGGATGGATACTCTTCCTCTAAATCTTTAGGGGCAATAGTAGGTGACCATTGCAGTTCATCTTTAAGGTGCCGCCAGAGCTTGTTCAGGTTCCAGTCGTCAGCATGTTTGCCTTGTTCATCGAGCCAGTCTCCTACTGTGTTGCTTACGCTCTGTTCAATGAACCATGATGCTTGGTCGAGAATGAAGTCTGGGTCGCCGGTGAGAATCTTAGCGCGCTCACCATAGGTGGTTTTACGCTGTTCCGTGAGAACGTCGTCGTACTGGAGTGTGTTCTTACGTGCTTCACGGTGCCTGCCGTCAATGGATGCCTGGGCGTTCTCAATAGCCTTAGTGAGGAGCTTGCCCGTCACAGGGGTATCTGGGTCTTTTGCCATAGCGCGCGCTACCCTAGCTAGACTGCTTGCGCCGTAGAACCGCAGAATCTCATCGTCTAATGACAGGAAGAATTTACTCTTACCGGGGTCACCTTGACGACCTGCACGTCCGATGAGCTGGTTATCGATACGACGCGAATCATGGCGGGTTGTGCCAATCACGTATAAGCCGCCTAGTTCACGCACAAGCTCCGCTTCTTCTTCCACCTTAGCGTCCGCAATGGGCTGTAGAAGTTTACGCTGATTCTCATACTCAGCAGGCGTGTACTGGGGCGTAAGACCCATGATGGTGAGCTGTTCTTCCACAATCATGTCCGCATTACCACCCAATAGAATGTCGGTGCCACGACCAGCCATGTTGGTAGACACTGTAACAGCACCTAGACGACCCGCCTGAGCGATAATGTGCGCTTCCTGCTCCTCATGGCGGGCGTTCAACACATTATGCCTAATACCCGCCTCTGATAGTAGCCTGGAAAGCTTCTCAGAAGCGGCAACGCTAGTGGTACCAATAAGAATGGGCTGAGCAAGCGGACGTTCTTCCCCATCCTGTGTAATATAGGTTCCATCTGCCGAGCCGTGAAGCTCTTTAATCTCCGCGATAACCGCTTTAAACTTAGCGTTCTCAGAAACGTAGATAGCGTCCGGCAAATCGACACGCGCCAGCGGCTTATTCGGAGGGATAACACGGACGGTCAGCTCGTAAGTGTCCGCCAGCTCAGCGGCTTCCGACTCAGCTGTGCCCGTCATGCCAGACATTTTATCGTAAAGGCGGAAGAAGTTCTGTAGCGTAATAGTAGCTACGGTGGGATTCTCGGGCTGGATAGCTACCTGAAAATTGCCTCGGATTCGCTCTTTAGCTTCAAGAGCCTGATGTAAACCGTTACTGAAACGCCTACCTTCCATAGCGCGCCCCGTATGCTCATCCACAATCATGACTTCACTGCCGCGCACAATATAGTCCTTATCGTAATCATAGAGAGCTTTAGCTTGCAGAGACGCACGGAGGAACGTCAGGAGCTCACTGTGCGTACCGAAGAGCGCCTTATCTGTAGTGCCCCACACGTCCTCAACATAGTTGTAGCCTTCTTCAAGGAACTGAGCTGTACGCTTCTTCTTATCGAACTCGTAGTGAACATCAGGCTCCATGCTTTCAACAATGTGCGCGCTCGCTTCAAACCACTTCTCAGCTTCGGCAACATCTTTAGCAGGAGCGGAAATAATGAGCGGCGTACCTGCTTCATCAATGAGGATAGAATCCAGCTCATCAATAATGACGAAATTCAGCTCCCTCTGCACGCGCTCTTCAGGTGCCTTTGCAATATTGTCGCGCAGGTAATCAAAACCGAACTGGTTGTTTGTCCCATATACAATGTCCCTGTCGTAAATGTCTTTACGTTCCGCAGGCTCCATAGATTCTTGGATAGCGCCGTGTGTCATGCCCAGGAACGAGTAAACACGCCCCATCTGTGCTTCCTGCTCACGCGCCAAATAATCATTAGTCGTCACCAGGTGCGCACCCTTGCCAGTTAGGGCGTTAAGATACATAGGCGCTACAGCTGTAAGAGTGTTATGGGTTACAATATGGTCGCCCGCCAAGAAAAGATGAGACGGGTGAGAAACAGTGAAACACACCTGCTCCTCCTCATAGCCCATATCTTCTACGGCAATAACCTGCACATTAGGCTTAGGCTTACGGTTAATATCTACAGCCCACCCAAACTCATCAGCGGCAGGGCGAACAATAGCGCCCCAGCCGAGAGCTCGGGCGTGCCAAGCAATAGTTTCAGCATCAAGCTCCGACCAAGCGGAAGCAATGTATGAATTAGCTTCCGGCAAAGACACGGTTACCACACTGTTAATGAGAGAACGAATCTGCTTCTCAGAACCCAGAGGCTTGTCAGCAGTAACTGGGATGTGCGGGTCTACAGTCTGAGCTAGAAGCTCCTGTAAGGTGATGTTCGCTTCTTCCAAGACGGTGCGCGCAACATCAATATTCACCTGATAGTGGCGAGTAGAACCGCTCTTAGCATCAACGGTGGCAATAATTCCACCCGCCCGACTGAGTGCCCTGAAAACACCTAAAGCGCCCTGAGTAGCTTCTACGCCCTCCAAGGAGCCCTCTAAAGGCTCTGTAAGGCTATCTAGAGACTTATCTGAGGAGCCAACGTACACAAACCCGTCTTCCTTAGATAAACCGGCTGTGGGGTCTTCAGAGGTTCGGAACAGGGAATCTGTTTTACCGGCACGGGGAATAAACACAGTCTCCCGACGTGAAAGGCGCTCGGCAATAACCTTAGTAGTGACAGTTTCGGTGACACGCTTAGTGACAACAACTTCCCACAGGTGCTCATTATTGCAGTCAATGTAACGACCATCAATGAAATGCACACGGTAAACATTCTGCTTACCCTGCGGGAACACGCCAGTAACACTAGTTAGCTCACCCGTACCAGCATAAATAGTGTCCCCAATAATAATTTCCGAAGCACACTTAGCACCTTCCGGTGTCGGGATAAGCGTGGAATATGTGACGGCTTTACCTTCGCCGGTGCGCATCTCTGCAACCTGCCCAAGATGCAACGCAATACCACCAAGCATCTGCACGTCATAAGGTCGCTTCCCTAAAACACGGCTGGAAGCTTCACGCGCTACAGCAAACGTCTCAGGGATAAGGGAATCCAAATCCTCCCCGTCAGCGACACGCCTCTTAAACTCGTCAGTCTGAGCTTTCAGCTCTTCATCCGTCATGTCTTTGAAAACAGGTTCAAGAAGATTAATCGCCCCTAAATAGTTTTGCGCACGTTTCTCTTCACGTCGTTCACCAAAACGGAGAGCTTTCTCGATAGGGTTAGCCAAAAAAGTATGCCTTCCAATGCAAAATCGTGTGTTTCTTTAACGGTTATTTTAACACGTATCTTTAATGAAAAATATATCGGCGCAACACGGATATATTCTACATGTACGTTCCAAAAACAACTTCACAGGTCGCAACAAAAAATATGCTTACACGATTCGCTCACAAATTAGGTACAACCCCACTATCCGTAACAGAGACAGCAACCTTCATCTTAGGGGCACTCTTCTACCTCGGCTCAGTGTCCTGGGTTGTATGGGAACTACAGAACGCGCTACCGCTACTGATACTGCTAGGGTTATGGTTTGTTGTGCGTCGAAGCCTGCAAATGGAAATATTCTACCGCCCCATGCTACTAGGCATCTGGTGTACATACAGCATAGTGAGCGTTCTAGCTGTCCTAGACGGAACAAGGAGAGAAGACCTCTTCGGAGCATCATTCGTCATACTAGGTGGCGTACTCATTCAATGGGCGGCAAATATTCTCGCAGACCCCAACCACTAAACAAACAAAAATATCCCCCAACAAGGCATCCAATCCATGCCCTATTAGGGGATATTTTTTATGCGGTACCGCGGGATTTGAACCCGCGGATGCCTTAATCAGCATCTACTCCTTAGCAGGGAGCTCCATTCGTCCACTCTGGCACGGCACCTCAAACGCCTACAAACGTAAGCGGTAAAACAACTATATCACAGATATTAGCTAGAACGCAACATCGGAACGCCAAGCGTTTAGACGCGCCACCAAATCCTGCCCCGCGTAGCCCTCTAGAACATCATAGAGCGCTTCACTCACACCATTTGTGCCCCAGGGGAAGCGACGCACCTTATAGCCCGTCGTGGATACCGTGTCGGTCACACCTAAAGCAATTTCCACACTCAGATTATCATTGCCGGGGTTGCAATCACGGGTAGGGGTTGAAGCGGTAGCTCCAATAAGACGAGCCCCTGTGGTGGTTTCCACAAAATCCTTGAGCTGGTCAAAATCATCGCTCTGGAAAGCGAGCTTAACAACATCTTCACCACTAAGGGTGTTCTTTACATCAATAGTGCTTGTGTACAACATAACTTGTCTTTCTGCGTGTAGGTACAAAATAGTGGAAGGCGACCCGCCAGAGGGCTTTCTGACGGGTCGCCTAAAAGGTGAAGAGCGACTGACGGGAATCGAACCCGCGTATCAGGCTTGGGAAGCGTGCGCTCTACCATTGAGCTACAGTCGCATATGCAACAAGTTTACCAGAACAGGTGAGCTCGTTGCAAACACATTTACTCACAAAATGTGTAAAAGATTTTTTAGCCGCGTGCCTGGCAGGACTTGCAAGTTGCCTCGTGTGCATCATACCAAGCAAGGAAACTATGCAGACGTTCACTCTCAAGAATGAACAGCACCACGTAGAGGGCGGAAGCTACAAACCAGGCAACAAACGCAATAATACTGGTAGCGGAGCTAATCAAACTGACAGCCCCTAATCCCGCCGTGCTAAGAACAATAATGGCTAGAACGTTAGCTGATGCGTAAGCTACCAGGCAGACGAGCCAAGCCTTTAACGTGCCAACCTTAAACAGCTTCCACACCGATTTGCCGTCTTCAAGATGGTTCAGAAGTCGGTACGCAATCACAAGAACGTACATAACCAGAGCTGAGGGGACATACATGTAAGCCGTGCTCTTGAAAAGCTCCCCGACCGCTTCTAGGAACGTTAAGCCTCCATATTGTCCCGCTTGCAGGAAAGCCAAAGCAACAGTGAACAAGATAAACACACACCCTACAAGCGCCACACCCGTTAGAAAGCGCCTGACGCGCCGCTGAAGGGTGTAAACATCTTCAGATGGGGCGACGTTATGTGGGTCTAGTACAGCGTCAATAGGACAAGAAGAAATAGGGGTGCTCATTTATAGCTCCTCAAGTTAGGCTATCGGTTAGAGTTACTTACTATACCCATAGCAAGAGCCGCCATGCATATGTTGCACACGGCGGCTCTGTACATGCTTATTCTTCCTCGTCTGCTTCTTCATCATTCAGTAGGTACACGGCGGCATCAGTGTACTTAGGGAACAAGTCAAATGAACAAAGGTTCCACATATACCCTAAAGCGAAAGCAGCCACAACGGAAAGTGCGTACCATGCGTAGTTATTACCATTATGGAAAGACAAAGCGTAACCGGCTGAGAGGGAAATGCCTGTAATGAAAACAGGGACATCTGTAAGAGAGAACGACTTTCTGATAGGTTCCTGCACGGTGTGCTCTGCTTCCTCAAGTTTCGCCGTGTAGCAAGGGCGGATACGTGTTAAAGGGAGGAGCCGCGCAAATATCTTAGCCACCACAATCATGAACAGTAAAGCGGAAAATACGCGCGCGAAAGAGCTCCAAATGTCCGTAGCGAGCGGAGTGTTGCTTGCCGTAAACGCGATAACACCAGTTAAAAGCAAAACGTCCACCACAATATCCCACGCACAGCTACGCAAAAAATCCCGACGCATATCACCATCAAAAGACACAAAGGTTTTGACCATGCGCGCCGGGTCGTACTTCACAGTATCCTCAACCATAATAGGGGCATTACCCTTTCAACAGAAAAATAAAAACACCCCTATTATAAGCAGAAAACCCGCCAGACCGAAACAACGACCTGACGGGTTGCCTAATTTAATGAAGCTTTAGAACTTGATAGGCGCAATGAGAGACGCACCACCCGCGCCAGTGCCACCAGACTGTACGCGCGCTACATCCGCAGGAATAGTGCGGATAAGATGCGTATCAACCTGACCGGACGCGCCCTCAACTAGAGGCACCTCCGAGGCAGGCTTAGGGGCGTTAGCGGTTTCGTTATCAAGAAGTTTCTCATCAGCGTTTTGCTTACGCTTGAAAATGCTAATCAGACCTGAGAACAAAATAATCTCCTGTGTTGAGTGTGAACGTGCATCTACTATATCGCGTTTAGAAGGGAATACCCAAAACCTTAGATTCGAGAGCGGAGGCATACACGTCACGCAACAGGAAGTAACCCTCATCATTGGAGCCGTACTGCTTAAATGCCTGGTTGAACCGGCGAGCGCCCTCAGAAAGCATATCCTTAAACGTCTCAATGGTATTACCTGCTTCATCCGTAGTAGCAAGCAGACCAATCTCCGCGAAAACATACGTCGGGTCACCCATGATGCCATATTCGCCGGTACCAATAAAAATGTCGGTCGTAGCGTTCTTGTACAGGTCACTCATGGTGAGCGCGTAACGTTCACCGTAAGGCGCCGCCATCTCGTAGATTAGCTGGGCGTTATCGGCAATATATCCGGTGTTGATTCGGTGAACCATAAACTCCGGGTTATCCGAGCGGCGCTCCAAATCCTCAACAGTAATAGGGGACTGCATGACAGAGTTAAACGTCTGTTCCTGAGTATCACCCAGAATCTCCCACACGCCCGCGTCCGACGGGGAAGCGGTAAGGGAATGAATCTGAGCCTCAGTGTACGGGTGCAGGTAGCTAGTCATGATGTATAAACCTTTCAGTAAAAACCTTTGATAGAAACATTCTACCACATGTTTCTGTAAAGTCGGTGATTTTTACGGTGTACAAGGCGCGCATCGGACGACCAAATTGTTCTGGTACCCAAACCCAAAAGTGTTGCCAGCACCCTGGTCGCCGTCAGAGCCAACCTGAGCGCCCGCGCATGTCACAAGCCAAAGTGACCGCTCCCCCGTTTTCTCCCACATCTTATCCAAAGAGGTGAGCTGATTTTGAGGAACCGTGAACATGTCTACAACATGCCACTGGGTAACATTGCCGTGCCCATCCGTGACGAACATCCGCTCACAACCTTTAAGGCGGTGCAAGTAACCCCACGGAGATAGGTAGTAGTTACGCTTATTCACGTGTCCCGCAAAAATAGTGGAACCCTCGGTAGCGGTAATAGGGTTTGACGGGCTGTAAAAAATGCCAGAACCGTCTGTTGTGATAGGCAGAATCATCTTTCCGCCTGTAGCTCCGCTAGGCGTTAGAGACGCAGAGATGCCATGTGACGGGATAGACCACCCGTAAACCGGCAGATTAGCCGGAATATCTGTAGTGATTTTTGAAGCGTCTACCTCACAAACAGCTTCGCGCACCTCAGTCTCAGGTTCAGGAGCATAGAGAGTGTAATCATCTAGTACAGGCATTTTTTCGCCCTCAGAATCAGCAGGTGGCTGATAAACAGGCGCGCCCGCATCTGTAGTAGCAATAGGTGTCGCTCCCCTATGCTCTACCGTATAAGGAACACGGATAGTGTTATCTTTAGCCACATAGGGACGGTAAGCCGCTAAAAGCCCCGCTAAGCCGCCCGCAACAGCAACACCTCCGCCTATAAGCAAAGCACGACGTGACGGCTTCCTAGAGCCGCCTGTGCCCTCATGTGGGTGTTCTGTAACATTATCGTCCTGAGTAACCATGTATCTATCATAGCTGATATGATGGGGGTATATTTCTACGGGGCGAAAACCTCGCAACCCCAACTAACAAAGGCTGTTAATTTTGAAGAAAATTCTCCCTCTAACCATGCTCGCGCTCACCGTCACCCTCGCAGGTTGTGGCGCAGACACGACCAGTAACACTAACGCAACCGCCACCCCCACGGCTACGGCAACCGTTACCGCCTCGGAAACACCCACCGCTACAGCAACTGCTCCAACCTCTGTTGAACCTAGTCGTGACGCGAAAAACCCTAATGTAGCACAGGGTAACGACTATGCTACCGGCATGAACGGCGTAACCGAGACGAAGCCAGGCAATATCACTACCGTAACCGACGACATTTCAGCACACAGTGTAGAAAACGAAACATCCGAGTCGCCTGTAACCCCCAACCCGGAACACCTCAAACCAGCAACCAACGAAGACAAGAGCAAGCTGGAAGAAATTATCAAGAACCTGGACGGCTCCCCGGTAATCTCGGCAGGCAACTACGACATCCACCCGAACCTCAAATACCCCATCAAGCCTGCTGACAGCAAAGAGCAGAACGGTGAACTGTCAGCTGATAAGTATGCCGAGGTTGTTGTTCTAGACGATGTGGCGGACGGCGGAGAAGAATACGCCATTGTTGCCCCGCAGGTTAAGGGCAACATCAACGACATCAAGCAGAACGGCTTCCGCCCTATCAACACCGAAGCGGCACGCCAAGCGTTGCAGAACGACCACAACACCCGTATTCAAGGCTTCCTCCACTACGAGCCTAACGCAACCTACACAGGCAAGCAGACTCTAACCCTGCACATTAAGCAGAGCAACCACGGCGCATACGCCAAAGCCGGTGCAGTAGCAACAGGTGAATCTATCGCAGAATAAAGCAATATAAAACCCCACTAGAAAAGCCCCTTAACGAATTAGACGTTAAGGGGCTTTTTCAGCCAGCTACAAGCAAGCACCACCGGATAGCTAAGGTCGTTACTCCTCTTAAGCACATCCTGTGAACGTCTGCCCCTAAAACCCAACTAGCGGACAAGCGAACCAAACGAACGTGAATACACACCGGCAGAAAACTCATGCAGGGGTTGCCGACCGCACCGTAACCAATACCTCTAAAACTGGAAGTACTTAACATGGTCAGTGCTTAAAACAACAACCATAATAACTATATCAAACCTTAAACAAAGCGAAACCCCTACAGGCTCTTAAACCTGTAGGGGTTTCCTGTCTAGAATGATTCAAAACTACCGTAACAGCAATCCCAAATCAGAGATGAAAACTACTCAGCTTCACGCTTACGGCGCTTCGCAACAACGAAACCAGCACCTGCAAGAGCAAGAACACCGATACCGCCAGCAACAGCCGCAGTAGTCACATCAATACCGCCAGCACCGTAACCAGTCTCACCAGTCTCAGCCTTAGCCTTCTCAATAGTCTTAGGCTGTTCAGGCTTAGCAGGCTCAGACGGCTTCGGAGACTCAGGAGTTTCAGGTGTAGCCGGAGGAGGAACCAGCTTCGTAACGGTAGCGTCACAGCCGTCAGTATCCTCATCCACCGTGGTGTTCACCTGGCACTTCTCAGGAGGAGTGGTCGGGGTCGGGTCAGCAGGGGTCGGGTTGTTCGTCAAAACAATAGTGTTCAGAATACCCTCAGAGTAGACGCGGTTCATGTCCAGGTCACTCTTCAGAGTTACCTCAACCTCAAACTCGACCGTCTCGCCAGCCTTGAGAGCACCAATTTCCCACACGTTACCGTTTACAGTGCCACGGTTGTTCGTGTTGAGGAACTTGACGCTCTTCACATCGAACTGCGCACTGTCGGGGAACTCAGAGATAACTGCCTTCTCCATGTCAGCGCCGGAGCTGTTCTTAGCCTGCGCCTTCCAGCGGAGAGTAGCGCCTGCCTTAATGTCCTCAGCAGGGGTGGTCAGCTCCTTATTGACCTGACCAACAATCTCCTTCACACGGTGAATGGAGGTAACAATCGGGGTGTTATTGACCGTGACGATACCCAGGTCGCGCATCTCGTCAGCCTTGAAATCATTCAGAGACTTAGACTCAACCTTCAAGCTGTAGGTTTTGTTAGCACCCAGCTCCTGCGGCTTCTTAGCGGTAGCAGTCACCGTGTCGGCAACGTGACCATCAAAGTCGGTTCCGGTGCCAGAGATGAGCTTACCTTCTTCAACGGTAATGTCGAACTTATCTGTAACGTCCTTACCGTCCGAGTCTACAACCTTCAGAGAGTCCTTAGTGATGGAAACAAGCGGTCGCCAGTTACCATCAGCATCCTTACCGTACTCAATAAGGTCGGTAATGGAGAACTGCTCAGGAGCCTTGCTACCAGTGTTGCCGGTAACAGTCTGAGTAGGCAGGTCATTGCCAGCCGGGATAACAACGTCCTCATTCGCGACAGTCTTCTCAGGCGCAATGTTCGCAACCTTAATAACGACCTTGTTCAGCTTCACCTCGGGAACAGGCTTCAAGTCAGGCTTCTTCACCTCAGGAACAGTAGGAACCTGCTTCAGAGGCTTCAGGGGCTTGAGAGGCTTCTCCTCCGGAGTGATGGGCTTAGGCTTCACCGGGTCTTTCAGCGTCGGAGCAACAGTGCGTGCGGACAGCATCAGGTGGTTATAGGAAGCGTCAATAGTGTACGGCGAGTAGTCCGAATCAGAAACACTCTTCGGGTCGCCCGAAACACCATCATCACCAGGAACACCAGGGTTACCTGTAGTACCAACATAGACAGACGCGCCATTGTTCACCAGGTAGGTTACACCCAGGTACTTCAAAGCGTCGTCAGTCTCGTCAAAGACAACCCCGCCCTGGTTGGAGCCCTGGCGAATGTAGAAGCCAACATGCTCCGTGCCCGGCATAGATGCTGAGGTTCCCTGTAGCGACTGGGCTGTCGGGTTGATACGGGACTCAGTGTTCAGGAAGGTCGCAATCACGCCGTTGCCAGGCGCGGTGAACTCGTAGCGGTTAGCGGCGGTAGCGCCCTGAGTCTGCTGAGCGTTCAACGAACCAGGAGTCAGATAGAACTGCTTCTCATAAGCGGCACCCGTATCCGAGTAAGTCAGCGTGACCTTCAACTCAACGTTGTAAATCTTCTGGAACGAAATAATGTCCGTGAAGGAAGAGTGGACATCAATCATATTGCTCCACTTAGGGGAACCATTCTCATACGGCGCACCTGTGGGGTTACCAACGAAGCGAACAACATCAACCTGAGCGGTCAGCTTCTTGCCGGTTGCCTTATCAACAGCCGCATCCTTGTACTTCAAGGAAAGGTTAGGCTTGTTACCGTCCAGGTTTGTGAAGCGGTAGGTGTGCGCGGAAGACCAGTTATCTGGGAAGTCCGTGCGCTCTACCAGGTTATCCTGCGGGGCGGCACCGTTAATGCTTACGAGGCTGTTGTCGTTATCAACAACGTCGAAAGGCTGTTCAACAGCGAGGTTCTTAGCGTCTACGATAGCCTTATTCGGGTCAGCGTTAGTGACCTGCTCAGCCTTCAGCTTGTCCTGAGCCGCCTTAGCGTCGTTATATGCCTTGAGAGCGGCGGCGTTCTTAGCGTCCGCGTCCTTCTTAGCGGCGGCGTTCTCAGCCTTAATCTTCTCATTCTCAGCGGTAATTGCCTTGTTCTCTTCGGTAATCTTGGCGTTCTCAGCCTTTACCACCTCAGCTTCCTTGGCAATCTTCTTGGCGGCTTCCTCGTCTGCCTTAGCTTTAGCTTCCGCCTGCTTATTCTGCTCAACGGTGGCAACAGCCTTCTTTAGAGCCTCCACCTGAGCGGCGGCATCCTTCTTCGCCTCATCTGCCTTCTTTAAACCATCAGCGTGGTTAGCGGCAATAATGGTTTTAGTCTCACCGTTCGTGACCTTAACGCCCTTATCCTGAGCCGCCTTAGCGATAGCGTCCAGGGAAGCGTAGTCGACGGAAATCTCGTAAGTACTCTTACCGTAATCCTCCGCTGTAACAGCGCCCTTATACTCCAAAGGCTTAGCCTCAGAGGTGGTGAGTGCGTTAGCGGTACCCGCGAAGGTGGAAGGAATCATGAGAGCCAGACCCGCACCAGCGATGAAGGTCTTCTTCGTAGAGCGGTTAGAGCTCTTCGTCATATGTGTTTTCTCCTTATCAGGAAGTTGCGGTAAATATTGGCAACGAAATTCCCTATCGACTAGGGTTTTTATCGTTCCAGCATCAACTATATATCATTCCTGTACGCCGCACAACCACCTAAACCACAGGGAACACTTACCGCAAGCACAGAAAAGGCGGGTACCCACCAGAAAACCTGGTGAATACCCGCCTAAGCGGAGCCGATTATCAGAATCGAACTGATGACCCGTGACTTACGAAATCACTGCTCTACCACTGAGCTAAACCGGCAAAAAACAACGAAAAAGAAAGCGCAAAACACACCGACGTTATACTCAGGAAGACTAATAACAAGTTGTCTTCGGAATGGATAAGGATATAATGAACGGTATTCTTTTTCGTTGTTCGTCGGGGTGACAGGATTTGAACCTGCGTTCTCCTGCTCCCAAAGCAGGCGCGTTAGCCAAACTACGCCACACCCCGTAAAAGAGGCTCCTCCACCCCGAAGGGTGCGGATGGTGAGGAACCTCTATCCGAAAGGGTTTTACAATCAATCATGCATCTACTGCAAACACGACCCGAAGCAAATAAGGTCGCTGAAAGGTTGTATATCAATCTTACAACAGTCCATTTCAGTTTTGCAAGTCGTTTTCCCGCACATTTTGTGTGAGTTCCACCACAGCACGTGGGGTGAGTGTAAAAATCTCCAACGTGCCTTGTAGCTCCTCTACCGGGTATGGGTAAAAGTAAGACACGCAATGCCTTAACATATCAGGCACCGTCTCATGTGTAGCTGTAGAGATAAGCTCCTCATAAGACATATTCAGCTCAGACAACATGGGGGCAACCCAGTCACCGATATGACTCACAATCTGCTGAACAATCAGACGCTCTTCCAGCTCCGTGAAAGTAACCCCGTCAGCTTTCGGGTTCAAGTACCCAAGAATGAGCGTGTAGATAGGGTTAGCTATCACAGGTGATAGGAGTAAATCAGTCACATTGGTAGGTGCCTGGTGCTTGCTTTCGTAAGCTCTACGCTCGCGAGTGCCTTCCTTGGGTGGGTTAGCCGCCTGTTCCTCTAAAAGCCGCTTAGAATCACTCACAGTGTCAGATGGTGGCGTATGCCAAACATGCACACCATACACATCGATAAGCCCAGCACAGCCTTCAACAGTGCTCGGCGTAGCATGAATCATAGGGATACCCGTAAGGTACTTAACCTTGCCGCCTAACGATGGTGGCGGTGTCGGGTTCAAAGGTGAACGCGGCTCCACATTACTCATGTTACTTCTTCTCCTTAGAATGGCGGCGCGATTAGACCGCGCACATAATTCAACACGTCCCAACTGGTGGGTGTGTACCCAATCTCTGCCTGTAGTTCCTTTGCCGCACCAGCAAGCGCCTCAGCGGGCGTTAGCTTAGGGTAACGCAACTCAGAGAGCCTGGTAGCTACCACCTCAAGAGCGCCCGTGTGAGAGCTTGTCAGGCGCTTCTCCCAGAACTGTACAGAAACAGTGTTGCCTGGGATGGTGATGCGTGTCTTAGCGCGCGGTTTGAACCTATAAACAACTGATGCCATAAGCAAAGAACCTTCCTCCAAAACAATAAACAGTGGTTTGGTTTCCACTCTACCACAGCAGAGCAGGAACCAAACCACTGAAAAAATATTAGATTAGCAAACCATAAGGAAGCTACTTCGTATTACCAGAGCTCGAGGGTGCGACCTTGGTCGTCCTTAAAGTCTTCGGTTAGCTGTATCTTGTAAACGGTAGCATCCTTAGCTTTCGCGCGCTGTTCAATGTTCGTAATAGCATCCTCGGAGGCTTGAGCGTTAAACGTGTTATCAACGTTCGCTTGAATAGGTGTGCGCCCGTTAATAACAGGTGCAACAATCCTATTCTTCGCGTCAAGCACAACATAAGTGCTCACCGTGTCATCACTATTCAGCACACCCGTGGTAAGAATGTCGCCGTCGCCTGCTTTAGCGGCACTAACAGGTGTATCTCCCCAGTTCTTACGACGACTTGCCGCCGGGTTGTATTTACCAACAGCCGGGCTTAGACCGTCCGCATGTTGGCTCGTGTGAGAGGTCGCAATGTTGTGTGTACGACGTACAGCAGTCATTAGGGACACGTTCTCTGCGAGGGTGCCCTTACCGCCGAAGACCTCATCATAGTTCAGTTTGGGTTCCAGCTTTGCAGTATCTGGGCGGTCAGAACGGGTGAACTCTTTAGTGTCCTGGTTGTACTGCAAACGCCCAGCCTGAATCTCAGACGAAATGTAGCTAGACATCCTGTTACGGATACCCTCAGCCGCGTTAGGAAGATGCATATTAGCCTCATAAGACGGAATGGTGAGTCCGACCTTGTTCAGCTTCTCGTACATGTCCTCCGGGTCAGCGGCACGCTGAGCATGATAAATCTCCTCATTACGCTTAGCCTTCTCCGTTAGAGCGGCATCCCTATCTGCTAGATACTTACGCATCTTACCTACAGGCTCGGCATACGCCGGGTCAGTCTCATACTTGGATATAAAGCCAGGGTCAGCTGAACGGTGTGCAACATCAAAGTGTTCACCGTCTGCTACAGCTTCCTTAATGAGAGCATCAGCGGAACCGTACAGGCGCACACCATTCCTATGGTCGAGGAGAGGGTACCCATCCGTGCCGCGCAGGTCACCAGTCTTATAGTCCGCGTAACCAACATTCCTGCCCGTTGAAGAAGTAACACGACCGTCAGGCTGGAGCGTATAAACTTCCGCGTCCATTTCACCCATCATAATGTGTGAGCCGGGCTTAAAGTTACGCTTCCAGTGTTCGGCGGCTTCTTCGCGTTGCGCCCTGTCAGCGGGGTCATCACTCTGGAACACGTCGTGTCCCTCGGCGGTGAACAAGCTTGCAGGCTTCATGTTGTGCGTATCAACACGGCGAGCTTTTTCTTTCAGCTTCTCTAGTGACGGGTTAGGGGCGTTATTCGCGCCTTCTTTAAGAGTGCGTGCTTCCTTTAACGTTATTTCCATGTCGTCCAGGTATGACGCTAAAGCGCGCTTATTCTCTTCGACCTCAATATCTTTGCCAGCGCTAACAATCTCACGAAGGTCGCTAACTTCCAGTTTACGCGATTCACGGATGCGCGCTTTCGGGTTATCAAGAATATAATCGGGATTCATGACCTGACGAGCAAGCGCCCTATCCTCAGAACGACCAGGGTAAAGCGCATCATCGAGGTGCGACTGGATAATGTCCGTTTCAACCTTGCTACCCTTTGCACCGTAATCTGCTAGAGCACGGATAGCGCTTGTCTCATCGTAAGAGTCGCCCGTAAGCGTCTTGCCAGCGTAGTTATCAAAGATAGCACGATTAATGTAATCAATGTCCTTATACGGCTCTTCAAGAAGCGCTTTCTCCTCATCCGTTAGCGTGCCCGCCAAGCCAGGCGTGGAAAGCTTCTCAGCAATATTCGTGAACGCCGTATTATTCTTGTGCCAAAGATTCACCCTTTCCATTTCACGCATTTCACGCTTCCAGCGCCCTAAACGCGCATTAGGAGGCACAGATGGGTAAAGCTCTTCCAGCTTATCCTCAGACGGCACACCATCATCCTCGGGCTTAGGAATAGGAACACCCGCTTGACGCATCGCGTTCTTCCACAGCCGCATACGCATATCACGGGGAACATCCGGGTACATGTCCTCCAGCTCATCATCCGTAGGAATAGTTGCCGTCACAGCAGGCGGGGCAGGCTTACTAGGCTCCTGTGGCGCTTCTGCCTCAGCATCATTGTCAGCCTGTGAATCCTGTGACTCTGCTACCGGCTCCTTGTGAGGTAGCTCTACATCTTCAATAGACTCCGCAACAGGCTCTACAGTAGGTTCCACAGTAGGCTCTGCAACGGGTTCCGACTCAGGAGTCACCACTGGTGTACCGTCACTAACGTAGTCGCGTTCGTATTCCTCAGAGACAGGTTCGTTAGCCCATGCTTTAGCAAGCTTCTCAGGGATGCCTCGCGCCATGAGATGTTTCGCCTCGACGTTCTTCGCCCCATATATACCCTCGACCATCTGGTAAGCAATACGATAGTTCGGGTTCTCGTTCAGGGTTTTTGCGACGTATTCACGCAGGTTGTTAATTTTGTTCGGGTCTTCGGAGTGGTTACCATAAGGACACGTGCCTGTGGTGACCTCACATTTACCCTGTTTGAACTGCCCGTCCTTATACCCGTAGTGCGTCTTTGCCATAATAATTTTCCTCGACATTTCTCTAAATCATACAAATATGTCAGCACCTATATATCAGAAAAGCGGTAAACACTAGAGCATAAGGTTGCCCTGTGTTTACCGCTTTCATTTATGGTTTATAAGCTACCAGACTCGGAGCTTACCCGCGTACTCATTCTCATCTTCGATAGACATAACAGTTAGAGCCTTATCTCCAGCCCTATACCGCGCTTTCAGGCTTTCCAACTCTTCGTTACTAGCCGGAGCATCAAGCTCACCACTTTCTGTCTCTGACTTATGGATAGTGTAAGGAACCTCCACCATAAGACGCTCTGCATCATCTACTACAAGGTACACAACCGGCATGCCGTTACGCTTACTCTTTTCGCCAATCAACAGGTTATCTTCCACAGCCTCACGAGGCGGAATGTTGGACGGGGTTTCTCCCCAGTCGCGACGGCGGTATGCTACAGCTTCGTGACGTGTAGGTGCCTTTGACCGCGCCCAGGATGTGGGGTTGCGGTATGAGGTTTCAGTATTGTGGGTGCGGCGTACCGCATTTACCATAGAAACCCTAGTAGCTACATCATCGTCTTTGTCAAAGACGGTATCGTAGTCAAGCTTCCTGCCTTGGAGCTCCTCAATGCTCGCCCCTTCATTCTTACGGTATTCACCATCAGCATATATCATGCGCCCAGCGGAAATTTCCTGCTCAATGAAGTGATTCATCTCCATCTTCGCCCTATCCTCACTGGTCTTGGTGAGCTTCCCAGCCCTTTCCATGTGAGCTAGAGGCGCAAAGCCGAGCTTCTTCAATGCTTCATACTGAGCCCTAGTGTCCTGCTTATCGTTCTTAGCCTTATAGATGCTTTCGTTGCGTTGAGCAATTTCACGGTAATCAGCATCCTTGTCAGCTATGAAGTTACGAATTTTTGCCAGCTTATTCTGAACACGCGGGCTATCGCTTAGCTCATACCTTGAGAGGTGCCCAGGGTCGGCGCTAAGAGGAGCGGGGAACCTCATGTATTTACCGCCTGCAACAGCGTTTTCCATAAGAGCCTCATCGTTTTTGAAAAGGCGAGGCGCTCCGTTGTAATGACGCATCGGCACACCGTCCGTGTCATAAAACACGCCTGTCTTATAATCAACGTACCCTGACAAGCCGCCGTCTGGGGCAATTACCCCTCCATCTTCCCGTACAGTGTAAACCTCTGCATCACAGGCACCAAACATAACGTAAGCGCCAGGTTTAAGGTTTTTACGCCAATGGTTTGCCACATTCTCGTAATAATTGTTAGAGGCGACAGAACCACGACGGTGCGCGTCTTTTTTATAAAGGTAAAGGTCATCATTAACTAAGTCATACTCTATAATCTCATTAACGCCTTCTTTGATTGAGTCAATAGTGACGTTAGGCAGTTTTTCATTACGCTCTGCTTTCTTATCAACAGAGTCCTGGTAATCTTGCGCCGCGTGCGTAAGGTGGTAGCCAATAAGGAGCTTCTTCTTTTCAAGCTCCAAATTTTTACCGGTGGCTTCAAGATTCTCTTCGCGCTTCTCAACAAAATTGTCGACCTGACCTTGATAACCTGTGTGTTCATGGCTTAGCAAGTTCGCTACTGAAACATGCTCGCGCGCAAATTCCCGTGCCTCCGGCGTAATGCCAATAGCACCTTCACGAATGTCGGTAGCGACAATATTCGTAGTCACCTCGTCACCTGGGAGGTTAAAGTTTACAAGCGCGCCCATCTCATCTAGGTTCTGTAACTCTTCAGGTAGAGGCTGACCTGGGTGCCTGCGTGCCCAGTCCGTCTGTAATTCTTGGTTAATGAACTGTAAGGTTTTATAGGGCTCTTCAAAGACGGCTTGAACTTTTTCAGGGTCTGCATCCCCAAAGAACGCAGGGTCACGCAGGCGCTTCGCCAAGTCCTCAAATTTCCTTACAGCATTGTTACCTTTAATGCGCTCCATTCTTATTGTATCTGACTCATGATAGCGTGGAGTCTGCTCATATACGGCTGGGTCTTCAAAAACTTCCAGCTCTTCATAATTCACGGACGGGATGTGTCCGTATTTGTCAGCCGCCGCTGTACCCCAGAGATTATCCTCTGCGGGGTTCACCACAACTAGAGGCTCTTCCTCAGTAACAGGCTCGGGTTCAGCCGTTACCTCTGCGGCACCGTCAGTAACGTAGTCGCGTTCGTACTCCGCGGAGACGGGTTCGTTAGCCCATGCTTTTGCGAGCTTCGTGGGAACGCCCTGTTGGGTTAGTAGTGCCGCTGTGACGTTTTTCTCGCCGTGCATGCGGGCTACCATTTCGTAGGCAACCTGGTAGTTCGGGTTCTCATTCAGGGTTTTCGCGACGTATTCGCGCAGGTCGTTAATCTTGTTCGGGTCTTCGGAGTGGTTCCCGTAGGGGCACGTGCCGACAGTTACGTCACATTTACCTTGTTTGAATTGCCCGTCCCGGTATCCGTAGTGCGTCTTTGCCATAATAATTTTCCTCGTGATAAATAAGTTACTAAATTTTTGTACAAAAAAGACGGGGGGGGGCTACTTTCCGGAGCCTCCTCCCGTCTTTCTCTTTTTATATATCAGTTTAGTGTCCGCCGCCTCGTGCGCCGCTGTAGGGGGCGTACCTCATACCTGTATCATATTTCACCCAACCACAGATAGCGGAGCTATTGATAATGTAGCTTTGCATGGAATGGTCGAGTGCGTCCCAGGTGAAGCCACGCTGATTACGCACATCCATATAGTTATCCCACCCTTCTTTACATTCATCAAAAATGAGCATGTCGATACCAGTGTCATGGAGACGTTTCCAGTCGATGCTGTATGTGTCTTCTTCCTCGTCATATTCAACGAACCTGTCTGCGAAAAGGTTAGCCTGGTAGCTGTTCTTGATGTTCATCACGTAGGCGTTGCGGTTGAAGATGGGTGAATAGATGTGTGGGGTTTTGATGTAGTCGCCGTTCTGGTCGTTAATCCGGAGCGTGTCTGTTGTGACGGTTCCTGAGTTGGGGTTGTAGTATCCGCCGCTCATCTCAAAAGCGCCGTTCCTATAGGAGTTTCCTGTGACGCTTTCACCTGCGCGACGATAGTTCGCCCACGCCCTATCTTTATGTTCAGCATCTTTACAGATGAACGGGGCTGATAGCACAGCGGCTGGCATATCATAATCAGGGTAGTTACTGCTCCCGTTAGCGTCTTTAGGGTTATCCTCTAAAACGGGCGTATAGTAGGGGCGGGCACCCCGGTAACCCTGAATATGTTCCACGGGTAACCCGAGCAGGTCTAGATTATCCGGGTCATACCGCACAGCACCCATGCGGGGCGGGTTACTCTCATAATCGGCAATGAACAGGTGGTGCTCGTTCGGGTCTAGATTGAGAACACCGCCGTTATTGTTTTGAATAAACGGGTCACGTGTGTAAATGTAAGCGTCATGCATACGCTTATCTTCCTGTGGTGTGCCCGGTATCGCCTCTGTGCGGCTCTGAAAATCATAATCTAAGGTGTAAGCGTCACCGTTACCGTAATCGGTTATGACGGGCTGTTTACGGGTTTCTAGAGCTATTTTTTCACGTATCCACTTATCTGACGCATCAGGATACATGTCTCGGAGCGCATCACGAGCTGTCACAGAATCATACTGTGACGGCGTAACCCCGTTAGCTGTCCAAGGAGCCCACGGGTCATCATTAGGGAAACCCACCCCGCCCATAAGACGAGTCGGCGGGTTAGTCTTATCAGCAAGTTTCCCCATCAGCCACTGACGAAACTCAGGGGTGTCCATAGTTTCACCACGCATAGCATACTCCTGAGTCACTTTAGCAATCTCATTATTCACCTCAGCCGTATATTCCATCACATCATTCATGAACTGGGCATCACCGTGAACATGAGGAACACCAACAGGTAAAGCACCCTCTTTACGGTATGGGCAACCTGATGGGGAAGAACAAGATAACAAGCGGGGAGGTGTCCCATCCTGCCCTGGGGAAATATGCATCAACATAACGCGACATCTTTCAAAGCTCTACAACAAACTTACCAAGAACCACGCCACAGCCGACACAGGAACATGCGGGCTACACACCAAAAAAAGGGGGTGGACGTGTAGCCCGCATACACAAAACAAAAAGGAAAGAAGAGAAAAACTTAGTCGAGCCACCTACAAAAATAGGCAGATAGTGGTTAGATAAAAAGTGAGCACACCCAACCACACACGACTCAACAAAGTTTACATGTTTAACAACAACATATCAGCGGCACAAAGGGCACACAAAAAGGAGCCACCAGCCGCGCCCTTACGAACACACGCGGTGACTCCCCTAAAACCAAAGCAAGCCAGGAAAGCTACTTACTCGGCATCACTATTCTGCTTAGCCGCCTTACGCGCCTCAGCAATAGCCTTACGAGCGGCTTTCTCGCGCTCACGACGAATATGGTCAGCCGCAAGAACCTTCTCCATATCAGGCTCGAACCATTGAAGCATCAAACTACCAATAAGCGCCGCATACTGGTCTTCCTGCTCCGGCGTGCTATCCGGGTCAGTATTCGGAGACACGACAGAGAAAATCTTAACCGCACCCTCACGGTCAATATAATCATCCTTATAATCGTACTCCTCCACCAGCTCATCAGAATCCATCTCATACAGAGCAATACGACGCAACGTAGTACTCAACAGCGTGGACGTAGCCCAACAAGCAATAGCTTCAACCTTAGAACCAGGAGCCACAGGCTCAGACCTAAAAATAAGAGCACGAATCTCCGTGTCCGTACCATCAGCAGTAGGAACATGCGCATAAAGAGTAGTGTGGTCACCACCCAAACCACCCGACGGGGAAACACCCACACCCAACAGAGCCCACTGCGTCACAAGATACTGCGCCTCAAGGTTATTATCCTCCGCAGGAACACCCTGACGGTTAAGAGCCGTAACCTCCAGACCATTCAACGGCTTAGGCGTATCCAAAACATTCTCAGGGAAACCGTCATAAGGCTTCAACGCAGAAATGTCCGGCAAATCAATATCAATCGGGGACTTCAACTGCCCCAAGAAGTTGTACGTCTCAGCAAGAGTGCGCACATCAAAGTCATCGTCCACAGAGAACGTCAAAACAGTGTCACCGACACGGATAATGGTGGTGCCGTCATCCTCGTTGAAGAACGGCTGACCCTCCGGCAGGAAACCATCTTCCAACGTGCGAACAGAGGGGATGTTGGTCGTGTCGACCTGAGTAAAGTCAAAAGAGTTGTTAGCCAAGGTTGGCTCCTTACTATGAATCCGGCAAAAAGTATTGCGTAATGTCTATAGCAGAGAATAATTAACCTTTAGCAGACCCTAATGGAGTGAGAAAGGTGAGAAACCAGAGCCGTTATAAATACAGTTTCCTGGTTCCTCACCTTTTTGCCTACACTAATTGCCGGTCAAAAGTTATGCGTTCTTTGCCGCTTCCTTCTCAGCCTTCACACGTGCGCGCTCTGCTTTAGCCGCCTCACGTTCTGCCTTTGCCGCTTCGCGCTCTGCTTTCTTCTTTGCCTCTGCCTCAGACATTTCCGTAATAGAAACAGTACTGGAAACCAGGCTCTTAAACTCTTCTGGGGACGTATTTGCACGAACATTCTCAACATCATACTCAACGGAACGCTTACCGTAACCGTTAATTAGCCCATCTAGTTCAGCAGAGCTAAAGATGTTCAACAGAACGTTCTTTGATGCGACACGCTCACTAGTGCTCTGGATAACGTTAGTGTCCAAAGCGTCACCTATGAAACAGTTCAACCCAGGCGCATACTCAGTCGCCAAACCATTCTTCAGAGCGTTCGTCTGGTTGTCCATGTGTTTCTCGTACTCTTTCCTTGTCATACCTGTTTCACGCTCAAAGGCACTACAAGATTCTGCGAGGCTACGAGCCACGTCATTAATCGTTGCGCGAGTATCATGCAGGTCGTTAATGGAGCGGTTAGTAGGCATATCACGGAACTTAATACCTACAGACTTCTGAGCTTCCTCGGTGCCGGAGATAGAGATAGTATCAATGACTGTAGTTTCACTAGTAGCCATGTCGTACTGCTCTTGAGTAATCTTGCCGTCCTTCAAAGCCTGACGCAGACCGTCAATGGTAAGCTTCTTGTCAGAAACTTTCATGAACTTCTCACGCTGTTCCGGCGGGTAAGTGTCCAGCTTCGCAGTGTCCAGAGTTTCGTGATTAAACTCAATGGTAACGATACGACCGTCATGTGCAAGTGTCTGCACAGTACCGATACCGTCTGCGCTACGCATACGTGGATTATCTGTCACAGCTAGAATCATGTTAATGCGTTCAGCGGCATCCTTGATGTTCTGGTCGTACTGCGTTTGAATCTCCTTAGCCTTAGCGTACTCATCCACATTAACGGTAGCTTCATGAAGCTCCATGTTCTTGCCCGTACCCGTGGTGTAGAAGCCGTGAACTTCTTTCTTGTCCTTGATATAGAACGCGCCTTCGAGCTTAGCTTCCAGGTAACCCGCACGGGTATTTGGGCGCTTCATCTTAGCCGCTTGCTCTTCGTTCACCGGGTCGTAGTATTGGCGGTAGTTCTCAGGACCACCATTACCCATATTAGAGTCCATACCCAGGCGGCGCAGATATTCAAGCATAGCCGCTTTACGGCGGGTTTCAGGCATTGGTTTACCTGTAGCTTTCTCAGCTTCTAGGTCTTGCAGACGCGCTTCAAGCATAGCATTAAGACGTGCCTCGCCTTCTTCCTCACCGAACTTCTGAATAAACTTCTCTCGCGCTTGATTGTAGAGCTTCGCGTCGGTGCGGTCAAGCATGTAGTCAAGAGCCTTCTGCATACTCTCGCTAGTCTTCATAATACGAGCCGAGTCACGGATAGCGTTCCTGCAGTATTTGTTCATAACAGGAGTCTTAGCCGTTTTCTTATCCAGCTTGAAGATGAAGCGGTTACCAGCCGTACCCTGTGCCTTCTCAATAGCATCATTCATCTGACGCAAGGTGATACCAACCTTAGCCAGAGCATCACCCTTGCCGGTACGCATAGCTTCCTGCACCTCGTGGAGCTGTTCCTGCAACTCAGGGTCAAGATACTTCGTCACCATATGCGTATCCAAACCACCGTAAGGGCAAGTGTCAGGGCTGGCGGCATTACAAACACCGAAGCCGGGGAACGGTGGGATGAGGGGGCTACTGTGGATACCTGTTGCCATATTCTGTTTTCTCCGTTTTCATATAAGCCCGCTACTAAGACTCTAGGTAAAACACTTACGGATTCATATTATGTGTGCTTCACAGTCTGTCTTGTAGTTAGGGGTGCTGTTTTTAAACTAACACCACCTATATATCAGAGCTTTGGAGAACGGGTACGGCGTGAACAACAGCACAGGTTTACGGCATGGCTTCTATGTTATTGAACAGCTCCATGTTCTGTAACATATTCGCTGAGGAGAGTTTAAGTATTGCCGCGTCTGGTGCGCCTGTGAGGTTCTGTAACATGCTTAGGGCGCGTTTGAAAGCGGGAATGGTTTCAGGTGCTCCGAGCGTCCAGTTGAGGAGCCCGAGCTTTTCAGCAAGCGCACGGCTAGGGTTCCCGATATTCTTGCCGAGCGCGTGTTCAGGCGCGTAGCACCAGAATAGGTTTTCTACTTCCGCCCACCAATCATCCATTTGCACCAATGTTTGCACCCATTCATCATTGGAGCGCCAAGCGCCGTGGCTTGCGCCCATGCCATAATCCTCAAACACGCCACGCTCTACAATGATGCGAGACACAAGGTTGTCGCCGTTCATAAGCTCCCCTTGAGCGTTCTGGGTCAGATGCACACGCTTGTCGTAACTAGTGTATCCCAGGCGCTCTGTTTCTTCGGAGAACATGCAGTGTTGCCCAAAAATATTGAACGACGTACCGTTAAGCCCGGTGGGGTTATCCTCATACTCAATAATGATGGTGGAGCCGAGGACGAGATGGGACTTAACCCAATTATTGATGTGTACGTCTGGCGCTTTTGCGCCTTTACTGTAAATCAGATGAATATCCATGTGCGATGTTCCTTTTTAATCAACGTTCCCCTCACAAGCGGGCAGGTATCTAAGGGATACGTTGCAAAGCTAAAATTATAAATGGCAAACTAACCCGCTAGTCAGCAATGCGGATAGGTTCACCAACATATTTAATGTCGATGGGCATTGCGTATTCGTCCGCCGGGTAAACGTCTACATGAAAGTTTGTGTTGCGTGTGTGTTCAATAATCTCCATTGCGGCGCAGTAGTCGCCGGCTAGAAACACAGAATCAACCTTGACCTGCTCGTCGCCAGCTGTCAGGGTGAACGTGATAAAAAACATAGGTTCACGGATGCCAGCTTGCATTTCGTACTTTGTCTCAATCTTAGTGACAGTCAGCCCGTGCGTTTTGATAGCTCGCGTTAGTCGTTCCGTAAGGTCACAAGCGGGGATAGCTATGTTAAATTCAAGGTCGCTGGCGGGTACATTGGTCATGACGTTTTCCTTCTTCCATAGTTTCTTATAGGTGGCATTAGTAGCGCCGGTACCTCAATTTTAACACATGTTCTTCCGGTTCTACGGGTAGGTTTTTGTGTTGGGATGAGTAGAGGGCTCGGAACCGTATAAGATACGTTCCCGAGCCCTCCTGTAAAGAGTTATTGAATTACACGCGCCACTTTTTTATCGCCCGACGGGGACGATAGAGATAGGCATCCAGAACATTCCGTTACCCTCATCATGGAAGCCTGCTTCACCACCGAATAGCGGCGCGCCTAACATAAGCCCGTTCATTTCAAAACGGTACAGACCCTGCCCATAGGCGGCTCTACCAGCATTCAGGGCACGCTCCTCGGGCGAAAGGGCGCTCAGAATTTCTGCCGCACCTTCAATATCCTCCGGGAGGTGTTCTGTAATCTCTAGCTCCCCGAGAAGCTCCGCGTAAGCCATAGGCATGTCCGGGTCACCCACGATGACGCTTGCCGTAAACTTACCCTCATCCGTGAGCTTATCACTGAAAATGTACCAGCCAGGAATAGTGGGTGACCCGTTGCTCGGCACATTACTGGGAGCAAGGAGGTTATTCACAGACGGGTAGACGATGGCGTTCATGGAGACACGCACCGCAAAACCAGGGAACTGCTTATACACAATCTCATCATTCTCAAGTTCACGAGCCGTAACCGTAATCTCGCTCGTACCGGGGCTATCGGGAATCTCAATCTTATAACCGAACACCAAAGGCGCGTGAGGTAGCTGGGGGTTAACGCCCATGAGCTGTGGGTTCAGTTTAACGACCTCGCGGATAATCTCTAGCGGCTCCGTATCAGCCGTAATCTCTACATCTGTAAGCTCAGTGAGTGCCGCGTAAGAAGACGCATGCGCGGGAAGCTCTACCTCGCCAATGCCGTCTAGACGCGCGACGAGAGAGAAATCTGTATATTCGTACTTGCTGACATCCTTAATGAGTACAATGTCTGCGCCTACGCCTTCAAAGATGCGGCGACCAGGCGTGACAAGGGACGCTACCGTTTCGGTATTCTCATTGCTCGGCTGTGGTGATTCGCTCATATGTTTTCTCCTTACGAGAGTTTGTTATTATGGTCGTTTTCTATTCTATCACGGGGTCTGGCGTATATTCGGGTGCGCCTGTTTTGGGGTGCGTGCGCCGCCATACGGCAATAATTACGCCCGCAAGTACGAAACCGTTACCTATCAGATTTGTGTACGCGCCAACAACTAGGCAGTAAGTGCTCCATAAAGCCACGTTCGCTAAAGTGAAGCCTTTAAGTGCCCAGAAATTGTGGCTAATAGCCATGATGAGTCCGGTCGCTCCACCTAAAATTGCGAGCGTCGCCGGGGAATCTAAGCTATTACCCAGCACAACATACTGGGTGATGCCGGACGATAAAAGAGCAACACTGAAAGCGGTAACCTTATAGGCGGTGCTTCTGATAATGGGGTGTTTATCTTCAAATAATGTTGCCGTGTAATACGCAAGATTTACTGCACTCATAACTGCCACAGCAGGCTGGTTCAAGAGCAATGACTGAATCAGCCCGGCAACAGATGTAAGCACACTAATACGCCTTACCCACGTAAGGTTCACATGCCCCATGAAGCACAAAGATACGCTGACAAGGAGCCCCAGCCCCTGAACTGTAATATCTTGTATGGAAATGATAAAACCCGCCTTACCTCACAATGTTTCAGGTGTATAACACGTGTGGTATAGCGGGCTTTATTGTATTAGTTATATAAGGTTACACGGTGGTAACTACGCGGTCGCGTACAAACTTAATGAGCTGAGTAAAGTTCTCATCACCATTTACGCCGGGGATACGGTAGGGCAGACCTTCAGGAGTTTCTTCCGGGTCGTACTCATCAACTTCTACGCGACTGAGTGCAACCTCGGTGCCTCGAATGAACTGGCGTAGAGGATAAATGTAAACGTTGTACCAGCGTTCGTTAATGCAGATATTGAGGCTGAGTGCGCGTCCAGTGGCATATAGAGACGGAGTGAGTTCCACTTCCGTGCAACCAGGAATCTCAGCGAGCAGGTCATTTACGGTGTTGTTAATATTCTCGTCGGTGAGGTCAATGAACTTGGAGGTGTAAGCGATAGACACGGGTGCTTCTTTCTGTCGAGCGAAACTTGATTTACATTCCGAGTGTACCACATGTTCTGTGAATGTCCACCCGACTTATGGGCAGAAAGAAAGTGTGGGGCACGCGAGAAAAACAAATCTCGCGTGCCCCACACTTTTTACATGTCACATGTAGTTAGCGGGGTACCTTTTACAGATTGAGGCTTTCCACAATAACCGCTTCATACGTCTTACCCAAAGCGTCCGCGATGCGCCTAACGGGAATGTTCCTCACATCGAAACCTGCCTTCGGGCTAGTAAGCGTATGTAGAGCTTCCTGCTCGGTAACTCCAAAGAGGTTAAGGAGTACAGTGAACGGCGCATCCTTATTGAAGTTCTTAGAGAAGACACTAAGGATGATAGCGGGCTGAGTGTCTACCAAAGCGGAAAGACTCAAGATGCTTTCAGACCAGCCGTGTTCATCTGCAAGCGCCTGAACCATAGCGACAGGAGGCGCGTTAAGAATCCTGCTCACCGTAGAGATGCTGGAGCCCTTTAGGTTTTCCTGGTTCTTATTCAGAATGTTCCAGATGACCTTACTGACCGGCGAGGAAATCTTTACAGCGAGCTCACCGACAGTGATGCCGTCCACGTTACGTGCCGGTGTAGGTGCGGGTGGTGTTGCGAGCGGCGGGAACGCGCCGTGTTTTGCCGCCTGTTTTTCAGCTTCCGCACGTCGGGATGCTTCACCGTGGTCGTAGTGCTCATCAATGCCTGGTAGTGCGAAGTCGATAGCGAGCTTCTTGTCACCAGGCAGAGCCTTTAGGACGCGGGTGCCGTCACCGTCGGTGAACATGACCTGCTGAATCACTCCGGGGCGTAGCTCGTATTCACCGATAGCTTCGTTAGGGGCGCCGCTGTGATGGGTGTTAGAGGCGGCTTTCGGTGCTTCCTGTACGGTTTCAGGCTCTGTAGCTTCCGGAGCCTCTACGGGGCTCTGAGAGGCTTCCAGGGTAGATTCTTTGGGCTCGCGAGTGGGTGGCTCTTCGTCTACAGGTTCCTGCTCTTCCTGTGCAGGCTGTTCAAGCTCCTCAGTATCGTTTCCGGTCTGCTCAGAAACCATCTCAGCCAAATCATCACCCAGGTCACTACCCAGATGCTCGGGCATCACGGATGGTTCTTCCGTTTCCTGCTCAGTATCCTGTGTGCGGAATACAGAGGAGCCGTTAATATCCAGGTGCTCGTAGTAGCGAATCAGCCCGTGAGCTTCATCGTACACAGCTTCAAACGGGATAGGGAACGGGCATACGGGTGGAACGTCAGATAGCGTATCGCCCCAACCATCACGACGCACAGATGCCTTGTACACACTCTCGAAGCTTTTCTGCGGGCTGTATAGAGCCATGTAGCGCGCGGCAACCTGAGCGCCGTATGTGCGCTGAAGCCACACGTAATAGTTCTTCGTGTTAGAGGCGCTCGCCATAATGGGCGTGGTGTGGGATACCTGCCACGGGTAGAGCGTGTACTCCCTGCCGTCCAGACCCGTGAAAGTAATCTTCGGCTCGTACAGGTCGTTTGTCTGAACGTCGAAGAACCCACCGGACGGGCTGAGTGGTGTGAGCGGTAAAGCTTCTAATAGTTCCGTCTGCTCAATATCATTAACCGGCTGGGTGAACGTCAAACGGACAAGGGACAGAACCTTGTCTACGCTCTTCTTTGAAACCCCCATGCTGACAGGAACAATACTGCTAATGTCATCAGGTACCACGCCCTGCCAAGCGAGCGCCAACGTAACAGCCTTTGTGGAAACACGACCGCCACAGGCACGCTCAATAGCCGACATGTTCAGCAGAGCATTATCTTCATCGTAGAACTTGCTGTTGGCACGCAGAACGTTACGCCCCATATGGGACATTTCATAATCCCTGAAAGAGAAAACGTAAGGGCACGGAGGTTCCGGCGCACCATCCGCATACTTCTCAACATCAGCCTTAGTCACACGATTACCCAAATACATGAGCGTTTCAGGTGTAAACAGCGAATAATAGGTGAGAATATTGTTACGGGTATGCAAATTATCCCAGCCACCAAGGTTCGCCAACAAGTACGCAAAATACTCCTTAGCCTCAGCGCTAAAAGAATTAGCCGACATGCCAGAAGCTACATACTCCCAGTCCATACCAGTATCAATACCGTACTCCGGCAAGAAACCCTTAGCACGCGCCTCATCCGTAGTGACACTATACGGCGCACGAGTATCCACAACATACGGATACCTGGGAGCCTTCTGAATACTGTTCTTACACTCAACACGCAACCCCTGAATCTTCTCATGATGCGCACGAATATACCGGCGAATCTTCGTAGGGGTACGCACCTCACTAAGAGACGCAGAAATATCATTCTCAGAAAGACCAATATAAGCGAAGAACTCAATCCACCGCTTCTCCGCCTCCGTGAAATACTTACGAGTAATAGCCTCAGAGTGCTTAATCAGCTCAGCAGGCTCACTATCATACTTAGTGATGTAAAGGTCAGCAGGAACTTTTTCACCGAACAACTGTGGCGAAACGTGTTGCACGTCGCAACTCCTTACGGATAGAGGACAGCCCCACACAAAAAACATATGCGGGATAACACCCCCCATTGTACCACCCGCACAGGTCAAAACAACAAAAGAACTCCCAACGACCCTACCTAAAGGGAAGTCGGGAGCTCTAAAATTTTAAAGTACCTCTCACAGGACTCGAACCTGCACGCCCGGCATATGAAACCAGTGCTCTAACCAATTGAGCTAAAGAGGCACAACATATAAGCAAACCTTGCCGGTTTACTATTACGCGGATAGGGCGGGATTTGAACCCGCGGAACCCCGTCAAGGGCTCTCCAGTTTTCAAGACTGGTGCATTAAGCCGCTCTGCCACCTATCCAAAAACCTAACCAACATTCGGTAAAAAGCCAACGAATTTTGCTTGAGAAAACCCGAAGAGGTTGATTAGGTTAGCTGGGGTAACAGGATTCGAACCTGTATTACACGGTTCCAAAGACCGGCGTGTTGCCATTGCACTATACCCCAATATGTGAAGTGTGTGTATATGGAAATATATCACACCTCAAGTGTGGATGCAAAACTTAAAAATGGTGTTTAAGTTTTGTGTGCTGGGATGCCAGGATTTGAACCTAGAGTTACGGAGTCAGAGTCCGTCGTGTTGCCGATTACACCACATCCCAATATTTTGCTTAGAACCTCGTTGCAAGGAACTACAAGGAAAGTTTACCACATATCACATCGCGTATGCAAGGTTTACTTTTAGTTGTTGCGCTCTTTAGATGTTTTCCAGCAAGAAAGCAGTACCAATATGTGGTGTTTCCCTTGGGGGTTTACCTCATATTGGTACTGCTTTTAGTGTTTTTGTAATATTTTACTTACCGTAGGCGGATAGGTTCTAAAGAGCCATCGTAAGCGAATACAGCACGCCCTTGGATGTCTTTAAGCACCCGCTCAGCTACGGGGATAGATTCACTAACGCAAAGCTCTGAGACGGATTCAATGTCATCTTCCGTCAGGATAATGAGTTTCCATAACTCAGGCTTTGACCGGATAGCCGGGTTTTTTGTCACATCCTCTAACACCATGTATAGGCTGTCCTTGTCGTAGGCGGCTCGTTCCCTAACGGTAAATTCCGCTTTTGCTTTATTGGCTACAGCTTCGAGGGGTATGTCGCCTGTTTCTGATTGGACGGATACGCCGGGTGCTACGATGACGCGGCGTGTGCTTGTGCGTGGGTTTGAGTATGTGAGTGTGATTACGGGGTAAGGTGCCATGACGTGTTTCCTTGAAGGATGGTGGGTACTTTTAGCTGTTTCATATCATTGTAACTTTTGCTGTTGTTCTTTCTTGACGATTAGGTTACTTTCAGCCACCTGTCTTGGAACCTGATGCCGCTTCCGGTGGGGCGTTGGTTTACGGCTTTCCAGTAGGCGGTGACGACTTGTGGTTTTGGTGGGTCTACGCCTAGTACGAGGACGAGGTTGCATGGTTCGGGTGGTGCGCCTTTTTCGGGTGCGACTGTTTTTACTAGTGTCTCTGACCGGATGCTGATGGAGCGCCCGTCTGTTCGTTTGTCGTCGTGTTCTGTTACGGAGTATGTGCCGGGGTTGTAGCTGTTGAGTGTGGATATGATGTCTTCTGCTGATAGTTCTGCTAGGTCGCCTGTGTGGAGTTTGTCGTGGACGTGTTTGCTGATTTGTAATGTGCCGGGGTTGATGCTTTTGACGTATTCGCGGAACTTTTCGAGGCTTGCTTCGTCCATTTGTTCGGCGGTGATTTGCCGTTGTCCTTTGGTGAGGCGCGCCCAGTGGGGGCGTGTCCCGTGTTTACGCGCTACACGACGTTTCTGTTCCCAGAGAGCTTCAATGATGGGCACGTCCCATATGAGTCCGTTCTTTTCTGCTTCTTTCTTTTCGTTTTCAATTTCACGTTGTAGTTTCCGCTTTACGTTCGGTGGCGTGTTGGGGTTTTTGATTTTTTGGGCGCGGGTTGTGACTTGCCGGGCACGGTTGAGGAAGAGCCTCTGCTTCTCTAGCTCTTCTAGGTATTCTTCTTCGGTTTGTGGTTCTTGTGTGCGGGGTGCAGGGAGTACGTAGGAGCGTCCGTTTGCGCCTGCTACAAGCTTGTCGCCGTCCGCGAGTGTGCGCCCGCGCTTAGGCTTGTCCGGTTTCGGTGGCACGACTGGTTTCCCTAGCGGCTTCGGGATAGGAGCAGGCTTCGGGGCGGGTGTGCCGCTTGGTTTTGGTGCTGGGACTGGTTTTGGTTTAGAGGTTGTTTTAGTGGTTTCCTTTTGTGCCTGCTGTCCTGCTTTCTCTTGCGCGCGCTTAGCCAGGCGCTCTTCACGGAGCTTATTCCGCTCGCGCGCTATATCTTCCGCTTTTAGTACGACTTCTTCCTGGGAGCCGTGTGTGTTGCCTTTGAAGCGGCACGTATCCGGGGATGCCGCGTCACATGGCATGGGTCGCCCAAAGTTATTGACGTGGTGCGTGTGCTTGCACTGTTTAGGTGTGTTTGTTCTCGTCATATTTATTCTCTTTATATAAAGTTCATGTTTCTGCACTTGGACTATATCTAGAGGATGAGTAAGGAGCCCCTAGCGGTGGTGTTGAGGTGCTAGGGGCTCCTTATGGGGTGTGAGTCAGGCTCATTAAGGCGAGGGTTGCTTGTGCCTTTTTTGTGGGTGCCTGACTCTATATGGGGGAAAGAGAAGGGTGAGTTCTCTTTCTGTGTTGTTCAGTACATACCTTGCGGGGAATTAGGCTTATATGTACGTTTACTACTATAGCAGGGGCGTTTTCCGGTTTGCAACATGAAAATAGGTGTTTCATATCACTAAAGTTTACGGTATTTCTGCCTGAAACACGGCATTTTCGGGGTTTTGCCGGGTTTTCTGTGGTACAATTTTCGTGTAACCCGCCGTTTCCAGGTTTTTCTGGGGTGGGATTACAGTTTTATTGTTACCCCACAGATTGAGGTATTTTTTATGTCTACCGCTAACTGGTACAACACTGTTCACTCCGCCGCTGAGAAGGCTGGCATTGAGCTGTCTAAGACTAAGTCCGAAGCTTTCGCGCGCGCCCTGGCGGATGCTCTGCATGAGACTCTGAGCACCGGCGAGGATGTTTCTATTCAGAAGGTTGCTACTTTTAAGGTTGATGTTGCTCCTCCGACGATGGTTCGTGCTGGTCTTGGTACCACTGAGTTGAAGCCGAAGGATGCGCACAAGGTTGTGAAGATTTCGCAGTCCTCTAAGCTGAAGGAAGCTGTTGCGGCTCTGCCTGTTTCTAAGGCTGAAGAGAAGGAAGCTATCGCGAAGAAGAAGGAGCGTCAGGCGAAGGACGCTAAGAAGTAAGCTTCTTTACATGTGTTGTTGTGAGGCGGTGAGGCTCCCCTGTGTTGTGGGTGTTTCGCCGCCTCACTATCACCTAGAGGGAAACCTGCTGAGTAAGTTTTTGGCTAGTTTTAGAAAGGTTCTGTAAAAATGGCTGTGCATAAGCGTAAAGCGTTTAAGGCTGAGGAGCCTGTAGAGTTCTCGTTTAAGAACGGTAACGTTCTCATGGTTTCACCGGCGGGTGGTGATGTTCATGGTGCTTTTATTGAAGCGCAGGAAGCCGCGCCGTCAGGTCGTGAGGAGGACGCTACATTTGCTTCTGTCATTCTGGAGCCGTCTAAAATTATGATGCTTTTCTCTAACGCGGTTCTTGCTACAGGTTTCTCTCAGAGTGACCTCAAAGCTATTGCGGAACGTAATGGGTTGGTGCGTGATTCTTTGAAAACGGCGGATATTACAGGCGGTAAACGCTGGGGTACGCCGTCGCGCAAGCCGGTTGAAGAGCCTTGCACTGTCACCGATAGCTATGGGGATAAGGTTTCTGTCTACCCTGTGCCTGAGTATCCTGGTCTTATCTATCTACATTTTGTGAGTGGTGAGGATGAGGCTAAGCTGATGGTGCCACCTGATTTGCTGATGATGCTTTTTGCTGAATGTACTCGTGTTGTGAATTTCACGGCTCAGGAGATGCGTGAGCTTTCCATTAAGTCCGGTGACATTCTTGCGCCTGCCGTTCAGGTGGGCAGGTCAGCCCGACGTGCAATGGGTTTACGTAAGGGCGCTCGTATCCGCCCGGCGCATACGTCACGCACAAACGTAACAACTCAATTTCCCGCTAAAGCGCCGCTGGTTCGCCCCACAGGTACCCTAGAATCCGTTTTGAGTGGTTCCGTGGGTAATACGGCGGCTGGTTCGTCTTTCATGCATTAGAGCGGCTTATAATCTTTCAGAAAGGAAAAGGAAAATGTCAATAATTCACACCGAGGATGCTGAGGTTGTTGCCCTGCATCTTCCAGATATTGCTTCGTTCACTAAGTATGTTGGTTCTGACTGCGCGTCGACCACTTGGGATACTTATGTTCGTCGCCTATATAAAACGTTGGGTTTCCCGGATGGGTTGCCTATTCCGCGTCAGCCGGAGGTTGGTGCTTTAGCTCATTGCGGTTTAGCACCTGTGTTGTGGCATAAAGCCGCTATCCGTTCTAACGGTTATGCGCCTATTTTGGCGCTTATTGGTGCTGATGGGGTTCACTCATCTAGTGCGGTAGCCGCGTTAAAGGAAGCACACGCTGAGGCACACAGTCACGCTCTAGCACCTGTGTTCACGCACGGTGTCCGTAAGTTCACGGCTGTACAGCAGGCTACGCTGGAGCTTCTTGCTTCCCCAGCTATGGGTGAGGTTGTTGAACAGCTCGGCGTGGATGCGTTTTTGAAGTTTTTGCCCGCCGGTGATTTTGTAGACGTGTACGGTCGCGCCGATTTGGAGCGCCTCATCAATGATGGCGGGTTGGAGTCTGTTGTTCCTACAAAGCCGTCAGAGGTTGCCGATTCGGTGCTGGGGGCGGCTATGATTGATGCTTACGACGCTCTAGATGATGCCTTGGTTTCCGCTCTAGCGTTGCCTGAGTCTGTGTCACGTGTGGCGTGGGTTCTTTCCCATGATGTCAATGAGTGGTCTAGTGCTGATGCGCCGGTTGCTGTAGCGAACGCCGTACAGCCTGACGGTATGCCTGCCGGTGTTGCTGACCGTAGTTTTGAGGATGTGTGCCTGTTCTAGGTGGCAACCGCATAAATAAATAAACAGGTTCTTTTGGGTACGTTTAAGGGAGCCGCCTCTTATCTTGAGGTGGCTCCCTTTTTTGTGCTTTGATGATTTGTGACTCTAAAGCGGTTGCCCAGCTTCTAGTTCTTCCACCGTGGGCACGGTAGTAAGGTCGTCGGTTCCATGTAGTGCGTATGCTACCTGTAGGCGCTTCTTCTCAGGCTGGTAGAGCGCCCACCTGTCTGCCTCGTACAGCCAGGATGCTTTACGGAGAGTGCCCTCTAGATGGAGAGCCCACTCTGCGGCAAGCTGGCGCGGATACTCGGGCGGCACACCGTGACCATACAACATGCCGGGTAGCTCGCCGTAGAACTCGTCAGTGTCCGTTGTGTATAGGTCTACAATGATGTCGTACCCGCCGGTTTCATTAGGTGTGGGTGTTGCGTCTGCGATACCAACTGATAGGCGTGTGAGCGCGTTGTGTTCAATGATGCTTGCAGGGATTTCGGTAGGGATAGCGACGGTGAGGTACAGGTAAGCGGGTGCGTCGGGCAACGTTACGCCTTTCAAACATTAGGGTGAAAACAGGAATAAGCGGGAGGCTTTTGAAGGGTTTTCCTTCGTTGCCTCCCGCTTATCTTTATAGCGCGGGTTGCCCTTTGTGGGGTGGTTAAGTTTTACTCGGTCACGTAGAGCGAATTGGTGGGTACCCAGCCGTTGAGGGCGTGCAGGCGTGCCCAGTCGAGCGGGCTGAGGCGGTTATCCACCATGTAGCTTGCCGTGAACTGCGCGTTAATGAACTCGTCATTGGTGGGTTTAGTGTGAGCGGCAGGCTCAACAACGTTCTGCACGGTCACTTCGTTGCCGTTGAAGCGGCTCTGGAAAGCGGTGTGGCGGATAGTGATGAAGTTGCCGCCGAGGGCTTCCTGGCGGAGCTTCCAATCCTCACGGCTAATAGGCACACGCTCCTTAGCGTTGTAAGAAACAACAGGGCGCAGGTACACGGTGTCGCCGTCAATCTTCCACACGATAGCGTCTACGGTAGTGTCCCAGAGCTGGCTGTCGTGCCAGCCGGTGTTAGTGTCCGGGTGTACCTGAACGGTGACACGTGCGCCGATGGTGTAGTTGTGACCGTTGATGCGGGTGCGGTAGATACCGGCACCAATGTTCTGGGTGTTTGCGGCACGAATCTTAGTGGCGATGTCGGTGCTGGTGATGTACGGCGGGAACTGATAGGACTCATCATTCAGCTCTTCCTCGGTCTTACCGAGATGGTATGCGACTTCGCTCGCGCTAATACCGAGCTCTGCCAGGTCAGTGAGGATGGTTTCCTTGGTGATTCCGCGAGTCTTGCGGATGCGGTCAGCAATTCGTGCAGTGCTTTCCGGCATGTCCGGGATTTCGAGGGTGATGAGGGGGGTGAGGTTTTCCGACATAATGGCGGTTTTTCCTTTCAAGTATTTGTTTACAGTAAAGCGTGCCCTCTGTGAAAGTGGGGGCACTCTAATAGAATTTTACCACATGATTAGCCGGGTATCAATTTCCGGTTTTTCTGCCCGTTCTAAAGGCGTTGTAGAATAGATGGGTAAGCAAGAGCCGCACCTATTGATAGTGTCTGGATTGTGGGCAGGTTGAAGAATGTTAGAATTTTCCGGTCGCATGACCATTATAACAATGATTGAGGTTTCCCTTATAGGTTACGGGGCTAAACAGTCGAAAGAATCAGTGAAGATTTACAGGCTCCTCGCGTTAAGTGATGGCTCTGGGGCGGATGCGCCCTCTGCGCCGGTAATTACTCAGCTGGGTTTCCAATTTCCCGTTGAGATGAAGAGCGGCGCTTACGGAACTATTGGTGGGCGTGTCATAACGAAACTTGTCCATAATGAGCTGGTACGCCCTAGCGTCAGGAACGTTTTTAACCGGACGGTTGAGGAAGAGCAGGTGTCTTTAGCGGTTAGCCGAGGCATCACAGGCGCTAACGTGAATGTTGTGAAAGAAGCTGTCGTTTTACCGCCTGGCGTTGAGGTTCACACTTTAGCGGAGAACCTGTTTAATGAGCTGGGTGTGCGGGATGAGTTTCAGGTAGAGGACTGGGTTTCCCTCGTTAAGGCTGTAAGCGGCTCTGGCGCGTCTTTAGCGTCTGAAACCATCAGTTGCCCAGGGTTGGACGGTAAAGCTTGTACAGACCCCTCCTATGACCACGTGTCGGATATTGTGTGTGCTTGCGCCTGGGTTGCTGAAAGCTTGTAGAGGCGCTTATAAAGAAAAGCCCCGTAGTTAGAAAATATTCATTCTAACTACGGGGCTTTATTGTGTTGATAAGAACAGGCGGTGCTTATTCGTCAGCGGTTTTGTGCTTCGGCTGAACAGATGTGACGTAGTTCTTAGCTAGAGCATTAACCAGCTCCTTCTGAGTGGTCAAAGCTGTGAGGAACGCCGTCTGTATGTTTTCGGTATGTACAGAGATACCAGTTACTGAGGTGGCTTTCTTGATGGGTGCCGAGGTATTTTCAGCCCAACGGCGGCTACTGGAGATAAGGACATACAAAAGTCTCTCGTGCTCAGTTACAAAGTCACGCACGAACTTCAGTACGGCTTCACTGTTTACAATCCATTCACTAGCCGCTGTGCCGCTGTGTAGACCGCCGTCTAGCATCACATCAATGCCGCCAATGCGGTTGTCGGGCGCGCTTTCGAGGATGGTGAAGGTATCTACAGGTTTGCCGTTATTGTATTGGCTACTGGTTACCTTGAACGCGCGGGGCATGAACTTGAACCGGGTGCCATGAATGTAGGTATCAGGTTTGCGGTGACCGTCTTCTGTGATTCGCTTACGGTCGGTTACGAGCACGGTTACTGAGGGAGCATCCTGGCTTTCGCCGGGTGCGGTTTCGGTTACCGTGAAAAGGTAGGGAGATTCAGTAGTGGACATTGCCTTCTCCTTCTCGGTTGAGCGGTGTTTCTGCCACTGTACGCCACCTCGGTTTTAGGGGGTTTAGGTGTACAGTGCGGGGCACCCCAATATATCACGGGATGCCCCTAATAGTTAAAACATGTGGTGTAACTTACCGGCTGACAATCAGATAGGTTACGCACGGGGTTTGGACGAACACGGTGAGTGCTTCGCGGATGCTGTTACCGAGTGCTTCACGTCCTTTGTAGTCGGTGAGCTTACGGTTTCCGTATGCGTGCCAGCGCCCGGTACCTGGGCGGTTGGCGGCTTCCATGTTGCGCTGGATAGACCCGACAGGAGTACCGTTGTGGTCTACGATGTGGTACATGTTCTTGTTGATGCGTCGGGTGCTGTAGCCGTCAATTTTCATGGGGTATCTCCTTTCGGGATTTAGTTTACGGTGCAGGGGGTGGTGTACTTGGTGTACTGCTGGTAGAGGTTTTTCAGAATGTTCTGGTAGTACTCTACTTTGTTTTCAACTTCCTGGAGGTGTTCCAGGTAGGTTTCGTAGGTGTGGCGTGCTTTTGCGAGGGTTTCTACGGCAATGGTTGCGGTGTTCTTTAGCGCTTTCTGGAGTGCGGCTTTCGCGTTTGCGGTTCGGGATGCCCAGTACGCTACACGTGCTTTGAAGTAGTCGCGTGCGCTTTCGTAGTGCGCAACTTTGTTGTTCAGGTCGGCTTCAGTGGTGATGCCGCGCTTAATGTGTTCATACTGGGTGTTCATGGTGGCAACCTTTCGTAGAAGCGTTGGGTGGGCTCCTCTCACCCAACGCTTCTATAGTACCACATGTTTTTAATGGTTTGCAAGTTTATGGGTGGGGTTATGGTCGCAAAAGGTCGCTAAAGCCACTCAGACCATATGTGTCTCGCAATTTCTCCCCCAAACAAGTGAAAGTATCTTCAGGGGAGCGCCACCACTCACTAAATGAATTGTCTCTAGAGCCTGCATCCTCTTCAGCCTTACCGAGGAGCACATCTTTTATCTGCCCCTGAGTAAGGGACTCAAAAATTGTGCCCCGTACAGCATCAGCGAGAGCCGGATTAGCTTTCACAAAATACGCAACAGCCAAATCATCACCCATCAAAAGATACGGCAGGAAAACACCACAAAGGCAACTAGTAGAGCTATGCATATTAGGTGCTAAACAGAGCCGCGTAATGCACTGAAGCCGTGACTCGCAACCGTCCAACACCCCCTGCGCTGTTTCCATAAGGTCTGACTCATCACGATATGAGTCGCCCTCCTGTACGCCCTGAATTTCCTTAGCCCAGTACCGTAGCGCGAAAACCTTCCAATGCCTGATAGGTTCATCGTTATTCTCCTTGCTGGTATAGGCGGAACGAATCGTACCTTTACCTTTTTCAGGGTCATAACCACTGTCATACATCTCGACAGCTACCCCTCCCCAGAAAGTACAATCCTTCAAGCCGAAAGACCCCTGAAGGCTAATAGACTCGTCACGCAGGGTGTTATTGAAAGAACAGTCACCAGTAACAACGCTACCTGAAACCGTGAGAGAGGCGTTACTAATCTCAAGGTTCTCATGGTGCCCACCCTCAATAATCACCTTTTCACCTGACGCTAGGCGCGCACCCCCGTACAGCAAACTAGTGTCTTTCGCGCGGAACGTACTGCCGTTAGATGTATCAATAATGAACCGCTGGTTTACCGTGTTTTCAGATTGAACAGGAACACTCAAAGTTCTATCACTACCTTTCTTCAAAAATGGGGGTTTTAACTCCAGAGCATAAACGCATACGGCACACCATATTTCTTGACACGCTTACCCAGCTTCGTCTCACCCAGCATGGCAATACGGTTAATACGCTTACCCATCTCTTCCGACGATACCTCCTTAGACGCAAGGACACGCTCATCTAGAACATCTTCCAGCATCGCAGGGGTAACACCCGCAAGAGTAGCGGGCACCTTGTCCGCAAGCTTTTCGTTCACCATCATATAGTAAGCGACCGCCAAATCGTCCACGTCCATAAGGAGCGGGTAGTAGAGCGCGCAACGGCAACCAGCGTGCGTATGAATGTCCTTGAAAGCACAGAACTGCCGAATACCATGCTTGCCGTTAATCAGGTCAGCCGCCAGGTTACGGGAACTCTCCCAAAGCTTGAAACGGTTATAACCACCAGTCTTCTTATGGAAGAACATGTCAGGGCTGTACGATGCGTAACAACCATCAAGAATCACAGTATCAGGCTTGCCGTCACGAGAAATAATGTTGATGCCAAGATTCCCATGAAGAGCCACATCGCGGTAAGTCCCTACACCTTTAAGGTGGAAGCTATCAATATGTCGCACGTGTGCATCATTGACGGCGTGCGGCTGGAACGTACAAAGAGACGTATGAATGTCACCGTCAATAACAACAGAAACATCTTTATGCTTCCGAACAATCTTATCTACCCACCCGATGCGGAGCCTCTCATGTGAACCACCCTGAATGGTGGTGCTGTAGGCGGGTGCGCGGTTAAGAGTCACATCCTGTAGCGACGTGTTTTTAATGGTGGTGGCACCATCCTCAACACCCTGCCACTTCTTTAGGTACTCCAAAGTGTCGCTATCAATGTTGCTGTTTTCGATGATGAGGTTGCTGGGCATTTCGGTCATAGGTCTTGTTCCTTTCAGAGTCGTGTTTTACGTAAAAATTATACCACATGTACCGGATAAGATTATCTCTAAACGGTACATGTGGTACTTGTTTTATTGCTCGGTGACGCTTGTTTTAAGGCGCTCGCCAGAGCATTGATGTGTTTTTGATACCGGCTGTTTTGAGGAACTTCTCAAACCTTGCCGGTGTTACACGACGCACAACCTTAACAGGCTCTTCCATCTTACGTTGCATATGAGAGTAACGTGCGCGCTCCACCTCACGCTCCAGGAGCAAAGCACTAAGAGAGCCTTCAAGATGACCGTGCGTAACATTTCCCGAGATAATGTTCTCCATCTTACGGGTATGCGCCCCAGCTTTCACAAAATACATTAACGCCAAAGGATTAAGCTCCAGCAGTAGCGGATAGTAGAGGGCACAACGGCAATTAGGGCGGTCGTGGGCATCTTTAAAAGCGCAGAACTGATTGATAACGCAACCACTCTTGAGAACCTGCTGGGCGGCGTTCAACGTGTCACGATAAGCCTTCTCGCACTCATCCTTATCGAAATTCTCAACCAACTGCCAAAGACCGTAATCAGGCTGAACATAGGAAAGAATGATGTCCGGAACATCTTCCGGGTAGCCCAGCTTTTTCAGATTCTCCAAAGGTTCAGGATGTACATCCATGAGATGCCCCAGCGGGATGCGCCTTGTAGTTTCAAGGTCGAAGCCCACGTTACCCCAGATGCGAACCTTTTTCATGCTCCATGTGCCACGCAGATGAGCGTTAAGAATCGCCGCATCGCGCATATACGTGTAAACACGCCCCGTCTCGGAGACAATACTGGAGTTAAATGTGTTTACATTATCCCCAATATCTACACGGAAAATTTTAGAGCTACCGGCTTCAATTTCATCCGGCGTATTGTAGTTATTGTTGAGCAAACCAAGGTTTCCACTGAAATTATGCGCACCAAGCCAGACGGAGAATAAGCTGTGCGCCCCACCCCTCAGATGTATCTCTGTGTTCTCAAAACCTCTCAGAGATACGGTAGAGTTTATGGCGGCATCACGAACCGTAACTACACCTTCGCCAAAGAGCGGAGTATCGGGTATCTCACCTACACAGTTTGTGTACGTATAGTTAGCGTGGGACATGTGGTTCCTTTCGTTACCTGAACAATTTCAGTTCTTCAACTCAATAATACCACATGTCCCACACATTTAATTATTTAAGTTTGTGCAAGCTCTACGGAGCGCGCCACAGCAAGGACGTTTTCTCAACTCCCGCATCCTTTAGGAACTTATCAAACCGCTCCCAAGTAACACGCTGGACGGCTTTAGCTTCCACGGGTGCCTCATATATCTCATCCCCGTACTCTGTGTGGGTGATTCGTACATTGCGCTCCAGAATGACGGTGTTTAACGTATCCTCGACTAGAGCGCGGGAGAGGCTCGTGAACGGCTCCCTCACATACTGCCTCGTGTGCGCGCCCGCCTTCATGAAATACGCTAAAGCTAGAGGATTAAGCTCCAGCAGTAGCGGGTAGTAGAGGGCGCAACGGCAATTGGGGTGGTCGTGAGCATCTTTAAAAGCGCAGAACTGGTTAATGGTGCAACCGCTTTTGAGAACCTGCTGGGCGGCTTTTAGCGTATTGCAGTAAACGTTCTTAATAACCTTTTTATCCACACCAGAACAGCGCATTAACTGCCAGAGGCTATAGCCAGGTTTCACGTCACTAAGAATCACCTCCGGCACCTTCGCAGGGTAGCCTACCTCTACCCATTTACCCAGCTCCTCATGTTGAAATCCCATCAAGTCGTTTAGTGGAATTTCATTAACAGCCTCCAGGTCAAACCCGAGATTACCCCAAAGCCGAGCTCTACTCATGCTCCAGGCACCCCGCAGGCGCAGATTTAGACGTGACGCATCGTGCATAAAAGTACCCGAGTAATCTTGACTTGAACCAACCCATGAAGCATCGGTGCAGATATTGCCACTAATATTGACACTAAAACGCTTATATTCATCTTCGGGTTTGTTGTAGCGCTTATTAAGCTGGTCAGGTGGAATGACATAGTTATGGGCTCCCATGTGTACATCAAACCCGCAGTGTGCGCCGCCGGTTAGGTTTATCTCTGTCCGCCAGTCGCAACCAAACTCAGACCAAACGTTCAGAGCCGCGTCTCTAACCCTAACAACACCATTACCAAAAGGTGACTTTCTGGGTGTACCCCAGCCTTTGCAGTTAATGTAAGAGTAACTTACGGACATATGTTTTCCTTTCGTACTATTGAAACATCTCAAGTTTTCACGCTTAACGATACCACATGTCCCTCACGTTTAGCCGTATGAGGCATGTGGGTATGTTACGGCGCTCGCCAGAGCATTGATGCGTCTGTAATGCCCATAGTTTTCAGGAAAGCCATAAAACGTGGCTTGGAGAACTTGCGGACAAACGCTGACGGAACCATGTCTGAACCTTCCAGCATTTCGTGTCCCGTAGAGCTTTCCCGATGCGCTAGAACGGTTTGGTTCAAGATGTCCTCCATCTGGGTGTTGGAGACGTTCTCAAGCGTCACTGGAACGTTGTCTTTAGTGTGTTCAGCCGCCCGTAAGAAGTACGCAAGAGCCAGGTGGTTGCCCTCAAACAGTAGCGGGTAATAGAGAGCGCAACGGCAGTTAGGTCGTGAATGAATGTCCTTAAACGCACAGAACTGGTTAATGGTACAGCCGCTTTCCAGTACTTGCCGCGCAATATGTAGAGTTTGTGTGAAAACATAGTGGCGCTCACGGGGCGTAAACTGGTTCATTAGATACCAGAGGTTATAGTTAGCGTATCCGCGTCTAATAATGACCTGCGGAACCGTGTCGGGAACACCACCACTTTTCAGTTGGTCAATGGTGACCTTCGGCATTTGCACCAGACGCTCCAGCGGCTCCACCTTATCTGTCTCCAAGTTAAACCCAAGGTTTCCCCAAAGGGAAAGATTACTCATGCTCCAGGTGCCCCGCAGGTGAAGATTCACGAGAGACGTGTCATAAACATCGTCACCATGCCCACTCCGACCAGGCATACCAATATCTACAAGGTAGGTGTGAATATTGCCGCTAATTTCAACACGGGTAGGCTCCTCCTGGGTTGCCGTATCCCCAGCTGGCATGTACCAGTCACGTGCTTTAGTGAATATTACTGTGTCTCGGAAGCCAGTGTAAGCGTTAAGGGCGGTGTGAGCGCCGCCTTCAATAGCAAGTGTCGTGTGTTCGTTCGCCATGAAGTACGCTCTGGTGCTTAAAGTCGTGCCCTTAACCGTGATAGCACCTTTTCCTTGGGTGCGCACGGCGGTAAGGTCGCCTCGGCAGTTGATGAGCTGATGGTTTTGACTCGTCACGTTTTCATTCCTTTCTTTCAACTGGGGGGGGGATGCCCGCATCTTGAGTTGCTGGCGGCTTGTTGCGACGGTTCACACACCCCTAACTTACTACTGTATCCCATACGCCGTTTGGGTCAGCTTCCGGATTCCATAGCGCCTCCGGGTTATTTAAGCCAAACTGCATAAGATGCTCTGTGAACTTGTCTTTGGTTAAGGTGCAGTCTATCACATGCTCCCTAAGAGCGTCTATGGATGCGTGTGTTTTCTCAATGGTGAGCAGTTTTTCCTCTAGCGCGTCTTCTAATGTCTTCACCGGGATAGACTGTAACGTTAGGGGTACCAGGTGTTTAAGAGTGGGTATTGCTTGGAGATAGTAGGCTGTAGCCATAATGTCGCCTGTAATGAGCAAACCTTGGTATAGAGCACACCGGCAATTAGGGCGAGTATGAACGTCTTTGTAGGCACAAAACTGTCGTATCTCGGTCGCCTTATTTAGAACATTACAAGCGACTTCAAAAGCATCAATAATATAAATATTTTTAGCTCTTTCCATCGTAAAGTTAAAGAAAAGCGACAGGCTGTAGCTAACGAGCTGTGCTTTAAAGATTACAGCCGGGCTAGGCATGTCCGGGGCGGGTTTACTAGATGCCCACGCTTCTCCAGCCTCATAGACGAGGTGGTGCTCTAGACTCTGTGCGTCCAAAGGGATTACATCAAAATCCAGCCCCAGGTTTCCTGCAAAGCCCGCCGCTGACGCACCCCAAAAACCTCGTAGGGACATGGAAGATGTTTCCCCAGGTGGGACACTGAGCGCGGAAAGACGGTGCGTAAAAACATTGCCCGCAATTTCGATTTGAGACACACCGTTTACGGGAGCCCTAGCGCGAATACGCGGGTTTACGTGAACACCGCCCTGAATATGAACCTTACCGTCGCCCTTAACCTGGATTTGAGGTTTATCACTGGCGCGTGTGAAGCAGATGGTCGTTCCCTCTACCGTGAAAGCGTCAGGATTCTCAATGTCAATCACATCATCCCACGTGATACCGTCGGCAAGGTTTATGGTATTAGTCTGAGCCATTTGAGAACGCTTCCTTTTAGTAGTAAATAAAAATACTGTATATGGGGCGGTACCTATAAGAAACACAACCCCATATACAGCATTATACCACATGCATTAATCGTGATAACTGAGTCCTCGGGGCGGGAGCCGGTCAAGGAACCACTGCCCACCTTCCGGGTTGGTACTCCAGAGTAGGTTAATGTTTTCTACGCCTTGTTTCTTGAGTGCCGCCTTGAAACGCGGTGTAGAGGCATGGCGTACCTTATCTACCGCATCCTCATAAGCATCACTGTGGGGCACTAGGGCGAACAGCCGCTCCTGTAGAACATCTTCCAACATGCCGGGAGGAATATCCGCCACAGTAGCTCCCATTAAATGCGCCAGCGCGGGCGTGCGCCTAATATAGTAGGCAATAGCGAGCGGGTCAAGAAGGAGCAAAAGGCTGTAGTACAGACCGCAACGGCAGGACTCGTCTTTATGAATATCCATAAGAGCGCAGAAACGGTGGATAGTAGCGCCCGAGTTAATGACCTGAACAGCCAGCTTGTGAGCCTCCTCAAACACATCCTGACGGTCACCTACACTACCGACTGTGACAATCTCTTCCAGATTGAAAGCAACATTAACACCACGCATAACAACAGTAGGCGTATTATCGTTAAACCAATCCGGCACCCGCTCTTTACCAGATACTGAGGCTTCCTTATAGGCGGGAGCGGTCATGTTGATACCCAAGTTACCCCAAAGATTCACACCATACGCCGACCAGTCGCCCTCCAGCGTCATGTTGTGCCGCCTATAGTTCAGCATTGTTTCACCCAAACAGTTACCATGCGTGATAGACAGCATATATGAGTTAATGTTGCCTAGAATGTTAATGGTAAACGGGTTATCGAAGCGCCGGTCAATCGTGAAACCCTTATAGGTAACAATATCCAGACCCTTATGTACGCCGCCTTCAATGTTGAGGGTCGCATTATGATTAACAACTACCTCACATTTGCGCGGGAACGTGTTGTAGGCGATAAGGGTAGTGTCCTTGAGGTTGATTCGCCCGGTGGTACCGATTACCCGGATTGAGTCTGCCATATCCACAGGTGGCTCCAGCCTAGTGTTCCAGGCGGTAATGCGAGAATCTTTGAGCATGGCTGTTTATCCTTTCTGTAGCATTTTTTGGGTATTGTCTCTAAGGTTCCCGGAAAAGCGTGTTGAGGTCATCGATGCTGAAAGACGCGAGGGTTTCTTCCAGGTTGCTAGGAGTGTGTTCCCTAAACCCGCGATTATTACGAAAATCATCCAAAGCTTCACTCACAGCATCCTTAACATCCCCCTGCGGGATAGAGCTTAGAATCATGGAGTGGTACTCGGTCAGGTTCGGGTTTGCCTGGATATAGTAGAGCACTGCCAGCGCGTGACCTTCCAAAAGTAGCGGGTAGAACAACCCGCAAAGGCACGTTTCAGAAACGTGTACATTGGGGTACACGCAGAAGCGGCGAACATTGTGCGCCCCATCAAGAAGTGAGGTGGAGACGCTAGATGTGCAGTATCGTGGGTTGTGCCACACCCAGCCATTTACGTAGGCGCTATCAACATCCTCATAGTCGTAGCTGAATACCATGTTATCGAGCTTTTCGTCGCCAAACGATTCAATATCCAGTACGAAGCTACCTGCGAAGGCGACACTATCAAGTTTGCAACTACCCGTCAGTGTGACGTTGCTCTGTGGGTTAATAATAAGGTTTTTAGTGTGAATATCGCCAGAGAAGAGGACGTTACAGCTTCCTTCACTTGCATGGAGGGTGGCGTTCAGGTTGGTGTGTGTGCCGCCATTGATGGTGATGTTCCCTGCGTATGCGCCAATATTAGATTTGTTGATGGTTGTATTCTGTAGTGTCACGCGAGAGTCGTCTTCAACAATGATTTTTGTCTCGTCGTCTATGGTTAGGTTTTCGGTGGTAACTCGCGGGTCGGATAGATACGCTTTAGTGTTGGGCATTGGGTTACTTCCTTATCAGTATTTAAAATAAAAGTATTCTAGCCACATAGTACCACATGTTTAAGTTATTTTCTCTGGGTTGTTTGTTGTACACCAAAGCAAAAGAGGTTGGGGTGTGTGAATTACAGACACGCACCCCAACCTCTTGTTTAGATATTCTGTTACACCTAGCCGTTTATAAGGGCGTTGGCTATGTCCGATATTCCGCCATCAGTTGAGGTTTTACCACCTTCTCCGGTTTGCACATGCTCATCATAGGTGCCTTTAGGTATGTGGATAGTTACTTGTTCGAGTTTCTTCCAAGCGTTCCTATGGAAACAAGGCGGGAAAGCCACAGGCGTGTACTCGCACATACTTTCTTTCCCGTCACGGTAGTTATCAAGCACGTCGAACACCTGCTGATGCACGGCGTAAGGCTCATCCTCAGCGTTGAGGTCGTCTACGATACGAACCTCTTTACGTTCGTCGCTGGGGTAATAGTCCGTGTATCTCTTAACGCCGTCCGCTGTTTTCTCAGACCAGCTAAAAGTCTGACTATTGATGTCTGCCGTAGCGCTCTTGGTGACTTTACCGTCCAGCTTAACCTGTGTGGGTGTGTCGCTGTATTCTCCGGCTTCGTTCACGTAGAGTACTTTTTTGGTGTGCTGAGCAATATAAGGTGGTGGTGGCTCTGAGAAAGCGCCACCCATCATGATGCCCGCAACTATGACGGCAGGCACCACGATTGAGGTTACAAGAGCTTCCACTAGAAATATTCCTACACCATTTCCTATCTGTTTATTGATGTGAGCGTCTTCTAGGGTGCAGACACTTACGAGCAGGGCAATAAACAGGGCTACAGCCAACCAGAAGGCACCCACAACCAGCAAAGCAAGAACTAAACAGCCATAAAGAATGAGTACGAAGCCGCTGTGGAAAACATAGTGGAAACTGCGTGTGTCGTCGTTGTACTGGGCAATAAGCTCATCTGGCATCCACTCTTCAATAAGTCGTGTATTCTCCGGCGCTAAACCCCAGCCTTCGTAATCTAAAGCGTTATACTCAGCCCGCGCTAAAGGGTCGCCCTCCCTGTAGCCTTCCCATAGAGCATCACGTCGCGCATCAATGCGTGCTTTAGCAGTCTTCTCAGCTTTAATATAACGCGCCTCTAAACCTTTGTACCGGCGCGCCATCATTATGGCAAAGAAAACCCGCAAAGCGTTTGCCGCCAGGAAAGCCGCTACAGGGTAAACAATTAGTGACTCAAGGTATCCCACAACTCTCCTTCCTTACTGAACATCTAGCACATATTGTGAGTTTGGTACATAAATGGTTGCTTTCACTTGCTCTAACCAGGCGTTCTGTTGGCAACCTGTCGCTTCAACATCCCACTTATCACAGATGCGGTCACCGTCCTTGTAAGTTGGAGGAACCTTGTAGATGAGCTGGTGTACAACGTGGGGTTTATCGTTAGGTTCTGAGTTGGTGATTTCTACTTCATCGACACGGTGGGTGGTGCCTTTTTCTTTCTTGCTAGAGAAGTCGTATTTGCCTGGTTTGTACATGTCTCGGATTTCGCCGTCGCTTGTGCGTTCACGCCAATTGTACAGATACTCCTTATGTGAACCTGTGTTTTTAGTTTTTCGGGTAACCATCCCGATAAGCTCATTTTTAACTTCCGATGTGGTGGGCACGAGGTTGTCTCCCCTGTAGAGGGTAATGGTTTTGCTGTCGCCGGGAGGTTTAGCGTCTGGGGTGTACGGTGCAGTGTATGTGGCGGCTGTAAAAAGCAAAGTCACATGTAAGAACACGAAGAACGCGAAAACGTCCACGGGTGTGAACCATGCCGTAGGCTTGGTGTTTTTCTTGCCTCCCTTTGCTAGTTTCGCGTCCCTTAAATCGTGCAGGTAACTAATGCACCCGATAGGGATTAAAGCTGTAACGGCTGTAATGATGAGCTCCCAGAACACTGTCCAGCCTGCGAAGAAAGCCTCAATGAGAGCCGCCCCAAACCCTAGCGCCACCATTCCGCTAATGAAACCACCCATCTGATTGGTCAGGGTGAAACGATGACCAGCCCGCCTAAGCACGACACTGCAAAAAATGCAGATGGTGACAACAAGGAATCCGAGGGTGACGTAAGCCCCGACACTACTGACGGCGGCTGAGATGCCTGATTCATTGAACAAAACTTTTATTCCTTCCAGGTAGAGAACTTTACAGGATGAACGGGGCGTATAGGGCGGTAATGTCGCTTACGCCCATGTTCTTGTAAGTTTTCCTGAACTGTTCTACAGTTTTCAGCTTCTTTACGGCTTGTGTGTGCTCATCGGTGACTTTTACCGCTCCTGGGTATGGGAACTCTAGCCCGCCACGGATGGATGCTTCCAGAGCGTCCTCAAGCATGGTTTTAGGGATGGACTGTGTGATGAGCGGTTCGCTACTTCTAGGGGCACCTTGAGCACGTAGATAGTACGCCAAAGCCAGCGAGTTGCCTTCCAGAAGTAGCGGGTAGTAGAGCGCGCATTTACAGTTAGGTTCCATATGTGCGTCTTTGAAAGCGCAGAACCTCTTAATCTCAGCCCCGTTGCGTAACAGCATGTAGGACGCTTTAAGCGCACCCTTGTGAACGTCTTTCACTCTATCCCAGCTGTGTAGCAGGTGACGTAGTGAGTAGTCTGCTTTAACGCCGCAGAAGCACACCTTTTCGGCTACTTTATCCTTAGATATGTTGCCGTATCGCAGGTTATCTAGAGCTGTTACGGTTGCTGGGCGGTTGCTCTGCTCTAACCATATGTCAAGGTTGCCGATGAGTGTTGCGTCTAGAGCCGACCAGGTGCCCTGTAGAGCCATGTCTGACTGGGTTAGGCACTCATCATGTGTACATGCTCTATCGCCCGCGACAGCGGCTAGAGTGAGCCCGCAGGTTAGCATGTTGCCGGTGAGTGTCACAGTGGATGTCAGGTTAGGGTCTACTGCCTGCTTGTTTCCCGTAACGGTGAGTGTGAAGTGTTTGCCGCCCGTGATTTTAAGATTCTCGCCCGGCTGTAACCAGAGACGTGAAGCACCGTACACGGAGGTGTGTTCCAATGTGATACTGCTACCTTCTGGGGTGCTGATAAGCGTGTTGTCCTGTAGGTAGCTTTCAATGTTCTTCACCTTCGACATGCGGTGCTCCACTCTCTCCTGTGTAGGGGGTGTTGGTTATAGGTACTGGGAAATGATGAACTCGCCTGCCGGGTGGATAGCATAAACATCATCGGGGATAGCTGATGCGGGCGTGTATTTGGAAGCGTCTAGGAAGCCGCACACGCTAGGCAGATAGTTGATACCCGCCTCAGTTAGGCAGGCACGTAGGTCTTCTACGCTTTTAATATCCTTACCTACTGCTTTATACAGTTTTTCGTACCATTCCCGTTCGGACACCCAACGCTGGTTTTCCAGGCTTGCGTTTAGGGTTGAAAGATTATCGTGATAGAACTGTTTCATGGTTTCTTCAAGATACTGGGCTGGTACGAACTGTAGCGGCGAGTCACCTTCCGGGTCTACGCCTGCCGCTTTCATGAAATACCCGATAGCCACGTCATGACCCATCAAGAACAGCGGGTAATAGATGCCGCACTTACAATTCTCCCGGCTCTTATGCAGTTCAGGTGCCACACAGTATGTTCGCACAGCGTCATCATTTTGAATCAGACGGTACGACAAGTAAATCATGTCGCCCAGACTTGAATCTGACGGGAACACGTCCGCTTTATCATAATAACCGGCAGGGTCACCAATAAGCTTCAAAGCGTACCGATAAGTCGAATCTTGAGAAAGCTCAAGTACCTTCTCACCGGCAATAATAGTGGCATCACCTAGTACACGCACATGCTCCTTAGCGTCAATATGCTCAAGAGTAAGAGCACCTAATCCCAGGTCGTCAAATGTGCAGGCTCTACTGAGGCTGTTCGTAACCGTAGTGTTACCACGGAAGATGGAACGGTAATGCTGTAACCCACCAACGCCGTGGGTATCAATAGTGACATTCTCATGTACAGTGCAGACCTGTAAACGCTCCGGGTTACTGATAGTAGCGTCCGGGTGGATATTAAACCCATGTACATCGTAGTGGGGAGCCTTACTGATAGGCATGTCCACCACTTTGGCAAACGTGTACACCTTACCGCGTGAGGTCATGTCGATGGTGATGTAGTCAGGGATGGTGGTGCCTGCGAGCGTCAGGTCAGCTGGCACGTTAAGGCGGCGCTTTAGACCGTCCACGAGGTTCTTATAAAATCCCACGGGTGTTCCTTTCAGAGATGGTGTTGAGCGGGTATTGGTTTCAAATTCCTATAATACACGGATAAGCTTTAAAATACCTCACTAATGCGGCGCTTTCCGCGTTCTAGCACATGTTTTGCTAGAGCTTCTTCAAAGTACGCAACAGGAATATCAGCAAGGATGTCGCCGGTTTTGATGCCGCGCGCACGATTCACATACGCCACAGCTAGAGGCTCGCCCTGCAGATACAGCGGGTACCAGAGCAGGCAATGGCACTTGTCTAGGTGTTTGCTGTGCTCCTCTGGAACAAGGCACAACGTACTGTCTACCCAGATGTCCGCTGGTTTGGAGCGCTCTAGAACGTTACACGTAAGGTTAAACTCAGCCGTATTGTAGTCCTTGATTCCCCTCTCAGGTAGGGCAGGGTGTGTTAGCTGTGCGGAGTAATATTCTGCCGTATCTTCTTCCCCAAAATCTGAAAAATCCTCCGCAAGCAAAGGTAGCCAAGCGTTATCCACGCCTGTAATATTAGCGGAGCCTGTGATTTTCAGGTTATTGATATAGTCGAGGTTCTTAATAACGATGCCGTCAGAATGGTTTACGGCTTCGAGGTTCACATTGATTGCCTCCGAGACGTTTTCCAACGTAACATTTCCAACGCTATCGCTCCGGCGGAAAGCCGTGTTTTTAAGAGAGACACCGGATGCTACGCGTGAATCATCTAGATAAACGTTCTCTACTGTAGCGCCCGTTTCCAAGAGTACGCTACGGCTAAAACTGAAACCACCACGGACGGTAGCGCCTTCCTGAATGACGCACTCCGCTTGATAGGCGCGGTCGATGCTTTCCGTGTGGGTCACCTTAAAATAAGGTAATTCAGCGGCGGGGATAGTACATGTACCGAACTCCACGCCCTTATGGGTGCCCACATAAGTGAACTCGTAAGCATCAAGGGAAGCTTTACTGGGTGCCACAATAGCTTTAGAAGCACTACCGTACCCGCGCTGTACCTGCTTAATCTTTCCTGGGAAGAGAACCATAGGTGCAGGGTTGGAGCGGATAATCCTCCAAGCATTAGCATAAACAGGGGTTACGTGGCTGTTCCTCTTAAAATATTTCTCAAGAGCATCAGGTGAGCCGGTCACGTACTTAAAAAGTTGTTCAACTTTAGTGCCGGTTTCGTTGCGGTTCGGGGATATGATTAAAGTTTTTCCTTTCAAAATAGAAGATGACTGCGAGATACCTCTAAAAGCTCACACATCTAGCGGCACCCCACATTCAGTCACAATTTTACCCCTCTGCAGGAATATTCGCGGCAATGACAGCCATTTGCTCCTCCAACATCACTAAAGGTACAGCTGAGAGCGGGTTCTGAATGTTGCCACGCACCCCTTGTGCCCTGCGAATGTATTCTAGAGCGAGCGGGTTGCCGTCTAGGTAGAGTGGGTACCACATGAGGCACCTACAGGCGTTCAAATGCTCTTTGTGTGCCTTATTGTCAATGCAAACGGTAGACACATTCCATGAAGCGGTTGAAAAATTCAGGATGTACTGAGTCACAGAAAGTGTTGCCCAGTAGTTCTCTTTAGCACGAGACTCGTTCCGCTTTCCCGTGTACACCTCAGCGTCGTAGAGGGCGTGCCTCACACCGTGTTTCCTGAGAACCTGGTCATCTGTTTCAACGTAGAGCGGTTCTTGTGTGGGGTTGCAAATTTTGAGGTGCCCGCCCTTTGTTACCAGATGCCAAGTCACAATATTATGTAGCGGAAAGTTACCTGTGGGCTCGTCTGCTAGTAGGCTTACCCCATCCCAAAATTCACAATCAAAAACGCGCGAATTGCGGCTAATGGTGCGCTTACCACAAACATCTAAGTCTGTGATTGAAGAACCAGTGATTATACTACCTGCCCCGACGTTTAGACCCCATACGGTAGAGTCAGCGATATTACTGTTTGCGCCAATCTTGCCGTTAATCACATAGTCAGTGTTGCCGATAGTTGTTCCCACCTCAATGAGCGAAGCATCGACCGACATTCCGTTCATGTACCCGTACTCTAGGGTTCGGGTTTTACGGAGCGGGGTAAAGATAGCACCTTGAAGGTTGCTCCGGTCGGGGATAACTGAAATTTTCCAACCCACCTCCGCTTTGCCACGCAACCATCCGGGGCGGTTCACATATGGCGTGATAATAACCGTTGCCTCGCCTTTGAGCTTTAGCAGAGCGGAACGAACCTCACCAGCCTCCGGGCTGACGAGCGGCTTCTTACTCCATTTCTGGGAACCTTCCAGGATAGGCTTAATGTGCTTGAAAATTGTTCTAGGAGCGCCGGTAATGTACTCGGTGCGCAGAGGTGTTCCATTGATTATGGGGTTTCGTTTTCGCATGTTTTGATTTTCCTTTCAATAATTTAATGACGTGTGAGGGGCACCTCAGATGAGAGATATTCCAAAGGTGCCCCTCACGCAGAGAAGAGCGTTAAGTAACGTTTCACTCTTCAGTAGGTTCACTGAGGACAGTTGTAACCATCTGCTCCTCTAGTGTGCCTAAAGCTACAGTCGAGAGGGGGTTCTGTGCGTCATTTTTCCCGCCCTGTGCCCGGCGAATGTATTCTAGGGCAAACGGGTCATCATCTATGTAGAGCGGGTACCACATGAGGCACCTACAGCGGCTCAGGTGTTTGCTGTGTTCCTTGTCGTCAAGGCATAGGGTGGAAGATTCCCAGACGGGTACACGCCAGGTCAGAAGGTTCTTCGTTACGGTCTTCACAGCTTTGTCGCTATCTTTGCTGAGGTAGAAGCCGCTCCCGCCCTTGAAAATACTGGCATCATATTCAGTGTTCTGAAGCCATCGGTAGTTGATTTCCGGGTGGACTAATAGCCTGTTTTCCGTAGGGTTGTGGATTTTCAGGTGACCACCTGTAACCTCAATGTCCCACACCTCTAGGTTGTGGAAGCCATATTTGCCAGCGGGCTTATCACTTATCAGTGTAGCGCCGCCGTAGAGTTTACAGTTGTCCACGGTGGTGTTAATGCTGGTGAAAGACCCGTAAGCGTTGGCTTGAACATGCCTGACGGTCGAGGCGCTAATCTCACTGTCATTATTCACGAAGGTATCACGGACGGTTGAGTTGCTGATTTTACTGTTCCAGCCAATTTCAGAGTCACACAGCTCCGAATCTCCACTAACAACCGTGCCGTGCCCCACTAAAGCACTTCGCACCTTAGTGTCATTCACGTACCCGTATTCTAGGGTGCGGGTTTTGTGTACGGGCGTGAAAGTAGTGTTCTGTAGGTTTTTACGGTCGGGGATAATGGAAATTTCCCATCCCACCCTAGTCGCACCACCCTGGTCAGGGCGATACACACGTGGGGTGATGAGTACAGTAACTTTACCAGTGAGTAAACGGAGCTTACGCTGAACAACGTCAGCATTTGGACTCACATATGGTGCGCGACCATACCCGAGGGAGCCGGTTAGAATCGGCAGGATACGCTTGCGGACGGTGTGGGGCGCGCCGGTAATATACTCGGTACGCATGGTTTCGCCCTGGATGATGGGGTGACGGTTAGACATGGGTGTGGTTTCCTTTCGTAGTTAGCTATTTGCTGTATGCCTCCCAAAGGTTGCACCATAGGAGGTCTTTGTCTTTGATGCCTGCGTAGGCGTAGTTTTCGGCAATGATGCCCTTATATGTATCTAGGGCTTCGTACCAGCGGATACCTTCATAGATTTTCTCCATCTCAAAAATGGTTCCGCACATGGATTCTTCTAGATGGTAGGTTGAGAGGCTATTGAGTGGGTTGTTTAGGCTCGCATCCCTGAGCGGGTTACCAGTTTTACCTGCGGGGTCGTGGAGCCCCTCAGCTCGCACTAAGTACTGCATTGCTACAGGGTCTGCGGCGCGCAGTAGCGGATACCAGAGAGCACAGCGGCAAGATTTCATGTTTTGTGCGTGTACAGTGTGGTTCATGCACAGGGTTGCATGAAGAACATCTGGTGACTCTTTGAGAGCTTGTGCGGCGATTTTGAAGTAAATGTCCGTGAAGGAGTAGTTGAACGTTTTGCCGTGCTTTTTGAGGTGGGTTAGGTTGTACACGGCACGCGCGCTACGCCCGTCACCGTTCTTAATGTGAATGGGGTTGCCGCCTGGTGTTGCGAAGTAAGTATCGCCGGTGAGGTTGATACCTGTCAGGGAGACGTCGCCTTCAATGGTGACCTTACCGTCGAGTGAGCAGTAGTTAAGTTCACCGCTGGTTTTGATGGTGTTCTTCCCAGCGGAGCTTAGGTTCTTAAATGTTCCGCCTTCTACATGGGTTTCACCTGCGAGGGTGTTGTTACCTTTAAAAGTGGCGTTAGTGGCGGTAGCTTCATCTGTGAGGAGCGTACAACCGTTCTTAACATCAATATTTCGCACCACAGCGTCTTTAAAAACGGCTAGGGGTACAGATGGTGCCTTTAGCGTGTTTGGTAGCTTCCTGTCGCCTTCTACGGTTACTGTGCCCATGTTTGAGAGGAACGTGTTAGGCGTGTAGTCGTGGAAGTTCAGTTCTGGCATGTTCTTCGGGGAGGTGAGAATCACCGCCGGGGACATCTCAGGGTCGTGAACACCCACGGCGAGGATGTACCCGTCCTGTGAAGCTTTCTTGTAGAACTTTTCCAGGTCGTCGGTGATAGCGTCACCGAACGGGAGGCGCTTCTTCTCAGCGAGTAGTTCCGCTTTGACGTGCGCATAGTTGTATGTAGGTGTTTTAGCCATTCTAGGTTTCCTTTCAGTAAAATATTCTACCTACATTGTACCACATGTTTTAACAATTTACCCCTGGCAAGGTCTGTGTAACATAACCGAACCAGGGGTGACGATATTGGTGCTTTACTGCTCAAATCTTAAACTTTACAGGATGACGACCCATGCGGATACCCGTAAGGTGTGTAAAGAAACGCGCGAAAGTAGGAATGTCTCCCTCCTTACCCCACTTCCACGTCGCAAGCTTCTCGTACACAGCATCCGTAACACCCAGAACTTCCAGATTCTTACGCATCAGCTTACGCCACTCCGGAGCGGAACTATTAAAAGAATCCAGGCTGTGAAGCTCCTTCATGAGAGACTCCTCCAGCATGTGCAGAGATAGTGACATGAGTGGGTTACTTACCGTCTTATCACGAACAGCATCCCGCACCTCCTCCATACGCACGCGCTCCTCCCGTGAAAGCCAAGAACCTCCAAAACCCTTGAGAGGTTCCTGTAAATCAGAAACGCGCATCAGGTAATGAAGAGCTAAAGGTGATGCGATAAGCATCAGAGGAAGCCACAGCAGGCAATGACAGTGGACGACATTCTTCCTGTGCTCCTCTGGACTGAAACACATACGCACATCAGGTAGCGCATCCCACAGGTCACCGTCGCACACATGAAAACCCCTAGAAGCCAGACTCAAATCAGAAAAGTCGATTTCGGAGCCCTTAACAATGCGCTCGCTATTACCAGGGATAAGACACGCAGGGTACCTGAGAGCATGAACACCCAGCTCGCCATCCTTGAGGTCTTCGGCGTTAATCTCAATGTTACCGACAAGCTCAACATGCTTAGCATTAACGCCAATCATGGCAACATCCCCGCCAAGCTTAGAATCAAAAACACTACCGCCCGCAAAGAACACCCGGTCAGTTAGCGAAGAATAATTAACATGAGAACCAGCCACAACAGCCTCACCTTCAAGGAGGTTCTCACCCCAAAGAGCAGAATTAACAACACGCGCAGAGCCACGCACAATATTGCGGGTGCCCGCAATAATGCTATCACCTTCAATAGAAGCGCCATCTAGCACAAAGTTACTCACCGTATCTGGGCTAGTATGCGGGTAATTATGACGGTGGAAGCCCAACCTGATACCTCCCAGCTTTTCCTGACTAGCCTTACCCATCGGGATAGTTTGCTGATTGAAACACTCAACGGACTCTACGAAAACCTTAACAGTATGGTCATCCTTCTTAGGGTCACGTGCCGTGATGAGAAGACCCTCACCGTCGGGCTGATTCTCAGGCTGGGTATGAGCACCAATATTGAGCGCAGTCTTAGCAAAATCTTCTGACGGGAATGAGGTGGCGGTTACTTCTACCGTGTCGGGGGTGCGCATGATTTTTTCCTTTCGTCACTAAACCTTTCTAATTCTCTATTCTACCACATGTTTCAACGGCTTATGAGGCTAGGGTTATAAAGATACCCCGGATACGTGTCAATATTTTTACGTATCCGGGGCAAAAACCTGCTACCTTCTATTACGCAGAGCCCAGATGAACACCTGTGATGCTAGAGAAAATAAAATCAATATGGTCGTGAGAGAAAAGCTCAAAGCTATCCCTGTCAAAGAAAACCTTCAATGCCTCCTCAGTAACACCCAAAACCCGCAGGTTATTACGCATATAGTACTCAAAAAAGCCGTCAATGCCTCTGACCCGGCGAACAACATCGCGCTCTTCCTCGTAATCCAAAGAAGCACGCAGGAGCATATCATCTAGAACGCGCAAAGGGACAGAACTAAGTGGATTACTTAAAGATGTATCCCACACGTTTTTTCTCACGTCAGCAACACCGTAGCCGTTATAGTCCGCATCCTGAGTCATGCTCCCGCCTGAGACGCGCACAAAATACTGGATAGCCGCCGGATGCATCATAAGCAACTGAGGAAGCCACAAAAGGCAATGACACATCTCAGCACGCTCCTTATGATTCTCTGGGTCAAAGCACGCACGAACATACGGCAAAACACCAGCAATACCCTGAGTTTCATCACCCTTCGCTACAGAGAACATGCTGAACATGACGCTTGCCCGGTAAAAAGAGGAAAGCATATCGCTCGGCGTTGTGTTTTCCTGACCAGGCACCCAGTATTCTACACAATCAATGCCACGGATATTGAACTCCCCAAAATCAGCAGGCATGGCTGATGCATCAATCTCAAAATTCCCCGTCAGTAACGAATCGGATAGATAAACATTAGCTACTTTTGCGCACCCTGCAAGACGGGAAGAGAATACTTTACTATCTTTACAGGATGAACTTCCTGTGAGAACGGCACCTGACGCTCGAACATTCTCTAGTGATGCGGCACCATTAAGAAGGCAACTCCCCCTGAGAGATGAATCCTTAACACGGGCACTGTCTCGCAGAATGTTCCTACCGCCACTAAAATCCCCGCTACCCACAAACACGGCATCGTCAAGAATAAAGTTCGTAGCACCCTCATACTCTGTGGTTGGGTAGCGAACATCCTCACGGAAAGCAAGACGCAACCCACCCAGGTTCTCATGAGGTGCTACACCTGGGGTGATGTTTGCTTCGGGCAGGTTTTCGGGTTTCGCCAACCCGAGCGCACTCTTATTGCGAGGCGACTCCGTGTTCGTAATTGAGACAATGTGAAGCTCATCAGGGAGCGACTGTGTAGCACTGTAGAGCGTCTCCTCTAAGATACCCATCAGGTGCGGGCGATTAGAGTTAATGTGCGCTGAGGTGGGTTCCTGGGTGATAGTCATTGTTTCAGGGATGAGCATGATATTCCTTTCTTTACTGTTTGTATCAGCCCCTGCGTGACCGGAGAGTTATATTTCTAAGTCACGCATGAGCTGAAGCTTTGTTTAGCTTGCCGCCTTGTATGGTTCTAGCTTTCGCCTCTACTTATACGTTCCCATGCGGATGCCGGTTACATGCTGGAAGATGTAAGAGAACTTCTCCTGCCGAACAGTGTCACCTATTTCAGCGCCATACTGCATTTTGAGAGTTTCCCATTCGCGGTCGGTAACACCTAAAGCTTTCAGGTTGCGTTCCATACTTGGCAAGCGTGAAAACTTTGCCTGGTGTTTATATTCCTGCTCAAGCTGGGATTCTAAATCCTTCAAAGGAACAGAGCTTAGCGGGTTGCTAATGCCCATGTTCCGCACATTCTCGCGCACATCTTTAAGGAAGTTCTTATCTCTACCTGTAATAACTCGTTCATTAGAGGAGACGCGCATCAGGTAGTGAAGCGCTACAGGTGAGAATGTGAGCATGAGCGGGAGCCAGATGAGGCAGTGGCACCGCTCCGTCTGCTTCCTATGATTCTCCGGGTCGAAGCACGCGCGAATATACGGCAAGTACGGGAACATGTCACCGTAATTAACCGTAAAAGCACGCATGTTACGCACAATCTCACGCGATGGTGCGCGCCCCCAATCATCCCAAGATTCCCTATTCCCAGGGATAAGCCACGCCGGGAGGTAGAGCTTATAAATTTCCAGCTTCCCATCGGGGATAGCAGACGCATCAATCTCAACACCACAGCGGATACGTGAATAAGAGATAGATACATTACTCAGGTGTGAGTCACCTTTAACTAGCACGCGCTTAAAATCGCTATCAACAACACGGGTGCTACCACAAATCTCGCTGTTCTCACCTGTGCTGTTCTCAACACGCGACTCGTTAGCGATAAAGCAACCACCATTCAGAGTTGAGTTATGGACGTGCGCCTTATCAGCAACAAGGTTCCGGTTACCAAAAACATGCGTTTCGCCTGTGATGCGAGACTCGCCAATAATGAAGTTCTGAATATCGTTTGTTGTTGATTCTTTCAGGGGGATAACTTCCATTTTTCCGAAGCCAAGACGGAGTGCGCCCATTGCTTCGGAGGGGTTACTCTTGGGTTTGGTGCGGTAACCTTCAATATGGGTGCTCTTCCCAATCCCGAGGCTGTTAGTTTCCCACGACTTGTGGGGGTTCTGGGCGGTGATAGTGTCCAGACCGGGCTTATCGCTATTCGGGTAACCACGCGTCGTGTAGTCATATCCAACTTCGATGCCAACTTTTCGCGCCCAAATATTTTTGTAATTCAAGCGACTACGTTTCACGGTTACGGTTTCAGGGATAGTCATTGAGGTTCATCCTTTCTATAGGTAAATAAGATTTATAGGTGGGGTGTGGGGCGGGTAAACCCGCTCTAAGGGGTCTACCCGCCCCACAGAGGGGTCTGAATTTAAAAACCCAGCACATACTCCAGGAGGCGGTTTACCTCTTCCTCGTAAAGCGCTGTAAGGTCATCTCCATAACCCTCTGTGTTAGGTGCTGGGATGCCGCACGCTTCAAGGTTCTTTAACCAAGCGTCACTCCATCCAATCTTAATGCCGTTACCATGCCAGGCGGTGAGCACGTTAGGGGTGCTAATCTCTGAAGCGAGCGATTCTTCAAGAGCACGCAGAGTAACGTGAGCCAGTGGGTTATCGGCTCCGGCGTGCGCTAGAGGAATCTTCACATCTGGGCTACCCATCCGACCAGATACGCGGATAAGGTAGCTGATAGCGCGCGGGTCAAACGTCAAGATATGAGGAAGCCACACAAGGCAGTGACAAGTTTCTGTGTACTGCTTATGCAGGTGTGTATCGAGGCACAGGCGCTGACTCCAGAACCTGTCATCTTTCACAATGGAGCAGGTGATACGATTAAACCGGCTAATGTTCTCCCATTGAGTGTCTCCGTATCCTGCCCAACCATCATTTATGAAGGACTCATAGGTGGGCACGTCAGGGTCACCATCTTGCAGTTCAAGGATGAACGGCTCTGAACCAGCAGGCATGGTTCCAAGGTCGTTAATCTCTACACCGTCACCATAGAACGTTAAATCCTCGACAGCATAGTTGCCCTTAATGAATCCACCTAGAATGAAGTCTGTGCGGTGAGTACGGGTACATTCGACATAGGCGTTACCGGAAGCTAGTAGGTACAGGTGTTCACCACCTAGAACCTTAGCGTTACCATAGATGCCACACCCACCCGCGAGGGTCGCATCCTCGGCGTTTGCGGAGCCGCTAAGAATATTCTCAGGGTGAATGAACTTAGAGAGCGTGCTGGGGCGGCGCTCCACAGCTTCTTTCTGCTCTGTGGGTGCGTCAAAGGTGGAAGCGGGCTTGATAACGGATTTGCCGGTGAGGGTGGCGTTCTCCAGGATGATAGTTGTGAGGCGCGGATTCTGACTGTGTACAACAGGAATCTTTTCCTCAACAGTGACCTCAATATTGCCGGGGTTGAAGCCTGTATCACCATTAGGTAGTTCTACAAAGGAGGAGCCTGGAATGTTTGCCAGCGAGTCGAAGATAATATCAGCTGTCGGCTTGTAGTCAGAGTGATGGTAATAGTAAACGCACTGCGTGTTTTCTCCAATAGGGAGTTCTAGCGCCTCGAGTCGTAGCTTATCTTCCAGGAAAAGCGGCGTAACAGTATTGAGGGGCTGGATATAAGTCTGCATGCTCATGGTAGTTCTTTTCTCTTTCATTCTTTATAATAAAAACTCTACCTCTATTCTACCACATGTTTTAATAATTTACTGACTTAGTGGCGGGTGAAAGCCCCTAGATGTGGGAAATATCTAGGGGCTTTCACAGATTTACAGTATAACTACTGTTTACTTGTCACGCTGGAGGTACTGCTCGGGGTAAGCGATAGCTTCAACCTTAGTGAACACAGTCAAGACCGGAATCTCAACAAGCGGCTTCGGCTTACCCTTATCATCAACCTCAAACTGTGCGGTAGCCTTAATTGCGTCATGGAGGCGCTTATTGTGCTTCTCCAGTACAGTCAGGGGCACACGAGGCGATGCCTTCGGGTTGATGAACACGCCGCCAGGGAAATTCATAAGGGTCTTTGAAATTTTCTCACACACGGGGAATAGTGCCGGTCGGAATACGGGGCTGTATGCCGGGGAGCCACTGTCAGCAAGTGCGAACAGCAGGGAGGCAACCTGTGCGGTAGCTTCAATCATCTTACCCTTGGTTTCAGGGGTCTTGTTTGCATTATATGCCTCAAGGACATCCATGTAGTACTTCTGGACTCGGGCACCTACAGCGCTGGTGAGGTTAGCGTCATTATCGCCTGCACGTCGTGCAACCTCTTCGGGGTTATCGAACATTTCCTGAACACTCATGGTTTCCAGGGCACCCTGAATATGAGTGCCAATGTAGGACTCCAAAGCGTCATTAAAATCATTCAGACCCAGCACACCGATAATGCTTTCTGCCTGAATCTTTGCGTGCTTACGGAAAAACTCAGCATCATCATGCGGCAGACGTGCAAGAGCCATAATCAGGTTATCCCAAGAACGAGGAGAACGCCATGCGTAAAGAGCCGCATCCTTACTGTTCTCATCCATCTTAGAATCGAAGTTGTTCTGACGCTCATCACGGTTGCGCTCCTGGAAAGCACCAGGGTTGCCTTCCAGATACTTAGCGACCATCTTACGAATGTTACGCTCGTTCTTCATCATGGGCTGTCCCCACTTCTCAAGCATACCCTCAGTCCAGTCCTTGAGGTTCTGAGACACGGGAAGCCAAGCGATACGGTTCTGGGTGGGCGGCGCAATAAGAGCCGGGTTCACAGAGGAACGCGCCGAGTTAGTAGCAAGCACGATAGCGGTTTCAGGAGGAACCGGCGAACCGTCTGGGAAAACGCGCTCATTCAACAGTCGAAGCATAGCCGCCTGCACACCCGCCGGAGAGTTAGAGTACTCATCCAACAGGAGAATGACCTTCTTCTTGCGTAGAATCTCCACCTGGAAATGCTCGTTAAGGTAGGTGACGGTAGGAATCATAACCTCAGAGCCGTCAGCGTCGAGGAACTTCGTTTCACCCACCGACGGGATACCAGAAATCATTTCAGGGGTAAGCTGAGAACCAATAATGACTTCCACACCCTCGTAACCCATTTCCTCTGCGAGGGCGAGCAGGGAGGCAGTCTTACCGATACCAGGCTCACCAATCAAAGCTACCGGCATACCAGGAGACAGAGTACCTGCTTCGGTTTCACCGGGGAAAGCAGTGTACTTGATGTTTTCGATAGCATCCTTGAGGTCGAGGGTGCGCTTGTGAATGACAGTGTTGCCCAGCTTTTTGGTCATGGTTTTTCCTTTCAAGAAAAGAGTTAGGTTTATCGGGTGCCCCACCGTTCCTGTTCTAGGGCAGGAGGGGCACCCTTTGTTACCCCGCAGGGGGAGCTATTAGTTGTAGATGGTGACCGGAATAATTTCAGGTCGAACATCCGGGAGTAAGCCGTTGAAATGCTTCTCCATTGATTCTACCACATCTTCCGCATGTTTGCTAGTCAAGACGATGGCGAGCTTGTAGTTATGCTTTTCCTGGAGAGCATCCGCAACATCCTCCCAGTCAATGTAACCATCCGTAATAAGGATACCCAGTGTAGCGGGCGGGTGCTCCTTATCAGCACCACTTTCGTAGCTACTCAGGGCGTTAATGAACGGAACCATGTCGGTACCTCCACCACCCGTGAACTCAATGTCCTTAATCTGCTTCACAGACTGGAACTCGCCTAGTTCCGTGTCAATAGCACTAATTCGCACCTCAGCACGGGTCTGAAACTCTTCAAAAATACGTTCAATGTTACCGAGAGCTCGACCAATATCTTCACTGTTCATCATAGAACCAGACGTGTCCACGCCCACATAAACGTTAGGGCGAACATCATAGGTGGTAGGCAGAATGATTCGCGTGTCCGGCAGAGCGCACTGTAGCCGGAAGTTCGGGCGGCGGTACGTGCGGATAGTGTCACCAGCCATACGCTGATTAGAAGCGATAACAAGTACACGGCGGAGCATCTCAGACCAGTGTGCCGTGTTACCTGCCTCAGACTTAGCCACCCAATCCAGTAGAGTATTACCTGCGCCGGAGCCAATAGACTTAGAGCGCATCTCTTCCTGAACCAGAGCAAGCATGTCGTTACGCTTACGGCGCTTTGTCTGGTTATCAGCACGCTGGAGCCCCACAGCGTCCATCATGGCAACTAGTTCAGCTTCGGTAACGAACTTAGAAGAACCTGTCTTAGCGCCGGTACCGCTTTCCTGGTCATCTTCCTCATCGGTAGCGTCACCACCAGTGCCGGGGTTGTTACCCTCATCATCTGATTCTTCGTTAGAGTCAGAGTTGTTGCCGGTTCCGTTTTCGTCACCGCTATCTTCGCCAGCATTATCTGCACCGGAATCGGGGCTGTTGCCCTCTTCGCCATTACCGTCGTCTTCGGTGCTGTCAGAATCAGAGTTATCTGGCGAGCCCGCGTTAGAGGACGACCCTGAGATAGATGCGCCACTTGCGGAGCCGCTCATGGAACCAGACGGAGTGCCGGAGCCGCCGTCACCATCCTGCGGTGTACCCGAGGAGCCACCAGCACCTCCGGAACCACCCTGCGGGTTAGCATTACCACCCTGGGGTGCTCCTGCGCCACCGCCACCCATATCCGGCATCTCAGATTCACGCATATAAGACAGAACAGTGGAGTAGTATTCCTCAGCGATACCAAAAGCAGGCAGGTCGTAATCCTCGGGGAGGAGGTCTACAATTTCTTCACCATCACGGTTAAGCTTGAGTCGACCATTAAAGCCGTTAAGTCGCTGGTTAATCTCCAAGTCAAAGGATACGCGGGTTACTTCTTCATCACTCATCACGTTCTTTGCCGCACGGTCGTGCTGAAGGATGACTAGACGTAGCACCTCACGGATAATCTCAACCGGAGTGTCCTTTGCATCAAAACTGTCGAGGCTACCTTCGGGGAGCGCTACACGCCAGTCCTTATCAACATACGCCTTATTGGTGTTAATCATCACGACACGAATTTCGTTAATGATAGGCGCAAAGTAGGGCACCATACCGAAGCGAGTAAGCTCTGCGGCGTGATGGATAAAAACTTCCATCTCATGCTCGGTCGCCTTGCGCACCTTTACAGGCTCGTCTGGCGAGAACTGTTCAAATCGCATTGGGTCATTTCCTTTCAAAAAATACTACACTCATTGTAGCACATGTTTCAAAATATTTTCAACCTGCGGGGTTAAGAATGGCGACTAAAACCCGTTACATAGGTATCAGCCGCCATTCTCTATAAAGCAAGAAGTATTACTACTCCCCGCCACCTCCACCACTATCGGATGAGCCAGAATCACTCGAGTAAGAAGAACCCGAGTCATAAGAAGAAGAGCTGTAGCTAGAGCTAGAATCGTAAGAAGACGAAGAGCTATAGCTAGAACCCGAATCATAAGAAGAGCTTGAGTCATAGGAGGAGTCAGAATCCGAGTTGCTCCACGAATCATCAGAAGCACCCACAGAATCAGACGAGTCCTCTACATCCGCTCCATCATCTTCCTCAGTATCAAAAGAGCTGTCCTCCTCTGATACTTCTTCAGCCTCAGTATCAAAGGCATTATCCTCAGAGGCTTCCTCTGTCTCGGTTACCTCTTCAACCTCGAAAACCTCACGGTCATCGTCCAGGTCGTCATCAAACATAGAAGGCATCACATCCGGAGTGTCAGTATCAGAACCGGAAAGCACACGCTTCTTACGCTTCTTCTTCCAAAAATCAAAGAAACCCATAATAAGCTCCTAAAAATAGTCGTAAACAAAAGTATCACCCAGCACAGGAAAACCTACACCGGGTGAACCTATCATAGCACAAATCGTCGCTAACCACGGTTTAACCAGGCGGCTTTACCCTTACCGCCCATAGCGTGACAAAACACGCCGTAAGCTTCCTCTAGGCTATTTGCACGCCACCCGTTCGCCTCACGCGACCGCATATTCTTATACACACCATGTAGAGGAGCAATATATGCAAGCCACGGGCGGGCACCTCCCACACGCGCAATATGCCCCACAGGAGCATGCGTCACCGCGTCCACCACACTATAAATATGCGGTGAATCTGTACGCATGATAACCGTTCGAGTAGCAGTGTCCTTAGCAAAAGGAATCCACGGCTCCCTGGCGGCACCCACATGGATTAAGTTATTGGTATAGGTCGTATCACCTGCGTTGTATGTTGCCATAAAATAAGGCACCCCTTAAAAAGAGTAAATGTTCATTAACTAGTTCCCTTAATTCTACCACCTGTAGGCTGTGGGTAGCTAAGTAAGCCAGGTGTTATCCCATGATGAGATATTGTCCTTGAACTGAAACACTGGGTGGTGCGGCGGGAAATGCTGTGCAACCCACCCATCAGTCATCATCACTTTAAAAGCCGCCTTTAAACTTCGTGAACTTAGCAGGTTTGGGTACACGGAAATGTTATCGGGGTTGTACCATTTGGCGTTATAGTGCCTTAATCTGCGGCTAAGCGGGTAACGGTTGCCCCATCCGCACACAGTGTACTCACGTTTAAGGTTGTGCCTGTGTGGGAAACTGATTTTGTTCAGGTCTGCAACACCGGGTTTCACAATAATTAGCACAGGTGCCACGACCGACCCGTAGTGGGTGCCTTTAGGGGTTTTCTCGCTAATTCCTTCAAGAGCATGGTTCAGTTTACCCGGCGTGTTGCAGGAGTACACATTTAGCGGGAAACGGAAAATGGCGCTCTTATCCTCACCAGAGACATAACGTAGTTTTAGCCGGTCGGTAACCCACTCACGGTAGGCGGCAATATCTGCGGCACGCCACCCAGAGTAACCATCCTGAATAACATCTGTTAGGGCAGTTAGCTGACGAGTAACGTCGTCAAAGTCTTCTCTGTAGTTACCGTATGCTTGCATCACAGTTGCGTTATCTAGCGACTTAATATCTTCCAGCGTCCGACTTATTTCTTTCGCAACCCGTGTGTACCCACCTTTAGATGCAACAGCCGTGGGTGGGAACACATGAACAACACCG
>ERZ772932.56-NODE-56-length-70511-cov-12.221230_pt1 | contig 70511 bp, 47 predicted proteins | sample MGYA00511684_ERZ772932 | MGnify/ENA primary metagenome ERZ772932 (study PRJEB29015, sample SAMEA2738078) | human oral metagenome | biome: human oral; feature: human-associated habitat; material: saliva | place: China | collected 2210 ...
CCGACGGCGGACGGCAGGTCGTCGACCTCGGCGGCACGGGCCCGCTCCCGGGCGGCGCCGCGGGCCAGGAGCTCACGCGGGCCGCGGGTGCCGAAGCGGGCCGGGTCCTCCAGGACGACGCCGCAGACCAGCTCGGGGCGGCGGACGGCGGCCACCATGGCGGTGGCCGCGCCCATCGAGTGACCGATGACGACTGGGGCGGGCGGCGTCGGCAGGCCCAGGGCGGCCCGGCCGCGCGAGGCGGCCTCCAACTCCTCCAGGACGGCGATGAGGTCCTCCACAAGGACCTCCCCGGCCCGCTCGAGCTCGGCCGGCTCCCACCGCGGGGACAGGCCGTGCCCGCGGGCGTCGGCCGCTACGACCCGGTAGCCGCGGCCCACCCAGTGGTCGATGGCCTCGGCCAGGGAGACCGCGGAGCCGGTGATGCCGTGGAGCAGAACCAGGGTGGGGGCGTCGTCGGGCCCCGTGACGATGCGCGCCAGTGAAGTCATGGCCCCATCCTGCCTCGTGACCGCCCCGTAGGCTGAGCCCATGAGCGAGACGAGCCAGCAAAGCACGCCGAGGATGAACGTCGAGTCCTTCAACCTGGACCACACCAAGGTGGCCGCGCCCTACGTGCGCGTGGCCGACCGTAAGGAGCTGCCCGGCGGGGACGTGCTCGTCAAGTACGACGTGCGGTTCTGCCAGCCCAACCACGAGCACCTGGAGATGGAGGCCGTGCACTCCATCGAGCACCTGAGCGCCGAGCTCATGCGCAACCACACCGACCGGCTCATCGACTTCTCCCCCATGGGCTGCCAGACCGGCTTCTACGCCCTCATGCTGGGGGTGGAGACCGAGGAGTTCCTGCCGCTGCTGGAGGCGACCTTCCGCGACATCCTCACTGCTCAGGAGGTGCCGGCGGCCAACGAGGTCCAGTGCGGCTGGGGGGCGAACCACTCGCTGGCCGCCGCCCAGGAGGCGGTGCGCGGCTTCCTCGCCGCCCGCGAGGAGTGGACGCAGGTCATGGCCTGACGCAGCCGCACGACCCTGTGCCGCCCGGCCGGGGACACTCCCTCTCAGCGGGGGACAACCTGCGCGTGCGGGGACATTCCCTCACGGCCGGGGACAACCTGCGCGCCCGGGGACATTCCCTCTCAGCCGGGGACATCCTGCGCGCCCGGGGACATTCCCTCACGGCCGGGGACAACCTGCGCGTGCGGGGACACTCCCTCCCAGCCGGGGACAACCTGCGCATGCGGGGACATTCCCTCACGGCCGGGGACATCCTGCGCGTGCGGGGACGGGATTGCGGTCCCCGACGGCGTCGAATGCCCCCGCCCGGAAGGACACGCACCCGGCCGCGCGGAATGTCCCCGCCGGCGAGACCAGACACCACCGAGATCAGACACCACCGAGACCAACCGAGAAAAGGACCGTCCTCACAGTCTGGCAACACCGGGCCTGGCACAGTCATGGAGCGGGACGGCGCGCCGTTGCCGGGCTCCGACGTCGGGCCCGGTCCAACACCGACACCAACCGCATCCTGAATCGCACTCAGCCCCCGCCCACCCTGTGCCCGCACCGCGAGGCACCGAGACGAAGAGAACCTGACGCACGTGGAGAGCATCGAGACCGTCACCATCACCAATCCCGCCAACCCCGTCCTCATCTGGTGGGTCATCGCCCAGCCGCTGCTGCTCCTGCTGTCCTTCCTCGTGGGGCGGCTGACGCGGTTCCTGCTGCGCGGGCGAGTCTCCGTGTCGGGTGCGGCGGCCACGCTCATCGCGCTTGTCGGCCTGTGGCTGGGGCTGCTGCTGGCGGGGTGGATCTTCGACGAGGGCGACCTGTTCTCGTTCAAGATGCTGGCGACCTCCTGCGGCGTGGCGGTCGTAGTGCTGGTGGCGACCTCCGCGGTGCTGGCGCGCGTCCAGCACCATCCCACGCTGCTGCCGATCGCGGAGGTCGCCCAGATGGGCGAGTCCGACCGCCTGGAGTTCAAGTCCTCGGCGCGCTGGAACCTGCGCACGGACAAGCGCGACGAGGCCATGGAGGAGATCGTGGCCAAGACGGTGGCGGCCTTCATGAACTCCGCGGGCGGCACGCTCCTGCTCGGCGTCGATGACGGCGGCAACCTCATCGGGCTCGGCCCCGACTACGCGACCCTCAAACAGCCCGACGCCGACCGTTTCGAGCTGTGGCTGCGCGGCATGTGGCGCACCCGCATGGGCACGAACGCGGCGGCGCTGCCCCGGGTGGACTTCGCGCCCACCCCGGACGGGACCGCGGAGGTGTGCCGGGTGACCGCGCCCCCATCCCCGCTGCCGGTCTACCTCAAGCCGGCCAAAGGGCACGACGGGGCGGCGCTGTGGGTGCGGGTCGGCAACTCGACGCGGCGCCTGGAGGTGGACGACGCGGTCGACTACGTCATACTGCGCTGGCCGCGGATCAACCACGTGGCCTGGCCGATCCGGCTGGGGAACTTCCTGCTGCGCCGCGACCAGTCGCGCCGGGCACTGCCCATCAACCCGGCCGCGGCCGTCACCGCCGCCACGGGCTCCCGGGACGACGAGGGCGCAGGTCAGTAGGGCGTCGTAGACCATGGGGCACCGGAACACAGTGGGGCCCGGGGCCTGAGGACCAGCGAAGGGGCACGGCAAGGCACGGCACGGCGGTGGGGTGAAGCAAGGGCCGGCGGACGCGACGGACTGGCTCGATACGTGCGGGGACATCCTGCGCGTGCGGGGACCTTTCCGCACGGCCGGGGACATCCTGCGCGTCCGGGGACCTTTCCGCACGGCCGGGGACATCCTGCGCGTGCGGGGACCGTATTCCTGTCCCCGACGGCGTCGAACGCCCCCGCCCGGAAGGACACGCACCCGGCCGCGCGGAATGTCCCCGTCAGTGAACCAGGAGAGCGCAGGAGCCGGGAGAGGCGCAGCCCTCGAGGCAGCCCTCACCAACCACGCCGGTCGCCGCCCGCCCCCGGTAGGCTCGGCGCGTGAGTCGCACCAGTGCCGCACCCGTCATCGTCTCCTGCGCCATGGCCGAGGAGGCCCAGCCCTTCCTGGACGCCCTGCCCAAGCGCGCGGGGGCCCGGCCGCCGGCCCTGCTCGGCGCTGCACGCGCTTGGTCCCTCCAGCTTCCCGACGGCGAGCGCGAGCTCATCGTCGTGCGCAGTGGCATCGGGCTCGTGGCGGCCGCGAGCGCACTGGCGACGGTCCTGGCTCAGGTCCGCCCCAGCGCCGTCATCTCGGCGGGAACCACCGGAGGGCTCGGCCGCCAGGTCGAGGTCGGCGACGTGTGCGCCTCGGCGACCCTGGCCTACACCGACGCCGACGCCACCGCCTTCGGCTACGCCCGCGGCCAGACCCCGGGGCAGCCGGAGACCTTCGCCGGGGATGCGGCCCTGCTGGAGCAACTGGAGCAGGTGGGCCAGGAGGCCCTGCGCGGCGCCACGGCGTCGTCGGGCTCGGCGCGACTGCGCGTCGGTCAGATGCTGGCCGGCAACTCCTTCGTGACGGCCGCGAACGTGGCCGACACCCGCGAGGTCTTCCCCGCGGCACTGAGCACGGACATGGAGTCGACGGCGCTGGCGCAGGTGGCGGCGGGCGCCGGCGTCCCCTTCGTCTCGGTGCGCGGCGTGTCCGACCTGTGCGGCCCCGAGGCGGGCCAGGACTTCCACATCGCCGCCGAAGAGGCCGCCGCGCGCAGCGCCGCGGTCGTCCTGGCCCTGCTCAGCTGAGTCGCTGACGCCGCCCGCAGCTCCCTCCCCACCCACACTTCGACAGAATCTTCAGAATCGACCCGGAGCCGCGTCGTTTATGAAGTTTTGGTCGATTTGCCGGGCGCCGGTCAATCGGCTCAGTCGGCCTGGCGCAGGCGGGCCTCGACGCGCTCGACCTTCGCTGTCATCTGGCCGGTCCAGCCTGGGCGGATGTCGGCCTTGAGGACGAGCGCCACGCGTGGGCTCACCTCGGCGACCGCCTCGCAGGCCCGCTTGACCACGTCCATGCACTCGTCCCACTCGCCCTCGACCGTGGTGAACATCGAGGTCGTCTCATAAGGCAGGCCGGAGTCGCGCACCACGCGCACAGCCCGGGCCACCGCCTCGGAGACAGACCCGTCGGGAGCGTCAGTGGTGGTCGGCGACACGGAGAAGGCGACAAGCATGCGGCCAGGCTAGCCCGGCGGTGCCGCCCGGAGCCGCCCTCCACGTGGGGCTGACCCGCGAGGAGATCATTGAGGCGCTCCCCCGCCCACCGCCACCAGGATCCGCGCCTACAGCGCCACGAGGACCTGAACCATGACGATCTTGACGACGATGGCCAGGGCGAACAGGGTCGCGTAGCCGGCCTCGATGCGCTCGTCATCGCGTTTGGACAGGGCGAAGGCAAGGATCGCAGGCTGCCCGACGAGCCCGGCCAGGCCACCGGAGGCGCGCTGCGCGGACACCCCGACCCACCGCGCCCCGGCCAGCAGGACGATCGCGTTGACCACCACGATGAGCGCGGCAAGCACCCCCACCTTGAGTCCCGTCATCGAGAAGGCCGAGGCCGCGAAGTCCGGCCCCGAGGCCAGCCCGATCGCGGCCAGGAAGAACAGCAGCCCCAGCTGGCGGATGGTGGAGTTGGCGGCGTGCGGCAGCCCCCACACGAAGGGCCCGGTGCGCCCCACCCACCCCAGGACCATGCCGACGACGAGCGGCCCGGCCGCCACCCCGAGCCGCAGCGTGATGCCGCCGGGCAGCGGGATCGCCACCAGCCCCAGGAGCACCCCGAGCGCCATGCCTGCCCCGACGGAGAAGGCGTCGATCTGGGCGATGGAGCGCTCGGAGTCGCCGAACCAGTCGGCGGCCTTCTCCAGCTCGTCGCTGGGGACGACCGCCAGCACCCGGTCGCCGAGCTCCAGGACGAGGTCCTCGCGGGCCAGCAGGTCCAGGTCACCGCGCTTGACGCGGGTGATGACGCCCTGGAAGCGCCCGGGCATGTCCACCTCGGCAATCGTGCGCCCGGCCACCCGTGTCGAGGAGACGGTCAGGCGCCGGAAGTCGACGGCGGTGCGGTCCTTGGCCAGGCAGTTGTGGAGCCCGGTGCCCAGGTCGTGCATGGCGGACTCGACGGCGGCCGGCGCCCCGACGATGACGACCTTGTCCCCGGGCAGCAGCTCCTCACCGGGGGCCACGACCCGGGTCTCGCCGTCGCGCTCCAGGTAGGAGATGCGGATGCGGCCCTCCTTGAAGGCCTTCATCTCGCCCAGGGCCACCCGCTGCAGGAGGTAGACGCTGGTGGCGGTGATGCCGTCGGCGCTGGCGGGCCGCGGGTCGCGCCGCCCGGGCCAGGTGCGCCCCACGACCCCGGCCACGATGAGGATGGCGACGGCGACGCCCACGGGGTAGGCCAGGGCGTAGCCGACGGCGGGCTCCTGGGTCCCGGCCGCCTCGATGGCGGCGTCGAGCACCGGTGAGGTCAGGGCCCCCGCGTAAGCGCCGGAGTCCATGGCGGGGCTCACCCCGGTCAGGTGGGAGTAGAGGCCGCCCGCCGCACCGGCGATCACGAGCGCGACGACGCACAGCGCCATGAGCGGCAGCTGCCTGCGCAGGTCACGGAAGAAGGTGTTGCCGGCGGCCAGTCCCACGGTGTAGCAGAACAGGGCCAGGCCGAGGCTGCGCAGCAGGGTGAGGTCGGCGCCGAGCCGGGGGTCGAGGGCGCCCACCGCGAGGCCCACGAAGAGCGCCCCGGCGGCGCCGAAGCGGATCGGCCCCAGCGGGATCTGCCCGACGGCGGTCCCCAGGCCGATGACGAGGAAGACGGTGAGGATCGGCGCCTGCGCGAGGACGTCGAGAACGGGATGAAGCACGGACACGACGCCAGGTTAGCCGCAGGCCCCGGGCACCCCGAACCCCGCGCACCGGTCCCGACCCGGGCCCGCCGGCATCATGCGCGACGCCGCACAGCAGCCACCGGAAGCATTATTCAATAGGTGGGATAAATGGTGCTGATATCGGGGCCGAAAGGCAAGCGCCCCACCGCCGGACTCACGATTGCTTCCTTTCCGCCACCAGGAGGAATACCCTGGGAGGGTCACCGGAGACGATGACGTCACACCTTTTCTCGACGACGAGAACGGAATCCCGATGCCCCAGAAAGAAGCCTCTCTGCCGACCTACTCACCGGAGGAGGAGAAGCGGATCATCCGCAACGCCGACGGCGTCCCCGTCGGCATACGTCCTGACAATCGATGGACACCCGCTCGGATCGCCACGTGGGTGGCCATCACCGCCCTGGGCGTCCTGGGGTGGTGGATGCTGGCGGTCGTGCGCGGCGAGCACGTCAACACCATCTGGTTCGTGGTCACCGCCGTGTGCACCTACGCAATCGGGTACCGCTTCTACGCCCTTTACATCCAGCGGCGCATCATGCGCCCCGACGACACCAACGCCACCCCGGCCGAGCGCATCAACAACGGGCGCGACTTCGACCCCACCCACCGCGTCGTCCTCTACGGCCACCACTTCGCGGCCATCGCCGGCGCCGGACCGCTGGTCGGCCCGGTCCTGGCCGCCCAGATGGGCTACCTGCCCGGCACCCTGTGGATCATCATCGGAGTGCTCGTGGCCGGCGCCGTCCAGGACATGCTCGTCCTGTTCTTCTCCATGCGTCGCGGCGGCCGCTCCCTGGGCCAGATGGCCACTGACGAGATCGGCCGGATCGGCGGCATCGTGGCGACCATCGTCGTCTTCGTCATGCTCATGATCGTCCTGGCGGTCCTGGCCATGGTCTGCGTCAACGCCCTGGCCGCCTCCCCCTGGGGCGTCTTCTCGGTGGGTATGACGATCCCGATCGCCATCGGGATGGGCCTGTGGCTGCGCTTCGTCCAGCCCGGCAAGATCACCCAGGTCTCCTTCGTCGGCTTCGGCCTGCTCATCGCCGTCATCATCGGTGGGCGCTGGGTGGCCGAGTCACCCCTGGGCCACTACCTGCACCTGTCCCCCAAGACCCTGGTGTGGGCCATGATCATCTACGGCTTCCTGGCCGCGGTCCTGCCGGTGTGGGTCCTGCTCACCCCGCGCGACTACCTGTCGACCTTCATGAAGGTCGGCACGATCACGATCCTGGCCCTGGGCATCATCATCGTGCGCCCCCTGGTGGAGATGTCCGCCGTCACCGAGTTCGCTTTCAACACTGACGGCCCGGTCTTCGCCGGCACCCTCTTCCCCTTCCTGTTCATCACCATCGCCTGCGGCGCCCTGTCCGGCATGCACGCCATGGTCTCCTCGGGCACCAGCCCCAAGATGGTGGAGAAGGAGACCCAGGTCCGCATGATCGGCTACGGCGGCATGCTCATGGAGTCCTTCGTGGCCATCATGGCGCTGGCCGCCGCGGTCTCGCTGAGCCCGGGCATCTACTTCTCCATGAACACCTCGACGGCGACCATGAACAAGCTCGCCGGCCCCGAGACAGTGGCCGCGGCCCCCTGCAAGACCACCGACGACCCCGAGCACCACTGCGAGAAGCTCGCCGAGGCCGCCGTCGGCAAGCTCGGCGTCACCGACGCCCAGGGCCACAAGCTCACCCCTGAGTGGGACTCCTGGGACGACAACGGCAACCCCAAGACCTACACGGGCGCCGAGGCCCTGGAGCGCCTGGCCAGCGACGTCGGCGAGCCCAACGTCGTCTCGCGCACCGGTGGCGCCCCGACCCTGTCGGTGGGTATCGCCCACATCCTCCACCAGATCGGCGGAGGCCGAGCCATGATGGGCTTCTGGTACCACTTCGCCATCATGTTCGAGGCCCTGTTCATCCTCTCGGCCGTCGACGCCGTCACCCGTGTGGCCCGCTTCCAGCTCTCCGACGCGCTGGGCAACGCCTTCCCCAAGTTCAAGGACCCGTCCTGGCACGTGGGCGCCTGGGGGACCACGGCGGTCGTCGTCGCCTCGTGGGGGGCGCTGCTCCTCATGGGTGTCACCGACCCGCGCGGCGGCATCCAGACGCTCTACCCGCTGTTCGGTATCGCCAACCAGCTCATTGCGGCCGTGGCCCTGCTGGTGGTCACCGTCATGGTGGTGCGCAAGGGCTACACGAAGTGGGTGTGGATCCCCGCGATCCCGCTGGCCTTCGACACGGCCGTCACCTTCACGGCCTCGTGGCAGAAGATCTTCTCCAGCGACCCGCTCGTGGGCTACTTCCAGCAGCATCGGGAGGCCGTGGCCAAGCTGGGCACGCTCACCGACCCGGCCAAGATCGAGGAGACCCGGGCGATCGTGCGCAACACGATGATTCAGGGGACGCTGTCGATCATCTTCCTGGTCATGGTGGCCTTCGTCATGGTCTGCGCCCTCATCCGCATCGTCCAGACGCTCCGCAACCGGGACACGACGACGTCGGAGGACCCGTACCAGGAGTCCAACTTCTACGCCCCCGAGACGATGATCGCCTCCTCGCTCATGAAGAAGGTCTCCCGGGAGTACGAGCAGGTCGGCGACCCGGCCCTCATCCCGCACAAGGCCCACGCGGAGAAGTCATGACGCCGGGCTCTGCGACGCCGCAGCCGGCGGATCGGGCGAGCACCCGAGGTCGGGTCCGCCAAGTCCTGACCCGGGCCCGCACCCTGTGGCGGGACATGACCGGGGAGTCCGCCTATGACCGCTACCTGGAGCGCTACGCCCGCGAGCACGCGCAGTGCCCCCACGGCTCGGGGCACGGTTCTGAGCACGGCCCCGGGCACGGCTCCGGGCACGGCCCCATGAGTGAGCGCGAGTTCTGGCGCGCCCGGGCCAAGCAGGCCGAGACGGAGATCAACGCCAGCTGCTGCTGAGCCGGGGCCGCTCCCGCACTCCGATGTGCTCTGATCGTTACCGCCCGCCTTCCGGGGTTCCCGGAGGGCGGGCGGTAGCGTCGTGAGCGTGCCCGCCCAGCAGCCCGCGCCCGACGCACTGACGTCCGCCGAGTCCCCTGACACCTCCTGGGGGACATCACCGGCGTCGGCCGCTTCACCGTCGGCCGGCCGCGCCACGGACCTCCAGCCCTCCAAGGCTCATCCCCCGGGCCGGGCCTCCTATGAGCGGATCGCCCGCGTCGCGGCGGTCATCCTCCTGGCCATCGTCTGCGTGGCGGTGGTGTGGCCCTCCGGGCGCGAGGTCGCCGAGCTCAAGGACACCATGGGACCGGGCTTCCTCAGCTCCGAGGGCAAGGACATCGTCCTCAACCTGGTGATGCTGGCGCCGGCCACCTTCTGCGCGGTCGTGGGCTGGCGGGACATCCCCTGGTGGATGTGGGCGCTGGTGGGTTGCGTGGTCGGACTGAGCGCCGAGGTGCTCCAGAGCCTCCTGCCGATGCTGGAGCGGCGCCCCTCGCTGGCCAATGTCGGCCAGAACGCCGTCGGCGCCTGGGCCGGGGCCCTGGCCGCCTGGTACCTCCTGCACCGCCTGCACGCGCGGCCCGCCTCCGCCTGACTCCCCCGTCACACCGGAACGACGCCGCACTGCCACGCGCAGAATAGGTTGGGTTGTCTCAAGGACGGGGACGCTCAGACGCCGTGGACGCACTGCACGAGGGTGGGGTGCTACTGAAAGAGGGTCGGGGGTACTCCGCGTGGGTGGGGCCCTCGTGCAGTACGCACAACCCTCGGCCAGCGGATCCCGACCCTCGTGGAGTAGGCCGGCCCGCGGCCCGGTGTCCACCAGAATGACATTGGCGGCCCCGCCGTCGAAGCGTCCAGAGGGAATCCTTGGAATTCCGGGGTTTCTCTGCTCCGTGCGGCCCCGGTACAAGGCCAATGTCAGCTCTGTGGACACTGACGCCCCGTCGGACCTCTTCCATCGGGCCACCCGCAGCCTTCAACGCAACCGGCACGCCAACCCGCACTGCCGACCAGGAACCCAGGAACCGGAGACAGCGAAAGGCCCGGACCATGCGGCCCGGGTCTTTCCGTTCTGTGCGCGGGGGGGGACTCGAACCCCCATGATCGTAAGATCACACGGACCTGAACCGTGCGCGTCTACCAATTCCGCCACTCGCGCGAGAAGCGAGCATGAGACTAGCCTGCCATCCCCGCCCGCGTCCAATCCTCACCGCCATATCCGGCCGTGAGACCGCTCACGACACAATTACCTCACACAGAGGGGGCCGTCTTCCCTGCGATGGCTTCGCTACCGTTACGATGGGAACGGTATCGGCCTGCACGCAGGTCCGTGCAGGCCCATAGCGAGGCGGGACAGTCCCGTCTCCCGGCTCCATCCCGGGGGCCGCCACACCATATTTGGGGGAGGTACTGTCCATGGGATTCCTGGACAAGTTCGAGAAGGGCGTCGAGAACGTCACGAACCGCGCCATGTCCCGTTTCTCGGACGACATCGAGCCCATCGAGATCGCCTCGAAGCTCCGCGAGACCATGGACAAGCGCGCCGCGTCCTTCGCCCGCGACCGCTCCGTGGTTCCCAACATCTTCCGCATCCACCTCACCCCGCCGAGTATTGAGCGCATCACCGCCTGGGGCCAGGACGAGATGGTGCGTCAGATGGAGGAGGTCGCCACCTCGCACGCCGCGGACCAGGGCTACTCCTTCGTCGGCCCGGTCGAGGTCTCCTTCCTCGTCAACAACAACCCCAACGCCCCGGCCATCGAGATCGAGTCCTCCACGCGACGCGGCGCCGCCGCCCCGGCCGCCTCCGCCACCGCCACCCCGGCGCACCCGATCGTCGACATCAACGGCCAGCGCTACCTGCTCACCGGACCGGTCACCGTCATCGGGCGCGGCTCGGAGGCGGACATCATCGTCGACGACTCCGGTGTCTCCCGCCGTCACCTGGAGATCCGCCTGACGCACGGCAACGCCATCGCCAGCGACCTGGGCTCCACCAACGGCACCTTCGTCGAGGGCCAGCGGGTCGACGCCGTCACGCTCGTGGACGGCAACACCCTCACCATCGGCCGCACCCAGATCCTGTTCTGGGATGGCACCCAGAACAGCGGAGTCAACGGTTGAGCGCACTCGCCTTCACGATCCTGCGGCTGGGCTATCTGGTCCTGCTCTGGTTCTTCCTGTACCTCATCGTGCGCGTCATGCGCCGCGATATGGCCGACTCCCCCGTCGCCGGCCCGTCACGTCGACGCTCCGCGGGCGGCTCCGAACAACCCTCGGGCCCACCCCCCAGGGGCCGACGCCGCAGCGCCACCCGCCTGGTCATCACCGAGGGCCCCCTGGCCGGCTCGACCGTGCCCCTGAGCCCCTCGTCGATCATCATCGGCCGCTCGCCTTCCTGCACCCTGGTTCTCGATGACTCCTACGCCTCATCGCGCCACGCCCGCGTCTTCCCCAAGGACGGCGCCTGGTGGCTGGAGGACCTGGGATCCACCAACGGAACCATGATGGACGGTCGCCCCGTGCACGGCGCCGTGGAGCTCCCCATGAACATTCCTGTCCGTATCGGCCAAACGACGCTGGAGCTGCGCTCATGACCATCTCCCTGCGCTTCGCCGCACGCTCCGACGTCGGCCTGGTCCGCCAGTCCAACCAGGACTCGGGCTACGCCGGCCCCCACCTGTGCCTCCTGTGCGACGGGATGGGCGGACCTGCGGGCGGAGACATCGCCTCGGCGGTCGCCGTCGAGCACCTCATGCCCCTGGACGCCGACTCCCACCAGGCCGGCGAGCTGCTGGGCCTCATGCGCGACGCCGTCCAGGCCGCCCACACCGAGCTCGTCACCCTGTCCTCGCAGGACCCCGACCTCGCCGGCCTGGGCACCACCTGCATCGGCGTCATGCGCAGCGGCAACAAGCTCGCCATGGTCCACGTGGGCGACTCGCGCGCCTACATGCTGCGCGACGGCACCCTCACCCAGGTCACCACCGACCACACCTTCGTGGAGTACCTCGTGGAGACCGGGCGCCTGACCCGGGACCAGGCCCGCCAGCACCCCCAGCGCTCAGTCCTCCTGCGCGTCCTGGGGGACACCGAGGGCGAGGTCCAGCTCGACGAGTCGATCCGCGAGGCCGTTCCCGGTGACCGCTGGCTGCTGTGCTCCGACGGCCTGAGCGGCCCGGTGACCGCCGAGACCATCGGTGAGGTTCTGGCCGGCGTCGCCGACCCCGGTCAGGCCGCCGACCAGCTCATCGACCTGGCCCTGCGCGCCGGCGGACCGGACAACGTCACCGCCGTCGTCTTCGACGTCGTCAAGGACGACCCCGAGCCCCAGACCGTCCCGCAGGTGGTGGGCAGCGCCGCCACCGAGCGCCTCGCCCAGGAGCGCGCCGCCGCCGCCCACCGTGCCGGTGACGAGCAGGCCGAGACCAAGGACACCGAGGCCGCCAGTCCCGCCGCCAAGGCCGCGGCCCTCATGGCCACCCTGGAGGACAAGTCCGAGGCCGCCTCCGCCAAGGAGTCCTCCGAGGTCGACGAGGCCATCGCCGCCGAGGCCGCCACCCAGGAGAAGGCCCGACGCCGCCACCGCCGTCGGGTCCTCGTGGGCAGCCTCGTCCTGCTGGCCACGCTCGTCGGCGCGAGCGCCCTGTTCTACCGCTGGACCCAGACCCGCTACTACGTCTCCACCAACGACGGCAAGGTCGCCATCTACCAGGGGATCCCCCAGTCCATCGGCCCCCTCAAGCTGAGCCACTCGGTCAAGACCTACGACGACCTGCCGGTGAGCAACCTCGATCACAACATCCGTGAGCGCCTGGACGCCACCGTCACCCAGTCGTCGATGAGCGCCGCGGAGACCTACGTGGACAAGACGGTCCGCTCCTACCGCAAGCAGACCCCCGCCCCGCAGGGCACCTCGAGCCCCACGGCCAAGCCCTCCTCCTCGTCCTCCTCCACCCCGTCGCCGGCCTCCGCCACACCGACCCAGCCCGCCAAGCCCGGGCAGGAGGGGTGAGATGACTGCTGCTCCAGGCCCCATGGGCGCCCCCGCAGGCGTCGCGACCATCCAGCCCGCCGGCGTCGCTCGATACTCGGGACGCTGGGCGGAGGCGGCGCTGCTCGGCGTCGCCCTGGTCCTGGGGCTGGGCGGCTTCGTGCTCACCGCTCTCAACCGCACCGGTTCCTCCCCCGCGCAGACCGTGGGCGTGGCGATCGCCTTCCTCGTCCTGACCGTCCTCATGCACCTGTGCGTGCGCTACGCCGCCCCGTGGGCCGATCCGGTGCTCCTGCCGACGGCGGTGGCGCTCAACGGGATCGGCCTGGCCATGATCCGGCGCCTGGACCTGGCCTATGAGGCCAACGAGCAGTGGCAGTTCTACGTGGGCTCCAAGCAGCTGGTCTGGACGCTGCTGGGCGTCATCCTCTTCGCCGTCACGCTCCTCCTGCTGCGCGACTACCGGCGCCTGCGACGCTGGGACCGTTGGGCCATGTGGTCCGGCCTGGTCTTCCTCGTCCTTCCCTTCATCCCGGGGATCGGCCAGAGCATCAACGGCGCCCGCATCTGGATCCGGATCGGCCCGATGAGCTTCCAGCCGGCCGAGCTGTCCAAGGTGCTGCTGGCGGTCTTCTTCGCCTCCTACCTCGTGGCCAACCGGGACAACCTGGCCCTGGCGGGCCGCAAGGTCCTGTGGATGAGCCTGCCGCGCGCCCGGCACCTGGGCCCCCTGTTCATCGTGTGGGGCGTGAGCATCGGCGTCCTGGTCCTCCAGAAGGACCTGGGTTCCTCGGTGCTGCTGTTCGGCCTGTTCGTCGTCGTCCTGTACGTGGCCACTGACCGGCCCTCCTGGCTGCTCATCGGTGCCGCCCTGTTCCTCCCGGCGGCCTGGTTCGCGGCCACGCACCTCAACCACGTCCAGCAGCGCATCAACGGCTGGCTCCACGCCACCGACAATGCCGTGTACAACGCCGCGGGCGGCTCCTGGCAGCTGCTGACGGGCATGTTCGGGATGTCCACCGGCGGGCTCATGGGCGCCGGCTGGGGCAAGGGCTCACCGACCCTGGTCACCTTCGCCAACTCCGACTTCATCTTCGCCTCACTGGGTGAGGAGCTGGGGCTGACCGGCACGCTCGTCTTGCTCATGCTCTACCTCGTCCTCATCCAGCGGGGACTGCGCACCGCCGTACTGCTGCGCGACGGCTTCGGCAAGCTCCTGGCCGTGGGCCTGTCCTTCGCCATCGCCCTGCAGATCTTCGTGGTCATCGGCGGTGTCACCCGGCTCATCCCGCTGACGGGGCTGACCCTGCCCTTCCTGGCCTACGGCGGCTCCTCACTCATCGCCAACTGGATCATCCTGGCCCTCCTGCTGCGCCTGTCCGACGCCGCCCGGCGGCCGGCCACCCACGCGCCGCGGATCATCGACACCGCCGAGCTGCCGCTGTCCCTGCGCCGTCGGGTCCAGGACGCCGGGTCCGAGGACTCGATGGCCCAGGCCGCTGACGACGCACCGGCTGGAGGCGCACCGGCCGACGCCGGGGGCTACGCCTCCCCGTCGGCCGCACCCGGCTTCGGCAGCCTGGAGGATGATGCCCGCCCCGCCATCGCCGTCAGTCCGGAGGCGCCGCCTCCGCCGCACACCGCACCGGACGGGGAGACCCTGCGCTCATCGCGGGCCCCGGGCTTCACTGAGGACACTGACAGGAGGCAGCTGCCATGAACCGACAGATCCGTCAGGTCGCCTTCCTGGTGCTGGTCATGTTCGCCACGCTGGCCCTGTCCGTCACCAGCGTCCAGGGCCTGGCCCGCCCCTCCGTGTGGGAGTCGTGGTCGGCCAACGGGGCCCTCAACTCCGACCCGCGCAACCGCCGTACCGTCAGCCGCAACTTCGACACCGAGCGGGGCCCGATCCTCCTGGCCGGTGGCACCACGATCGCCAGTACCCAGAAGTCCGACGACGGCCAGGGCTCTGAGGACTATCAGCGCGTCTACGCCAATGGGCCGCTCTACGCCCCGGTGACCGGGTACTTCTCTCCCGCCTTCGCCTCCATGACCGGCATGGAGAAGGAGGGCAACTCCGTGCTCAACGGGGATGACCCCTCCCTGTTCTCCTCCCGGATCAAGACCCTCATCACCGGTGACTCCCAGCGGGGCGGGGCCGTGGAGCTGACCATCAAGCCCGAGATCCAGCAGGCCGCCTACGACGCCCTGGCCGGGCGCGAGGGCGCCGTCGTCGCCCTGGACCCCAAGACCGGGGCCATCCTGGCGCTGGTCTCCACCCCCTCCTACGACCCCTCGGCCTTCGCGACCCGCAACGGGAACGCCGCCAATGAGGCCAACACGACCCTCAGCCAGGACTCCTCCCGTCCCCTGGACAACCGGGCCATCGCCGGCAACCGCTACCCGCCGGGGTCGACCTTCAAGATCATCACCACGGCGGCGGCGCTGCGCACCGGCAAGATCAAGCCCGACCAGGAGGTCGACGCCCCCGACACCATCACCCTGCCGGGCACCAGCCACTCCCTGGAGAACTACGGCGGGGAGTCCTGCGGCGGCGGTCGGACCACCTTCTCCCACGCCTTCGCCGAGTCCTGCAACACGCCCTTCGCCCAGCTGGCCATCAACGTCGGCGAGGAGGAGCTCTCCAAGGAGGCGAAGAACTGGGGCTTCGACTCCGACCTGTCCATCCCGCTGAAGGTCACGCCGTCGACCTACCCGCACAACGACTCCCAGGCGCAGACCGCGATGGCCGGCATCGGTCAGGCCTCGGTGCAGGCGACCCCGCTCATGATGGCGATGGTGGCCGCCACCGTGGCCAACAAGGGTGAGCAGATGACCCCCTACCTGGTCTCGCGCATCCTGGACCCCGACCTCAACGAGGTCAGCTCCACCTCCACGAAGGTGGCCCGCACCCCGATCGACTCGGCTACCGCCAGCTCCCTGTCCTCCCTCATGCAGACCGCCGTCGCCGAGGGTACGGGCACCAGCGCCCAGGTCGCCGGGGTCCAGGTGGCCGGCAAGACCGGTACCGCCGAGACCGGCACGGACAGCGGCCCCACCACCTGGTTCGTGGGCTTCGCCGGCACCGACATCGACAAGCCTGAGATCGCCCTGGCCGTCGTGCTCGACGGCAATGCCGAGACCGAGGACGGCGCCACCGGCGGCAAGATCGCCGGACCCGTCGCCGCCCAGGTCATCGATGCGGCGGTGAACCAGTGAAACCTGTTGCCGGGCTCCAGCTCCAGGGCCGCTACGAGCTGGTCGAGCAGATCGCTCTGGGCGGCATGGGCCAGGTGTGGCGCGCCACCGATCTGCGTTCGGGTCGGGCGGTGGCCGCCAAGATCCTGCGCCCCGAGCTGACCGGTGACGAGATCTTCCTGTCCCGCCTGCGTGCGGAGGCCAAGAACTCCAAGGGGCTGCGCCACCCGAACCTCGCCGTCGTCCTGGACTCCGGGGAGAAGGACGGGACCGGCTGGCTCATCATGGAGCTCGTCCAGGGGCGCGCCCTGTCCGACATCATCGCTGAGAAGGGGACCCTGTCGCCCGCCGAGATCCTGCCGGTCCTGGCGCAGGTGGCCCGCGCCCTCCAGGTCGTCCACGACTCCGGCGTCGTCCATCGGGACGTCAAGCCCTCCAACATCCTCATCAACCGCGAGGGCCTGGCCAAGCTCACCGACTTCGGCATCTCCACCGGCATCAACCAGCGCCCGCTGACGGCCTCCGGCATGGTGATGGGCACCGCCCAGTACCTCGCCCCCGAGCAGGCCATGGGGAACATGGCCACCCCGGCCGGCGACCTCTACGGACTGGGCATCATCGCCTACGAGGCCCTGGTGGGGCGGCGCCCCTTCAGCGGAGCCACCCAGGTCGATATCGCCTTCGCGCACGTCAACGAGGAGGTGCCCGCCCTCCCCGACGCCGTTCCGCCCCAGGTCCAGGCCATCATCCTCAAGCTGCTCGCCAAGAAGCCCTCCGACCGGCCGCACTCCGCCCGCGAGGTGGCCCGCGCCCTGGACCGGGCGGTGGTGAACCTGCCCACGGACGCATGGGATCCCCGTGAGGCGCTCAGCTGGGAGTCCACTGGCCGCCGCGGCCCGCAGACCCGCGAGCTGCCTCAGCCGGCCGCCGTACGTCCCGGCCGTCACGCGGCCGAGGAGCCGACGCCGTCGCGCACCGCCCGGCACGCCTCGGGACGCTCCTTCCTCGGCCTCAACCTGCTGACGCTCAGGGCCCTCATCCCGGCGCTCTCGCTCATCACCCTGCACAGCACAGGTACGCTTGCCCATGCGCATCAGGTCGTGCCAGCCTTGATGCTGAGCATCCCTGTCAAGGAGGTACTGTGACCAGTCAGTTCCCCCAGGTCCTCGCGGGCCGTTACGAGATCCGCGACCTCATCGGACGTGGTGGTATGGCAGAGGTGCACCTCGGCTACGACACTCGCCTGTCGCGGGTCGTGGCCATCAAGCTGCTGCGTTCGGACATCGCCGGCGACCCCACCTTCCAGGCCCGCTTCCGCAGGGAGGCCCAGTCCGCGGCGGCGCTCAACCACCCCGCCGTCGTCGCCGTCTACGACTCCGGTGAGGAGGAGCTCCTCCAGCCGGGCGGTGCCAGCCGCACCGTCCCCTACATCGTCATGGAGTACGTCGAGGGGCACACGGTGCGTGAGCTCCTCAGCGAGGGCGAGGCCGTCCCGATCGCGGAGGCGGCGGAGATCGTCTCCGGCGTCTTGGACGCCCTGGAGTACTCCCACCGGGTGGGGATCGTCCACCGTGACATCAAGCCCGGAAACATCATGCTGACCTCCACCGGCGCGGTGAAGGTCATGGACTTCGGCATCGCGCGGGCCATTGAGGACTCCGCCTCCACGGTGACCCAGACCCACACGGTGGTGGGCACCGCCCAGTACCTCTCCCCGGAGCAGGCCCGCGGCGAGTCCGTGGACGCCCGCTCGGACCTGTACTCCACCGGGTGTCTTCTCTACGAGCTGCTCACCGGCCAGCCGCCCTTCCAGGGCGACTCCGCCGTGGCCATCGCCTACCAGCACGTGCGGGAGATTCCCAAGCGCCCCTCCTCGCTGGCGGCCGATGTGCCCGAGTCCCTGGACCGGGTGATCCTCAAGTCGCTGGCCAAGAGCCGCGAGGACCGTTATCAGGACGCCGCCCACATGCGCGCCGACCTGCAGGCGGCTGTCCGGGGCCTGTCTGTGGCCGCGCCGGCCGCTGACTCCTGGTCCCCGGCCACCTCGGTCATGGCCTCACCGGAGGCCGAGCCGGTTCAGCCCACCTCGACCTTCGCCCAGGTGGCCTCCGGGCCCTCTCCGGCGTCCACGGTGAAGGAGAGCGAGGAGCCCGAGAAGAAGTCCAAGAGCCACGCCTGGATCTGGGTCCTCGTGTTCCTGCTGTTCGTGGCGCTGGCCATCGTCGCCGGACGGTGGGCCTCGGGGGCCTTCGACAACGTACCCACCCCGACGCCGAGCCCGACCATCAGCAAGGTGGAGGTCCCCGACACCTCCGGTCAGGACGAGGAATCGGCCAAGAAGACCATTGAGGACGCCGGCCTGAAGTTCGCCAAGGACGAGGTCGCCAACGAGGAGGTCGGTGCGGGACTGGCCGTCTCCTCCGACCCGGGCAAGGGCACGAAGGTCGAGCCGGGCTCCACCGTCACCGTGCACTTCTCCACCGGCTCGGCGATGGTCAAGGTTCCCGACCTGTCCGGCAAGACCCAGGAGGACGCCCGCAAGGCCCTCAAGGAGGCCGGACTCGAAGGCGGAAACACCTCCCAGGAGGACTCCGCCACGGTCGCCAAGGACCGGGTCATCTACACCAACCCACAGGCGGGGAACTCCGTTGCACGCGGCACCACGGTGGACCTGGTGCTCTCCACCGGGAACACCTCCGTCCCCGACGTCTCCGGCCAGGACGAGGCCACGGCGAAGAAGTCCATCGAGGACGCCGGCCTGCAGTTCAAGAGGGGCGACGACGTCGCCTCTGCGGAGGTCGAGCGCGGCAAGGCCGTCTCCTCCAACCCGGCCGCGGGCTCCAGCGTCTCCGCGGGAGACACGATCACCGTGAGCTTCTCCAGCGGCGCGGCCACAGCGGCGCCGACCGGTCCCGTGACGATTCCCAAGAACCTCAACGGCAAGACCGTCGAGGAGGCAACTGCCGAACTGCAGAAGCTCGGACTCAACGTCACCGTGGACTACAAGTCCTCTGACAAGGTGGACACCGGCAAGGTCATCGGCACGAGCCCGAAGGCCGGAGACCAAGTGCCCGCCGGTTCGACCGTTAACCTCACGGTCTCCAGCGGTAAGGACGGCGGAGGCGGCGACAACCAGCAACCGGGCAACCCCAATCCTGGCGGCGGAGGCGGCGGAGGCGTCAACAACGGCGTCGGCTGAGCGCCTGGAGGTTCAGGCGCCGCGCTCTGGTTGATCCCTTCGCTCAGGTGACTGGTGCCTCAGGCCTTCCTGGCCTGGGACACCAGCCACGTCTTTTCGATGGGGTCGTGTTGTGACGATCAACGTCAGCCCCGGAGGCACGGCCGGCCCAACTCTCGGGCTGATCGCGTCGCTCAGGTGATCGGTGCCTCAGGCCTTCTTGGCCTGGGACACCGGCCACGTCCTTTCGATGGGGTCGTGTGGTGACGATCAACGTCGGCCCGGGGGCGCGGCCAGTCCTGCGCGTCGGGACACACCTCACCGTCCTCCTGCGACGCCTCACGCGGACAACCGAGCCCTGGATCCGTCGCCGGCGCATCCCACCGTCCTCCTGTCACTCCTTGTGCACAGACAGGTGAGCCGCGCGTCATCGAGAACGCACCTCAGACTGCGAACACGGCCCCTGCGGGTACAGACCGCGAGCCTTCAGATGCGTCCTCAACCTCTGGACACCCTCATCCAGCTGACCATCACCCACGAGGGGGACATTCCACGCGGCCGGGTGCGTGTCCTTCCGGGCGGGGGCATTCGACGCCGTCGGGGACAGCAATCCCGTCCCCGCACGCGTCACCTGTCCCCGGCCACACAGAAATGTTCCCGCACGCGCAGGATGCCCCCGACCGCGGCGCCTGAGTGCGGGGTGCTCATGCCCCGTCCCAAGACACCGGTGCGTCGGGCGGGCTTCGATTGCCGCTACTCGCCTCCCCGGCAGGGGGTGACCCGGCTGCTCGCAGGCACTCGAATGGCGCCTGTCATCTACTGCACGAGGGTCGGGTGCCACTGGAGGAGGGTCGGGTGTACTCCGGGTAGGTGGGACCTTCGTGCAGTACGCACAACCCCCGGGCAGTAGATCCCCACCCTCGTGCAGTAGACCGCGCCGGAGACGGCCCAGGCCGGAACCGGCGTCGACACCACAACCACCGGACCCCACACAGACGCTAGAAGGGACCAGGCCGGGGAAAGGGGCGGCCCCCAGGGCGAGACGCCCAGATTCGCCGCCACGACCCGGCGGAGTGGATCAGGCCTGCGGCCCTGGGTGCCCGAGTCCGGCAGGCCCTCGCCACCATCCCTCACCGGTCGGGGTGGCTCACCCCTATCCCAGCAGCCCGGCGCGTTCGGCGAGGACCGCCAGGTGCACCCGGTTACGGGCACCGACCCGCTCCTGCGCACTGCGCAGGTGGGCCTTGACGGTTGAGACTGAGATGTACAGCCGGTTCGCGATCTCCTCAGTGGTCAGTCCCTCGGCGGCCGCGGCGATGACCTCGAGCTCGCGCCGGCTGAGCCCTGCCGCTGCCTGCTGAGCCTGGGCCACGGCGTGCTGACGCTCCTGCGAGCGAAGGTCATAGGCCGTCATCGTCGGTGCCGTCGGCTGGGAACGCACGTATCGCAGCAGCTCGGCAAGCGCCCCCGGCGAGAGCACCGACTCGCCCGCCATGACCCGACGCAGCCCGGCATGGAGCTCCTCGGAGGCGGAGTACTTGAGCAGGTACCCCACGGCACCGGCCTCAATGACGCGCACGACGGCGTCGTCGACGTCCCAGGTGGTCAGCGCCACGACGTGGGGGTGGCGCGGTGCGGCGCAGATCTGGCGGGTGGCCTCGATCCCGTCCATGACGGGCATGCCCAGGTCCATGAGCACGATATCGGCCTCGATACGGCCCACCACGTCGATCGCCTCACGGCCGTCACCGGCCTCGGCGACCACGGCGTAGTCCTGGCCGGGCCGCAGGAGCGGCTTGATGGCGGCGCGGGTCAGTGGGTCGTCGTCGACGAGGATGACACGGACCGGGCGGACCGGTGCGGAGGACGCGGACCGGGAGGCCGAGGAGGCCGGGGCGGCGGAGGGATCGGGCACGGAACCCAGCCTAGGTGCGTGCGCCCACACAATCACCATCCCAACGGCCCAGGCCCCGGATGGTGCAGCCCCGTGAGCTGCACGCCAGCCGTATCTCCCGGCCAGGCTGTTCAGATACTGGTTGGCAGCCGCTCAGCGACTGGTGCGGGGTGACTCCGCCGAGCGCCAGGGCAGGTGCGCGCTCACGACGAACCTGCCCTGGCCGTCGGGGCCGGCATGGAACGTGCCGCCGCAGATCGCCGCCCGCTGGGCCATGCCGCGCAGGCCCGAGCCGCCCTGGGGGTCACCGGCCGCGACTCCGGGACCTGAGGCCGCGCCTCGGTCAGCGCCCGAGGCCTGAGGCGCCTCACCGGCCTCTGCCTTGTGAGCCTCCGGCTCGGTCCGAGAGATCCGGTTGGAGCAGGTGATGTCGATGCCGGTGTCCGGACCGCCCTCGACGCGCAGCTGCACACTCGTACCGGGCGAGTGCTTGCGGGCGTTGGTCAGGGACTCCTGGACGATCCGGTAGACGGCTCGCGAGAGCACCTCATCGGCCTGCGCAGCGCGGTCGAGGTAGATCGAGGAGCTCAGCGGCTGGCGGGCGGCAAGGACCCCGTCCACCACCTCTCTGAGGTCCTCCAGGCGCGGGGCGGGCTCAACCGCCCCCACCGGCTCGCGCAGCACGGCGAGCAGGGAACGCAGGTCCCGCATGGCACCCTGGGCCTCCTGTCGCACGCGCTGGGCGGCGGCCCGCGGATCGTCCTCACCGACGGCGCCGGCTGAGTCCGGGGCCTGCGAGCCCTCTGGGGCATTCGAGCTCTCCGACGTCTCCAGGACGCCCTGTTCCAGGGCGGCGGCGTGGAGGGCGAGCAGCGACAGGCGGTGGCCGAGTCCGTCATGCACCTCGCGAGCCACCCGCTCACGTTCGACCTGCAGGCTGACGGTGTCCGCCAACCGGGTGGAGGTCCGGGTCTGCTCCTGGGCAGTGCGCTCGGCCCGGGCTGAGGCAGCAGCGGCCTCCCGTGCGCGGCGTTGCGCCTTCTTCTCGCCGTCACGCGCGCGCAGCCACAGCCCGACGCCGACCGGCAGGACCATGGCCACCACCGCGAGGAACAGCACCTGCATCACCGACACGTGGGTCACGGCGCCAGGATCGGGCGAGGCATTGACGATGGCGCCGATCATTGAGTTCCCGGTGGAGCCCTGGCTCGCATCCCGGAAGAGCGACACCAGGGTGCCGGTAGCGAGCAGCGCGCCCGTGGCCCAGGGCACGGGGTCACGCAGGGACCGGGCCCGGCGGACTACGGTGGTGAAGGCGATGAGTCCCACCGTTGTGTCCAGGTAGACCGCGATACCCGCGAGCGCCGAGGCGACCGTGATGGGCACCGGCCAGCGCTGGCGCAGGAAGACCGTCACTAGGAGCGCCAGCCCCACCACAAACCCTGTGACATCAAGAACTGGGTTGCTTATCTTGAGAGCCTGCTCATGACCGAAGTGGTACCCCAGTGCGCACATGGAGGCGAGCAGGCACAGGGCGAACAGGCCCAGGGATCGCAGGATCGTCAGGGTGACGCGCAGGGCATGGCGCTGCGACGGGGACAGGGACTGCGTGAACGACGGAGCCGGTCTTACAGGCGCGTACGGCACAGGGGTGGAGGGAACCGCAGTCATCGGGGGGCGGAGGCGCGGGTCCGACGCCGTAGGAGTACCGGGAGCAGCGGAAGGAGCGGGGTATGAGGGATGCGGGGCGAGTCCCGCGTACCCCGCGTACCCCTGGTACCCCGGATATCCCGGATGGGAGCGGTAGGGGTAGGCCGGTGGGATCGGCGGGTATGGCAGGGCCCGCGCCCCGAAGGCGGGCGCAGTGGGCTCAGTCCGACCACCCCCAGGGCTACCGCTCCAGCCCGACACGGGTGGGGTGCCGGGTCCAGGAGTGGACGGGTAGGTGGGGACTGACATGTGCTCACTGTAGAACCGGGCACTGACACGCATGATCGCCCGATAGGACACGATTCGGGCGCTACGGCGCGGGAGGCATCGTCCTTTTGGTCAGTCGCGATGAGTGCCCTTTCGGACGGCCGCCTCGGACTCATCGGTCGATGTGCGCGCCGCACGGCCGGGGCCATCGTTGTTCCCGTCAGCTGATCCCGTCAGCTCCGGTGACGACACACCGTGATGGGCACTGCCGCATCCCGCTCAGTGCCTCACCTCCCGCATCTCGAAGGACCCATCATGACCAGCCCCGTCAACCCAGTCCCTTCCTCACCCGCCGGTGGCCCCGCCCCGGGCTTCCCCGCCGCGGGCTTCCCCGCCCCGGCCGCAGGCATGGGCTTCCCCGCTCCCGAGCCGAAGCGCTCCTGGTTCGCCCGGCACAAGATCCTCACCGGTATCGGCGCCTTCATCGCCGTCGGCATGATCGCCTCCGCACTCAACGGTGGTGGGGGCTCGGGGAACTCGAGCACCACCGCCGCCACCCTGCCGTCCATCCAGTCGATGGCCAGCGCGCCCGCTCAAGCAACCGCCGGCCAGGACTCCGCAGCCGCACCCAGCCCCCAGCAGCAGGAGCCGGCAAAGGATGCCGATAAGTCCGACTCCGCACTGACCTTCCCCGGAAAGCAGAGCGACGACGTCGTCGGAAACGCCGGTGACACGATCGACGACGGCGGCATCAAGGTGAGCGCCACACCGGTGGCCGCGGGTGACGCCACCCTGGGTCCCACCGCCTGCTCGACCATCACGATCACCAACGGCTCCAAGAACACCCTGGACGTCAATGCCTTCGACTTCACGTTGCAGAACCCGGCCGGGGCGATCAGCAACAGCGGCCTCCTGGGGTCGAGCAACCACCTGTCCTCCTCCACGCTCATCGCGGGCGGCTCGGTCAGCGGCGATGTCTGCTTCGATGCCGACGTGTCGGCCGGAGGGCAGTACGTGCTCCTCTACAAGCCCACACTCTCACTGTTCGGGCACCGCCGGGCCTGGATCAACAACCTCTGACGTCTCACGGGGCCCGCAGGTGCATCTGGCACGTGCGGGCCCCGCCGGCCGGGGACATTCCACGCGGCCGGATGCGTCTCGTTCCAGGCGGGGGCATTCGACGCCGTCGGGGACAGCAATCCCGTCCCCGCACGCGCCAGAGGTCCCCGGCCGCACAGAAATGTCCCCGGCCGCAGTGCGGAAAAGACTCGACACACATTCTGTTGACACTTATGGTGGTGAACTGTCATCGGATTAACCGGGGGTGTCAGAAATGGTTCATGCAGCCGCCACTTCCTCATGGCCGCGCGTGACCTGGGAGACCCTGCCCTGGCGCCCCCGGGACGGTGCTGCCCTCAGCGCTCGGCAACGCTCTCGTCTGCCACGCTCCTACGACTCGGCCGTCGTACCGAACATCGCCGACGCCGCGGTCGAGCTCCCCACCGAGGTCATGGCACGTGAAGCGGCTGCGGTATCGGCGGTAGCACGCTTCGATGCGACTGCGGCCTGCGCCCTGCTTCCCTTCACACCCCTGCTTCTGCGCAGCGAGTCGAGCGCATCCTCACGCATTGAGCGCCTGACGTCGTCGGCACGCCGCATCGTGGAGGAGGAGACCTTCGGCAGCGACCGCAACAGCGGAAACGCCGCCCTCATCGTGGCCAACACCCGGGCGATGGAGACAGCCACCGGAGCACCCTGGCCCCTGGACCTCGGCTCCCTGCTGTCCATGCATCAGGCCCTGCTGGGGGACTCCGCCCCGACCATCGCAGGCCGTCTCCGGCAAGAGCCGGTATGGATCGGTGGCTCGGACCTGTCCCCGGCAGGAGCCATGTTCGTCCCTCCTCACCATGAACAGGTACCGACCGCACTGGAGGATCTGCTCTCCTTCTTGCGGCGCTCGGACCTGCCGCCCTTGACCAAGGCGGCGCTGGCGCACGCCCAGCTGGAGACGATCCATCCTTTCGCGGACGGCAACGGCCGCACCGGGCGGGCGCTGATTCACGTCATCCTGTCGGGGGAAGGACTGTCCCTCAACGCGCCGCTGCCGCTGTCGGCGATCCTCCTGACCAATGTGGGGACCTACTTCCGAGCCCTGGACAAGTACCGAGCAGGGGCGCCGCTCGCGATGGTCGACCTGTTCATCGATGCGGCACAACGCGCCGCGGAGCTCGGGGCCTGGGCGGGCCGGGAGCTCGACGACGTGCACAGGCAGATGCAAGCTCGTGTGTCCTCCCGTGCCGGGACCCCCGACCGCGACCTCATACGTCATCTGGTCTCCCAGCCGGTGACGGATGTTCGCGGGGCGGCCGCTGCGGTGGGAGTGTCGGAACAGGCGGCGCGGCGCGCGCTGGAGCGCTTGGAGAACGCCGGCGTCGTTCGGGGCTACCAGGTCTCCCGGGGTCGCCGAGCCTGGAGGGCTCAGGACGTCCTGGACCTCATGGATGAGGTGGCCGAGGGACTCGGGCGCCGGCAGGCTCCCGCGGACGTCTGACAGGACGTCGTCACGGCGGGGACATTCCACGCGGCCGGGTGCGTGTCCTTCCGGGCGGGGGCATTCGACGCCGTCGGGGACAGCAATCCCGTCCCCGCACGCGCAGGACGTCCCCGGCCACGCGGGCCCCGGCCGCGCGGGACCCCGGCTCAGATGCCGCGCGCGGACAGCACGCCGTCGATCGCGCGCAGCTCCTCCAGGACCTTGGGCTCGATCTCGCCCTCGACGTCGACCAGCGTCACCGCCAGCTCGCCGCGCGACTTGTTGAGCAGGTTGGCGATGTTCTGCCCGTGCTGGGCCACGATCGTGGAGACCTGGCCGACCATGTTGGGCACGTTGCGGTTGACGATGACGAGCCGGTGCGTGCCCTCCTGGCGCGCCATGACGGCTTCGGGGAAGTTCACCGAGTTGTGGACCTGGCCGTCCTCGAGGAAGCCGCGCAGGGAGTCGGCGGCCATGATGGCGCAGTTGCGCTCGGCCTCCTTGGTGGAGGCGCCCAGGTGGGGCAGGGAGATGCACTTGGGGTGCTTGTGGACCTGCGTGGAGGGGAAGTCGCACACGTAGCCGCGCAGTGTGCCCTCGTCGAGGGCGGCCACGACGGCGTCGGTGTCGACGATCTCGGCGCGCGCGAAGTTGAGCAGCACCGCGGTCTCCTTCATGAGGGCCAGGCGCTGGGTGCTCACGAGTCCGCGCGTGGCGGGGATGAGGGGCACGTGGACGGTGAGGATGTCGGCGCGGCGGAAGACCTCCTCCATGGAGTCGGCCCGCTCGACCTCGGCGCTCAGGTGCCAGGCGTGCTCCACGGAGATTCCCGGGTCGAAGCCGACGACGTTGAGCCCCAGCCCCAGGGCGGCGTTGGCCACCTGCACGCCGATGGCCCCCAGGCCGATGACGCCGAGCGTGCGGCCGGGCAGCTCGAATCCGACGAACTGCTTCTTGCCGGCCTCGACGGCCTTGGCGATCTCGGCGTCGTCGCCCTCGAGGGTGTGGGCGAAGCGGGCCGCCGGGATGAGGTTGCGCGAGGCGATGAACAGGCCTGCCAGGACCAGCTCCTTGACGGCGTTGGCGTTGGCGCCGGGGGTGTTGAACACGGGTACGCCGCGCTCGGTGAGCGCCTCGACCGGGATGTTGTTCGTGCCGGCGCCGGCGCGGGCCACGGCCAGGACCGACTCCTCAATGGGGGTGTCGTGGAGCTTGGCCGAGCGCACTAGGAGGGCGTCGGGCTCCTCCACGGAGCCGCCGACCTCGTAGAGCTCGTCGGGCAGGCGGGACAGGCCGGCCCCGGAGATGGCGTTGAGGGTGCGGATGCGGAACTTGTGGTCAACGCTGCTGGTGGTCACGGAAGTACTTTCTGCAGAGCGGTCCGGGTGGGGGAAGGTCGTGGCGGACAGGTGGTCGGGCCCGCAGGCCGATGGCCGGCCCGCAAACCGGTCGGGCCCGCAGGCCCGGCGAGACGGCCGGGATGGCGAGCCGGCGGGCGCTCAGGCCCGGGCGGCGAAGTCGGTCATGTAGTCGATGAGGGCGCGCACGCCCTCGATCGGCATGGCGTTGTAGATGGAGGCGCGCATGCCGCCCACGGAGCGGTGCCCCTTGAGGTTGGTGAGCCCGGCGGCCTCGGCGCCGGCCAGGAAGTCGGCGTCGCGGGCGGGGTCGGCCAGGGTGAAGGGCACGTTCATCCAGGACCGCGAGCGCTCCTGAACCGGGTTGGCGTAGAAGTCGGAGGAGTCGATGTAGCCGTAGAGGAGCTCGGCCTTGGCGCGGTTGCGCTCGGCCATCGCCTCCAGGCCGCCGCCGTCCTCGATCCAGTGGCCGATGAGCCCTAGCAGGTAGATGGCGAAGGTGGGGGGCGTGTTGAGCATGGAGTCGGCGTCGGCCATCTTCTGGTAGTCCAGGACGGTCGGGGTCACCGGGCGGGCGTGCCCCAGCAGGTCCTCGCGCACGATGACGACGGCCAGGCCCGAGGGGCCCATGTTCTTCTGAGCCCCGGCGTAGATGAGGCCGTAGCGGGAGACGTCGATGGGCCGCGAGAGGATCGTGGAGGAGAAGTCGGCCACCAACGGGACCTCGCCGGCATCGGGCACGTAGTCGAACTCGACGCCGCCGATGGTCTCGTTGGGCGTGTAGTGCAGGTAGCGGGCCGCCTCGGGCACCGTGAAGGAGCCGGGCTCGGGGGTGGTTGTGTAGGAGGAGGCGGCCTCGTCGGCCGGCACAACGACGTCGAGCTCGTAAGCGCCGGCCTGCTTGATGGCCTTGGCTGACCACTGGCCGGTGTTGAGGTAGGCGACCGTGTCGCCGGGGGCGGTCAGGTTGAGGGGGATGCCGGCGAACTGGGCACTGGCCCCGCCCTGGAGGAAGAGCACGCGGTAGTTGTCGGGGACGGACAGGAGGCGGCGCAGGGTGGCCTCGGCGTCGGCCGCGCAGGCCACGAAGTCCGCTCCGCGGTGGGAGACCTCCAGGACGGACATTCCCGATCCGCCCCAGCTGGTGAGCTCGGAGGCGGCCTGCTCGAGGACGGGCAGGGGGAGCTGGGCGGGACCGGCGGAGAAATTGAAGACGCGCACGGAGTCATCATGGCCGCTTATGCGCGCGGCGGCAATGTCGTCCCGCATGGCGTCGCCCGCCGACGTCGGACCGCAGCCGGACCGCTGCCGGAATGCGGCCAGAACGCGGTCAGAACGCGGTCAGAACACGGTCAGAACGCGGCACAACACGAAATTCTCATGTCCTCCAAAAGTACGGGTGGCACAGGCCCTTCACCCCGTCAACCGAGCACGTTGTCAGCGATAGCACAGGTGGACCGCTCAACTGGCCGGTAGGGTTTACCCACGCCCAAGTCCCTACCTGACAAGTTTTTATGATCGATTCACAGCACGACGAGACCACTTCTGCAGCAGCTTCCGGCTCCACGTCGGCGGCCGCGCAGCAATCGCACGGCCCAGGTTCCGATCGCACGCCCTCCCTGGGGCACCAGGTGCTCGACCGGCTCCGCAGGGGGCGCAAGCCGCGCTTGGGCGCCATCCTCATGGCGCTCGTAGCCGTGGTGTCCCTGGCCACCGGGTTCCGGGCCTGCAACTGCAACCGGGCCTGGATCGAGGTCTCCGCGGCGGCCACGCCGGAGGCCAACCCGCTCAAGGGGATGATGCCCTTCGCACCGGCGGACGCCTCCCACTCGCCGGCGCTGCAGGACAACGCCCCGCCCCACACGATGGAGTGGCTGACGCTGCCGGTCAGCGACGTCGTCGCCGGACCCGGCTCGTACTCGTGGGACAGGCTCGATGCGCACCTCAATGCCATCGCCTCGCGTGGGCACCAGGCGGTGCTGCGCTTCTACGTCGACTACCCCGGGCGCCCCAGCGGCATCCCGGCCTACCTGCTGAGCTCCCGCGCGGTGCCGACCCACGACTACACGTTCCACGGCAACGCGCCGGGCCAGTCGCTGGCGCCGGACTACAACGACCCCGAGATGATGTCGATGCTCACCGGCTTCATCTCGGCCCTGGGCCAGCAGTACGACGGCGACCCGCGCCTGGCCTTCATCACCCACGGCCTGGTGGGCTTCTGGGGCGAGGGGCACACCTACCCGATGAACGGCAAGGTCTCCGGGGAGAACCCCTCCGGCGAGAACTGGATGCCGTCGGCGGCGAACCAGAACACCCTCATCGACACCTGGGGCAGCGCCTTCCAGGTGACGCCGACGCTGGCGCGCTACCCGTCCGCGGAGACGGTCAAGCACGGGGTCGGCTACCACGATGACTCCTTCGGCTACGCGACGATGGACACCGCCGACTGGCACTTCCTGCCGAAGCTGAAGGAGGCCAAGGCGGACCAGGCCTGGCAGCAGCACCCGATCGGCGGCGAGATCTACCCGGGCATCCAGGAGTGCTCCGTGCGCAACCCGGGCAGCTGCATGGCCTCGGGCTCCAACGGAGGAACGGTGGACATCAACGCCTCCATCAAGGCCACGCACGCGAGCTGGCTGGTGGACAACTGGGCCTTCACCACGACCCTCAACGGCTCCGAACGCGAGCGGACCGTGCAGGCCTCCGCCGAGACCGGCTACGACCTGGCGGTGGCGCGCTGGCGGATGCGCAACGGCAAGGTCGAGGTGCAGATCGCCAACAACGGGGTGGCGCCCTTCTACTACAACTGGAACGTGGAGGCGGTGGCCATCAACACCTCCAACGGCATGGAGGTCGGGCGCACCACGCTCAGCGGCGACCTGCGCAAGGTCGCAGTCGGCAAGTCCCAGACCTTCTCCGGGCAGCTCCCGGCGGACCCGGACGGACAGAACACGATCCTGGTGCGCGTGGTCAACCCGCTGGACTCGGGTCAGCCGCTGCGCTTCTCCAGCGCCGGCCAGGACCAGACGCTGCCCGGCTACCTCACCCTGGGCCGCACCCCCACCAAGTAGGCCGGGGCCCGACGGCGCAGTCCCGGCGGGGGCCCGGACCGGACCGCCCGGGGCCGGGCTCCCCGACCCGGGTCCGGGCGATCGAGGACCTGGCGGCGGGGATCGCGGAGCGGGTCGGAACCTTCGAGGTCGCGGCCGGCTGAGGGGCTGGTCGCTGACAGCGGCTTGGCGGGGCGTCAGTGTCCACAAGGCTGACATTAACGCCACTCCGATGCCATAATCCAAGAAAGAACCGCGGAATTCCAACGATTTCCGCTGGTCACCTCGACGGCGGGACCGCTAATGTCAGCACCGTGGACACTGAGCTGCTGAGGTGCTCGACTCCGCGAGGTCTGCCGAGGTCTTGGTGTCGCCGAGCGCCCCCACCAGGGGATGGCCTCACCTTTCGCCGTCTGACTCCTGCCCGGCCGTTTCTGGTTCCCGCTCCGCCTCAGGGCGGTGGCTCGACGACGGTGCCAGCCCTGCAGCCCCGGGCCGGCACACTCCACGAGGGTGGGGATCTACTGGCCGAAGGTTGTGCGCACTGCACGAACCCCCGACCCCTGTGGAGTAGACCCAACCCTCCTCCAGTAGCACCCGACCCTCGTGCAGTAGGCGTCCTCGCCCGAGTGCGAAAAGACCACCAAGCGGTATCTCCTGTGCTGGCATGGAGATGGCTTGCAAAGCCTCAGGAGAGCGATGCGCACGCACCGAGACGACCAAACAGATCGTGAAAAGGCGACCAAACGGATTGCGAAGAGGCGACCAAACAGATCATCAAGAGAGGACCAAACAGTCGATGAAGCGATCCGCCTAGCCTCAACCGGCTCCAGCCCAGCCGACTCCCGGCCCCGACGTCGCCCCGGCCCCGCCTCACAGGGGGTAGGCCGACGGCGCCCCCTCGATGGCCTCGGTGAGGTCGATCTCGCGCTCGCCCAGCTTGAAGCGGTAGCGGCCCAGGATCTCCAGGGGCTCGTCCTCGGCGGCCAGGTAGGCGCGCACGGCCTCCTTCTCCTCCTCGTCGAGCCAGGTCATCTGGTCCGACAGGCACCGGTAGCGGCTGGCCTCGGCCACGTCGCGCAGCCACTGCATCTGGGTGTCGTCCAGGAGGTTGCGGCGGTGGCGGAAGAAGACGACGTCGGGATCGACCCCGATGACCCGCCCCAGCCAGAGCCGGTTGATGCCGGCGTGCAGGGCGTTGTAGGCCTTGGCGTCGGATAAGTCGTCGGAGGCGTAGTTCTCCCACATGGGGGCCACGTCCGGCCCCACCCGCACCGCGTCGAGCAGCCCGATGGAGGGCATGATGAGCGCCCCGGAGCCCAGGAGGAAGGCCTCCTCCCCGGCGGTGTCGCGCACGAGGCGCAGCCCGGTGCGGTAGGCCTCCTCCCGGTCGATCTGGCGGTGGCGGTAGCCGGGGATGGCGGCGGCGTTGATGAAGTCGAGCTTGAGGTAGCTGAAACCCCACCGGTGGACGATCTTGGCGATGAGCTTGCGCACGTAGGTCTGGGCGGTGGGGTGGGTCGTGTCCAGCGCGTAGTAGTCGCCGCCCCAGTTGGAGCCGGCCACGGCCAGTCCGCCGTCGGCGTTGTGGACGAACATCTCCGGGTAGTCGCGCACGGCCCGTGAGCCCGGCAGGGCGATGAAGGGCGCCACCCACAGGCCCGGCTGCATGCCGGCCTCCCGGATCCGGGTCGCGGCGGCCTCCATGCCGTCGCCGAAGCTCTCGCCGGCCTCCCAGTCGCCGACCGCGACCTCCCAGCCGTCGTCGATCTGAAGCGTCTTGAAGCCGAGCTCGGCGACCTGCGGGATCTCGCGCTCGAGGGCCTCCTGCGAGATGCCCTCGTAGTAGGAGTACCAGGAGCACCACACGCTCTGCGGCTCGATCGCCCGGCCGCCCAGGCTCTCGCCGAGCTCGCGCGCGTAGCGGGCCATGACGGCGGTGGCCGGGCCGGGCAGGATCACCCAGCGCGCCGGGTCACCGGACTCGGTGAAGGCCTCCAGGACCGCGGTGTCGGCGCGCAGCCGTGGCGTGCGCCCGTCCAAGCAGCCCACGAGCAGAGCCCCGGCGGAGTCCTCCAGGACCGCCATCCAGGCCGAGTGGTGGCGGGCCGGGTCGTCCCAGGGGGCGTCGTCGGCGGTCCGACGGCGCTGCTCGTCGGCGATGCGCATGGGCGCCTCGCTCAGGCGGCGCCAGCCCGACGGCGACCAGGAGTTCTGGCCGGTGCGGTAGAACTCGCCGTCGCGCATGTCGTGCAGGAGGGTCAGGTGGGAGGCCTCGACATAGACCGCGCCGGTGGCGCCGCCGGCCCCGTGCTGGGTGGTCACCGTGCCGTCGCAGGCCAGGGCGATGCTGCGCCCGGTCAGGGTGATGTGGTGAATCATGCGCTCTCCTCGGCTCCGGCCTGTCCTGCCCGCGGCTCGGGTCCCCCGCGAGGCACCGGCACCGCCCGGCTCGCACTGTACGTGCTACCGACCGTACAGACCGACATTTTCTTCACAGATGACGCGGAGCCGCGTCGTTTATGAGATTTCCGTCGATCAGTGAGGATTGTGCTGCCCACGGTGGAAGTAGGCCGCCAGCTCCGCGTCGAGCTCGGGCACGTCGAAGGGCACGGAGCCCGAACGCAGGGACCGGGTGGCCAGTACCCCCGCTGCGACGGCGTCACGCGCACTGACCGGGGAGACCTCGGTGGCCCCGCCGTCGCGCACGAAGCGCAGGAACTCGTCGATGGCGAGCTGGTCGGCGCTGTCGTGCCCGGTGCCCTCCTCGGCGATGACGTACTCCTGGGTGGCGCGCTCGACGTAGTGCTCGGTGCGCTCGGTCCACACCTTGACGACGTCGCCGGCCCCGTCACCGAGGTTCTCGGCCCGGCCGCGGGTGCCGATGACCGTGTAGCTGCGCCAGTAGTCGGGGGTGAAGTGGCACTGCTGGTAGGAGGTCATGACCCCGTTGCGCATGGTCATCATGAGCATGGAGTGGTCCTCGACGTCGATGACGGGGTTGAGCCCGTCCACCTCGTCGGCCGGCCAGTGCTCGAGGCTGAACCAGTCCTGCATGACGGTGCCGGCGCTCGTCCCCGCCGGGCGCCGCTCGGCCTCCCCGTAGACCATGAGTCCACCCATGCCGACGACGCGGGCCGGTGCGGAGTGAGCCAACCAGCTCATGACGTCGATGTCGTGGGCGGCCTTCTGCAGCAGCAGGCCGGTGACGTGGCGGCGCTCGGCGTGCCAGTCGCGGAAGTAGTAGTCGCCGCCGTTGCCCACGAAGTGGCGGCACCAGATGGCCTTGACCTCGCCGATCCGCCCGGAGTCGATGATCGACTTCAGCAGCCGCACCACCTCCATGTGGCGCATGTTGTGGCCCACGTAGAGGCGGGTGCCGGTGCGCCGGGTGGTCTCAAGGATGCGGTCGGCGGCCTCGATGGTGATGGCCAGGGGCTTCTCCAGGTAGACCGGGATGCCGGCCTGAAGGAAGAAGCAGGCCAGCTCCTCGTGCGTGTCGTCGGGGGTGGTCAGGACGACGGCGTCGATCCCGTGTCCCAGCAGGTCGCGGTGGTCGGCCACGACCGCCACGCCCTCGGGCAGGAGGCGCCGGGCGCGCGCGGCCGCGTCAGGGGCCGTGTCGGCCGCGGCGACGAGGCGGGCCGACACCGGTGAGGAGTCCGCGAGCGCGGCCAGGTAGCAGCGGGCCCCGATGCCGACGACACCGACCCGCAGCTCCCTTGAGGCTTCAAGCACTCTGTCTCCCTCAGCTCTTCTGGCGGGCCGCCCACCAGGAGCGCAGTGCCTGGCGGGCCAGGTCCTCGCCGATGGGCCCCTTCTCCATGCGCAGGTCCATGAGGAAACGGTAGGCCTCGCCGACGACCGGCCCAGGGGCCACGCCGAGCTCGGCCATGATCTGGCCGCCGTCGAGGTCGGGGCGGATGGCGGCGAGCTCCTCGGCGGCGCGCAGGGCCTCGATGCGCTCCTCGAGGTCGTCGTAGGCGCGGTCCAGCATGGCGGCCTTGCGGCGGTTGCGGGTAGTGACGTCGGCCCGGGTGAGCCGGTGGAGGCGCTCCAGCAGGGGGCCGGCGTCGGTGGCGTAACGGCGCACGGCCGAGTCCGACCAGGCGGCGTCGACGTAGCCGTGGAAGCGCAGGTGGAGCTCGACCAGCCGGGAGACGTCCTTGATGGTCTGCTTGTCGAAGCGCAGGGCCCGCAGCCGCTTGGCCGTCATCCGGGCGCCGACGTGGTCGTGGCCGTGGAAGGTGACGGTGCCGTCGGGCAGGAAGCGGCGGGTGGCGGGCTTGCCGATGTCGTGGAGGATGGCGGCCAGGCGCAGCACCAGGTCGGGGCCGGGGACGGGTCCGTCGGGCCCGGTCTCCAGGTCGATGGCCTGGTCCAGGACGGTCAGGGTGTGCTCGTAGACGTCCTTGTGGCGCTTGTGCTCGTCGACGGTCTCGCGCAGGGCGCTCAGCTCGGGCAGGACGACGTCGGCCACGCCGGTGTGGACCATGAGCTCCAGTCCGCGCCGGGGCCAGGGGCTGATGAGCAGGCGCTCGAGCTCGGCGCGCACGCGCTCGGCGGAGACGATCTCCAGGCGGGGGGCCATCTCCTCCATGGCGGTCATGACATCCATCTCGACGTCGAAGCCGAGCTGGGCGGCGAAGCGGGCGGCCCGCATGATGCGCAGGGGGTCGTCGTCGAAGGACTGCTCGGCACTGACGGGGGTGCGCAGGATGCCGGCGCCCAGGTCGGTCAGGCCGCCGCAGGGGTCGACGAGCTCGAGGTCGGGCAGGCGCAGCGCCATGGCGTTGACGGTGAAGTCGCGGCGGGTGAGGTCCCCGGTGAGGGTGTCGCCGTAGGTGACCTGGGGCTTGCGCGAGCCGACCTCGTAGGCCTCGGTGCGGTAGGTGGTGACCTCCACGATGGTGGAGCCCTTGCGCGCGCCAATGGTGCCGAAGGCCCGGCCCACGTCCCAGGTGGTCTCGCCCCAGGCGGCCAGGATCTTCTCGGTCTGCTCAGGGCGGGCCGAGGTGGTCAGGTCCAGGTCGTGGGGGGCGACGCCGAGGAAGGCGTCCCGCACAGGCCCGCCGACCAGGGCGATCTCGTGCCCGGCGCGCACGAAGGCGTGGCCCAGGGCCGCCAGGGCGGGGGGCAGGCCCTCGAGCGCCTGACGGGCCTTGGGCGTCAGGCCCCGGTTCTCGGCGGCTTCCGGGGAGTCGGCGGGGTCAGCGGGAGCGGGGTGCGCAGTCATCGGCCCAAGCCTGCCATGAACCCTCACCGGTGCGCCGTCGTCCTCGGCCTCAGCCGCCCTGTGGTGAGGACCATCCCGCACCGCGGCCACGGCCGCCACCGACCGCCGTCGCCCCCAACGTCCGTCCGCGGATGGCGCAGTTGTGTGCGACGACGTACTCGGCCAGCGGCGCCCGGCGGCCCGGACGCCCTAGAGTGTCCCCATGCCCTCTCCACGCACTCGCACGCCCCGCGCCGGAAACCCGGCCCACCGGGCGAGTGCACGCGCCCTGCCCATCGTCAACGAGACCAGTGCCGGCGGCCTGGTCGTCGACGTCCAGAACGGGCAGGCCTTCACCGCGGTCATCGCCCGGCGCAACCGGGGCGGGCGCCTGGAGTGGTGCCTGCCCAAGGGGCACCTGGAGGGCGCCGAGACCCCCGAGCAGGCCGCGGTCCGCGAGATCATGGAGGAGACCGGGATCACCGGCCGGGTTCTTCGCCACCTGGCGACCATCGACTACTGGTTCGCCGGCCACGAGCACCGCGTCCACAAGGTGGTGCACCACTTCCTGCTGGAGGCGGTCAGCGGCACCCTGACCACGGAGAACGACCCGGACCATGAGGCCGAGGACGTCGAGTGGGTCGCCCTCGACGACGTCTCCCACCGCCTGGCCTACCCCAACGAGCGCCGTATCGTGGCCGCGGCCTGGGACATCCTGGTGGGGGATGGATGACGGGCACCGCCGCCTCTGTGTACGCGAAGGTGGTCACCACGCTGGGCTCCCAGCTGCGGAGCAGGGCGATGGTGACCATTGCCGCCCTACTGGGGGTGGCCGGCCTGGTGCTGTGGCCGGTGGCCGCCCTGCCCGTGGCCGAGGCGGACCAGGGCTCCAGCACGCTCCCGCTCGCGCAGTCCGGCGGGCTCTCCGCGGAGATCGCACCGGCCGCCCCGGCAGCTTTGGCGAAGCCGTCCACGACGTCGGCCTCAACGACGGCCGCCCCATCCACCCCGGCGGAGAAGGACAAGACCACCAACCAGGTGACCGTGAGCATCGACGCCATGGCCCCCGAGGTGCTCCACAGCGACCAGGACCTCAACCTGACCGGCACCATCACCAACGGAACCGCTCAGACCATCACCGGGGCGGACCTGGTGACGCGGGTGCAGCGATCCACGGAGGCCACGAGTCGGGGCCTGAGCAAGTGGCTGACCGGGACCGACGAGTCGGGACTGTCCGACCCCTTCACGGTCCCACTGGGTCACGACCTTCAGCCGGGGGGCGTCTCCCAGTTCTCCATCACCATTCCCGCCGACGAGCTGCCGCTGGACAGCACTGACCAGTGGGGGCCGCGCGGCGTCTCCGTCGCCCTGGCGACCCAGGACGTCTCCCTGGCCCAGGACCGCAGCATCCTCGTGTGGGACAGCGGCACCTCCGCCGCGCCGGTGCGCATGACCGTCTTCCTGCCGGTGACCGCCTCCGCTCAGGAGATGGCGGTGCTGTCCGCCCCGCATACCCAGGAACGCACGGAGGCCCTCAGTCGCATCCACAACCGGGTCCTGGGCCTGGTGAGCATGGCCGGCGACGGCGTCGTGGTCGCCGTCGACCCGGCACTGATCGAGGCCCTCGGTGTCACCACGGCCAGCCTCGAGCAGGCCGCCCGCAACAGCAGCTCCCAGCCCTCCACGCCGGACGCCTCCCCTCAGGCGCCCCAGAGCGCCGACTCCTCCGCGTCGTCGGCCCCGACCGCGCCGTCGACGCCGGCCCCCTCGGCGAGCACCGCCACGTCCCCGCAGGCCGGGGGCACCGCGACGTCGCCATCGGACAAGAAGGCGTCTCAAGTCTCCAACGAGGTCATCCAGCTCTCCGCCGCTCTCGCACGAGCCATCCACACCGACAGCCTCGTGGCTCTGCCATGGGGCGACTCCGACACCGCGGCCCTGGCGCACCTGCAGCAGACGAGCCTCATCGAGACCGCCGCACGGCGCACCCAGGAGTCGGCCATCGTCAAGGTGGGGGCCCCGACGTCGGTGTCCTGGTTGGCCTCCAGCGTCGCGGACACCACCACGGTCAATGCGCTGACGCAACCGGATTCGACCATCATCGCCTCACCGGAGTCCTTGCCCCCGCCCGACGACCTCACCTACACCCCCTCCGGTCTGGGCGCCTCCGGGGACCACGCGGTCCTGATCCCGGAGCAGTCCCTGTCGGGGGCGCTCACCGGTGAGGACGCCAAACCCACTGCCTCCGATCAGGGCACCCCGACCACCCAGAGCGCCCAGGCCACCGCGCTCGACACCCGCCAGCTGCTGCGCAGCGACAGTGCCATCCTGGCCCGCCAGGCCCCGGCGCTGGAGCGGGACATCGTCGTGGCGATGCCCCGCCAGGCCGCCTCCGCCGTGCAGTCATCGGTCGTGCGCGAGCGGGTGGCCGCCCTGCGCTCGGTCCCCTGGACCCAGTCCCAGTCTCTGTCCGCCCTCCAGGAGCGCGCCCAGCAGGAGGTCTCGGCCGTGGCCGAGGGCACCTCTCGGATCGATCGCTCCGAGACGCCGGAGACGGTGATCGACGTCGACGAGCTGTCCGCCGACACCCTCGCCGCCGCCGGCCGTACCGCCACGACCCTGCAGTCGATCTCCTCAGTGCTTTCCGAGCCGGCCGCCCTCCTGGGCGACTACACCAGCCTGGAGGCGGTGGTCTCCTCAGCGTCCTGGCGCTCGGATCCCAAGACCCGCAATGCCCAGATCCCCTATGCCGAGGCGGCCGGCGCCGGCGTGACCTCATCGCTGGCCGCGGTGCCGTCGTCGACCATCAACGTCATCAGCTCCGAGGCCCAGCTGCCGGTACGCATCACCTCCTCCCTGAACCAGGACGTGACGGTTCAGGTCTACCTGGTCTCGAACAACAAGCGACTCCAGGTCCCGCGCACCACCACCGTGCGGGTCCCGGCCCACCAGCAGGCCAAGGTCACAGTGCCGATCCAGGCGGTCGGCTCCGGCGACGTCGCCCTGACGGTGCAGGTGCTCGCCCCCGACGGCACCAACGTGGGCACCCCCACCACCGTCAACATGCGCGTGCGCGCCGACTGGGAGGGACGCGGCACCGGAGTCATCGTCGGGGTCCTGGTCGCCATCGTGGTGACCGGTACGGTGAGGACAGTACGACGAGGCCGCCGCACCTCAGTGGCCGCGGCTGCACAGGAGACGGCATGAGCATCATCAAGCGTGTACGGATCGGGCGATCCTCCTCCCAGGGGCGCAGCCAGGCCTCCCTGGCGCGCTCCTCGGCCGTCATGGCCTCGGGGACCCTGGTCTCCCGCATTCTGGGCATGGTGCGCAACGCCCTGATCGTCATGGCGCTGGGCGCCACCGGGTCGGGGGCCGCCGACGCCTTCAACACGGCCAACAACCTGCCCACCTACCTGTACAACATGATGATCGGCGGGATCCTCAACGCGATCCTGGTGCCGCAGATCGTTCAGGCGCTGCGACGGCGCAACGGCGAGGAGGTCGTCAACCGCCTCCTGACCGCCGCGGCCACGCTCATGCTGGTGGTCACGTGCATCGCGACTGCGGCCGCGCCCCTCATCTTCACCCTCAACGCCAACTCCTTGGCCCAGGGGCAGTGGCGAGCGCTGTCCTTCGCCTTCGCGTTCTGGTTCATGCCGCAGGTCTTCTTCTACGGCCTGTACGCCCTGTGGGGGCAGGTGCTCAACGCCCGCTCGAGCTTCGGGCCCTACATGTGGTCGCCGGTGCTCAACAACATCATCTCGATCGCCTCGATCCTGTTCTACCTCCATATCTACGGCCGCTACACCACCGGTGAAGGCGCAGAGGTCTGGGACTGGGGCCGGATCACCCTCATCGGGGCGACGACGACCCTGGGCATCGCGGTCCAGGCGCTGATCCTCTACATCCCCCTGGTGCGCTCCGGGTTCCGGCCGCGCATCATCTTCGGGGTGCGGGGCCTGGGGCTGGGCAAGACCGTCAAGGTGGCCCTGTGGGCGCTGGCCGGGGTGGGCGTGGCCAGCCTGAGCAACTGGATCACCTCCAACCTGGGCTCCTACGCGGTCACGGCCTCCGAGCAGCCCGAGTACGCGAACGTCATCGTCCCCTCCACGACCATGTGGCTCAACGCCTACCTGGTGTACATGCTGCCCCAGTCACTCGTGGTCACCTCCATCATCACGGCCCTGTTCACCCGGATGAGTGAGAAGGCCGCGGCCGGGGACGCGGCCGGCGTGCGCGAGGACCTCTCCTTGGGGCTGCGCTCGGCGGGCGTCTTCACGGTGCTGGCCACCGCGGGCATCTGCGTCCTGGCCGTCCCGGCCCTGCAGCTCTTCACCCCCTCGATCTCCCTGCCCGAGGCCCAGGCCAGCGCCCCCATGCTCATCGCTCTGGCACTGGGCATCGTCCCGCAGGGGATCTGGTTCGGGACCCAGCGGGTGATGCTGGCCTACTCCGATACCAAGCGGCTGCTGCTGGCCGACGTCGTCGTCGGCGTCATCCCCGTGATCCTGTGCGTCCTGGCCTACTTCGTCGCCCCGGCCAACCACTGGATGACCTGGGCGGGCGCGGCCAACACGATCAGCCAGATCGGGGGCTGCGTGGTGGTCATCCCCATGATGCGCTCCCACCTGCCCAGCCTCGACGGCCGCAAGATCGTCACCACCCACCTGCGCCTCATCATGGCGGTGGCGCCCGCGGTCGTCGTCGGGATCCTGCTCAACACGATGCTCGGTGACATCGACGCCGACTCCTCCCTGGCCAACATGACCGCGGCACTCGGACACATCGCCGTGGTCGCCACCGTCATGTCACTCATCTACCTGCTGATGGGGCGCATTGTCCGGATCGAGGAGATCACAGTCGCCTTCCGGCCCTTCTCGCGGATCCTGTCCACGCTCGGTCGGCGTCTGCCCGGCGCCCCCGGGCGAGCGGTCCTGGCGGCTGCGGCCTGGTTGTCACCGGCGCAGCCGCAGACCCAGGCAACCGCTCAGATGGCGGCCGTCCAGACGCCTGCACCCCCGCCGCCACCGGCTCAGGCGGCCTCAGGCCCCTCCGGTCTTTCAACGGGGACGACGGCGCATGGTGCTGTTGGCTACACCTCCGGGGGTGCTCAAGCGATTCCGCCCGCACCGCCGCCGCCTGCTCAGGCCCAGGCCCACTCCTGGGGACAGCCGGGTCAAATGGGGTCTCAGCCCGCGGGCGGCCACCCCTCTCAGGCCGTGGCGGGCCACCCTCACAACGGGCAGCCCGTCCAGCGTCTCGCACCGCCGCCCCCGGCACCCTCGCAGGCCGCGGCCGCACCTCCGCCCCCGAGCGCCGATGCCGCAGCCGGCTCCTCCCACCACTGGCCCACCCCGGGGCAGGTACCAGCCAACGCACCCGGGAGTATCCCGCCGTCGCTGCCGGCCAGTATTCCCCCGTCGCGGGGGGCCACAGGACGCTCCGCCGCCCACCCGTCACACAGCTCTGCCCACACCGGCCACATCACCCCGGTCTGGAGCCCGCGGACAGTTACGATGGGGTCAACTGGTTCAGAGGGACAACCATCCCAAGGAAGGAGACGCATGTCGGAGGCGACGCCGATCGGCAGTGGTCGCTACGGGCTCCTGGGAACGCTGTCCACCACCCTGCCGCGTATTGTCAGGCACCGTGGCGTCGACACGATCCTGGATCGAGACGTCACGATCCTGGTTCTCACCGACGCGACGCTTCATCGCGACAACGTCCTGGAGTCGGCCAGCAGGGCGGTGCTGGTCGAGGACCAGCGTCTCCAGCAGGTCTATGACGTCGAGCGCGCCGAGCCCTCCGTCATCGTCACCGAGCCGCTGACCGGACGCACCTTCTCCTCATTGGTCTCCCGGGGCATGCCCCCGGCGCAGGCGCGCGCCATCATCGGCGAGACCGCGCAGGCGCTCGACGCCGGTGCTCGCCGGGGACTGCACCACCTCAACCTGTCGCCGGAGTCCATCCGCGTTCTTCCCGACGGAACGGTGAAGGTCAGTGGCCTGGGCATTGAGGCCGCAGCCCTCGATCTGGAGAGCCGGGTCGCCGGCCATGACCCATCGGCCGCCGACCGTGCCGACGCCCGCTCCCTGGTGGAGATCCTCTACTACGGTCTGACCGGCCGGTGGCCGGGCAAGCGCCCCGGTATTCCCTCCGCACCTCGACTGGGCGGCGTCCCGGTCAAGCCCTCCACGCTCGTGCCGGGAATCGACCCGATCCTGGATGATCTGTGCGAACGCACCTGGAGCAGCCAGCCCCCCATTTCCGCTGCTGAGGTGGCGCGCTCACTGGGCACCTGGGACCAGGTGGCCGGCTACCACGACTCCGGGCCGGCGCAGCGCCCCTCGTCCCAGCACCCCTCGTCGAGCGGCGGCGCCACTGGTGGCGGTGCCGCAGGTGCCTCGGCCGCCGTCAGTGCCGCGGGAGCCGGTGTCGCCAACGCGGCGCGCGGAGTCCTGGACCGGCTGCGGCGCAGCGGTGCGGGCAAGAGCACCACGGTCAGCGCACCGGCGGGCCAGACGGCACCTGCACCAGTTCAGCCGGAACCGGCACCATCCGTCGAGCCCACCGCCTCCGACACGCCTGCCGAGCAAACCTCCATCATCGAGGCGGCCTCGACTGCCACAACACCGGTCACGCAGGCCCCTGATCCGCAGCAGCCCGAGTCGGCGGCCGCGCAGAAGCAGTCCACCGACGACGTCTACGTCCAGGTCACCGGACCGACGAACCCGATCCCGAACGTCCTGTCGACCGCCTCCGAGACTGTTCCCGGGCCGGCCCCGGTCCCGGCCGAGCCCTTCACCGGCAGCTTCCCGGCCTTCGATGACGACGAGGATGAGGAGGTCGACCCCGAGGCCGCTCGCCGCGAGCAGCGCACGACCAGCTCGGTCCTGGTCACCTTCTTCCTCATGGTCATCGTCTTGCTCGTGGTGGCCAGCTACATCGTGTACCAGACAATCGGCATCCCCTTCGCGGACAAGGACCGCGCGGCCGCTGACACCGTCCCCTCGGCCAGTGCCCAGGAGAACGGCGGCGGGGGCGGACAGCAGCCCGCGCCCCAGCCGGCTGAGGCCAAGCCCGAGATCGCCGGTGTCAACGTGGTCAACAACCTGAGCACGCAGGCGGCCAACAACCAGCAGTACCTGGCTGACGGGGACACGAGCCACGCCTGGTTCTCCCACAACAGCAGCAGTCAAGAGCTGCTCCAGCCGATCGACATCGAGATCAAGCTCAAGAACCGAGCCAAGGTCTCAGAGATCGATCTGCAGGGCACCAATGAGGGCGGGCTGGTCGAGGTCCGTGCCACGGACATCAACAACGCGGGCGGCGGCACGGTCCTCGCCCAGGGTCCCTTCACCTCGGGAAACACCACCCTCAAGGTCGACAACCCCCAAGAGGTCGACACCATCGTCATCAGGGTGCTCCAGCTGCCCAAGAACAGTGAACCCGGCGAGTACCCCTACAAGGCGACGGTGACTGAGGTCACAATCAAATAGGACCTTCCCTGGGAACAGACTGTATTCATTACCAGTTACCTCAGGTAGCCGCACACTGCGGCCCCTATCCGCTCGTCAGGAGAGTCATGATTCACGACGTCGTCATCGTCGGCTCCGGTCCCGCCGGCTACACAGCCGCCATCTACGCGGCCCGCGCCCAGCTCAATCCGGTCATTCTGGCCGGTTCGGTGACTGCCGGCGGTGCCCTGATGAACACCACCGAGGTGGAGAACTACCCCGGCTTCGTCGAGGGCATCATGGGCCCTGAGCTCATGACCCAGATGCAGGAGCAGGCCGAGCGCTTCGGTGCCGACATCCGCTACGAGGACGTCACCGCCCTCGAGCTGGAGGGCGACGTCAAGCGCATCACCACCTCTGACGGCGTCTACGAGGCCCGCACAGTCATCATCTCCACCGGCTCGGAGTACCGGCACCTGGGCATCGACGGGGAGGAGCGCCTCTCCGGCCACGGCGTGTCCTACTGCGCCACCTGCGACGGGTTCTTCTTCAAGGACCAGGACATCGTCGTCGTCGGTGGTGGGGACTCGGCCATGGAGGAGGCCACCTTCCTGACCCGCTTCGCCCGCTCCGTGACGGTGGTCCACCGCCGCGACGAGCTGCGCGCCTCGGCCGTCATGGCCAAGCGCGCCCAGGAGGACCCGAAGATCTCCTTCGCCTGGAACTCGCGAGTCGTCGAGCTCGACGGTGAGGACTCGCTGACCGGCGTCACCCTGGAGGACACCGTCACCGGGGACCGCCGCCGGCTCGAGGCCACGGGTCTGTTCGTCGCCATTGGACAGGTGCCGCGCAGCGAGCTCGTCACCGACGTCCTCGAGCTCGACGAGGCCGGCTACATCAAGGTCGAAGCGCCTTCTCAGCGCACCCGCATCCCCGGGGTCTTCGCCTGCGGTGACGTCGCCGACCCCACCTACCAGCAGGCGATCACGGCGGCCGGGTCCGGCTGCCGAGCGGCCCTGGACGCCGAGCACTACCTGACCACTCTGCAGGCCTGAGGGTCGGCTGCCTCCACTCAGCACAGGGCCGAGCCGGCACCGCCGACGTCGCATCGCCGGCCCCGTCCATCCTGACTCACCCACCCACAACGTTCGAGGAGAACAATCATGTCCGAGGCTCTCGCCGTCACCGACGCCACCTTCGAGGAGGAGGTCCTCAAGTCCGAGGTGCCCGTCGTCATCGACTTCTGGGCCCAGTGGTGCGGCCCCTGCCGCCAGATGGCGCCGATCGTGGACGAGGTCGCCGCCGACTTCGGCGACAAGGTCAAGTTCGTCAAGGTCGACGTGGACGCCAACCCGGCCACGGCCCGCTCCTACGGCGTGCGTTCCATCCCCACCTTCGCGGTGGTGCGCGACGGCGAGGTCTTCCACCAGTTCGCCGGCTCGCGCCCCAAGGCCTCCTTCAAGGCCGAGGTGGAAAAGGTCCTGGCCTGAGCCCAGGGCATCCGCTCTCCCTTCCAACTCTCACGTATCGGCCCACCGAGCCGCCCCTCAGGCATCTTGGTGGGCCGATACGCGTGACACCGTCCTGCCGGGTTGTCTGATGTCTGATTCCGTCGTCGAGCGGGCCGTGACCGTATCTGACACCGCATCTGTCACCCGCCGTCATGGCCCCGTAGAATCGCACCGGATTCGCACGCGGCACCAGGGCATGCGACACGGCAAGAAGGCGGCACATGCAGCACACCCAGTACATCTCCACCCGTGGCCAGATGGCGGCAGCCGAGTTCACGGAGGTTCTTCTGGCGGGCCTGGCACCCGACGGTGGCCTGGCGGTACCGAGCCGTCTTCCCGCCCTGAGCCCCGAGCAGATCGAGGCCTGGCGGCCCTTGGGATACGCCGACCTGGCCACGGAGGTCATCGGCCTGTTCGCCACCGACATTCCCCGGGAGGACCTGGCCAAGCTGACCCAGGCCGCCTATGGCCCGCAGCGGTTCTCCCAGCCGGTCGTCCCTGTCACCGGGCTTGACGACGTCGCCGACGGCCTGACCCTCGTGGGCCTGTCCGAGGGACCGACGATGGCCTTCAAGGACCTGGCCATGCAGTTCCTGGGGCAGGCGATTCCCTATGTGCTGGCCAAGCAAGGCCAGGTTCTCAACATTCTGGGCGCCACCTCCGGCGACACCGGTTCGGCGGCCGAGCACGCCTTCAGGGGGCAGGAGGGCGTCAGCGTCTTCATGCTCTCACCAGCCGGCCGCATGAGCCCGGTGCAGCGCGCCCAGATGTACACCCTCCAGGACGCCAATATCCACAACATCGCGGTGCGCGGTGTCTTCGACGACTGCCAGGCGCTGGTCAAGGCGCTGAGCAACGACGCGGAGTTCAAGGCCGCTCATCACCTGGGCGCCGTCAACTCCATCAACATCGGCCGGATCGCCGCGCAGGCCGTCTACTACGTGTGGTCCTGGCTGCGGGTCACCGACACCGTGGAGGAGGGGAGCCGCGCCGGCTACCGCATCGATGTGTGCGTGCCCTCGGGCAACTTCGGCAACATCTACGCCGGATTCCTGGCCCGGTCCATGGGGGTGCCGATCCGCCGCCTCATTCTGGCCACCAATGAGAACAACGTGCTCGAGGAGTTCTTCACCACCGGCATCTACCGGCCCCGTTCCGCGGAGGACACCCTGGCCACCTCCAGCCCGTCCATGGACATCTCCAAGGCCTCCAACCTAGAGCGCTTCATCTGGGCGCTGCTGGGCCCCGAGGTCTTCGTGCAGCGCTGGGCGGAGCTGGAGGCCACCGGCACGCTCGACCTGCGCGATCAGCTCCCGCGCCTGCGCGAGGAGTTCGGCTTCGTGGCCGGCACGTCCTCACACGCTGACCGACTGGAGGCCATCCGCAGCGTCAAGGAGCGCTCCGGCCGGCTCATCGACCCGCACACGGCCGACGGCGTCACGGTCGCTCTGCGCGTCATGGAGACCGGTTTCCCCACACTCGTCATGGAGACCGCCAAGGCCGCGAAGTTCCCGCAGACGGTGGCCGAGGCGCTCGGGAGCGAGCCGGAGACCCCCGACGTCGTCGCCGATCTGCTCGCCCGGCCCCAGAAGGTCGAGACGATCGACAACGAGGAGGCTCCTCTGCGCGCCCTCATCGAGGAGCGGGCCCTGACCCGCTGACCGAGGTCGGCCCGTAGGGCTACTGACACCTCACCGCGCCGCGCATCGCACCCACGATGCGCGGCGCGTCCTTGTCCGGCACGCGCGCCGTCCCAGCGATGAGGTGAGGAGCATGTTTCACGTGAAACACCGCGGAATACTCCTGCCCCGCCGACTGCTGAGCACGGCTGGGTCCGTGGCAGACTTAGGGCTACGGACGCATCAGTGGCGACCAAGGAAGGACCGCAGGTGAGTGAGAGCAGTAACCAGGTGAAGGGCAACCGACTCGACCCGTGGCTGGACAGCTACGCGGCACGAGCCCACGGTCTGCGTGCCTCGGAGACGCGGTCCCTGTTCGCCGTCGCCTCCCGTCCCGAGGTCGTCTCCCTGGCCGGCGGCATGCCCAACCTCAAGGACCTCCCGCTGGAGCGTCTGGCCGAGGCCACCGCGCGGATGATCCGAGAGGACGGAGGCCGGGCGCTGCAGTACGGGAACGGGCAGGGACTGCCGCGGCTACGAGAGCAGATCACCGAGGTCATGGCCCTGGAGGGCATCAGGGCCGACCCGGAGGACGTCATTGTCACCACCGGCTCTCAGCAGGCCGTCGACATCGTCACCGAACTCTTCGTCGACCCCGGCGACGTGGTCCTGACCGAGGCGCCCACCTACGTCGGCTCACTGTCGATCTTCGCGACCTACCAGGCCGATGTGCAGCAGGTGCCCATCGATGCCGGAGGCGTCATCCCTGAGGCTCTGGAGGAGACGATCGTCCGTCTGGAACGTGAAGGACGCCGTATCAAGTTCTTCTACTGCCTCCCCAACTTCCATAACCCCGCCGGAGTGACCCTCGCCGAGGAGCGCCGTGGACAGGTCGTTGAGATCTGCCGACGCCACCACATCCTCATCGTGGAGGACAATCCCTACGGTCTTCTGGGCTTCGAGGGGCAGACCTACACCGCGCTCAAGACCCTCGCGCCCGACGACGTCGTCTACCTGGGTTCTTTCTCCAAGATCTTCGCCCCGGGATACCGAGTGGGCTGGGCCGTGGCCCCGCCGGCCGTGCGGGAGAAGATGAAGCTGGCCTCCGAGGCGGCGATTCTATGCCCGTCGTCGGTGGGTCAGTTCTCGATCTCCATGTACCTGGAGCAGTTCGACTGGAAGCAGCAGATTGTGGACTTCCGGGCCATGTACCAGGAGCGGCGCGACGCCATGGTCTCGGCGCTGGAGGAGTTCCTGCCCATGTGCCACTGGAATGTGCCCGACGGTGGCTTCTACGTGTGGGTACGGCTTCCCGAGGGTCTCGACGCCAAGGACATGCTGCCGCGCGCGGTCACGAGCCTGGTCGCCTACGTCTCCGGGACGGCCTTCTACGCCGGCGGCAGGGCGGGGCAGGACCACCTGCGACTGTCGTTCTGCTACCCCGAGCCCGCCGAGATCCGTGAAGGGGTGCGCCGGCTCTCGGGCGTCGTGACCCGCGATCTCGAGCTGCTGAGCCTGTTCGGGCCCACCCACAGTCCCCATCCGTCCGAGGGCGTCCACGCGCCCGCACCCGACCAGATCTGAGGTTGACGATGAACCAGTCTCCACTCCGTATCGCTGTCCTCGCCGGCGGATTGAGCCATGAGCGCGACATCTCCTTGCGCTCGGGGCATCGCGTCGCCCAGGTGCTCAAGCACCTCGGGCACACCGTCCTCGTCCTGGACATCGACGCACGCACCATTGGATCGCTCAAGACCTTCGGGCCCGACGTCGTGTGGCCCTTGGTTCACGGCGGTCCCGGGGAGGACGGAGGACTTCAGAACGTCCTCATCTCCCTAGGACTGCCGTATGTCGGCACGCACTCTGACGGCTGCCAGCGGGCCTCATTCAAGCCGACCGCCAAGGCGAGTGTTCGCACCGGAGGAGTGATTACTCCTGATTCATTGACGCTTCCACAGTCCTATTTCAGTCAGTTGGGGGCCCAGGAGGTTCTCACCGTCGTGGCCGGCCATTTGGGCCTTCCAGTGGTGGTGAAGCCGCATCAGGGAGGCTCCGGCCTTGGTGTCTCCTACGCATCGACGGCGGACGAACTGCGCTCCGCGATGGTGGCGTGCTTCGCCTACGACGAGCGCGCCCTCATCGAGCGCTACGTCGCCGGGACGGAGCTGGCGGTCTCCGTCGTCGACACGGGAGAGGGGCCACGTGCACTTCCCCCTGTTGAGGTCGTCACCGACGGGCAGTATGACTTCGATGCACGGTACAACCCGGGCCGTTCGGAGTACTTCGTGCCGGCTCGGCTGGATGAGGCGGTCATCGAGAAGGTGAAGAAGACGGCAATCACGGTTCACACCACTCTCGGGCTGGGCAATCTCTCGCGCACCGACCTCATTCTCGATGACGAGGCGACTCCGTGGTTCATCGACGTCAACGTCATTCCAGGAATGACGGAGACCTCCCTGCTGCCCATTGCCGCAGAGGCCGAGGGCTCCTTGGACGACCTGTATGACGCGTTGGTGAGGAACCCGCTGGTTCATCCGTAACGCCGGCTCGGTTTCACGTGAAACGGTGGCTCCACTCCTATTGAGTGGGGCCACCACTGTATTCATTGAACATTTCTCAGGGCGTCAAGCGGATATCGCCATCGGCCCCTCCTTCTCGACGACGCTCCATCACGAGTAACCGGAGGGCCTGCGGTTTCACGTGAAACCGGATGCGGTGTGCGTGTGTCATCGCCCTGGTGAGACACGTCTGCCGTACGGTGGTCGTGGCACGCTGCTCTCGGAACGAGGGCAGGGGCTAGCGCTACTCGGACCGGCCTCGATATCCCGTCAGAACGATCAGTGCTGGCATCGTAACGGGAGGCAGAGCATCGGGACATTCGGAACCCTCAGCGTTTCACGTGAAACCTGCTTATGAGCTTCCCGCCTCTCGTGCTGATGAGGGGGTTTACGGTTCCTTCGTTTGAGGAGGGGCGCGCTATGAACGCAAGGCGCTACCGCCCTCGTTGATGTGCTTCGAGCGCAGCGCACGGCAAACAATACTGCCCGGCGCGTCATAGGTATGGACGTCATCGCCCATACACAAGCGCCAGCACATCGGGACATGGAGCGCGCACGCTCAACGCAGCGCGATCATGTTTCACGTGAAACCAGGCGTGGGCTGTGCCCACCGACCACATCAGCATGTCTCAGCCACGTCCACCGGGTACGCACCCTACTCCCATTCACTATCTCATCGCGTGCCGCTGAGAAATGCTGGTGGCGTCAGATGCTCGGGACGCATCCGGTCTAGCCAGCGTTTCGATAAGACGGGCCGCACGGCTGCTACGGGGAGACACGAGAGTGGGCGGCCTCAGACGAGCAGGACACGAATCGGCTCTCATCGTCAACATGGGGCAATGCCACCGGCAAGGTCGACGCAGGGACACATGGAATTCACTCTGCCACCCACGACCCACTACCGATACTGCGTCCCTTTGTTTCACGTGAGACCTGCCGTCGGCTGCAGCCTCACTCAACTCTGCACATACGTGCGTCAGCTTCACGACGGGAGAGGGGCTCGGCTCGATGCCGAACTGAAACGGTGGCCACCTATCGGGGTGCGTCCCGGCTCAACCTGACACCCAACGGTTCGCATAAAGGGAAGTCATCCTCGGAGTAGGGGTACTCCGAGCTACCAGGTGCCGTCGCCATCAATCGGATTCGGATGGAACACGTTCATGCCAAGACAGCCCCGGCGCCACCTCCTGGAGCTAGCTGTCGTACCGAATGGCACGTTACTCGTGGTCGATGACGATCACCGTCCTCTGTCCCTCGAGTGGGCCTACGCCCACACCTACACCAGCCAGACCCAGCGCGAAGCCGCCTACCAGACCTGGCTCCACCACTACAACCACCACCGACCCCACACCGCCCTGGACGGCCAAACCCCCGCCAACCGCGTTCACACGCTCACAGGGAAGTACACCTAGGCCTGCCAATGAAGCCTGACGAACGAGCTCAGCTCCTATGGACTCCGGCTCCTGAAGCGTCCACTCTGCTTATCCCGCGGGTCCGGTCGATTGGCAGGCCCGCGGTACCCTTCGTAGCTCCCGGTCTTTCTGCATGCACTCCAGACTGCCGTACTGAACCGGAACGCTCCGCGTACCGCCGACCCCGTTGATCTCGCGGTTTCACGTGAAACCGGGTCCGAGCCGTCGCACTGGTATTGCCAGAGCACAGACAGGAGTCCGCTATGCCGTACGCGCGCTCAACCTCATGCACCGATGCGGAGGCGGTGCAATCACAATCTGAGTGAACGAGTCGAGCAATCTGCTGCACGGCTCCATGCTGAACATCGACGCCCGGCACATGCAATCAGGTGCGCGGCAGACTTCTGTTCTTCGCGTCGGAACATGTGTGAGACCCTCGCGTCGTATTCATCGCTCGGGGATGAGCGGTACCTCCCCCGGGGGAGGCCTAGCATCCTGTTCCCGGACGCCGGGATGAACCCTGCGAGCATTGACGGGACGCCGCCGGCCGAATCAGAACGAGAGCTCTCTTCAGCGACTTATGCGGTTTCACGTGAAACCTCCCCCGCCCAGGCGCAGTGCTCGTGTACATACTCGGTTTGGTGGGAGGAACCCAGCGGCCTGATGCTGTCCTCCATATCGACCGGCGATGCTCGGCGCAACAGCGACGCCGTGCACTCAGGTACTGATCCTGCCGCGCTGAGAACAGCAGGATTACCGATGCTCACATTGCCGGGAGGTAGCCGGTGTCTCCCCCGGGGAAGAGGCCGGTAGGCCGGCTATCGCTCGCGCGCAGCACGCCGCGGGCTTACAGGCGTCACGCAGACCAGGAAGACGATGAACGAGAGCCGGCTTCAGACAGTTCTCTCCCTGTTTCACGTGAAACCAGCCCAGCCCCCGAGAAACGGCCGCCATACCACCCACGCCAGTCCGGAGGCGCACGTTGTCACTATCGGATTTGCCGTGCTTCTCCAACAGACAGCACTCGATCTGTCCCGCCCAAAGCGGATGTATCTGCCACGTTACTCCGCGGCAGCAGTACGTCGTATCCCATCGGGCGCGACGAACTCGACGGGAGCCGCTACCGGCCGCTGGGATACGGCATCAGGTTGCTTCTCAGGTGCGGCGGCCTACGACCTACCTGCCTCCGGCAAGGGAGAGGCCATCGCGTCTCATCCAGCAGCTTGGAGTCACGGCTTCTGCGCTCGGTGACGTCGGCAGAGTCTCACGGAGCATTGCCGTCGGACACTTCACCATTGGTTTCACGTGAAACCGACTCACAAACACAGTGCGGGCGTCATGGCAGCGACGACGTCATTCCGAGGGCCGCTCTCCCAGGATAGGTAAGCACGGCGCTCCTCTTAGCGATGTCTGGCACGCACATGACACGTGTGAGTAACCAGGAGCCTCACTCATGCCTCAGCACTGCGCCACGATACAGAGCTCCGCTCTTGACGCCGCGCTTGGTGCGCCAACAGATGCGCTACAGAGGACGTGAGCAACACGAGGAGTCCTCAGTGTTGGAATGCGAACCGATGCCTCCCTCGGGGAAGGGGCTGAGACGGCGTCACCGACCACTCATCGGCGACGTGAGCACGCACCATGTCCGCTAGATAGGCCTCAACGAAAGCCACCCTCCATCGAGCCTCTTCTGGTTTCACGTGAAACCAGCGCTCACGAGTATTCGGTATGAGTTCCCCTGTGTACTTTCCTCCGCTGTTCGTGGCCGACACACTGAGGTCAGCATGACCCCGCAATCGTGAGTCTCATCGGGAAGCGGCATTCTCCGGCCACCGATCTACCTGGCCACGACGAAACACTGATACCCCGCAGAGCACCACCCCCTACCCCACGGGAAGGGGAAGAGCCCTCGTTTTGGTTTCACGTGAAACCACGGGGCTCCTCAGGCTCCCCGCTACCGTCGGGACCGACGTGCCGGAGCAATCGACGACGCATAGGCTCATGACGACGAGCTCAGCACTTCAGAACCCACCGCCCCTTTCTTGAAGCGCTGACGCCGTGAACATTGACCGTGTCTTTGTACCCATGCGAGCGACCACGTCAGTTTTGAGCGGACCTAGCAACAGCTCTGAAGAAGGCATACGCGTACAGCGCTATCCGGCTTCATCGCCCTTACAACGCCGCACGGGAGGCGTCGTGACTCCGCTCCTTGCCATACGCACTCCTCTGTCGCCGCCTGAGAACCACATCGACCAGTACCGCTACGCCTCGATACGGTCGCGCACACAGTTTCGGCGGCGGCGCAACATCTGCTTCCCGTGTTTCACGTGAAACCTTGGGAGTACCAGGATCCGTCTGTATCTAGTCTCTTCACATCCAGGACTCTGCTCGAGCAGGAGCGTGGGGTGGCTGTTCCTCATCTCCGGGTGAGCCAACGAAAGCAAGAACAGCGCTTTCATGGCGCTGACATCCGTAACACTTCCACGCCCCGAACCCGAAGTGACCGGTGGTTTCACGTGAAACCGAGGTCATATGCCCGCGACGCTCCGTTCTCACCTGGAATCCGGCCGCGCCTTCCCGTACTTGCCCTCAGACTTCAGCGCGCAGTCGCGAGGTGCTGGGTAGAAGCTTGTTCCGGAGCCTCTCCCCAGGTCGGCGCCCACTCCGCGGGGGTTGGGAGGGGTTGTCAGGGCTCGTGCGACCACCACGAACGCCCCGGGCGACGCCACAGCCACCGCCCAACATGCCACGGTATCCGATGCTCTCGGACGTCATGAATCCACACATTCACTGTGCCCAGAGTCAGTAGGCCAAGCTCCATCGTCCCCGTGCGTCGACAATGACGCAGGGACCATACTCACATGTTTCACGTGAAACCCCTGACTGGCGCAATCCAACTCCGGCACCGTGGGTGACACCCTTAAGATCACCCCCATCATTGGATCACCGCTGGCCACGGTTGTGTTTCACGTGAAACACAGTAGAGAATCCCGTACCCCGGAGCCAAGTAGCCTCCCCGATCGGCAGAGACAACGGTGGGGCCGAGACACTCGCGTCTCGGCCCCACCACGCTAAAGGATCAGCGCAGACTATTCCTCGTCAAGAGATGTTCCCGGCGCCAGCGCGTCGACCAGGCGGGCGAGGTCCTCATCACCCGCGAACTCAATGGTGATGCGCCCCTTTTTCGCTCCACGTGTCACCTTCACGCGAGTGTCGAAGGCATCGGACAGCCGGGTTGAGAGCGCTGGGAGAGGGGTGCTTCGAGCACGCAAGACCCTCGGCTGGTCCGGTCCCGGCTCAGGCTCCTCGTGCAGCGCAACCAGCTCCTCCGTGGCGCGCACCGACAGCCCCTCCGCCACCACGCGCTGAGCAAGTCGCTCCATCTCCGCCGCATTGGGGAGCCCCAGAAGCGCACGAGCGTGTCCTGCAGAAATGACATTCGCAGCAAGCCTGCGCTGCACCAGCGGCGGCAGCTTCATGAGGCGCAAGGTGTTGGAGATCTGGGACCGAGACCGGGCAATCCGCTCGGAAAGCTCCGCGTGGGTGCACTGGAAGTCCTCCAGCAGCTGCTGGTAGGCAGCAGCCTCCTCCAGGGGATTGAGCTGAACACGGTGCAGGTTCTCCAGCAACGCGTCACGCAGCAGATCGACGTCGTCCGTATCCCGAACGACCGCCGGAATCGTCTCCAGCCCGGCTTCCTTGGAAGCGCGAAGACGCCGCTCACCCATAATGAGCTCGTACCTAAGCTCCTCTCCCGGAGCAGTCGGCACCTGGCGCACCACAATCGGCTGCAGCAGACCCACTTCAGCAATCGAGGCTGCCAGTTCCGCGATGTCCTCTTCATCAAAGACCTGACGGGGCTGACGGGGATTCGGGTGGATCAACTCCACCGGAATCTCAGCGAAGCGGGCACCCGGAACGGGAACAAGCTCAGCGACGCCTGTATCCGCCGTCTCCTCCTCGGCATCGGCCGCCTCGGACGCCTCAGTTCCAGCGTCAGATGAGACCGCCGCCAGGTCCTCCTCAGTCGTATCCTCCTGGGCATCGGAGTTCCCGTGATCGGCAGCCTCAGGCTGCTCCTCCTCCGTTTCACGTGAAACCTCGGGAACCACGGGCGTAGATTCCGGTTGAGGAACCGACGTCGAAGCGCTCTCCTCCTGGACGTCTTCAACCGTCGAGGCCTCATGCGAAGGCTCCTCCACCACTGCGGGGACTGCCTTCGTCGCCTTCTTGGTTGCTCGCTTCGGCACGGCCGATGCACTCCGCTTCGCTGAGCTGGCGGATGACGACTTCTTCGCGGTCTTCTTCTCCGTCACCTCCGCATCAGTCGTCGAATCCGGCGTGGTTTCACGTGAAACCGGCTTCTTCTGCTTGCTCTGCGCGGCGGTCTTTGAGGCGGCGGTCTTGGATGCGGTCGTGGATCGAGTCGAGCGACTCTTGGATCCACGCTTCCGCTGAGACGGAGCCAGGAGAGTGGCAGCCAGATCGCGAGTACTGCGTGCCTCGGAGGCCGGCTCAGGCTCCGGAGCGTCCTGCGTGGCATGAGCCACCGCATCCTCATCACGCGACTCGTCCTTCCGGGAGTCGGGGAAGAACACATCGGAAGGACGAGACGCAGCAGGTACTTTCTCCTTCTGCGCCTCGGGAATCAGCGCCTGCAAACCTCGTCCCAGTCCGCGCCGTTTCTGAGCCATCAGGCTTCCTCGCCTTCAATTCGGGGAGCGCCCCGCAGAGCGACCTCACGAGCCATTTTCTTGTACGCAATTGCGCCGGTGGACCGGGGATCCCAGAACACCACAGGAGCACCGAAGGAGGGGGCCTCGGCAACACGGATGGAACGCGGCACCTTGGTGTCCAGCGTCGCATCAGGGAAATAGGAACGAACTTCGGACTCCACCTCACGGGCCAGGGTGGTGCGTCCGTCAAACATGGTGAGCACAATCATGGAGACTCCCAGTCCCGGATTGTGAATACGCGCAATCCTGTCAATGGAGCGCGTCAGCAGGGCGAGGCCTTCGAGAGCGTAGTACTCGGCCTGCATCGGAATAAGCACCTCGTCAGCAGCGACGAAGGCGTTGATCGTCATAATGCCGAGGCTCGGCGGGCAGTCGATGATGACGTAGTCGAGGGGCTCCAGACCATCCGTTTCACGTGAAACCAGGTAGTCCACCAGCGCACGCCGCAGTCGTGACTCACGCTCAGCAGTGGAGATGAGCTCTATCTCAACCGCAGCCACGTCAATAGTCGCAGGCACACACCACAGGGACTCGCAGAATCGCGTCTTGGCAACGACATCCTTGATCGGCATGGCGTCAACGAGGACGTCGTAGATGGAGGCGCTGTCCTCATCATGCTCCACCCCCAGTGCAGTGGAGGCATTACCTTGAGAGTCGGCATCGATGAGCAGAACGTGCAGCCCACCTTCAGCTAAAGCCGCCGCGAGATTCACCGCGGTCGACGTCTTTCCAACGCCGCCTTTCTGATTGGCGACTGCGATGACACGAGTCCGCTCGGGATGTGGGAACTCTCCACCCGCTACCTCGTCTAACGCGAGGTGCTCGGCCTGGAGCTGATCGAAGATAGACGATCCGGACAAACCTGCTTCTCCTCGGACGGCGACCCAACAGCCCGAGCCAGTCGGGCAGTTACGAGTCTACGCGAGCAGGTCGATCCTTACGCGTTACACCGAACGCGCGCCGTATCTCAACGGCTCTTCGGGCGGCGAATCTCAACCACAGCCGTCGTTTCGTCACCGGCAGTGACAACCTCATGAACGACGGCAACTGATAACTTCGCCTTCTTAATGACATACTTGGCGTCGTCGACCTCATCCTGTGCCCTCATGCCTTTGAGGGCCAGCAGGGCGCCCCCCGGTCGGAGCAAGGGCGCCGTCAGCCGCACGAGCTTGGACAGGTTCGCCACCGCGCGAGCCGTCACCACGTCATAGCGGTCCTTGACCTCCTCGGCCCGGGCCCGCCTGATAGTCACATTGTCCAGGTCCAGCTCCTCGACGACGTCGGAGAGCCACTGCGTACGCCGCTCCATCGTCTCAATGAGCGTGACGTCGAGGTCGGGGCGCAGCAGCGCGACGACGATACCGGGAAAGCCGGCCCCGGAACCCACGTCGGCCACGCTTCCCCGGGCCGGCAGGAAGGGGACCACGGCCGCCGAGTTGACGATATGCCGGGTCCACAGGCGGGGAAGCTCGCGCGGCCCCACGAGGCCGCGCAGCTCACCCTCCTCAGCGAGCATCTGCGCGAAGTGCTCCGCCGCGGAGAAGGAGACCCCGAAGATCTCCCGCATCTCCGCCGTCGGCTCCTCCACCTGGGCCCGCTGCTCCTCACTCATGCTCAGGCCTGCTCCGAAACGGAGTCGTCAGCCGCGTCCTCGGCGTCGTCGTCCATGCCCTCCTCATCGGCAGGCAGGACCACGACGTAGCGGTGCGGCTCGGCGCCCTCGGACTCGGAGACCAGTCCGGCGGCAGCGACGACGTCGTGGCACACCTTGCGCTCGAAGGGGTTCATCGGCTCGAGGCTGACGGCCTCTCCCGAGGTGAGGACCTTGGTGACCGCTTCCTGGGCGACCTTGGTCAGCTCGGTCCGCCGATCGGCGCGGTAGCCGTTGATGTCGAGCATGAGCCGGGAGCGATTGCCGGTACGCGCCTGCACCGCGAGGCGAGTCAGCTCCTGAACGGCCTCGAGAACCTCGCCGTCGCGTCCAACGAGGTCGGCGAGCTCGCGCTCGTCACCCTCCTCGGAGGCGACCACGGCAATCGAGGCGCGCCCGTGATCGATGTCGATGTCGATGTCACCGCCCAGGTCGGCGATGTCAAGGAGCTCCTCGAGGTAGTCGGCACCGATCTCGCCCTCCTCCTCGAGGCGCGAGACGGTGTTGCTCACGGGGCTGCTCACGGCCTCATCCGCCGCCTGGTGGGAGGAGTCGTTACTGTGCTGCTCACTCATCATGTCATCCGTATCTGTGATGGGAACCGGGTTATCTGGCCGCTGAACACGTGTCAGCGGTTACGCTTCTTCTTGGCCTGGGCCTTGCGTCGGGCCGCCGCCTCGCGCCGCTGACGGGCACGGCGCTCATAACGACGTCGAGCGATCTCCTCATCGCTGAGGCCACCACTCCTGGACGAGGTCGAGTCCTTGTCCTCATCGGCGTCCTCGAGCTGCTCGACATCGGAGTCGTCGGCGAAGGCCTCGCTGCGGGACTCGCCCTGACCGCCGGACTTCTTCTGCCGGTTCTTGCGCACCGGCTGCACCCGCTGACCTCCGGTACGTCCCTCGGCCTCGGCCTTGGCGATCGCCTCGGCTCGCTCCTCCTCCTCCAGGGAGGGCAGTCCCTTCCGGGCCCGCTTGGCGTTGATGCGGGCGCGGTACTTCTTCTCGGCCTCGCTACCGGGTGCGGGCATGTTGCGGATGGTGAAGAACTGCTGACCCATGGTCCACAGGTTGGAGACCACCCAGTAGACGAGCACACCGATCTGGAAGTTGACGCCGGAGACGGCGAAGATCACCGGCATCACGTACAGCATCATCCGCTGGGAACGGATCATGGGGTTGTCGGAGTTGAGGGAGTCCGTCGACATGTTCTTCATCGACAGCTGCGCCATGGTGTACCACTGCGTCACCGACATGATGATGATCATGGCGACCGTGACGATCTTGACCCGCGTGTCGGAGCTGCCCAGGAAGGCGGAGGACAGGCTGGCGCCGAAGACGCTGGAGGCCTGGACCTGCTCGGCCAGCTGCTGCGTGAGCGGACCGATCGAGGGGCGGCCGTACTTGCCGGTAGCGACGGCGCCCAGGGAGGCCAGAACCCGGAACAGGGCGAAGAAGATGGGCATCTGCACCAGGATCGGCAGGCAGGATGCCAAGGGATTGGTCCCGTGCTTGCGATAGAGCGCCATCATCTCTTCGTTCATGCGCTGGCGCGACTCGGGATCCTTCTTGCCCTTGTACTTGGCCTGAAGGGCCTGCATCTCGGGCTGGAGGAGCTGCATCCCGCGGGAGGCTCGGATCTGCTTGACGAACAGCGGCATGATGAGCAGCCGCACCACGATCGTCAGACCGATGATGGACAGCACCCAGGCAACACCCGGTCCTTCGGGGAAGCCGATGAGGACCAGGGCCTTGTGGATCGTGACCATGACCCAGGCCACGGCCACCTTGAGCGGCCACAGCAACGTGTCCATCCGTACTCCTTGTATGAGGGTTCTCGTGCGAGAGGTATCAGTGTCGGCTCAGGGCTTGAGCCGGCGTCGTGACCGCCGGTTCAGCGGGTTCGGTCAGGGGTCCTCGATCATGAACCGCGGAACGTCACGGGGATGGTGGTATCGCCACTGCCCCTTGTCCGGAACATGGTCGACTCCACCGCGGGTCAACGGGTTGCATCGCAGCAGACGCCACAGGGCCAGCAGCAGGCCCTTGATCGGACCATGCACCTTGAGCGCCGTGACGGCGTAGGCCGAGCACGTGGGGTAGTAGCGACATGAGGCCGGCAGGGCGGGCGAGATGAAGCGCTGGTAGAAACGCACCGGAGCCACGAGGACTCGCGTCAGCCATCCGCTCATCGCTACGCCCGCAACCGGCCGGCTCACCGCCGGCGCCCTTCAGCTTGACGCTCCCGGCACCGGCTCAGAAGCCGATCCAGGTCCCGTCCCAGGGTGCTGCTGTCGGCGCCGTCGGCACCCGCCAGTCCGCGCACGACGACGCGAGCTCCCGGTTCCAGGGAACCGACCCGCTGCGCCATGAGGGCTCTGACCCGGCGCTTGACGCGGTTACGGCGAGTGGCCAGCGGGACCTGCTTCTTGGGCACGACGACGCCGACGAGAGCCGGGGAGTCATCCCCTCTCCCGCCGGCGTGGTAGTGCACGACCAGCCTGCGGTTCCCGCAGCGCGTACCCCGACGAATCGCGGTAGTGAAGTCCTCACCCCGCGCTAATCGGTGCGCCGCGCCGAGCACCTCAGGCGGCGAGGCGAACGCGGCCCTTGCGGCGCCGCGAAGCGAGGACGGCGCGGCCTGCGCGGGTGGACATGCGCTTACGGAAGCCGTGCACCTTGGCACGACGACGGTTGTTCGGCTGGTAGGTCCGCTTGCTCACGGGCTTAACTCCTGCTTGAGGTGATCGGAACAGTGCATCGCGAGGTTCGCGGCACTGTCGCTCGTGCGGCTGCCCCATGGATCGGGACCTGACTCCGCGCGAACGTCTGCAACAGCCTACGTTTGGCCCTCTTGCCGGTCAAACGAATGTGGCCGACTGTGACCACTGTGACCGGTGGCGTCATCCACATCCTCTCCACACTCCGTCCACAAGCGGGGTCGTCCGTGTCCACGGCTGTGGGAAGCGCTGCGTCCACACCCTTGCGGATATGTGGATAACTCCGTGACCTGTGCGTACCGTCTCGAAAGCCCCGTCGATGACGACACTTCTGTCATTCCGCGGGCTCGCCGCGGATCATCCGGGCCATCGATACCTACTGTTTTCAGAGTTTATTCTGAACGTTATCTGTGAGCCATCGCTCGGTGTGTCCCCAGGTGTGGACAAGGCTGTGGAGAACCAGCATGATGGGACGCCTGGTCAAGACCTTCCGGTTCGCCAGTTCCACACAACCCTGTCATCATCGACACAGGGCCCCGGCCGGCGTCGGTCGGGCTGCAGTCACCGGGTTCACCAACCATGCCGATCAGGAGTCCGTCGTGCCCGACGCCGCCAATACCAAATGGCTCTCAGCCCTTGAGGTACTCTCCAGCTCCGGAGAACTGGGCCAGGGCAAGATGTCCATGATCCGCATGACCCACCTCATCGACGTCGACGGCACGCTCGTCCTCGTCGTCGGCTCGGCCTTCGCCAAGGACATCGTCGAGCAGGCACGTGCCCCCATTAGCGCCGCCATCACCCAGGTCTGGGGCCGCCCCATGCCCATGGAGGTCACGGTCGACACCTCCTCGGAGGCCTCGCGCGCACCGATGACTCCCATGGCTCCCGAACCCGTCAACCTGGCGACCGTCGCCCCCGCACCGGCGTCCTCCCCGTCCCCCTCGGTCCCGCCCCAACCCTCGGGGCCCTCCACCGTGCCGGCTGCGCCCGCTCCACCCACGGTGCCCGCCTACGGCGAGCAGCTCGCCGAGCCCTCGCCCTACTCGGCGACCGCCCCCTCACCGATGCCCTACTCCCAGGCCTCCGCCGCCTCGGCGCCGTCGACGATGTCGGGTTCCCTTCCCACGAGGTCAGCACATCCCGGCACCTACAGCCCCGGGGGCACCGGCCCCCAGAATCCCACCGGGCTGCTGACGCCCACCGCGGCCCACGACGTCTCCCAGCTCAATCCGAGATACACCTTCGACACCTACGTCACCGGCTCCTCCAACCGGTTCGCCCACGCCACCGCGCTGGCCGTGGCCGAGGCCCCGGCCCGTGCCTACAACCCCCTATTCATCTACGGCGGCTCCGGCCTGGGCAAGACGCACCTCCTGCACGCCATCGGCCACTACGCCCAGACCCTCAACCCGGGGATCCGCGTCAAGTACGTCAACTCCGAGGTCTTCGTCTCCGACTTCATCGCCTGCGTGCGCGACGGCAACCAGGACGACGGCCGCATGGAGGGCTTCAAGCGCCGCTACCGCGAGGTCGACATCCTCCTGGTCGACGACATCCAGTTCCTCCAGGGCAAGGAGTCGACCCTCGAGGAGTTCTTCCACACCTTCAACTCCCTGCACTCCTCGGGCAAGCAGGTGGTCCTCACCTCCGACCAGCCCCCCAAGGCCCTCGGTGGGCTCGACGAGCGCCTGCGCTCCCGCTTCGAGTGGGGCCTGCTGGCTGACGTCCAGCCCCCGGACCTGGAGACCCGCATCGCGATCCTCTCCCGCAAGGGCACCGCCGAGGGCCTCGACCTGCCCTTCGACGTCCTGGAGTACATCGCCTCACGCATCACCACCAACATCCGCGAGCTCGAGGGCGCCCTCATCCGGGTCACGGCCTTCGCCTCCCTCAACAAGCAGCCCGTCGACCAGACCCTGGCCGAGATGGTCCTCAAGGACATCATCTCCGACCCCGAGGGCCAGGAGATCACGACCTCCCTCATCATGGCGCAGACCGCCGACTACTTCGGCATCACCATCGACGACCTGTGCTCGGCCAACCGCTCACGCACCATGGTCTCGGCCCGCCACATCGCCATGTACCTGTGCCGCGAGCTCACCGACCTCTCCCTTCCCAAGATCGGGCGGGAGTTCGGCGGGCGCGACCACACCACCGTCATGAGCGCGGACAAGAAGATCCGCACCCTCATGGCCGAGCGGCGCTCGACCTTCAACCAGGTCACCGAGCTGACCAGCCGCATCAAGCAGGCCGCCCAGTCACCCGCCTGAGCCGACGAGGGTACGCATCATTCACGCGACTGACAGATGTGGTCCGGTGAAGGTGCTCGAAGGCGTGGACGGGACTGGCGGGAGCGCCGCGAGGAACGAGCGGCGCGGATGGTTGCCAAGAGTGCCTTCACCGGACCACGTCAACCGCAGCTGTGGACGGTGCTGAGGAGGGCACGTGGAGGAGCGAGCGTGTCGCTGTGGAGGTAGCGCACCCCCGCTGTGGAATGACATGGATGTCATTCGCTCTCTCCACCGAGACGTTGCCCGACTCACCAGAACCACCCACGTGTCATTCCCCAGCGCCACCGGCGTCATGACGGCGAAAAATCCTGTTATCCCCAGCATCCACACGTGCTACTACCCCTACAGATCTAGATGACAAGAAATCGCGAAGCACGATCGGCCAACGAGACCGGACCAGGCCCCGGGCGCTTGTCATTCGGAAAGGCTCATGGGATGAGCATGGGTGATCGCTGGTGACAGGGTGGCTCCCACGGACTACCGTCTACACTCTCGACCCAGGACTGCGTTCCCAGCGACGCCGTTCCCATGACGACTGTCCGCCGGCGACCTGCCGGCACCACGTATTTTTCTCGGCTCAGTAGTGCCACGACGCCTACCGGCCGACCGACCACGATTGACGGAGGCACCTACCGTGAAGCTCAGGGTTGACCGAGACATCCTCGCTGAAGCCGTCACCTGGACTGCACGATCCGTGCCCGCCCGCCCGCCGGTACCCGTGCTCGCCGGAGTCAGGCTGGAGGCCAAGGGCTCCAGCCTCGTCCTGGCCTCCTTCGACTATGAGGTCTCCGCCCACTGCGAGGTGGCCGCCGATGTCGAGGAGGATGGCGTCGTCCTCGTCTCCGGACGCCTCCTGGCTGATATCGCCAAGGCGCTGCCGAACAAGCCCGTCGACCTGGAGGTCGAGGGCAACAAGGTCGCCGTCTCCTGCGGGTCGGCCCGCTTCTCCCTGGCGGCCATGGCCGCCGACGACTACCCGGCGCTGCCGGTCATGCCCGCCGTCGCCGGCACGATCGACGCCCACGACCTGGCCCGCGCCGTCGGCCAGGTCTCCATCGCCGCCTCCCGCGACGACACCCTGCCGCTGCTCACCAGCGTCCAGATCGAGGTCGAGGGCAGCTCGTTGGTCCTCATGGCCACCGACCGCTACCGCCTGGCCATGCGGGAGCTGACCTGGTCGCCGTCCAACACAGAGCTGTCCACCACGGCCCTGCTCAAGGCCCGCACTCTCTCCGACGTCGCCAAGTCCCTGACCTCTTCCGGAGACGTGACTGTGGCCCTCAGCAGCGAGTCGGCCGCCTCCAGCCTCATCGGCTTCGAGGCCGGCGGCCGGCGCACCACCTCCCTGCTCACCGACGGCGACTACCCGCCGGTGCGCCGGCTCTTCCCGGAGTCCACCTCGATCCACGCCACCGTGGGCACCGACGAGCTCATGGCCGCCGTGCGCCGCGTCAGTCTCGTCGCGGACCGCTCCACCCCCATCCACATGTCCTTCACCCAGGGCAACCTGGAGCTCGACGCCGGACAGGGCGATGACGCCCAGGCCACCGAGCAGCTCGTCGCCCACCTCGAGGGCGACGACATCTCCACCGCCTTCAACCCCGGTTACCTCCTCGACGGCCTGGGCGCACTCAACCAGCCCTACGTCCGCCTCGACTTCACCCACGCCTCGAAGCCCGCGGTGCTCACCGGCATGGACTCCATCGGGGGCACCGAGGACTCCTCCTTCCGCTACCTGCTCATGCCGATCCGCTTCGGGGCCTGAGACCCGACGGGGCATGTACGTCTCTGACCTCTCCCTGGACGACTTCCGCTCCTACCGCAGCCTGGTGCTGTCCCTGGAGCCGGGCCCCAGCGCCTTCGTCGGCTCCAACGGGCAGGGTAAGACCAACCTGGTCGAGGCCATCGTCTACCTGGCGACCCTCTCCTCCCACCGGATCGGCGCGGACACCGCCCTCGTCCGGCGGGCGGCACCGGGGCAAGCCCAGCCGGCCGGCGCCGTCGTGCGCGCCCGGGCCGTCCACGGGGAAAGACCCAGCGTCCTGGAGATCGAGATCATCGCCGGCAAGGCGAACCGGGCCCGCCTCAACCGGGGCGGCTGCCGGCCCCGGGACCTGCTCGGGGTGCTGCGCGCGGTCGTCTTCGCCCCCGAGGATCTCTCCCTGGTGCGTGCCGAGCCCGGGGTCCGCCGGGGCTTCCTCGACGACCTGGCGGTCACGCTGCGCCCGGGCCTGGCCGGGGTGCGCGCCGAGCACGACAAGATCCTCGCCCAGCGCGCCAGCCTCCTGAAGTCCGCGCGCGCGGCCCGCTCCTCGACCTCCTCCATGCTCTCCACCCTGGAGGTCTGGGATGCCCAGCTCGCCGCGGCGGCCGCCCGGCTCATCGCCGCCCGGGTCGACGTCGTGCGGCGCCTGCGCCCCTGGGTGGCCTCCGCCTACGAGACCGTCTCGGGGACCTCCGGGCAGCGTTCCCGCGCCCAGATCGCCTATCGCTCCAGCCTGCTGACTCACGAGGGAGTCCCGGAGCCCGACCCCCACGACGAGACGGCCTGGCTCGCCGGCGAGGAGATGCTCCTTGATGAGACCGCCCTGGCCGCGCGCCTGGAGAGCGCCATGGGTGAGCTCCACGCCCGCGAGATCGACCGCGGCGCCAACCTCGTCGGGGCGCACCGCGACGACCTGAGTCTGTTCCTCACCGGTCTGCCCGCCCGTGGATTCGCCTCCCACGGGGAGCAGTGGTCCTTGGCCCTGGCGCTGCGCCTGGCCTCCTATGACATGCTGCGCACCGACGTCGACGCCTATGGTGGGGACGGCGAGCCGGTCCTCATCCTCGACGACGTCTTCGCCTCCCTGGACGAGCAGCGCCGCCGCGCCCTGGCCCAGATGGTCGCCGGCGCCCAGCAGGTCCTGCTGACCGCCGCCGTCGACGACGACGTCCCCGCCGAGCTCTCCGGCGCCCGGTATCGCGTGGCCGACGGTGAGGTCACCCGTGGCTGAGCCCTCCGCGTCCACCGGCGATGGCCCACTGCCCGACGTCCTGGCCCAGCGGGCCCTGACCCGCCAGCGCGCCCAGGCCTGGGAGAAGGGCGACAGCCGCGTGCCGGCCCGCCGCCTGCGCGAGCCAGGCGGCACCGGGGCCAAGGACGCACAGCAGGCAGCGCCCTGGGACCAACGCCGCGAACTGGCCCGGGCCCTGGGCCAGAACCCCGATGATCCGGCCGACCGCGGCCCCGGGCTGGCGCGGGGGCGCGACCGGCCCGGCCCCACCCCCTTCGACCCCCGCACCGGGCAGCGCGAGCTGCTCCGCATGGTGGCCGACAACGGCTGGGCGGGAAAGCTCGCGGTGGCCGGCGTCGTCGCCCGGTGGCGGGCCATCGTGGGCGATCAGGTCGCCGAGCACTGCACCATCGAGTCCTTCGACGCCGGGCGCATCACCCTGCGTGCCTCGTCCTCGAGCTGGGCCCAGCAGCTCCGGCTCCTCCAACCCACCATCGAGGCCAGGATCGTCGAGGCCCTGCGCTCGGGGCCCGGCGGCCGCCAGGCCGGAGGGATCAGCACCGGCGACGCGGTGGAATTGCGGATCCTCGGGCCGGCAGGCCCGACCTGGAAGCGCCGCGGAGTCGGCCTGCGCGGCACCCGTGGTCCGCGCGATACCTACGGATAGTGGCAGCGCAGGTATCATTGGCAATGTGCTGGCCGCAGCCGTCGTCGTCGCAAAGACGTCGCAAAGACACGGAGCGGGCACCAGGCGTCGGGCGATGCGGTGATCCAGGCGAGACAGAGGTGACCACGGGCACGCCCCCAGCTGCTCACGGTGCCCCGGTTCACGGGCCCATCTACGCTAGAATGCGGTGAAACCGCCCAAGGTGCGCCCAGGACCGTCCTGATGTACCCACCTACGTGTGCGCACGATCCTCCTCAGGATCGTCGTGTGAAGGGGCCGGACGGAGACAACGGACCACTGAGGTCCCGATGCGCACAGATTGAGGAGCAACTGACACGTGTCTGACCAGGACGCCACTGTGAATCACGATTACGGAGCCTCGGACATCACCGTCCTCGAAGGGCTCGAAGCGGTCCGGAAGCGCCCCGGCATGTACATCGGTTCCACCGGTGAGCGGGGCCTGCACCACCTCGTCTACGAGGTCGTCGACAACTCCGTCGACGAGGCCCTGGCCGGCTACGCCGACCACATCGAGGTCACGATCCAGGAAGACGGCGGCATCAAGGTCGTCGACAACGGTCGAGGCATCCCGGTCGACGAGCACCCCACCGAGCACAAGCCCACCGTCGAGGTCGTCATGACCATCCTGCACGCCGGCGGCAAGTTCGGGGGCGGCGGCTACGCCGTCTCCGGCGGTCTGCACGGCGTGGGCATCTCCGTGGTCAACGCCCTGTCCACCCGGGTGGACACCGAGGTCCGCCGGCAGGGCTTCGTGTGGCGCATGTCCTTCGCCGACGGCGGCCGCCCCATCACCGAGCTCGTCAAGGGCGAGGCCACCGACTCCACCGGCACCACTCAGACCTTCTACCCGGACCCGACCATCTTCGAGACGGTCGACTTCGACTACGAGACGCTGCGCCGTCGCTTCCAGCAGATGGCCTTCCTCAACAAGGGCCTGCGCATCACCCTGACCGACGAGCGCCTCGGCGTCCAGGATGCCGGCGACGAGATCGCCGGGGACGACTCGGCCCCCGACGCCCCCGAGGTCGGCTTCCGCACCGACTCCTACTGCTACGAGCACGGTCTGCGCGACTACGTCGCCTTCCTCAACAAGTCCAAGAAGGCCGAGCTCGTCCACCCCGAGATCATCGACTTCGAGGCCGAGCAGTCCCTGGGCGAGAACCACTCCATCAGCCTGGAGATCGCCATGCAGTGGACCAGCGCCTACTCCGAGTCGGTCCACACCTACGCCAACACGATCAACACCACCGAGGGCGGTACCCACGAGGAGGGCTTCCGCACGGCCCTGACCACCCTGGTCAACAAGTACGCCCGGGACAAGGGCCTGCTCAAGGAGCGCGACGACAACCTCACCGGTGACGACATCCGTGAGGGGCTGACCGCCGTCATCTCCGTCAAGCTCTCCGAGCCGCAGTTCGAGGGCCAGACCAAGACCAAGCTCGGCAACACCGAGGCGCGCACCTTCGTCCAGCAGACGGTCTACGCCCAGCTCGGCGACTGGCTGGACTCCCACCCCGGTGACGCCCGCGCCATCATCACCAAGGCCTCCCAGGCCGCCGCCGCGCGTCTGGCCGCCCGCAAGGCCCGCGAGGCCACCCGCCGCAAAGGCGTCCTGGAGTCGGCCTCCATGCCCGGCAAGCTGCGCGACTGCTCCTCGAAGAACGCCGCGGACTCCGAGATCTTCATCGTCGAGGGAGACTCCGCCGGTGGCTCCGCCGTCGGCGGCCGCGACCCCGAGCACCAGGCGATCATGCCGATCCGCGGCAAGATCCTCAACGTGGAGAAGGCGCGCCTGGACCGGGCCCTGTCCTCCGACACGATCCGCAGCCTCATCACCGCCTTCGGCACCGGTATCGGCGAGGACTTCGACATCGCCAAGCTGCGCTACGGCAAGATCGTCATCATGGCCGACGCCGACGTCGACGGCCAGCACATCGCCACCCTCCTGCTGACCCTCCTGTTCCGCTACATGCGGCCCCTCATCGAGCACGGTCACACCTACATCGCCATGCCGCCGCTCTACCGGCTCAAGTGGTCCAACGCCGAGCACGAGTTCGCCTACTCCGACGCCGAGCGAGACAAGCTCCTGGCCGCCGGACAGGAGAAGGGCCGCCGCCTCCCCAAGGACGGCGGGATCCAGCGCTACAAGGGTCTGGGCGAGATGAACGACCACGAGCTGTGGGAGACGACCATGGACCCCACCACCCGGATCCTCAAGCAGGTCACGCTCGATGAGGCGGCCGACGCCGACGAGACCTTCGCGATCCTCATGGGCGACGACGTCGAGCAGCGGCGCTCCTTCATCCAGCGCAACGCCTCCGACGTCCGCTTCCTGGACATCTGAGCGGTACCGAGCCACACGTGAAGCGCCGGCCCGCTGCCGGCGACCTCCTCTGAACACGAAGGAATCCTGTGAGCGACGAAGTTGAAGAGATCATCGGCGACGAGGGAGCGACGAACGTAGCCGCCCCCGAGCGCATCCAGCCGGTCGACCTCCAGATGGAGATGCAGCGCTCCTACCTCGACTACGCGATGAGCGTCATCGTGGGCCGGGCCCTGCCCGACGTGCGCGACGGGCTCAAGCCGGTCCACCGCCGCGTCCTGTACGCCATGTACGACGGCGGCTACCGCCCCACCGCCTCCTTCTCCAAGTCCTCGCGCATCGTCGGCGACGTCATGGGGACCTACCACCCCCACGGCGACAGCGCCATCTACGATGCCCTGGCCCGCCTGGTCCAGTGGTGGTCGCTGCGCTACCCGCTGGTGGCCGGCCAGGGGAACTTCGGCACCCCCGGCAACCTGGGGCCCGCCGCCCCCCGGTACACCGAGTGCAAGATGGCGCCCCTGGCCATGGAGATGCTCCGGGACATCGACGAGGACAGCGTCGACTTCCAGGACAACTACGACGGACGCAACCAGGAGCCGGTCATCCTGCCGTCGAGGTTCCCCAACCTCCTGGTCAACGGCTCCGAGGGCATCGCCGTCGGCATGGCCACCCGCATCCCGCCGCACAACCTGCGCGAGGTCGCCCGCGGAGCCCAGTGGTACCTCGAGCACCCCGACGCCTCGCGCGAGGAGCTGCTCGACGCCCTCATCGAGCGGATCCCCGGACCCGACTTCCCCACCGGCGCCACCATCCTGGGTCGGCGGGGCATCGAGGACGCCTACCGCACCGGCCGCGGATCCATCACCCAGCGGGCCGTGGTCAACGTCGAGGAGATCCAGGGCCGCCAGTGCCTGGTGGTCACCGAGCTGCCCTACCAGGTCAACCCCGACAACCTGGCTGACAAGATCGCCCAGCTCGTGCGCGACGGCCAGGTCACCGGTATCGCCGACATCCGCGACGAGACCTCCGGACGCACCGGTCAGCGACTGGTCATCGTCCTCAAGCGCGACGCCGTCGCCAAGGTGGTCCTCAACAACCTCTACAAGCGCACCCAGCTCCAGGACAACTTCCCGGCCAACATGCTCGCCCTGGTCGACGGGGTGCCGCGCACCCTGAGCCTGGACGGGTTCGTGCGCCACTGGGTCGCACACCAGATCGACGTCATCGTGCGCCGCTCGCGCTTCCGCCTGCGCAAGGCCGAGGAGCGCCTCCACATCCTTGAGGGCCTGCTCAAGGCCATCGACGCCCTCGACGCCGTCATCGCCCTCATCCGGCGCTCGCCCACCACCGAGGAGGCCCGCACCGGCCTCATGGGCCTGCTGGACGTCGACGAGGCCCAGGCCGAGGCCATCCTCTCCCTCCAGCTGCGCCGTCTGGCCGCCCTGGAGCGCCTCAAGATCCAGGAGGAGTCCGAGGAGCTGCGCGCCCGCGTCAAGGACCTGCGCGAGATCATCGCCTCCCCGGAGCGCCAGCGGGGCATCGTCTCCGACGAGCTGGCGGAGATCGTCGAGAAGTACGGCGACGAGCGCCGCACCCGAATCGTGCCCTTCGACGGCGAGATGAGCATGGAGGACCTCATCCCCGAGGAGGACGTGGTCGTCACCATCACCCGCTCCGGCTACGCCAAGCGCACCCGCACCGACTCCTACCGCTCCCAGCACCGCGGCGGCAAGGGCATCCGCGGGGCCACGCTGCGCGAGGACGACGTCGTCGACCACTTCTTCGTCACCACGACGCACCGCTGGCTGCTGTTCTTCACCAACTACGGACGCGTCTACCGCGCCAAGGGCTACGAGCTGCCCGAGGGTGGGCGTGACTCCAAGGGCCAGCACGTGGCCAACCTCCTGGCCTTCCAGCCCGGCGAGGAGATCGCCCAGGTCATGGAGCTCCAGGACTACGACCAGGCCGACTACCTGGTCCTGGCCACCCGCCGCGGCCTGGTGAAGAAGACCCGCCTGAGCGAGTACAACTCCAACCGCTCCGGCGGTGTCATCGCCATCAACCTGCGCCAGGACGAGGAGGGCAACTACGACGAGCTCGTCTCCGCCCGCCTCCTGAGCAGCGGGCAGGACCTCCTGCTGGTCTCCCGCGCCGGCCAGTCGCTGCGCTTCCACGCCGACGACGACACCCTGCGCCCCACGGGCCGGGCCACCAGCGGCGTCACCGGCATGCGCTTCCGTGAGGACGACTACCTGCTGGCCATGGACGTCGTCGACCCCTCCTGGCAGGACGCGGATCTGTTCGTCGTCACCGAGGGCGGCTACGCCAAGCGCACCAACGTCGTCGACTACCCCGTCAAGGGCCGTGGCGGCCTGGGCGTCAAGGTCGCCAACCTCGTCGAGGCCCGAGGCAACCTCGTGGGCGCCTTGGTGACCGACTCCGGGGACGAGGTCCTGTGCATCATGGCCTCGGGCAAGGTGGTCCGCTCCGCCGTCGTCGAGGTCTCGCGGACCGGTCGGACCACGCAGGGCGTGACTTTCGCCAAGCCCGACGCCGGCGACCGCATCATCGCGGTGGCCCGCAACACTGAACGGGACATGGAGGAGGCGGTCGATGCCGCCGATAGCGCCCCGAGTGCCGACTCTGCGGACTCCACCGACCAGGCCCAGGCTCACCAGGCCCCGGAAGGTGACACTGGCGACTCTCCTGCGGACTCAGCGGCGGACACGGTAGCGTTGGAAGACAACGAGAGTGAGGTCGAAGCATGAGCCAGCCGGTTTCCATGTCCCCTGACGGTGGGCAGTCCGCAGGTGCCGCATCCATTGTGGGTGGCGCGGATGCCTCCGGCAGCGCGTCGGGCGGCAAGAGCAAGAAGAGCAAGAAGACCATCGCCGGGCCGCGCCGCGTGCGTCTGGCCCTGACCCGGGTCGACCCCTGGTCAGTGATGAAGGCGAGCTTCCTGCTCAGCTTCGCCGCGGGCATCATGCTCATCGTCGCCACGGCGGTCGTGTGGTTCATGCTCGACGCCATGCATGTGTTCTCCACCATCGAGGAGCTCGTCAAGACGGTCGCCGGTGAGCGCTCCAACACCTTCTCCGCGATCGTGGCCTACCTCGAGCTGCCGCGGGCCCTGGCTGTCTCCACGATTGTCGCCGTGGTGGATATCGTGCTGATGACCGCGCTGACCACGCTGGGCGCCTTTCTCTACAACATCACCGCCACCCTCGTTGGTGGGATCCATCTCACGCTTGCGGACGAGTGATCGGATTTGGTCTGCGATAGCCGGACAGGTTAATCTTCTCCGGTCGCAAGGGCCTATAGCTCAGTTGGTTAGAGCGCATCCCTGATAAGGATGAGGTCGCTGGT
>ERZ772932.57-NODE-57-length-70390-cov-9.877472_pt1 | contig 70390 bp, 60 predicted proteins | sample MGYA00511684_ERZ772932 | MGnify/ENA primary metagenome ERZ772932 (study PRJEB29015, sample SAMEA2738078) | human oral metagenome | biome: human oral; feature: human-associated habitat; material: saliva | place: China | collected 2210 ...
TGGCGAAGGGATTGTTGCCGGGGCGCGGCGCGCCAGAGCGCGACTGGCCTGAGCGCTGGCCTCCTCGGCCTGTCTGACCACCCTGACGGGGCATGCCCTGGGAGGTGGCGAAGGGATTGTTGCCGGGGCGCGGCGCGCTGGGGCGGGGCCCCGGGGTCGGGGCGTTGCGGCGCGCGCCGGGCGTCGGGGCGCCAGAGGCGGCCGCAGGCTTGGGTGCGCCGGCTCCGGGCTTGGGGGCCTTGGGCGCCTCAGCGGCAGCACTCGGCTGGGGCGCCGGCTTGGCGGCGGCCGCCGGGGCCGGGGGGGGGTCACTCGGCTTGGCGCTCTGAGCCCCTGGCCTGCGGGCGCCGGCACCCGGCTTGGGGGCGGCCGGCTTGGCGGCGGGGCTCGGAGCCTGATCCTGAGCACCGGCGGCTCCCGACTTGGCGCCCTGAGCTCCCGGCTTGGGGGCGCTCTTGGAGGGCTTGGGGGCCTGAGAGCCGGTCTTGGCCGGCTTGTCGGCCTGGGTGTCCGCCGGTGCCTCCTGCACCTGGGCGGCGAAGTGCTCGCGAACCCGGCGAGCGACGGGGGGCTCAACGGCTGAGGAGGCCGCCTTGACGAACTCTCCCTGGTCCTTGAGCCAGGCCAGGATCACCTTCGAGGTGACCTTCTTGCCAGTGGGGTCGAGCTCCTTGGCGAGCTCATGAACGCGTGGTTTAGCCACTTTTCTCCTGTCCGGTTTCCCACCCCGGACAGGGGTGGGTGCTTCTAGAGGCAGCTCATCGCTGGGTACTCATCGGGTGCCCATCGGCTTCCTACCCGCCTTCGCTATCGGTGGTCCGCTCACCCGGTCGGGCAGCGGGGACCTCGCCGTCGTTGACCATCCTCCGCTCCAGGAACCCGCGCACCTGGGCCACATCCAGTGGTCCGCCGGTGCGCAGAGCGCGTGGAGCGGCGCGTCGTCGCTCAGCGAGGTCGAGGCACGCCGGATCCGGGTGGATCCAGGCGCCGCGCCCGGGTCTGACGGCCCGGGCATCGACGTCGAGCTCACCGCTCGGCGTCAGGACGAGACGCAGCAGCTGCGTCCGCGGGGCCCTTTGTCGACAGCCGATACAGGTGCGCTCGGGCACGTGGGGGATGGTGACCACCGTCCGTCGGCGTCCTTCCGCTGCTCTGCAACCGCTGACGCGGGTACCGCAACCGGGGAATCCCGGCGCAGGACCCGCAAAGGTCCGCCGGAAAGTCTACATCGCCCCGCAGGGCGGTTCAGTCGCCCAGCTCTGAGGGACCTGTCACGTCGTCGGACTGGGAGCCCTGGCCGGGAGTGATCTCACCGGACTCGGCGTCGGCGTGGATGTCGATCTTCCACCCGGTCAGGCGCGCGGCCAGACGGGCGTTCTGCCCCTCCTTGCCGATGGCCAGGGAGAGCTGGAAGTCGGGGACGATGGCGCGCGCGGTGCGTTCCTCGGCGTCGATGACGCCCACGGCGGCCACGCGGGCCGGGGACAGGGCGTTGGCGATGAAGCGCGCCGGGTCCTCGGAGTAGTCCACGATGTCGATCTTCTCTCCACCGAGCTCGGTCATGACCGCGCGCACCCGCTGCCCCATGGGGCCGATGCAGGCACCCTTGGCGTTGACGCCGCGGACCTTGGAGCGCACGGCCATCTTGGTGCGGTGGCCGGCCTCCCGCGCGACGGAGACGATCTCGACGTCGCCCGAGGAGAGCTCGGGAACCTCGCGCTCGAAGAGCTTGCGGACGAGACCGGGGTGGGTGCGAGACAGGATGATCTGAGCTCCTCGGGTGCCGCGCGAGACGTCGGTGACGTAGGCGCGCACACGGTCTCCGTGGCGGTAGCGCTCACCGGGGACCTGCTCATGGGGAGGCATGATGCCCTCGTGCTCCTCATCCAGGCGTACGTAGACGATACGGGGGTCGCGCCCCTGCTCCACGGTGCCGGAGATCAGCTCGCCGGTCTTGTCCTTGAAGGCGCCCAGGACCTCGAAGTCGCGGCGGTCCTGGATGCGCTGGACGATGACGCTGCGGGCCGTGGCCTGGGCGATGCGGCCGAAGTCGTCGGGGGTGTCGTCGAAGTACTCCCCCGTGGGCTGGTCCTCCTCGTCGACCTCCGGGGCCAGGACGCTCATGTGCCCGGTGCGACGGTCGATCTCGACGTGGGCGCCACGGATGGCCCCGGGAACCTTGGAGTAGGCCCCCAGGATGGCGTCCTCGATAGCGGGCAGCAGGTTGTCCAGGTCAATACCGAGCTCGTCGGCAGCGCCTCGCAGCTCCGGCATATTGATGTCCATGGGTCCTTGGGTCCTCTCTGGTCCGCTGAGCGGGTGTGCACTGGGTTCCCGTCGACGGTAGCCCGTGACGGGTCGGATGGTCCATCACGTCTGTCCGGGCCGGTCCGTCAACCTATCAGTTATCAGGACACACATTATTCCCGGTCGCTATCCGCAGGGAGCATCTTATGGATTTTCGGCCTGTTGCCCGGCTCTAGAGCCCGGCCACCACCATCCGCGCCTCGGTGATGTCCCCCAGCGCGATGCGGTGCTCGACGCCGTCGACCTCAATCCCGACCATGCCGCCGTTGTGCTCGTCGGCCTCGTCGTCCGCATCGGCCGCGGTGACGACGCCGGTGAGCTCGTCATCGGCCGTGCGCACCCGGGCACTATGACCAACGGCACGTCGGAAGTGACGCAGGGTGGTCAGCTCCCGCTCGGCTCCGGGGGTGGAGACCTCCAGGGTGTACTGACCCTTGACGGGGTCGGCCTCGTCGAGGGCCTGGGAGATGGCCGCGGTCACGGGCCCCAGGGCGTCGAGATCGAGGTCTCCGGGACCATCGACCAGATCCACGAAGACGCGCACGACCGAGTACTTGCCCGCCCGAGTGGTCTCCACGCCCTCGAGATGGAGCCCGGCGTCGCTGACGATCGGAGCGAGCAGATCGGTGAGACTGCGGGCCAGAGCGTCAGCGCGCTGGCGCGGATCCTTGCGCGGCTCATGGGCTGCCATGGTCGTTCTTCCTCCCGTACTGGCCCGAGCCGAGGGCTCGGACGGACGCGGTCAACATAGTCAACATGGTCGAGGTGGTCGAGGTCGGGATCATGCTACCTGCCGTCTGTGGGAGGATTCCCCGGTGAACACTCGCCGCGCTCCCCTCCCCGCCCAGTCGAACGGCTCTCAGCCGCCCTCCAGTGACCGGGTCGGCGCCAGGCCCCGTACCAGTGGCGACACCGGTGCGGCGGGCCACGGCTTGACGCGCCGCGCCGTGGTGCTCGCGGTAGGAACGGCTGTGACCGCGGCGCTGAGCGGTTGCGGGCTGCGCCTGGGGAAGGGCTCCCCGGCGTCTCTGCCGTCGGCCTCGGCGGCAGAGACCGCTCGTGATGGACTGGCCAGGCAGGCTGCGCTCATCTCCTCCACCGCCGGCGTGGTCGCGCAGGCCGACGGCGGGGATGCCACGACGACGGCCCTGGCCGAGGGGGTCAAACAGACGGCCGATGCCCAGCTCGAGACCCTGGGCGGGGTGTGGCAGCCCTGGCCCTCTCAGGTGCCCTCCGCCTACCCCACGGTGGCTCCCGTGCCGTCGGCCTCGGCGGGCGCCTCCGCACAGGACCTGGCCACGGCCCTGGCCGATGGATCGACGCTGGCCCGCCGCGCGGCGATCGCCGCCGCCTCGGAGCAGGATGCCCGGCTCTTCACCTCGCTGACGGTGGCCTGGAGTCTCCAGCATGATCTCTTCCAGCCACCGAGCTCGGCGGACAAGCCGCGGGTGGAGGTGGCGCAGGGCTCCAAGATCAGCTCCGGTCTGCTGACCTCCTATGACGCGGCCCGCTACGCCATGGAGGAGCTTGCCGCGCGTAGCGACGACTCCCAGCGCACTCGGGCGATCGCCGACGCCAAGGCCGCCACCTCCGTGGTCAACGCCGCAGTGGCCGCGGGCTCTGAGGACAAGCGGATGAGCGCCTACGCCCCTCCGAGTGAGTCGACCGATCCCAGTGTGAGCACCCAGGTGCTCTGGGCCCGGCAGGTGTGGTCCAACGTCGTGTCGTCGGAGGTGCAGGAGGCCGGTTCCGCCAAGGCCTCCAGCCCGGCCCGCGAGGCGGCCGTCACCGGTGCGGTCGACGCCGCCCGGCGCGCCACCGCCTGGGGCACGGACTTCTCCTCCCTGCCCGGCTACGCCGCCTGACATGCGTCTTCTCGTGGCGGCCGTCGCCGTCATCGCCGCCCTGGCGGCCGTTGACCAGCTCTTCTTGTGGATGGAGCGCCGTGGCTGGATCTACTGGCGGCGGCGCAAGCGCGATCCACGTGGCGCCCTGCTGGGTCCCATCGACAATGTCTTCAACCCGGCCCACGAGCACGTGACCCAGCAGCAGGAGACCCAGGAGCGCCTGGCCGATATCCAGGGCGACGCAGCCCCGAGGTGAGACATGACGAGCGCAGCCGCCCCCACCACGCAACGCCCGCTGCGCCGGTGGACACGTCGAGTGCCGTTACGCGACTACCAGCAGAGTCTCCTTGACCGGCTCCATCCCGACGACGGATCCACGCTTCACCTGCTCGCACCACCCGGAGCGGGTAAGACCCTCATGGGGCTGGAGCTGGCCGTGCGCAACGGCCGTCGTGCGCTCGTCCTCGTCCCCACCACGGTCATCGGGGCCCAGTGGATCCATCAGGCGCAGAAGCTCTTCATCTCTCCCGCCGTCGGATCCCCGTCGGTCACTGGTTCCGTCGGCACCCACCTGCCGAGCGCACGTCCAGAGCAGGGTGCAGAAGCCGCGGACCTGACGGTGCTGACCTATCAGTCCCTGGCCGTCGTCGACTCCTCCCCTGCCTGGAGCGACGCAGCCCGCTCGCACTGGCTCACTGAGCTCACGGCCGACGGACGAGGCGCCGGGAGCGCCGAGGCGTGGCTGAAGCGCCTGGAGGCCGATAATCCCCGGGCCTACAACCGTGGACTCCGTGCACGCGCTACCACCATCCGCCGTCAGGTCGATGAGCTCAACGACGATGCCATCGACTCGATTCTGGGTCTCGGCGCCCGGGCACGCCTGGACGCACTCGTCACCGCGGGAGTCGCCACCATCGTCCTCGACGAGTGCCATCACCTGAAGGCCCACTGGGCCATCGTCGTCCACTACCTCGTACGGCGTCTGAAACGAGCGGGCCTGTCCCCCACGCTCATCGGTCTGACGGCCACTGAGCCCTCGGGTGAGGACCGGTCGGCCCGACGTTATCGTGCGCTCCTGGACGACGTCGACGCTGAGGTACCGGTTCCGGCCGTCATCCGCGCCGGTCACCTCGCCCCCTGCCGTCAACTGGCCTGGTTCACGCTCCCGTCCCCGGAGGAGACAACGTTCCTGGCCACCGCCGGAGAGGAGCTCCATCACCGGGTGGGCGAGCTGCTGCTGAGCCCCGACGGCATCGACTACCTGCTTGAGGTCGTCGCCCCGCCTATGTCGTCCACGGCTCCCGTTGGCGGGAGCGGGTCGGGACCGTTGCCTCGCATCGCTGGAGCGGATGTTGACCATACCCCTACGACAGCGAGGCCTCACGAGGAGGAGGAGCTGGTGCATCGGATCGTTGCGGGTTTCGACGCCGACCCGCTGCTGGCCGCGTCCGCGGCAGCGCTGCTGCGCAAAACAGGCAGCTACCGGGGTACGGCTCTGAGTACTCGAGTCGTTCCGCTCCTGCCCGAGCTCGACCTGCTTGATCTTGACGATGAGCTCCGGCTCCTGGGCCGGTACGCTCATGACCGGCTTCTGGCGGCGCCGGAGCGCCGGCGGGACTGGGAGTCCACACGCGAGCTGCTGAGAGGTTTCGGGCTGTACCTGACCGATTCCGGTATCCGGGCGGGACGATCCCCGGTGGATACCATCACTGCCGCGTCCAGGGCCAAGGACACGGCCGTCGTCGACATCCTGCGTCACGAGCTCGACTCCATTGGCGAACGGCTGCGGGCAGTGGTCGTCACCGATGCGGCCGAGCACTCAGCTCCTCACCGAGCGCTCGACGTCCTGGGCCCGGCGTCACGCCCCGGCCCTGCGGGAGGCGCGGTGCGCTGCATGAGTACGCTGCTCAGTGATGCGGATCTGCGCTCCTTGCACCCGGTGCTGCTGACCAGTTCCCGCCTGAGCCTGGCCAGTGGTGACACCTCGCTGCTGGATCGGCTGCGTCGGAGCACCGGTCTCGCACTCCCCGCCACCGATGACGGCTGGATGCTCTCAGTCACCGGGCAGGGAGTTGGCAGTGCCGGGCTCGTCCTGGCCGTCAGTGAGCTGGTCACTGCCGGGGAGGTACGACTCGTCGTGGGCACCCGGGGGCTTCTCGGAGAGGGCTGGGACTGCCCTGCCATCAACACGCTCATCGATCTCACGGCGGCGACAACCTCGGCCTCAACGCAGCAGCTGCGCGGTCGCACGATGCGTCTGGACCCTGGCTGGGTCGACAAGGTCGCTCACAACTGGTCCGTCACCTGCCTCCTGCCAAGCCATCCCCGACTGCGCTCCAACCCGGACCTGAACCGGCTGCGTCGCAAGGCCGAGCACCTGTGGTCACTGGTGCGGATCGATGATCCCGCGAGCGCCCCGGTGTCGGCCTCCGGCGAGCCTTGTGGCGCTCCTGTTGTCGAGACGGGGCTCGATGCCATGCTGCCACCGGTCCAGCGCCGCCTTCTCGACAAACTGGGTGACGGCGCCGCCCCAGAGGATATTGATGCCCTCAACTCCGCCACCCTGGCAGGCCTCGATCGTCAGGTCGAGTCGCGGCGATGGCTCGCTCAAGCACCCGCGGCAGACCGGGTGTCACGACGCGGCCGTGGCCGCGTGCTGGAGGCGGTCGAGATCACGAGTGCCCCGGCCCTGCTGCGCCGGGGATCGCCCACGGCCTTCTGGAGTGCAGCGGCTCGCGCCGTTCTCGATGTTGCCCTGTCGCGATACGACCTCACTGCGGACGGGGACTCCTCTGACGGGCCCCGCCCCGACCTCGTGGTTCGCGAGAGTCCCACCGATTCGGTCGGCGAATCTCGTCCGCGGGTACTGATCGGCCTGGACGGGGTGGGGACCCGTCAGAGCGCTCGGTTCGCCGACATCCTCACCGAGCTCCTGAGCTCCCCGGGGCGCCGTCCCCGTTTCATCCTCGAGGCCGCTACCGCAACATTGGCGCAGGGCACGGCCGAGCAGCCTCTGAACGGGCTGCGGCGTCTCCTGGGAAGGCTGCTGGCGCTGGGGGCATGGAACCACGATGACAGTGTTCACCTTGCGGTTCCGACGGCCCTGGCCCGCTCACGAGCCGATATGGAGGCCTTCGTCCGCTCCTGGTCCACACGGGTGGGTCCGTGCCGGCTTCACCTGGTTGCCGATGCCGATGACGCGGCAGCGCTCCTGTCCTGCCTCGGCAGCGGTGGTCCCGCCGGACGAGTCGAGCTGCGTCGTACCAGGCGCTGGATGGAGGACTGAGCAGCCGTGCCGTTCAGTGACGGGCGGCCTCCAGCGCGGCGCGGACGGTGGTACTGAGCTCGGCTGCTGCGGCGTCGGCGGGAACGGAGCGGCGCTCGCCGGTGCGGCGGTCGCGGATCTCCACGGTTCCCTCCTTGGCCAGATCCCGGCCGACAACCAGCGTGTAGGGCAGGCCGAGGAGCTCGGCGTCAGCGAACTTCACGCCGGCGGAGACCTTGCGGCGGTCGTCGTAGAGGACCTCGACGCCGTCGGCGTCCAGGGAGGAGGCGATCTGCTCGGCGACGTCGAAGACGGCCTGGTCCTTGCCGGTGGCCAGGACCTGCACGTGGTAGGGGGCGATCTGGACGGGCCAGGACAGTCCCTTGTCGTCGTGGTTGGCCTCGGCCAGGGCGGCCATGACACGGCTGACGCCGATGCCGTAGGAGCCCATGGTGACCACGCGGGCCTTGCCGTTCTCGTCCAGGACGGTCAGTCCCAGGGCCTGGGAGTACTTGCGTCCCAGCTCGAAGATGTGGCCGATCTCGATGCCGCGGGCCAGGTGGAGAGGGCCGGAGCCGTCGGGGGCGGGGTCGCCCTCACGGACCTCGGCGGCCTCGATGGTGCCGTCGGCGGTGAAGTCACGGCCCATGACCAGGTCCAGGACGTGCTTCTTGTAGGTGTTGGCGCCGGTGACCCAGCTGGTTCCCTCCACGATCCGAGGGTCGACGAGGTAGCGCACGGAGCCGGTGAGGACCTCGGTGCCGTCCTCGCGCTTCTCCACGCGCCGCAGCGGGGAGTTCGGGCCGATGGCGGTGGGGCCGATGTAGCCGCGCACGAGCTCGGGGTGGGTCTCGAAGTCGGTGTCGCCGGCCATCTCGACCTCGGCGGGGGCGACGGCGGCCTCCAGGCGCTTCATGTCGACGTCGCGGTCCCCGGGCACGCCGACGACCAGCAGCTCGCGCTCGCCGCCGGGGTGGATGAGGGTGACGACGACGTTCTTGAGGGTGTCGGCGGCCGTCCAGGCCCTCCCGTCGGAGCGCGGGTAGGCCCGGTTGCACAGCTCGACCAGGGAGTCGATGGTGGGGGTGTCGGGGGTGTCCACCACGCGCGCCGGGCCGATCCCGGAGGCGTCCACGGCCTCGGGGACCACGGTGGTGACGGCCTCGGCGTTGGCCGCGTAGCCGCTTGAGGAGCGCACGAAGGTGTCCTCACCGATCTCGCAGGGGTGGAGGAACTCCTCGGAGTGGGATCCGCCCATGGCGCCGGCCATGGCGTTGACGATGACGTAGTCCAGGCCCAGGCGGGTGAAGATCCGCTCGTAGGTGTCGCGGTGGGCCTGGTAGGCGGCGGCCAGGCCGGCGTCGTCGATGTCGAAGGAGTAGGAGTCCTTCATGACGAACTCGCGGCCGCGGATGATGCCGGCGCGGGGGCGGGCCTCGTCGCGGTACTTGGTCTGGATCTGGTAGATGACGGCCGGCAGGTCCTTGTAGGAGGAGTAGAGGTCCTTGACCGCGAGGGTGAACATCTCCTCGTGGGTGGGGGCCAGCAGGTAGTCCCCGTCCTTGCGGTCGCGGAGCTTGAACAGGGTGGGGCCGTAGTCGTCCCAGCGCCCGGTGGCCTGGTAGGGCTCGGCCGGCAGGAGAGCCGGGAAGTGGACCTCCTGGCCGCCCATGGCGTCCATCTCCTGGCGCACGATGTCCTCGATCTTGCGCAGTGTCCGCAGCCCCAGCGGCAGCCAGGTGTAGACCCCGGGCGCGGCCCGGCGGACGTAGCAGGCGCGCACGAGCAGGCGGTGGCTGGCGACCTCGGCGTCGGCCGGATCCTCGCGCAGGGTACGGATGAAAGAGGTGGAGAGTCTGTGCAGCACGGGCACATGGTACGTGCTGCGCGTCCGCCGTCGGCAATCGGTCGGCACCCGGGGCGGTCGAGTCGCAGCGCAGAGCGTTTTCCACAAGGGATTGATGCGAGGTTACCGCATCAATAAGTGAGCATTAACCTCGCATCATGCGCACCACCGTTGACCTTCCGCCGGCCCTGCACCAACGGGTCGCGCGAACCGCAGTGGCTCGTGGGGTCTCGCTGTCGAAGATGATCAGCGAGTTGACCGCCCTGGGACTCGAGCAGTCCGAGGCCGAGGACCCCGACGAGGGGATCGGCACCAGCCCCGTCACCGGCCTCCCTCAGCTGCGCGCGGGACGGCCCATCACCGCTGGCAAGGTCGCTGATTTCCTGGCGGAGAGCGAATGTGCACCCACCTGGTGGACGCCAACGTCCTCATCGCCCTGCTCGTCCCCGATCATGAGCATCACACCGCGGCCGAGTCCTGGGCAGGCGGGCTGGAGGAAGAGGACTTGATCGCTTCCGACCCCGTGGTTGAGGGGGCTTTCACCCGTTACGCGGTGCGGATCGGGCACCGCGCCGCCCAGGTGCAATACGCGCTGCGCCGCGTCCATGAGATGCCCCGATGGCGGTTCTGGCCCGACGACCTGCCCTACGCGGACTGCGACCTGGCCGCTGTTCTGGCCACCGTGCGGGGGCACCGCCAGGTGACCGACTCCTACCTCGCCTCCTTGGCCCGCCACCACGGCGGACGATTGGTCACCTTCGATCGGGCACTGGCGGGGCGCTTCCCCGATGTCGTCGATCTGATCGGGTCGGGCCGCGCCGAGGAGCAAGGATGAAGGAAGGCCGGTCATTCGCACCCCACTGCTGATCGCACCCAAGACACCTCGCAGCGAGGACCGGATGTGTCCAAAACGGAGGAGATTAAAGCCCCGGTGGCCTGGGCGTCTCCAAGAAACCATGCGATGACCCGGTGCTTTCGGTGTGCTTCGGTGTGCTTTCGATGTGCTTTCGGTGTCGCGCTGCATGCCGCCCGGGCTGATCTCCTCCGTTTTGGACACCTGGCGCGGTCAATGCGCCCTGCGGGCACCAGAGCAGGGCCGTCCCCGACGATGTGCCCTGTGCAGGCCGTAGTGCTCTCATGCTCCGCGGTCCGGGAGTGAGGGCTCGGCGCCCTGAACGACCGTGCCCTGGTGGAAGACCGCCTTCCATCCGGACTCCTCATGACGGTAGACGGTTGAGCGGCGTGTCACCCGCCCCTGGCCGTGCAGGGTGTAACGCACCTGGACAACACCGGCCCCCAGTGGGACGACATGCGCATCCTCGATCCTGTAACCGGTCGAAAGAGAATCGAGATGCGTTCCTGCCAGGCGCCCCAGCACGATTTTCTTGACCTCCGAGCGCCTGTAACATGTCCCTGATGCGCTGATCTCACTGAAATCCTCGGCGACCTGCTCATCGAAGGATTTCTCATCCCAGATCAGCTCGCGGTGGTGGAAAATGGGTTCGCGCTCTACCAGCTCCGCCTCGTGAGATAGATCGGTCATGTCCCCTACTTTCTTCTCCCGGCCCTCCCGACGCGGAGCGTCTTGGTGAATAGATTCTGAGGGCGTTATTCATTGTGAATTACTCGTTTCGCTAGTATCCGTTAGCAGGTTTGGTCAGGCGGGGCGCAGCCTCAGCGTGTGGTCGGAAGCCTCCTCGACGGCCTCGCGGCTGAACCGCCACGGATACATCCTGCCCTCGGCCCACGCCTCGAACTGATCGTTGACGTGAGGGGACCACGGATGCCCGGATGCCCCCGAGGAGATCACCCAACGCGCATTATCGACGTCGGCCATATCGACGCTCATACGCATCGAGGCGCCGCTGATCACCTGGTAATCCACTCGGCCATCCTTGACTACCGGATCGAACCATGTGGCGTTGGGGATGTCGCCGGCTCCTCCCACCGGCTGTGGGGATGCGTTGAAGTACTTCCGCACGATCCAGGGCAGGCCCTCGCCGCCGAGCAGCTGGTGGGTCGGTTTCATCACATGGATGCCACCCCAGGTCCAGGCCCCATGATCCTCGCCCATCTGCGCGCTCAGATCCGCGTCGGCCTCCGCCCAGGCACGCTGGATAATCGTCCGGGCGTCCTCCACCTCCGGTGTGGTCGTGTCATCCCACAAGGCGTTGTCCGGCTCCGCGACCAACTTGCCCAGCAGCCGGGGATCAGTGGAGTACTCGTCCCCCAGTTCGTCGCTGAGGGCGGCGTGCGCCAGGTGGGCGTAGACGGCCGCCATGATGGCGGCGCCCTGCGAGGCGGTGGCCATATGGGCGCCATCGGCATTCCAGGCGGCGAGTACCTTTTGGAGCTCACCCAGCCTCGGGGAGCTCAGTTCCACATCGGTCAGGGCCGGGGCCAGTTCGTCGGCCTGGGGCGAGTGGTCGAGCAGCATGACCTGGGATGCCTGCTCCAACGTGAGCGGGCCCTGTGCCGCCGCGTCAGCCAGGTAGTCGTACATCTGCTGCGAGCGGTACCCGTGGGCATAGCCTCCAAGACCGAGGTACGGGCCCCTGTCCTGCGGGGTTACCGGCTGGTTGGCGGGGGTGATGATGCCGTCGGGCGGGTTGAGCGCTGCGGGCATGTCCTGCGGTGCGTAGAAGCCCTGCCAGTCGTAGCTGGAGTCCCACCCGGGCCGGGGCCAGCGCCCATCGGCCCCCAGGTTGTCGGGGCCGTGGGCCATGGCGGGCTGCTGATCGGCCGCGGCCTTGATGGGTCTAATCGGGTACCTGCCGGGCGCCTGGTAGCCGATGTCGCCGTCGGCTGTGGCGAAGAGGATGTTCTGCGCCGGGTCCGCGAAGAGCGTGGCCGTCTCGGCCACTCCGGCTGCGTCGGTGGCGCGGTTGAGCGCGAACCACGCCTCAGCCGTCCTGTTCGGCATCAGGGCCGTCCACTGCAGGGCCACCGAGAAGTCCCCCGTGGCGCCGGGCAGCTGCCCGAGATCCTCATCGGGCGCGAAAAGGCCCGAGACGATGGGGCCGTGCACGGACTCGCGGACCTCCACCTCGAAGGGCTCACCGCCCGCCACCTTGAAGGACTCGGTGCGGGTCTTGTAGGCCAGGCACGCCCCGTCGCGCCGGTAGGCGTCCGGTCCTGCGTTCTGCTCAACCACCAGGTCACTCGAATCGCCACTGAGGTTTGTGAAGGCCCAGGCCAGCTGGGGGTTGCGGCCGATGACGACGCCCGGCAGCCCTGCGAAGGAGAAGCCTTCGACGTCGAAGGTGCAGTCGTCATCGAGGGCGGTGCAGTGCAGCCCCACCTGTGACCACACCGAGGGGTAGTCGATGTCCAGGTGCGGGTCGTTGCCGATGATGGGCTTGCCCGACGCCGTGTGGCTGCCGGCCACGACGAAGGAGTTGGAGCCGATGTTCGGTCCCTCGCCCAGAACAGCGGGGACGGTGTCGAGGGCCTGCTGGGCCTCCTGGAGCGCGTCTGATGCCTGGCTCAGACCTGCTACCGCCCCTGTGGCAGCTGCGCTCTGCTCGGTGGAGGGCTCGGGGCTCGGGGCGGCCTCGTCCGGCGCGGAGCCATCGGCTGAGCCGGGGCAGTCGACGACCTCGGCATCCGTCTCGGGCATCGGCAGTGGTGACGCGATGGGGTACTCGGAGCGGGGCTTGAGGTTGCCGGAGCCGTCATCGAGCAGGATCGGCCTGCGGGCGTTCTCATCAACCGACGACAGTTCCTCGACGGCGGCCGGACTGCCCAGTTTCGAGAGCATCGTCATGCGCCAGGCCTCGGTCTGATGCGCGCCGCTGAGGCCCTGGGACATCGCCTTGATCCAGGACAGCGAGTCGATGCCGCTCCACGGTTCGATATCCCCGACGGGCAGGCTCAGGCCCATCACCGCGTACTCGTTGGCCACCTGCCAGGGGGCCTTCCCCTTGAGGTAGGCGTTGACCCCCTCGGCGTAGGCCTCGTAGAAGCCGCGCGCCTCATCGGACAGGAGCTCCCACTCCTGCTCAGCGACGCGGCGCCAGCCCATGGTGCGGATTGAGACGTCGGACTCCTTGCCCGCTTCGCCGACCAGCTCGGAGAGCCGCCCAGCGGTCAGGTGGCGTCGCACGTCCATCTGGAAGAACCGGTCCTGGGCCTGGACGTATCCCTGAGCGAAGAACAGATCGCGGTCGGCGGAGGCGTAGATGTGGGGGACGCCCTGGCCGTCACGACTCACGGCGACCTCATCGGTGGGGCCGGCCAGTGTGATCGTGCCGTCATATTGCGGCAGCGGAGCCCGCAGGATGACGGTGAGCGCCACCCCGGCGACGAGTGCGAGCACGACGAACCCGCACACCGCTGCGATGAGCCATTTCCGGATTCTGTGTCTGCGTCTGCGTGGGGGCGTAGAAGCCTGAGCGGGTGATTCGGTGGACAACTCGGGTGATAATTCGTCGGACATTGAGACTCCTTATGGTCGCACTGGACGTTAAACAACCCCCAATCCGGGCGCACCAGCCACTTGGGGGGAATCGGAATCCGCCAAGTGGTGGAGCCGAGGAGTCGCAAAACTCTTCCGCCCCGGGTGACGGAGAAGACGGGGAGATTTACTCGTTGGCGTTAGACGGTGATGGGGTCATGGCGTGGCCCGCCCCCTATAACGGGGACGGGCCACAATCATCAGTTCTTGTCTTGCTGCTGCTAGAAGCCGACATCGGGGTTGAGGAGGTTGAAGGCGAGGGCCATCCAAGCAACCGCGATCAGCGCGGTGAGCAGAAGCAAAGCCGAGACGATCCGCCGCACACCGGATCGCGCCCTGAGGACGCGCGCTGATTCGACAGCGCCCGGAATGATCCCCAGGAGGCCCAGAAGAGTCAGGACCTGGATACCGTGAAGCGCCAGCGGGCCAACCGAGGTCCGATCAGCCATCAGTGATGCGGCCGCGCCTGCCCAAGCGCCGATCGCGGCAAGAATCAGTACTGCCCCGATCCTGGCCGAGCGCGCCCACCAGGACAGCGGGACGCCAGCACTGGCGTCGCCGGCGCGCAGCGCCAGCAAACGGCGCACAGCGCCAACCGGCCAGGCCAGCACGAGCAGCACCAGTACCGCAGTGGCACCAAGCACGACCGGAACAAGCGCCCGCTGGGCCACAGTGATCGGCAGCAACGAGAAGGCAGGTATATCGCCGATGCGCACCACCCTGCCGCCCTCTACCTGAACGGCCAGGGTCCGCGATCCCCCGAGCTGCCGCCATACCCACGGCTTGATCTCCTCATACTCGACCACGGACTCCCCCGCTCGCAGCAGGAGATGGCCGTCATCAAGAGCATCAACTCTGCTCCACGCCGCAGGGAGGGCCTCCCTGATGCTGGCGAAGGATGTCATCGGAGCCCGGGACGACGTGTAGGTTCCGGCCGCCACCCGCGCATGGTGCCGCGATTCATCAACCGAAGGCCCACCTTCCGCACCAGGCTCGGAACCGGGATAATAACGGTCGGAGAAACCCCTCATGAGGTCATCTTTCAGAGCCGCAGCCCCATCCTTCCCCTCACCATTAACCGCAACGAAAACCCCAGATCCATCGTTCGGGTAGATCTCCAACTCGGCTTGGAAGACCGTACCGCCTTCATGGCCGACGATCTGGTGCCCATTACGGCTCTCATCGAAGAATCCGAGTCCCATCTGCTTGCCCTCGGCGAGCGTCCCCAGCTGATCAGCACCGAGCCCAGGGCCGAACATCTGCTTCCATGTGCCCTCCTCGAGTAGCGCGCCGCCCTGTGACTGGTTGAGCATGGCCAGCATGAATCTGCCGGCATCGGTTCCGGAGGTGGTCATCCCCCCAGCGGGAGAGTCGATGAGCTCGAAGGGTTGAGCCCGGCCTCCAGTGGTCTTGTAACCATTGGCCATCCTGCCAGCGAGCCGCTCCGGCAGCGGCTGGTCGAAGGTGGAGGAGTCCATGCCCGCCGGCTCGAGGACATGCTCGCGCACATAGTCCTCGAAAGACTCGCCGCTGACCCGCTCAACGATGTAACCGGCCAGGGACATGCCGTAATTGGAGTAGGCCGGAGTAGTACCGGGGGCGAAGACCTGCGCCGGGGGATCCTGCCGGACGGACTCATCCAGGTCGAATGGCCCGGGCTCCGACGTGACGAGATTCCTGCCTCTTTCCTCGAATCCCGCGGTGTGCGTCAGGAGGTTCCGCAAGGTGATATCACCGGGATAACGACGCGGGATCTTCACATCCGTGTAGGCACTGATATCAACATCCAGGTCCAGCTCGCCCCGCTCCACCAACTGCATCACCGCGATACTGGTGGCGAGCTTGGACACCGATGCGATGCGGAAAAGAGTATCGGAGTCCACCAGGCGCCGCGATTCGCCATCAGCCCCCGTAGCCGCATACCCGTACCCCCTGGTCACCAGGATCCGACCGTTGTGGACGACGGTGACCACCGCTCCAGGAAAATCCCCCTGATTGAGCGCGTCGGGAATCTTCCCATCGAGCCAAGCACTGACATCCTCCTCAGTCAGCTCATGCCTCCCTTCGGGCTGCGACACCTGCGGGCCGGGCCGCACGGGTGCGGCCGATAGCGCAGGCGAGCAGCCGCCGAGGACCGCGGCCGTCATCGAGAGCACCGCCACCAGCCCCGACAACCGGGCGAGCAGCGCAGGGCCCCGGCCGCCCGAACCGCGAGCGCCACGGACCGATCTGACAGGATCCAGCATGAGAACCTCCTTCAGGCATCCCCGACGCTAAGCGGTTCCGATTCCTGGCGCGCCGGGCACTCGGGGGAGACCGCCTCCCCCAACCGGCGGAGGCACGGCCCCGACAAGTGGGTAGAGTCCGATCGGTGAGCACCCCGGACCCGGCACGACGCATTCAGTGGCTGCTCTGGGTCGCCTCCGCGATTGCGACAGCGGTCTTCCTGTTCGATATCACAGTCTCACTGGGCGCGGAGCTCCGCGCCCTCAATGACGGGCGGTCCCAGTGGGAGACCGCATGGCTCTGGATGCAGGTGTCCTCCCCGATCATCGCCCAGCTCCTACTGCTGCCCGCGTTCAGGAGGCGGGGACTGCTGCTGCCCGCGGCCTGCGTGCTCCTCAGCGTCCTGCTGCCGAACGGTTACCAGGTGCCGGCATTCGTGGCGGCAGCGCTCCTGGGAACGCGCTCGAAGACATGGTCCCTGCCCGTCGCGCTCGGGGCGCAGCTCATAGGCACTGCACTCGGCCTGGCGGTGAGCCCGTTCCCGTGGCGGTGGACAGACTGGTGGACGGAGCTGCCCTACCTCGTCTACACCGTCACCGCCGTGCTGCTCGGCATCCTGCTCATGAGCCACCAGGAGCTCACCGAGGCCCGCGTCGCGCGTGCCCGTTCGGAGGAGCGCGCCCACATCTCGCGCGAGATGCACGACTCCCTGGCCCAGCGCATCTCCTTGATCTCCCTGCACGCCGCTGCACTGACCAGCCGACCGGATCTTGATGCCGAGCAGACCGTCCGCACCGCGGGCACGATCCGGGCGATGGCGGCCGAGGCGGGCCAAGAGCTGCGTCAGATCCTCCACGTGCTCCACGACGACGGCTCAGGGGACGAGGCCGCCGTCGTCTGGGGTGATGTCGCCCGCACCATCGATCACTACCGGGAGACCGGCATGGACATCCGCCTCAATACCGGCCAGGACTGGGAGCGGTCCTTCAACGAGGCGGGTGCCGCCACCCGGCACGCCGTCCTGCGCACCGTCGAGGAGGCGCTCGCCAATGCCCACCGCCATGGATCCGAGAGCTCAGCGCAGCTGAATCTCGAAACCGGCGGGGCCGCACTGGTGGTGGAGTGCATCAATCCGGTCGCACGGCCGACCCTCCCGCAACCCGGCCACGGCCTGGGCCTCCCCGGCCTGCGCGAGCGGATGCGGCTGCTGGGCGGCCGACTGAGCCTGGCCCGGGAGGCCGGAGTATTCACCCTGCGCGCAGAGCTCCCTGCAGGGAGGAAACCGAAGAAGGAACCGCTTCATGACTGACCGCATCCGCATCGTCATCGCCGACGACCAGGCCCTCGTCCGCTCCGCCCTGCGCCTGATCCTGGAGGGCGATCCGGACTTGACCGTCCTGGGCGAGGCGGCGGACGGGCAGGGTGCCCTGGACGCGGCGCGCCGTCTACGACCCGACATCATGCTGCTGGACCTCCACATGCCCGGCCGCGATGGGGTATGGGCGAGCGAGCGGATCAGTGAACTCGTACCCGAGGTCAAAATCCTGGTGCTCACGGCCTTCGACACCGACCGTCTCGTCTCCTCGGCCCTGAGGGCCGGTGCGGTCGGCTTCCTCCTCAAGGACAGCTCCCCGGAGCAGATCCTGGAGGCGGTCCGCACTGCTGCCGACGGCGAGCGCCCGTTCTCCGCGGCAGTGCTGGAGCAGCTGGTGACGACCACCGCCATGAAGGCCCCGTCGCGCCGGACCCCCGGCACCTTGACCGCGCGTGAGCGCGAGGTGGCGGTCCTGGTGGCGCAGGGTCTGGTCAACGTCGAGATCGCGGACCGCCTGGGGATCGGGGCGGCCACGGTCAAGACCCATGTCTCGGCCCTGCTGGAGAAGTTCCAGGTCAGGAACCGGGTGCAGCTGGCCGTCGCAGTGGCCGAGTGCCAGTTGACGATCGCCTAGAACCGGGCCCCGTCCATGATCGGCTTCGCGCCGGTCTCATCATGCCCTTGTCGGCGCAGCCCTGCCGCAGCACCGGGCGAACCGGAGGCCTTGACGCTGGTCAGGGACGACTTGCGACCCTCGAGAAGGGCCCGATACGCTCCATCCAATCGGAGGGCTCGTCGACCCTCTTATCCCTGAATTCGGCCCGCGTCACATCCCCCTGCTCGCGGGCCACAGGCAAGGAAGCATATGGACAGGCACTCCTCCATGCGTGAGGGACACGGCCAGACGTGGGCGAAGGCCATTCTTCTGGGTGAGCACTCCGTGGTCTACGGCCACCCCGCCGTCGCCGTACCGCTGCAGGACCTGCGGATGCGAGCCACTGCGAGACCGACCTCGGGCCCCTCCACGCTGACCAGCCTGGACTACTCGGGCCCCCTGACGCAGGCCGGACCGCGGTTCGCCAGCGTGGCGCGAGCCTTCGAGGTGGCCCGGGAGTTCTCCGGGTGCCTGGACCAGGCCCTTGAGATCACCACCGTCAGCGACTTCCCCCATGAGCGCGGGCTCGGTTCGTCGGCCGCGGCGGCCGGCGCGATCATCCGTGCGGTTCTGGACGCCTGCGGGCGCGAGGCCGCCGCGGACGAGCTGTTCGCCCTGACGCAGATGGCCGAGCAGATCGCTCACGGCAAGCCGTCGGGGCTCGACGCCGCCGCCACCTGCTCCCCGTGCCCCATCCGGTTCCAGGGAGGGCAGATGCGGCCCCTGAGCCAGCGCATTGAGAACGCCTCCCTCATCATCGCCGACTCCGGGATCCACGGCTCCACCCGAGAGGCCGTTGGAGGCCTGCGCCGGCGCTACGAGAACGATCCTGACAACATCGGCCCGCGTATCAACCGACTGGGAGCACTCACCCAGAACGCGATCATGGCCCTGGACCAGGCCGACGCCGCGGCCCTCGGGGTCGCCATGGATGAGGCGCACGCGGTGCTGACCGAGCTCAGCCTGAGCCTGCCGATCCTCGATGACCTCGCCGAGGCCGCCCGCAGCGCCGGGGCACTGGGCGCCAAGCTCACCGGCGGAGGACTCGGCGGCTGCGTCATCGCCCTGGTCACCGGCGAGTCCGCCACGCGCCGGGTGCGTGCCGCCCTGGAACAGGCCGGCGCACCGGAGACATGGAGCTATCGGATGCGCATCAGCGAGGTGGACGAGTGACCGCCGTACCCCCTGGAGCCGCTGCCGGCTCCTCCCCGTCCGCCATCGCGACCGCGACGGCCAGCGCGAACACCAACATCGCGCTCATCAAGTACTGGGGCAAGGTCGATGAGGCACAGGCGATCCCCGCCACCTCGAGCCTGTCCCTCACCCTCGGCGGCACCCGGACGACGACGACGGTCTCCTTCGACGGCGGGGACGGTGCCGCAGACTCGGTGACGATCAACGGGGTCTCCCCCAGCGCCGTGGAGCTGGGGCGAGTGACCCGGTTCCTCGACCTGGTGCGCGCCCGCACAGGCGTCTCTGCCCCGGCAACCGTCACCTCTCGGGCCTCGGTCCCGCTGGCGGCCGGCCTGGCGAGCTCGGCGGCGGGCTTCGCGGCGCTTGCGGCGGCAGCCTCCCGGGCCGCCGGCATGGATCTCGATGACCGGGAGCTCTCCAGACTGGCCCGACGCGGCTCGGGCTCGGCGACCCGCTCCGTCTTCGGCGGGCTGGTCCTGTGGAACGCGGGCCACGACGACGCCTCCTCCTACGCCGAGCCGGTCGCCTTCGAGATGGACCTGGCAATGCTCGTCGTCGTGCTCTCGCAGCGTTACAAGCCCATCAGCTCGACCCGTGCCATGCGGGCCACCATGTCGTCCTCCCCTCTCTTCCCCGCCTGGGTCGAGGCCAGCGGGAGGGACCTTCAGGTGGCGCTGGAGGCGGTCCGGGCGGGCGACCTGGCGCGGCTCGGAGAGATCGTCGAGGGTAACGCCCTGGGCATGCACGCCACGATGATCGCGGCACGCCCGGGCATCATCTACTGGCTGCCGCAGACCGTGGCGGTACTGCACGCGATCCGCGCCATGCGCGAGGAGGGGCTGCCCGTCTGGGCAACGATCGATGCCGGCCCCAACGTCAAGGTCCTCACCGAGGGCGCCCGTGCCGAGGAGGTCGCCGCCGCGCTGCGGGACCGTCTGACCGGCACCACCGTCTCGGTGAGGCGTCCCGGCGGCGGGGTGCGTATCGAGGAGGGCCCATGCCCCTGACCTCTCACGGCGGCGACGTGGTCTCCAGGGCGCCGGGCAAGCTCTACATCGCCGGAGAGTACGCCGTCGTCGAGCCCGGCCACCGAGCGGTCCTGGTCGCCGTCGACCGATTCATCACCGTGCGCATCACGCCCTGCTCCCCCGCCGGCGGGTACGCGGGCACGATCAGCTCGCGGCTCTACGCCACCGGCTCCAGGCCCTGGCGCCACCGACCGCAGGACGGCCAGGCCGAGGCAGTCGGAGGAGAGGACGACTACATCATCTCGGCGATCCGAGTCGTTGAGGCGCTGGTGACCCAGGGCGGCGGCCGGTCCCGCTCCTTCGACCTGAGTGTCTCCAGCGAGCTGGAGGAGGACGACGGGCGCAAGCTGGGACTGGGCTCATCATCGGCGGTGACGGTGGCGACGGTGCGCGCCGTCGCCGTCTTCTACGGCCTGGCCGCCGACGACCTGACCGTCTACAAGCTGGCGATGCTGGCCAGTGACACGGTCCAGCCGATCGGCTCAGGAGGAGACATCGCCGCGAGCGCCATGACCGGGTGGGTGGCCTACACCTCCCCCGACCGCTCGTGGCTGCGCCGAGCCCGGCAGCGAACCGGGGCCGGTGGCATGAGCGATCTCGTGGAGGCGGACTGGCCAGGTCTGAGCGTCCGCCGCCTGCCGTCTCCCTCATTGCGGCTTCAGGTGGGCTGGACCGGTGCGCCCGCCTCCACCCCGGCCCTGGTCGCCGACGTCCAGACCCGATCCCACGGGGCCGATGACTACACCGTCTTCCTGCGCGACAGCCAGGACTGCCTGGCTCGTCTCATCACCGCGATCGAGGATGATGACGCCGCCCGGATCATGCGCCAGATCGCGCGCAACAGGACTCTTCTGGCAGGGCTCAGCCGGATCGGCGGCCGGACCATCGAGACCACTGAGCTGGCGAGACTGGTCGAGATCGCGCTCGACCACGGGGCCACGGCCAAGAGCTCGGGCGCCGGGGGCGGGGACTGCGGAATCGCCCTGTGCCCACCGGCCACGGACCTGTTTGCACTGCGAGCCGCGTGGGAGACGGCCGGGATACGCCCTCTGGACCTGTCGGTCTACAGCCAGGACTCATCCGCTGCCTGCGCAGCCGACGCCGCTGAGGCACGTGCTGATTCCTCGACCGCCTCCCCCGTTAAGGTCACCCCATGAGCCACGAGCCCATCACCTCGCAACGGGCCTCCCGTAAGGACGAGCACCTGGAGCTGGCGATGCGTCTGCACGGTCAGGACCGCGCCGGCGCCTTCGACGACGTCTCCTTCATCCATCACAGCCTGCCGGGTGTCAGCGCCGAGCAGGTCGATATCGGCACCACCGTCCTGGGCTGCCGCTGGGAGGTCCCGTTCTACATCAACGCCATGACCGGCGGAACGCAGGCAACAGCGGCTATCAATGCCGGTCTGGCCGAGGCGGCCGCTGAGGCGGGAGTCGCGATCGCCTGCGGTTCCCAGCACGTGGCCCTGCGTGCCCCCGAGCGGGCGGACGGCTTCCACGTCATCCGACACCGGGCCCCGGGCGCCTTCGTCCTGGCCAATGTCGGACCGACCGTCAGCCCTCAGGAGGCACTGCAGGCAGTGGAGATGCTGGAGGCCAACGCCCTGCAGATCCACCTCAACGCGGCCCAGGAGCTGGTCATGCCCGAGGGCGACCGCGACTTCACCGGCTGGAGCGAGGCGATCGCCGGCATCGTTGCGGCCGTACCCGTCCCGGTGGTGGTCAAGGAGGTGGGCTTCGGGCTCTCACGCCGGACGATCGAGGCCCTGGCGCGCACCGGCGTCGCGGCCGTCGACGTGGCCGGGGCCGGAGGCACGGACTTCATCGCCATTGAGAACGAGCGCCGACCGCAGCGAGACCTGTCCTACCTGGTCGGCTGGGGCCAGTCGACGGCGCTGTGCCTGCTGGAGTCGCTGAGCGGCTCGGAGCCGGTCAGCCTGCCGGTACTGGCCTCCGGCGGCGTGCGCAACCCGCTCGACGTCGTCCGGTCGCTGGCCCTGGGCGCCTGCGCCGTCGGCGCCTCCGGGCACGTCCTGCGCACCCTGGTCAAGGAGGGCCCCGAAGCCCTGCGCCAAGAGCTGCGAACCTGGAGCGAGCACGTGCGCATCCTCATGACCCTGCTGGGAGCGGCCGATGTCTCCCAGCTGCGTCGCACCGATGTTCTCATCACCGGGAGCACCGCCGAGCGGGCCCGTCTGCTCGGCGTCGACCTGACCCGTCTGGCGCACCGCAGCGATACGTAACCGTCACCAGGTGCTTCCGTCAAGGGGGATCGACCCCTCTGCCTTTCACTCCGACTGACTCATAGAGTGCTGGTATCAGGACTCAACATCGGAGTCTCGCGTGGCCGATCGCAACAGACGTGCGGCGGAGGCCGGCCCCCAACCTCCGCCGCATCCCGCGAGAAGGAGGTCAGGCCAGAGCGGCCAGGGCCTTGACGATGCCGGGAGCCGCGTAGAGGGACATGAACTGGACGCCGTAGGAGACCCCCAGTCGGTTGAGCGACCCGCACGCGATTCCCACAAGCAGGACCCCGAAGACATTGGCCAGGCCTGCCTTCTGGTCAGCGTCGATGTAGGCCAGCAGGAGGACGAAGGCGACGAACAGCGCCAGCACCGCCTCGTGGGGAATGCGACGCATGACGAAGTAGGTGATCTGCGAGGACCAGCGCACGGCGATGACGTACGTGATCGCAACCGCGGCAAGAGCCCCGATGGTCACGGTGATGATGAATCCGGGCAGGTCCAGCAGGTGATGCAGGTTGTGCTGCTTGGTGTAGACCGAGCCCGCATTGAACAGCGGACCGGCGGGGCCGACGGACACGCCGGAGATCGGGACCCCGAGCGCCACCAGCGGAATGATGACGCCGGCCAGGTAGGTCGAGTGGGTCAGGGCGCTCATGACGGTCACTGCACGCTGCGCGCGGGGCACCCGGTCCTCCTTCTGGCGGGCCACGGAGGCCTCGCCCAGCAGGAAGGTCAGGCCCACCGGGCTGAGAATGAACAGCGGAGTGGAGACGGCGGCCATGGCGGCACTCCACCAGCCCTCGGACCTCGTGATGAGCCGTCCCGGCCACAACGCCTGTCGCTCGAAACCGGATCGCAGCAGCTCGGCCTTGGTGCGATTGCCGTGCGGCAGTGCCTCCCGACGCTTGGTATTAAGCAGCTCCAGGAGGGTCAGGAGCATGGGCCCCACGGTGATCCCGAGGAAGAAGGAGGTATTGACACTGGCCTTCTCAGGGATAATTCCCGTCCCTCGGTAGAGCGCCGGAAGCGCCTGGAACAGGAGTGCCATGGGAAGAATCGATACCAGGGAGAGAACTCGGTTCTTTCCGAGCAGGGCAAGAATCACGGCTCCGGCAGCCAGGACGATATCGGAGTTGGACTTGATCCAGTCGGCCATGGGCAGCAGCAGACCGGCAAGGAGGAAGCTCAGGGGAATGGAGATAAGGGTTCCGATGGCGGACCCAACCGCCATCTTCCGGATCGTGTCTGAGGCCAGGCCCTTGTTGCGCAGCACCATGGCGTGATCCATGAGCGGAGCGGACATGACTCCGCCGGGCAGTCCCACCAACGCCGTCGGGATCCCGTTCATGAGGTTGAGCGTGACCACGGCGGATATGAAGAAGGCGAGCACCACGTGCGGTGGTGCCCCAGCCAGGATGATCGCCAGAGTGACGGGGGCCAGCACCCCGGTCTCATCGGTCCCGGGGATGAAACCGATGAAGGTGTAGAGGACCACGGCAGCCAGGATGGCGGCCACCATCATGAGGAGAAGGCTCACAGTCACTGGTCTCCCCCTTCACTCGCCCCAACGTTCAGCTCATCGACAATAGTGACCTCACGTTTAGGAGTCACAAGGAAGCAGCAGGCGATAAATCCGATAGTGGAGGCCCCCAGCCCCCAAAACAGCGGCTTACCTCCGAGATAAACGGAGAACAGCACCGCCGCGATGACGCATATCACTGATATCACGAGACAGATGATCAAATCTCTGGGTGATACGAGGTCATTCCAGACCTCGATATTGTTCTGACGCTCCGTGTCCTCGGAGCCGACATCATCAGTACTACGCACGATTGGTGATCGTAGGCGAGCCGCCCAAGACACTCCATATGTTGTTCACCATGACTTTGCAGGCGCCGTGTAACAAAACAGCATCGTCCTTGCGGTCTCGCTGGGAACGTTCACAGGAGCACGGTGGCGAACAGACCCACCTGCACGAACCCCAGGGAGTGGTAGAGCGCCAAGGCCGCGGCGTTGTAGTCGTTGACGTAGAGGCTCACGACGCCGTCGGCGCCGACATGGTCCCGGCGCACGGCGTCCACCACACCGGCCAGTGCTGCCGCCCCGACTCCCCGCCCACGCAGGTCGGGGCGGGTCCACACGCCGGTGAGCTGGGCGACGCCGCCTGTCGGGGAGTGCCACAGGGCGCCGACGTCGGCCTTGAAGGCCACTGCCCGGGGCGATCCGGGCTGGACAGGACCTCCTGCGCCGTCGTCGAGAACGACGTAGCTGCGCCGCTGCTCGATGAGCCAGCCGACGTGACGCCGGTATCCGGAACCATCGGTGGTGGGGTCGTAACCGAGCTCACCGATGAACATGTCCACCGAGGCCGGAAGGACCATCTCCGTCTCACTGGGATGCGCCCGGCGGACCGCCTGCCCCACCCAGGACAGGGACGAGTGACGGGGCCGGTGCCCGACGCTCAGCCCCCCAGCCGGGCGAGGTGCGACCAGGACCGGCTGCTTCCAGCGCTCCTGACGGGAACGCACTCCCTGCTCGCTGAGCACGCCCCAGATCGCTGCGACGTCCCGGGCCGGCCCGCAGACCGAGCCGTGCCTGGACAGGCGGGGTCGGCAGTGCTCGGCCAGCGCCCGGATCTCGCCGGTATCGGCCGCCCGCAGACCGTGCTCGGGGCGCCCTGCCAGACCGAAGGGCATGAGGGAGCCGACCGACCAGGCCGCGGCGACGGGCTGCGCCAGTCCGCCCAGGGCGACGACGTCTCCGCGCCCCCAGCGGTTCCAGCGCTGCATCTGCTGGACCAGGCTCACGGCGCAGACCGGTTCCAGGGCGCACAGCGACATGACTCCCGACACCTGATCGGAGGGAACCGGTGTCAGGCGGTCGGCGTGACGCTGAGCGCGTCTCGTCTCACGGTGCCGCAGGAAGCTCATGCCCGTCGGGTCTGGGCCGACGCTCGGAGCGCCTGGCCCTCACCGGTCCTCAGCCGGCTGCGGAGACCATGGGGCTGGTGCCGGCCAGGGCCTCCTCCCCGAGCTCCTCGGCCATCTCGGCGGCCATGGCCTCGGCATGCTTGAGGAGGGTCTCAACGACCTGGTCCTCCGGGACGGTCTCAACCACCTGGCCACGCACGAAGATCTGACCCTTGCCGTTGCCCGAGGCGCAGCCCAGGTCCGCCTCGCGGGCCTCGCCGGGGCCGTTGACGACACAGCCCATGACGGCCACGCGCAACGGCGCCGTGACCTTCTTGAGTCCCGCCTCCACCTCCTCGGCAAGGGTCCACACATCCACCTGGGCCCGGCCGCAGGAGGGACAGGAGACGATCTCGAGCTGGCGCTCGCGCAGCCCCATGAACTCCAGCAGCTTGGTGCCCACCTTGACCTCCTCGACCGGAGGAGCGGACAGCGAGACCCGGATGGTGTCGCCGATGCCCTCGGCCAGCAGGGTGCCGAAGGCGGCGCAGGACTTGATGGTGCCCTGGAAGGCGGGGCCGGCCTCGGTCACGCCCAGGTGCAGGGGCCACTGGCCGGCCTCCGACAGGAGCCGGTAGGCCTGCACCATGGTGACGACGTCGTGGTGCTTGACGGAGATCTTGAAGTCGTGGAAGTCGTTCTCCTCGAAGAGCCCGGCCTCCCAGGTGGCCGACTCCACGAGCGCCTCGGGGGTGGCCTTCCCGTACTTCTTGAGCAGGCGCTTGTCCAAGGAACCGGCGTTGACGCCGATGCGCAGGGAGACGCCGGCGTCGGAGGCGGCTTTGCAGATGTCGGCGACCTGGTCGTCGAACTTGCGGATGTTGCCGGGGTTGACGCGCACCGCGCCGCAGCCCGCCTCAATGGCGGCGAAGACGTACTTGGGGTTGAAGTGGATGTCCGCGATGACGGGGATGCGGGACTGCTTGGCGATGATCGGCAGTGCCTCGGCATCTTTGTCAGTAGGGCAGGCCACGCGGACGATGTCGCAGCCCGCGGCCGTCAGCTCGGCGATCTGCTGCAGAGTGGCGCCGATGTCGTGGGTCTTCGTGGTGGTCATCGACTGCACGGTGATGGGGGCGTCTCCACCGACACTGAGGCTGCCGACCCGGATCTTGCGGGTGGGTCGGCGCGCTGCCAGGACCGGGGCCTGGGCACGCATCGTAGGGATGCCAAGAGCGATCGCTTCAGTCACCCGTCCAGTATGTCACCCGCCCTGCCCGGCCCAGCGCCTCCAGTGTGTGGCATCGCTCCCGCCGGTACCGATTTGCTCACGCCCTGCCAGGCCCTGCGGGCCTCACAGCGGCGCCGCGATATCCACCCACACCAGGACCAGGGCCATGGCGATCAGCAGACCGAAGACAACCTGACCGACGGGCAGCATCCTGGCCGTGTCCACCGGGCCCGGATCGGGCTTGCCCTGCGCCTTGGCGATCGAGCGCCGGATGCCCTCCCAGCAGGCTCCGAGCACGTGCCCGCCGTCCAGTGGCAGCAGGGGCACCAGGTTGAAGGCGAACAGCGCCAGGTTGAGGCTGCCCAGCAGCATGAGCATGGTGCTCACCCGCATTGACAGGGGGACCGCCCCGCCTCCGGCCACACCGCCGCTGGTGGCATTTCCGGCCATGCGCCCCATGCCCACCAGGCCCACGACGCCGCTGTCGGCGCTGCGCTGCTCAACGCCCAGCGCCGCCTGAACGGCGTGATAGAGGCCCACCGGAAGGGTGGCGATGGCCTTGACCGTCCCTCCAATGGCCTGCCCGATGATGCCGGGGATCTTGGCGGGACTCAAGGGAATGGTTCCCAGCGACGGGGAGATGCCGACATAGGGGCGGGCCTGGGTGCGCACGGCCCCGGAGGCGTCCTTGACCGGGGCGCCCTGCGCGTCGCGAACGGTACGCTGGGCCTCGACCGCGGTGACCCTCACGGTGCGCTCGGCTCCGTCGCGCTCGATGACGACCTCGGTGGGGCTGGTGCCTTGGGCGGCAATCCGGGCCTGCAGCTCCTCCCAGGTGGAGACCTTCACCCCGCCCCAGGAGACGATCCTGTCGCCGACCCGTATGCCGGCGGCGCTGGCGGGGCCGACCGGGTCGGAGTCCTGGCAGGGGGCGCCCGCGTCGATGTCGGACGACACGCAGGGCGCCACGGTCGACAGCGTCGTCGTGCGTCCGGGGATGCCGACCACGCCGACGGCCACGGCCAGCAGCACGATCCCCAGGACCAGGTTGGTGAGGATTCCCCCGGCCATGACGACGAGCTTCTTGGGGACGCTGAGGTGGTAGAAGGCCCGGTGCTCCTCACCGGGCTGGATCTCCTCCAGGGCCTCGGCGCGAGCCTCGCCCACCATGCCCAGGCTTCCGTCCTTGCGTCGGCGGTCCGGTCTGCCGGGCCTGGCCGGAGGCAGCATGCCGACGAGCTTGACGTAGCCGCCCAACCAGATGGCCTTGACGCCGTACTCGGTCTCCCCGCGCTTGAACGACCAGATCTTGGGGCCGAAGCCGATGAAGTACTCGGGTACCTTCACGCCGAACTTCTTGGCGGGGATCATGTGCCCGAGCTCGTGAAGGGCCACTGAGACACCGATCCCGATGACGAGGATGACGATGCCCAGGATGTAGGCCAGGGTGGTGCTCACGAGTGCGTTCCTCCGTTTCGTGCCGCGATGAGCTCGTCGGCGCGGGCGCGTGCCCAGGTCTCCACGGCCAGGACGTCGTCGAGGCCCGGGTCGGTCAGGCCCTCGTGCTCGCCGACGACGGCCGCATCGATCTCGACGATGTCGAGCCACTCCAGGCCACCGGCGAGGAAGGCGGCGACGGCCTGCTCGTTGGCCGCGTTGAGCACGGTCGGGTGGGTGTCCGAGGCCGCCACGGCGCTGCGGGCCAGGTCGACGGCTGGGAAGGCGGCGCCGTCCAGCGGCTCGAAGGTCCAGCTGACCGGTTCGCGCCAGTCGTTGGGAGCCACCAGGCCCGACAGGTCGGGGCGCTCGGGCCAGGTCATGCCCAGGGCGATGGGCAGGCGCATGTCGGGCGGGGAGGCCTGGGCGATGGTGGCGCCGTCGGTGAACTCCACCATGGAGTGGATGACGGACTGGGGGTGGACGACGACGTCGATCCGCTCGGGTGCCACGTCGAACAGGAGGTGGGCCTCGATGAGCTCGAGCCCCTTGTTGATGAGGGTCGAGGAGTTGATGGTCACCACCGGCCCCATGTCCCAGGTGGGGTGCTTGAGGGCGGCGGCGGCACTGATTCCGGTGAGCTCGGCTCGGCTGCGCCCGCGGAAGGGGCCGCCGGAGGCGGTCAGGACCAGCCGCCGCACCTCGCTGCGTCCGCTGAGGACGGGACTGGTCAGTCCCTTCTCGTGGCGCCCGCTGGCCAGGGCCTGGGCGATGGCGGAGTGCTCGGAGTCCACGGGGACGATCTGGCCGGGTCGGGTCAGCGCCTGGCGGACCAGGGCGCCCCCGACGACGAGGGACTCCTTGTTGGCGAGGGCCAGGCGGGCTCCGCTGGCCAGGGCGGCCAGTGTGGGCAGCAGTCCCACCGAGCCGGTGATGCCGTTGACGACCGTGTCGCCTGACCCGAGCTCGGCGGTCTGGACCGCCGTGGTGGCGGCGTCGGGGCCGGTGAGGATGGTGGTGACCGGGTCGGGGCGGCCGGCCTGGGCGGCTGCGGCTCTCAGGGCCTGGCGCAGGCGGCCGGCGAGGTCCTCTCCCCCGCCGGTGACGGCCAGGACGGGAACCTCCCAGGTGATGGCCTGGCGGGCCAGGAGCTCCAGGCGCGATCCGCCGGCGGCCAGGGCGGCCACTCGCGGGGCGTGCTCCCCCAGGCGGGAGAGGACCTCGAGCGTCTGGGTGCCGATCGACCCGGTGGATCCCAGGAGGACCAGTCGCGGTGGGTTGTGGGAGGGCGCTGCTGCGTGGCTGGTCATGGGGTGGTGGGTTTCCTCAGGACGGGCTCGACGGGCGTGACTCACTCGACGGACAGGAGGACCTCGACGACGCGCGCCAGGTAACGGTCGACGCTGGGCTCACCGTAGGCCTTGTTCCCCCGGGCGCGGCGGAAGACCGCTCCGCGCACCTCGCTGGAGGTCAGGGTGGTGTCGGAGTCGAAGTAGCCGGCGATACGGTCCATGAGGGCATCGACGTCGGTCTTGTCGTAGCCCTGTCCGGAGGCCGGGGCGAAGCGCTCGCCGGCCGGGCGCAGCAGACGCGGGTAGAGGGTGGTGGCAAGCTGGGTGACCTGGTCCATCCAGGCCTGGCGGCCGTTCTTGGCCACGAAGGCCGCGCGACGGCGCTGGAGGAAGGCGGCCTCGAGCCGGTCGAGGGCGGCGTCCACGGCCTGGGGCTGGTAGCCGCGCAGGACGACGTCGAAGGCGACGGTGCGCACGCCCTCGGAGTCCATCTCGTCGAGCTCACCGGCGTCGTAGATCTCGTGAGCCGTCTCGAAGTAGCGGTCCACCTGCTCGGGGCGGTAGCCCGGTCGCAGGAGCGCTGACTTGGGGAACATGTCGCTCATGTCGTCTTGACCCTCTCCTGGTTGAGTACCTCGGTCGCGAGCTGACCGCAGGCACCGTCGATGTCGCTGCCTCGAGTGTCTCGCACTGTCGTGGTAATTCCGGCACGCCGGAGCGTGTCGACGAACATATCCTGAACCGCAACCTCCGAGCAGGTCCAGATGGACCCCGGAGTGGGGTTGAGCGGGATGGGGTTGACATGGGCCCATCCGGTGTCCCTGCGGTTGAGCTCGTCAGCGAGCAGCTGGGCGCGCCAGGCGTGGTCGTTCATGTCCTTGATGAGCGCGTACTCAATGGACACGCGCCGGCCGGTGGCCAGGAAGTAGTCGTGGGCGGCGTCGAGCAGCTCGCCGACCTTCCACTTGGAGTTGACGGGGATGAGCTCGTCGCGCAGCTCGTCGTCGGGGGCGTGCAGGGAGACGGCCAGGGTCACCGGCAGCCCCTCGCCGGCGAGTCGGCGAATGAGGGGGACGAGTCCCACGGTGGAGACGGTGATGCCGCGCGCCGACAGGCCGAAGCCCTCCGGGGCCGGGTCGATGAGCCGGTGGAGGGCGCCGACGACGTTCTTGTAGTTGACCATCGGCTCGCCCATGCCCATGAAGACCACGTTGGACAGGCGGGCCGGTCCCCCGGTCAGCTCCCCGGCGGCCGAGGCCTGGGCGGCGTGACGCACCTGCTCCACGATCTCTCCGGTGGACAGGTTGCGGGTCAGGCCCATCTGACCGGTGGCGCAGAAGGGGCAGGCCATGCCGCAGCCGGCCTGGGAGGAGACGCACAGGGTGGTGCGCTCCTTGTAGCGCATGAGGACGCTCTCGACGCGCACGCCGTCGTGCAGCTCCCACAGGTGCTTGATGGTGCGCCCGCCGTCAGCGCTCAGGGCGCGCACCGGGGTGATGAGCTCGGGCAGCAGCTCGGCGCACAGCTGCTCGCGCTGGGCGGCGGGCAGGTCGGTCATGTCCGCGCTGTCGCGGGTGAAGTGCGTGAAGTAGTGGCGTGAGAGCTGGTCGGCCCGGAAGGAGGGCAGGCCCGAGTCCTTGCAGGCGGCCTTGCGCCCGGCCAGGTCGAGGTCGGCCAGGTGGCGGGGGGCCTTGCCGCGCGCGGCGGGCACCGCGAAGGACAGGCGCGGCTTGGCGTCGGGGCTGGTGGCGCCCTCCGGGGGCTGGTCGGTGGGCATGACCTGGACCCGGCCGTCATGTGGCCGTCCGGTGATGCTGACGGGCTGCGGGCGCCGGGGGCGCTGCTGTGCTCGCGATGGACTCACGCTCGTGCTCCTCGTGTCCCGGGGCTGGGGAGGGCCGGGCTGGTCGATAGGGGTGGGTGCGGCATGCGTCCCTATTTCACCAGGAGGGTGAAGGCGTAGACAAGTGGGGCGGCCACGAGGATCGAGTCGAGCCGGTCCATGATTCCGCCGTGCCCGGGCAGGAGCGTGCCCATGTCCTTGAGTCCCAGGTCCCGCTTGAGCAGGGACTCCCCCAGGTCTCCCAGGGTGGAGACGATCACGGTGCAGGCGCCCAGTGCGGCTCCGGCCCACCAGGGTCCGCCGATGGCCCAGACGCAGCCGGCACCGGTGGCGACGGCTGCGATGAGGGAGCCCATGAGCCCCTCCCAGGACTTCTTGGGTGAGACCGAGGGCGCCAGGGGGTGACGGCCGAAGGTGATGCCGGCCATCCACCCGCCGGTGTCGTTGGCGGCCGCCAGGGCAATGAGCATCATGACTTTTCCCACTCCGTGCTCCTGCACCAGGAGCAAGACCGCGAAGCCGGCCAGGAAGGGCAGGTAGGTGGCGGCGAAGACCGAGGCGGCCGCGGCGCTGGAGCGCGAGCGGCGGACCTCGTCGTGGGCCTCGGTGCGGGGGATGTCGTGGCCGGCCTGCTCCAGGACGGTGCCGACCTCCGCCTCGGCCTGGTCCATGAAGCTCCACAGGACGCAGGCGCCGACGGTGGCGACGTAGGCCCCGAAGGCCGCCTCCGCTCCCACCTCCCAGGCGCACACGGAGATTCCCAGGGTCCCCAGCCACAGCGGCGCCAGGGGCAGGCGGATGCGCTTGCGGGCGAAGGCCGCCGCCAGCTCCCACAGCGCACCGCACACGGCCAGGACGACGACGCCCACGAAGATGACCTTGTAGAAGGCCAGTGACCCCAGGACCACGGCGATGAGCACGACCGCCACCCCGATGGCGGCGGGCAGGTTGCGTCCCGCCCGCCCGGTGGCGGGCAGGGGGTCGTGGTTGCGCGTGGGGCGCGGGTTCAGCAGAGGCGACACGGGGCTCACAGGGGTTGACGGGACAGGGCGGGAGGCCGGGCGGTGGCGCGGCCGCTCCCAGGAGAGGACGGCTCAGACCTCGAGGAGCTCGGCCTCCTTGGCGCTCAGGGCGGCGTCGATCTGCTCGACGAAGCGCTTGGTGAGGCCGTCGAGCTCGTGCTCGGCGCGCTTGACGTCGTCCTCGCCGGCCTCGCCGTCCTTCTTGATGGCCTCGAGCTCCTTCTTGGCCTTGCCGCGGATACCGCGCACCTGGACGCGGGAGTCCTCGGCGCGGGAGCGGGCGAGCTTGACGTAGTCCTTACGGCGCTCCTCGGTCAGTGCCGGCAGGGTGACGCGGATGACGGTGCCGTCATCGGTGGGGTTGACGCCAAGGTCGGACTCGCGGATGGCGGTGACGATGTCCTTCATGGCGGAGCGGTCGAAGGGGCTGACCAGGACGGTGCGGGCCTCGGGGATCGTCAGGGAGGCGAGCTGCTGGAGCGGGGTGGGGGCGCCGTAGTAGTCCACGACGATCCCGTTGAACATCGAGGGGTTGGCGCGGCCGGTACGGATGGTGGCCAGCTCGCTCTTGGCGGCCTGGAGGGCCTTGTCCATCTTGTCCTCGGCCTCGAGCATGACGTCGTCGATCATGGTGCTTCCTTTACTGGGCGGTCGTGGGTTCGTCAGGTAGTGATCGGCCATCACGGGGATGGCTGCGGGTTGGGAGGGTGTGCCGGCCGTCTGCGCCGCACGCGGTCACGGAGCTCGAAGGGGCCCTCGGCAGCCCGTCGGAGCTCGCAGCCGGGTCAGTCGCAGCTGACGAGTGTCCCGATTCTCTCACCCAGCAGGGCTCGGGTGATGTTGCCGGGCTCCCCCATGCCGAAGACGCGCATGGTCAGGCCGTTGTCGCGGCACAGGGCGAAGGCGGAGGCGTCGACCACCTGGAGGCCGTCGGCCAGGGCGCGCTCGTAGGTGAGCTGGTCCAGGCGCCGGGCATCGGGGTTCTTACGGGGGTCGGCGGTGTAGACGCCGTCGACCCCGTTCTTGCCCACGAGCAGCTCGTCGCAGTGGGTCTCCAGGGCGCGCTGGGCCGAGACGGTGTCCGTGGAGAAGTAGGGCAGGCCGGCACCGGCGCCGAAGACGACGACGCGGTTCTTCTCCATGTGGCGGATGGCGCGCAGGGGGATGTAGGACTCGGCGACCTGTCCCATGGCGATGGCGGTCTGGACACGGGCGGGCACCCCCGCCTTCTCAATGAAATCCTGCAGGGCCAGGGCGTTCATGACGGTTCCCAGCATGCCCATGTAGTCGGCGCGGGCGCGGTCCATGCCGCGCGAGGAGAGCTCGGCGCCGCGGAAGAAGTTCCCGCCTCCGACGACGACGGAGACCTGGACCCCGGCGCGCACGGCCTCGGCGATCTGGCGGGCGGCGTCGGAGACGACGTCGGGGTCCAGACCTATCGATCCGCCACCGAAGACCTCACCGGAGAGCTTGAGTAGAACACGTCTGGGGTGCGTGCCGTGGGCGACGCGGTCGTCACGAGCCGGTTCCTGACTCATTGCGCTATGTCTCCTGGGTTCGGTGGGCAGGCTTGGCACAGCCTACCCCGTCCGGGCGGGCACCGGGCCACGATGAGCGTCAACCCCGGCGGTCAGACACGCCATGGGACCGTGCCACGGGACCGCGCCATGGGACCAGGGCCACGCACAAGACGTGCTCGAGGAGGGCGCCCCGGGGAGCTGGCGTTGACGGACGCCGGTGAGTGAGGGGGAACGGGGCGGGGGCGCGAGCATGATGCTCGCGCCCCCGCCCCGATCAGTGAGCGGATCAGGCGCCGACGCGGAAGCGCACGAAGCCGGTCAGCTCGCCACCGGTGGCCTCGACGACCTTGCCGACCGTGGTCTTGGGGTCCTTGGCGAAGGCCTGGTCGACCAGGACGTTCTCCTTGAAGAAGCCGTTGAGACGACCCTCGACGATCTTGGGGATGGCCTTCTCGGGCTTGCCCTCGGCGCGGGTGGTCTCCTCGGCGATGGCACGCTCCTTGTCCACGACCTCGGCCGGGACGTCCTCACGGGTGGCGTAGGCCGGGGAGTAGGCGGCGATGTGCATGGCGACGTCGTGAGCCACCTCGGCGGCCTTGGCGTCGGTGCCCACCAGGACGCCGACCTGGGCGGGCAGGTCGGGGTTGGTGCGGTGCAGGTAGAGCTCGATCTTGTCGGCCTCGAGGCGGCCGACACGGCGCACGACGATCTTCTCACCGATGACGGCCTGCATGCCGTCGGTGAGCTCCTTGACGGTGGAGCCGTCGACCTCGACCTCGGCCAGGGCCTCGGCGTCGGTGGCGCCGGAGTCCAGGGCGGCGGTGAGGACCTGCTCGGCGTAGTCGAGGAACTTCTGGTTCTTGGCCACGAAGTCGGTCTCGGCGTTGATCTCGACGAGGACGCCGACCTGGCCGTTGCCGGAGTCGACGACCTTGGCGGCGATGAGGCCGGCGGAAGCGGCGCGGCCCTCGCGCTTGGCAATGCCCTTGAGGCCCTTGACGCGAATGATCTCGATGGCCTTCTCGGCGTCGCCGTTGGCCTCGTCGAGGGCCTTCTTGACGTCGAGCATGCCGGCGCCGGTCTTCTCGCGCAGCGCCTTGATGTCAGCGGTGGTGTAGTTCGCCATGAATGTCTCCTGGTCAGTCAGTGACTAATAGACGTGTGAAAAAGGACGAGTGAGAGGTGCTCACAGCGCGGGGAAGCCGCGCTGTGAGCGAGGAGCTGAGGCGATGAGCCCGAGCTCAGGCCTGCTCGGCGGCGGGGGCCTCGGCGGTCTCAGCGGCCTCAGCGGCCGGGGCGTCGGCCTCGGCTCCGGCGAGGAGCTGGGCCTCCCACTCGGGCAGCGGCTCGGCGTCGGCGGGGGCGACCTCGGCCTCCTCACCGGTGCGGGCGCGTCCGCCGGAGCGGGCCAGCAGGCCCTCGGCGGTGGCGTCGGCGACGACACGGGTCAGCAGGGTGACGGCGCGGATGGCGTCGTCGTTACCGGGGATTCCGTAGGTGGCCTCGTCCGGGTCGCAGTTGGTGTCCAGGATGGCGATGACCGGGATCCCGAGCTTCTGGGCCTCGGAGATGGCCAGGTGCTCCTTCTTGGTGTCCACAACCCACACGGCCGCGGGGAGCTTGCTCATGTCACGGATACCGCCCAGGGTGCGCTGGAGCTTGTCCTTCTCGCGGCGCATCATGAGCAGCTCCTTCTTGGTGCGGCCGGAGCCGGCCACGTCGTCGAAGTCGATCTGCTCGAGCTCCTTCATGCGGTCCAGGCGGGCGCGCACGGTGGAGAAGTTGGTGAGCATGCCGCCCAGCCAGCGCTGGTTGACGTAGGGCATGCCGACGCGCTGGGCCTGCTCGGCCACGGCGGCCTGGGCCTGCTTCTTGGTTCCGACGAACAGGATGTTGCCGCCGCGAGCGACGATCTCCTTGACGAAGTCGTAGGCGGTGTTGATGCCCTCAATGGACTGCTGGAGGTCGATGATGTAGATGCCGTTGCGCTCGGTGAGGATGAAGCGCTTCATCTTGGGGTTCCAGCGACGAGTCTGGTGCCCGAAGTGGACACCGCTGTCAAGGAGCTGGCGCATGGTAACGACGGCCATGACGGTCCTTCCGTGTGTGCCGAGAGGTTGCTCGACGCACGATCATTCAGGGGACGGCCGAGCTGCGCCCGGACGCGTCCCAGGGTTCTTCTTCTGGGTTCTTCCCCGTGGTTCCGCACGCTTGCGAACGCGCACCGGAGCCGGTGACCGGCTGGGAGCCGGCGCGGATGGGGCCTGGTGCCTGCGACGCACGGCCACCCGTTCACCGTGGCGAACCGTGATGACCGGGACCGCGACCGTGTCGCCCGGAGGGACGTCCCGAGATACTCGGGTGCAGGCACGCGAAGTCAGCATTCCGGGCCCGTCTCCCGCTGACGCCGGAGCGATCCGCAGAATGCTGCGGAGGCGAGGCTACCACAGGACTGGACCAGCCGCCGAGGCCGAATCAGCGGTATTCGGAGTCGTCCCGGTCACCACAGGCCGCTTCCTCACGGGGCTTTCCACAGGGCCGACGACGCCCCCGGCGCCGAGGGCCGCTCGGCGCGCACTCTGAGGGCATGCAGCCACAGCAGCCCCGGCAAAGCAGCCACTTCCGGAAGCATCGCACGCCGCCCTCTCCTTCCCACCACTCGTCCCGCCGTCTCGCCGCGCTGGCAACGGCCCTGATCGCCTGCGGCTCACTGGCCGCCCTTCCCGGTGCACCACCGGCTCAAGGCATGGGCCCCCTCTGTGGCCCAGCCACCAGCACGGCCGTGACCGCGGTTCCGCCTCCGTGGGTCCAGGATCCGTTACTTCCCGTTCTCACGGACAGTGCACCAGGGCCGGGCGGGGCCGCCCACTGGTTGACCTCGTCGACCTCGCTCGTGACACGCCTGAGCCCCTCCTCCCCGCTCATCAACGGCACGGGGACGGCAGGCCTGGCGCTGACGGACCGGTCTGCGGGTCCCCGGCGCCCGCGGGGTCGCTATCAGTGGCCGACCGGTGCGCCGGCCACCGTGGTGGAGGACTTCGACCCGCCCGCCGTCGTGTGGGGACGCGGGCACCGGGGAGTGGATCTTGCGGCCGCTGAGGGCACTCAGATCCGAAGCGCCGCCGCGGGAACGGTCGCCTTCGCCGGCATGGTGGCCGGGCGCCCCGTAGTATCCGTCGACCACGCCGACGGGATCCGCACCACCTATGAGCCGGTCGAACCGGCCGTCAGCACGGGTGACGCGGTGGCTGCGGGGCAAGTCATCGGCACCCTGCTGCCGGGGCACCGCTCGGACGGGGTCTGCGCCCTGCACTGGGGGGCGCGCACCGGCCCCAAGACGTACATCAACCCGCTGCGGCTGCTGCAACCGGCCGTCATCCGTCTCAAGCCCCTTCACTGAGAACGCGGCCCCACGCGGGCTCCGTTCAGGCCCGGGGGAAGGCCTGCTCGTAGACACTGCGCAGGCGCTCAGCCGAGACGTGGGTGTAGCGCTGGGTGGTGGCCAGCGAGGAGTGGCCGAGGAGCTCTTGGACGCTGCGCAGGTCCGCTCCCCCGCCCAGGACGTGGGTGGCGGTGCTGTGCCGCAGTCCGTGCGGGCCCAGGTCGGGTACCTGGGCGGCCGTGCACAGGCGATGGACGACGTCGCGCACCGCCCGGGGATCGATGCGTCGCCCTCGGGCCCCGAGGAAGAGGGCGCCTCCCGCATCGACGGCGCAGATCTCACCGCGCCGATGCAGCCATGCCTCCAGCGCCTTGGCGGCGGGCAGCCCGTAGGGGACGGTCCGTTCCTTACGGCCCTTGCCCAGGACTCGCAGGGTCCGTTGGGAGTGGTCGAGGTCGGCGACATCCAGGCCGACGAGCTCGGAGACCCGCACTCCGGTCGCGTAGAGCGTCTCGATGATGGCCAGGTCACGCACGGCCAGGACGTGCCCGTCCGAGGCGAGGTCCGAGGCGGTCGTGAGCAGCTGCGAGGCCTGCTGGGGCGTCAGCACCCCGGGCAGGCGGTTGTCGACGCGGGGGGCACGCAGGCGCGCGGCGACGTCGGAGGTGAGCAGTCCCGTCTCGAAGGCCCAGGAGGAGAAGGTCCTCACCGAGGCCGAGCGGCGGGCCAGGGTGGCGCGCGAGTGACCGCTCGCGGCCATCGCGGCGAGCCAGTCCCGCAGGTCCGCCAGGTCGAGGGTGGCCAGGGCGGCATCGACGGGCTCGGCGTCGCCCTCACCGACGCCGAGGAAGCTCAGCAGGTCGTTGATATCGACGAGATAGGCGCGCACGGTGTGCCCGGACAGGTCACGTTGCAGGGCCAGGTAGCTGCGGTAGGAGGCGAGCAGCTCGGCACGCGTCCTCGACATGGACTCCCTCCTCCCCGCTGGCGACAAGAACACCTGAAGACTACGGCGCCGAGACAGGCCATCCGCGGAATACGCGCCGCAAGCTTCGGCAGCGCAGGGCCCGGTGACGCCGCCCTGACGCGCCCCGGCTCTGCCCAAGCACGAGAGTCTCGGCGACGCCCTCGCCACTAACCACCTCCGCCTCAGAGCACTATCTCCGCCGGACAGACAATCGCCACCTTGATTAAACGCACAATCTCACCACTCGAATCACAAGTTCATAACAACCATCCAGGCGGCACTACGGATGCCAACCTCCCGTCCTCCTTGATCCCAACGAAAAACCCACCCTTCCTCTGTACTTCCCCACATTCGGGACATTTGTTGCCGTCCAATGAGGAAGTTAAAATCTTGGTCGTTCTGACGAGCTCCATCCCTTCCTGGCTCATCCCTATTTCCTGCTGGAGCGCAGCACTGTGAAACGGTTCTCCAGGCGCGGCGTCCATGTCGGCGTCATCGCGGTCCTGACCGCTGCCGCTCTGGTCGCCGTCGTCCTGCACCCGGGGATGGTCACTCATGATGTCGATCCTCATGACGGTGGAGTGCGGGCAACCAACGGGAAGATGGCGATGGTCGCCCACCTCAGCTACCGCTCGCAGACGCTCGACAGGGACCTGCGCACCTCCTCGACGCGCTTCGACGTCGAACAGCCCGGCTCCCAGGTCGTCATGTCCGACGCCTCCTCGGACACCTATACGCAGATCGACGACATCACGCCGCCCCGGGCCACCGGCTCCGGCTCCGCCGTCCCCACCCTCGTCTCCAGGAGGTTTCGTCCATGAACATGCTGACACGCTGGGTACCCGGCGACATCCTGGTCGCCGTCGCGGACGGCGGCGTTCTCGCCCTCGACGGGAGCGCACAGGCGATGGAAGCGATGTGGACCGAGCTCGGTGACCACCGCTGCCTCGGCGACCTGCTCAAAAGCCTGAGCCGGCTGCACGACAACGAGGTCTTCACCCTCCCCGACTTCCTCATGATGGCCATCGACGGCCAGGAGCTGCGAGTGGCCGCCCGAGGCCGCTTCTGCCTCCACCTGGACACTGCCGACGGCGAGCGCAGCTTCAGTGCCTCCGAGGTCGTCGTGTGGGAGGAGTCCCGCTATGAGCGGGTCAACCAGTGCATCCTCGAGCTCGCCCCGGCCACCAGACACCCAGCCGGTCCCGAAGGGCTCGACGAGTTCCTCCCCCTGCGCTCGGGGATCGTCCGAGCCTCGCAGCTGCACATCGGCTTCGGAGACCACCGGCTCCCACTGTCCTCACCGGCTCAGACCGGCACTCACGGGAGTCAGGGGGCTCCGCTACCATCGGCGGCCCAGGAGATCCTCCAACAGGCTCAGGCCGACGGCGCCCCCGAGCGGGACGACCCACCGCCGTCGTCATCGCTACCTGCGAGGCAGGAGCAGGGGAAGGCCGCCCACCAGTCCCGCCCCGATCCCGGACAGACGCTGGAACCGCAGTCCATGGGCCCGATGGACAGTGCGGGCTCCCCGCAGCGGACCGGGGCGGGGGATCCGGCCGCGGTGCTGGGGCCCGACGACGTTCCGGCGGCCGAGGCCGCAGCCCCGCAGGCGCATGGACAGCAGGCCCAGGACGACAAGGCCGGTCGTCTTGTTGAGCGCACGATGATGCAGGGGGCCGAGGCGGCCGTCGGCCCGGCCTCCTCTCAGGACATGGATCCGTTGGCCCGGCTCGCCGCAGGGCCCGGACGTCACCGGGCCTCCCCTCTGGGCAAGAGCGCCTCCGGCCGACACTCGTCACAGGCCGCTGAGCCGCTCCCGGCTCAGCGGCAGGCCCCGGACGGCGGCGCAGATGCAGCGTCCCCGAATGGCTCAGCGCCCTCGGGCGCGCAGGGCAAGCACGACGGGCGCACCGTCTCGGCTGCAGGACTTCATGCCGCCAGGAACGCACTAGGCGGGCAGACCGGGCTCGACGAGCCCTCCGGCACCGGCCCCAGCGTGATGGCCGTCTTCTGCGAGGCGGGGCACCCCAATCCGGTGCACGCCTCCTCGTGCCACCAGTGCGACAGCACCATCACCTCCAGGACCGGCCAGGTCGAGCGACCGGTCCTGGGCGTTCTGCGTGTCTCCTCAGGCGCCACGGAGATCCTGGACACTGATGTCATCATCGGCCGACTGCCCCAGGGCACGAGCAGCACCGCCGCTCAGCGCCCCCGCCTGCTGGCCGTCCCCAGCCCGGGCAAGGCGATCTCGAAGACTCACTGCGCCGTGAGGGTCGAAGGCTGGGACATGCGCGTGGAGGACCTGGGCTCCACCAACGGGACCTTCCTGCTGCGCGCCGGGGAGGAGCCCCGCCGCGTGCCCGAGCACCAGCAGCTTCTCCTGCGCGTCGGTGACATCATCGACATCGGTGATGGCACCACCCTGACAGTGGAGCGTGAGGCGTGATGTCCTCCCCGAGCTCCGCCCCGCAGGGACCGCCGATCCCCGGAGCCAGCCCCAAGCGCCTCCTGGGCGCCGGGGGCTTCGCCGATGTCTTCCTGTATGAGCAGCGGGTGCCGCGCCGCGACGTGGCGGTGAAGATCCTGCGGCCAGGACACAGCCAGCGAGACCGCCACCGGTTCACCACCGAGGCGGACCTCATGGCCCGTCTGTCATCGCACCCCTCCATCGTGTCGGTCTACGGGGCCGGGACGGTGGAGGAAGAGCGCAGCTACCTCATCATGGAGTACTGTCCCCCTCCCCACCTGGGCAAGCTGGCCGCCTCGCAGCCCTTGTCCCTCACACGCGCCCTGGAGATCGGTATCCAGCTGGCGGGCGCGGTGGAGACCATTCACCGGGTCGGCTACCTCCACCGAGACATCAAGCCTGCCAGCATCCTGCTTACCCCCTTCGGGCGTCCGGTGCTCGGCGACTTCGGGATCGCCGCGCCCATCGGGCTCAGCATCGAGAAGGACGAGTTCGGAGGGGCGTCCCTGCCGTGGGCCTCACCCGAGCAGCAGCTCGACCGGGAGAGCCTGACTCCGGCCTCGGATGTCTACGCCCTGGCCGCGACCATCTACACGCTGCTGGCGGGACGCTCACCCCACGTCGATGTCTCAGGAGCAGACCGCAACGACCAGCTCTCGATGATCGACCGAGTGCTCCACCGACAAATCCCCCCGATCGGGCGACACGACATACCCGAGCAGCTTGAGCGGATCCTGGCTATGGCGATGGCCAAGTCTCCCCGCGGACGGTATGCCAGCGCCTTCGCCCTGGCTCGGGCGCTGCAACAGGTACAGACCGACCTGTGCATGGCCATCACCCAGCTCGATGTCATGGAGGAGGCGTCCGGACGACACACGAGCGGGAACCGGAACCAGGACTCCACGATGCTGCGGCCGGCCGTCATAGTGGACCCGGACGGGCCGACTGGAGCCGTGCCCGCCGCACACCGGCACGACGACGCCGCCACAACCTTCGCGCCTCGTCGTGTCAAGGCCCAGCCCACCGGCTCCGCCTCGCTGTGCGACCGTCCCCGGCCCGGTTCCGCTCTCCCGCCCCAGGGCGATGAGGCCGAGGTCGCGAGAGACGACCCGGGCTCGCAGGAGGCCGAGGCGGGCCTGCAGCGGCGGCGCAGCCGCCCGTCGGGGCGAGCCGTGGCCGTCACCGTGGTGGGCGCCGCCGTCATGGTCTGCCTGAGCGCGATCGGAGTGTGGTCGGTGCTGTGAATGGAAGAAGGAGCGATCATGACGAGTTCACCCGCCGAGCCCTGGCTCAGGCGCACCGGAGCATGTTGCTCGCATGCCTCACAAGGATAGGGCAGGACCTGTCCATCATGGTCCCGCCGTCGTGGCAGCGCGCTCTTCAGTCCCGACCACCTGTACCCTTCCGGGTGCGTCGTCTCCAGCCGGAGGCGGTGCGCTCCACCTTCCCTGAGAGTTCCAGGATCCCCAGTGCCAAGGTGGTCTCCTTCGGGGACAGCCCTGAGGAACGGACGATGGACTCGGTGCTCGCCGCGGCCCGGGCGGGCATGGCGTCCAGGACGAGGGAGGCGGCCGGGTCCAGGCCGTCGAGGAGGCCGCTGCCGGTCAGCTCGGGGTCCTGCTCCTTGGCGGCGTCCGCGTCGACAGTCCCCAGGGGCGTCAGTAGCTCCAGGGCGTCGTCGGTATCGGTGATGCACACCGCCCCCTTGCGCAGGAGCCTGTGGCATCCGACCGAGGACATGGAGGTCACGGGGCCGGGAACGGCTCCCAGCTGCCTGCCCAGCTCGAGGGCGCGGTGGGCGGTGGACAGGGCACCCGAGCGCCAGGCCGCCTCCACCACGATCGTCGCCTGCGAGATCGCCGCGATGACGCGGTTGCGTGAGACGAACCGGTGCCGGCCCGGCTGACAGCCCGGCGGCACCTCCGCCACCAGGGCCCCGGAGGCGATGACCGCCTCCAGCACCCCGGTGTTTCCCGCCGGGTAGAGACGGTCCACTCCCCCGGCTGAGATCGACACCGTTGGTCCCTCGCCCAGTGCCCCGCGGTGAGCGCAGGCATCGATGCCGAAGGCTCCCCCGGAGATGATGAGGCCACCTTTGGCCGTCACCCCCGCGGCCAGGGAGGTGGCGACCGCCTCCCCGTAGCGGGTGGAGGCCCGGGCCCCCACCAGTGCCAGGCACAGTCCGCTGGCCGGTCCCACCGGCATCCGCTGCTCACGTACGGGTTGACCAGCACCCGCGACACGTGGAGCCTCGTCGTCTCCGACAGCCCCGGGCTCGCCTCCCTCAAGGCCCTTGTCCTTCAGGTCCCCGGCGTTGACCAGCAGCGAGGGGTCGCCGCGCACCCACAGGCAGAAAGGCGGGTGCTCAAGCTGGTCGAGTCCCGGCGGCCACCAGGGCTCCCCCGGGAGGATGAGGCTGCCACCCAGGCGGTCAAGCACATCGAGCTCACGGCGGATATCGAGTCCCTCCAGGCGCGGCGCCCACCGGGCGGCGACCTGGGCCCAGCAGGCGCTGATATCGGCGGAGCCGGACATCCCCGGGGGCGGCTGCGGCACCGGTGGCCGCGGGGAGCCGCGCACCTGTCCGGAGGGGTCGATGGCCTCCTCCAGCAGCCACCTCAGGGCGTGACTCGGCCCGAGCCGGCCCACCACCATGGCTGCGGTGGCGTTGTCGGGCTCGGCCAGGCGGGACCAGGTCGCGCGTGCCAGCGCCGGATCGTCGATGTCGTAGGGCAGTGTCATGGGCGTCATGGGCGTCATGGCCGCACTCCTGAGGTTCTCAGGACCAGGGCGGTCCCGATGTGGGTGAGAGAGAGGGTCTCAACCCCCTCGAGGTCGGCAAGGGTCCAGGCCAGTCTGAGGACCCGGTCCACCCCGCGCAGGGAGAGGTCACCGCGTTCGAGGGCGGTCATGAGCCGGCGGCTGAGCGGAGCGCTGAGTCCGCCGTCGGGTCCTCTGAGGTAGGAGCCGGGGACCTCGGCGTTGAGGCGCCACGGGGTGCCGGCCAGCCTGCGCTCCGCGGCTCGTCGGGCGCGCAGGACGCGCTGCGCCACCTCGACGCTGGACTCTCCATGGCCGGTGGAAGCGAGGTCGGCGGCGCTGACGGCACCGACCTCGACCTGGATGTCGACTCGGTCCAGCAGTGGACCGGACAGTCGTGAGAAGTAGCGCCGCCGCTGCAAGGAGGTGCAGGTGCACTCCAGGCCCCGGCCGCCGGCCTTGCCGCAGGGGCAGGGGTTGGCGGCCAGGACGAGCTGGAAGGCGGCCGGGTAGCTGGCGCGTCCGCCCACGCGGTCGATGGTGACCACTCCCGACTCCAGCGGCTGGCGCAGGCAGTCCAGGACGCCGGCGCTGAACTCGGGGGCCTCATCGAGGAAGAGCACCCCGCGGTGAGCCAGGGAGACATCCCCGGGGCGGGGCAGGCCGGAGCCTCCCCCGACGACGGCGGCCCGGGTCGCCGTGTGGTGCGGCGCGCGCAACGGCGGCCGGGTGATGAGTCCGCGGGCGGGGTCGAAGATGCCGGCCACGGAGTGCAGGGAAGTGACGGTAACGGCATCGGCCTGCTCCAGGGGCGGCAGGATGGAGGGGAGCCTCTCAGCGAGCATGGTCTTGCCCGTCCCCGGGGGCCCCACCATGATGAGGTGATGTCCCCCGGCGGCGGCGACCTCGAGGGCCTGGCGGGCCTCGGACTGCCCGACGACGTCGGCCAGGTCCGGCTGCTCGGCATCCCGCGGCGGGGTCGTGGGGGCATCGTCTGTGGCGGCCTCGGTGATCTGCTCCAGCGCGGCGGCCACGGCCGCGCTCAGGCGCCCTCCGTAACGCTCGACGAGCTGGCCGACGTGCCTGACGGCGGTGACGCGGGCGCCGGGGACGAGCTCGGCCTCGGCCGCGGCCTCCTGGGCGACGACGATCTCCTCGACCCCAGCGGCGACCGCGGCCTGGACGCTGGGCAGGACACCGCGCACCGAGTGCACGGAGCCGTCCAGCCCGAGCTCGCCGATGTAGACGGTCCGTCCCAGGAGCCCGGCCGCGCTCCGTCCGAGCCGACCGCGGGCCCCCAGGACGGCCAGGGCGAGCGCCAGGTCCAGCCCGGTCCCGGTCTTGCGCAGGTCCGCCGGGGAGAGGTTGACGGTCAGGCGCTGCTCGCCCCAGGTGACGCCGCAGGTGCTCAACGCGGCCCGGACGCGCTCGCGCGACTCACGCACGGCGGCGTCGGGCAGGCCCACGAGGGTGAATCCGGGCAGGCCCTGGGCGGCATGAGCCTCGACCTCAACGATGTGTCCGGCCAGCCCGGTCAGCGTGACAGCGAGCGTGCGAGCTAGCCCCATGACGCATCCACCGCCCGGTGGTGGCGCAGCAGCGCAGGACGCGCGTCGCGCAGGAGGATGGAGACGACGTCCAGGCGCATGCCGGCGTGCGGCGGGGTCTCGTGGGTGCTCGCCCAGGCGGCAGCCAGGGCCCGCAGTCGGGCGACCTTGCGGGCGTCGACGGCGGCGGCCGGCGGCCCCTGGCGCAGGGAGCTGCGGGTCTTGACCTCGACGATGACGAGCCTTGGTCCTGCCCGCCCCTGAGCTGGGTCGGTGACGGACTCGCTGCCCGGCTCGCGGTGCGCGTGACCGGGTTCCAGGGCGATGATGTCGAGCTCTCCGCGCAGGCCGTGGTCCGGACGCCAGTTGCGCTCCAGGACCTGCCAGCCGATGTCCTCCAGGTAGGTGGCGGCGAGGTCCTCGCCGCACCGTCCGGTGCTCTGGCGGGACGCCCCTGCGCGGGCGGCTCCTGCGCCGCTCGGGCCCCGGGCGGGCGGTCTGGGTCCGTGATCGCCGCACCTGGCTGCGATCACCGTTCGTCCCCTTGTGGCTGCTACGACCTGTTCGGTCATCCCGATCACCTCCGCCACTAGCGTGAGGCCGGATCAGCCGGTGCGCGTCATGGCCCGATCGGCTCTGTGGAAGGCGCTGTCAGAAGACGAGCTGTGGCCCCCGGCGAGCGGGGAGGGACAGCCGAACGGAGCATTCTGAGGTGGCGCGGCGTGGGAAGGGCGTTAGGAGGAGGGGATGTCCATCTCGAGCTTGGTGAGCTCCTCGACGTTGACGTCCTTGAAGGTGACGACGTGGACGGACTTGACGAACCGGGAGGCCCGGTAGATGTCCCACACCCAGGCGTCCTCGAGGGTCAGCTCGAAGAAGACCTCCCCGCCGCTGGTGCGTACCTGGACGTCAACGGCGTTTGCCAGGTAGAACCGCCGTTCAGTCTCCACCACGTAGGAGAACAGGGAGGCGACGTCGCGGTACTCCCGGTACAGCGAGAGCTCCAGCTCGTTCTCATAGGACTCGAGGTCTTCTGCGCTCACCGGGCCATCATGCCTGGCCCCAGCCGCTGGAGGCGGCAGGCAGCGGGGGCGAGTCGGCCCTGCCCACGCCTCGCCCCCGGGGCCGTGCACCCGCGTCAGGCGGCACCGTCAGCGGCGGCGCTTGTCCAGGCCGGGCAGGTGCCAGCTGCGTCGATGCTGGTTACTGGCCCCCAGGGCGGTGAGTCCCCGGACGTGGGCCGGTGAGGCATAGCCCTTGTTGGAGGCCCAGCCGTAGCCGGGGTCATCGAGATCGGCCATGAGGCGGTCGCGTTCGACCTTGGCCAGGACACTGGCCGCGGCGACGACGGCGCACCGAGCGTCGGCCTTGACCTCCATGCGCACCGGCGGGGTGGAGGGAACCTCCGCGGGCTCGGGACTGTCCTTTGGGTCATGGGTGCTCTCCAGGGCGGTGAGCAGGTCGGGCTGGGCGGCGGTGAGCCAGTCGGCCACGCCGTCGAGGATGATGACGCCGGGGGCGTGACCGCGATCAGCGACCTGCTGCAGGGCCCGCAGACCCGCCATCCTCAGGGCCCCGATGATGCCGTGCTCATCGATCTCTGCCGGTGAGGCGTGGGCGACGGCGTGGTCCACGAGCCAACCGCGCACGGGCTCGATCAGGCAGGTCCGGGCCCGGGCCGTCAGCTGCTTGGAGTCGGCGAGCCCCTCGGGGAAGTCATCGTCGGTGCGCCGCGCCACGATCGCGAGCCCCACACTGACCGGTCCGGCCAGGGCCCCGCGACCGACCTCGTCCAGACCGCCGACGTAGTCGTAGGTCTCCAGCAGCGCCTTCTCCAGGGACCGGTCGGGGCGGGTGCGTCCTCGAGGACTCACCTCGTTCTCCCCGCAGCCTGCTCCTGGCCGGAGGAGTGTGCGGAGACGTCCGGGACGTCAGCCGGCCCGCCGGGTCCGGTCTGCGGCCCGTCATCAACACCGGCCCCCTCGCCACCAGCGCCAACGTCATCGGAGTCCCTGCCCTCGGGGGCCGGGGAGGGGGCCTCCTCCTCGGAAGCCGTTTCCCCGTCACCCGTGGGGGCGGCGGGAGACGAGGGAGGTGCCGACGGCGTCGCCTCCTGCGCCGGGACGTCTGAGAAGGCGCGCTCCCCTCCCCACAGCAGCCCCCACCGGCTCAGGTGCGTCCACTGGAAGACCACCTTGGCCACCCCGACCACGTTCTTGAGCGGCACGAAGCCGCCATGGGCGTCGTCACGGTGGTAGCGGGAGTCTGCCGAGTTGGAGCGGTTGTCCCCCATGACCCACACGTAACCCTGGGGGACGGTGACATCGAAGGAGGTCAGGGACGGGGACTGACCGTCCTTGACGTAGGGCTCCTTGATCGCGACACCGTTGACGCTCAGTGTCCCCTTCCCGTCGGCGACCACGTGGTCGCCGCCGACACCGACGACCCGTTTGACGAGGTGATGACCGGTGTTCTCCGGCAGAAGGTTCACTGAGACCATGAGCCTCTGGGTGGCGCCGCGCAGTCCCGTCGGTTCCTTGACGTGAAGCCAGTCGTCGGGATCGGAGAAGACGATGACGTCACCCCGCTCGACGTCGTCGGAGCCGTACATGGGCACGGCTACCTTGTCCCCGTCACGCAGGGTGCGTTCCATGGAGCCCGAGGGGATCTCGTAGATCTGGACGACGTAGGACCGTAGAAGAGCCGGCACCAGGATGACGACGGCCACGACGAGCACCAGTCTGATGACCCGTTGGTACAGGGGGCTGGTCTGCGGCGGGGGGATGGCGGGGGCCACCTGCCGGCGGGGCGGGATGGAAGGGGGCAGCTCGGTGGGCTCGTCATCGGGCTCGGGCTCGGCGTCGGGGTCGATGAACGGGTCGTAGTCCCACTGCTCGCTGTCGTCGACCGGGGCCGCACTGGGAGGTTCCTCGGCGGCCTCAGGAGCTGTGCGGCTCTCCTGGGGGGAGTCCGCTGACGGAGAGCTGCAAGCCGGTGTGATCGCGGACCTGGAGGTCCGGCCGATCTGAGAGGGATCGGCCTGCTTCAGGTCCAGCCCGACGTCGTCGGCCTCATCCTGCACCGGACTCACCGTGCTCCTTCCCCGGAATTGATGGACATGGGTCCACCGCTGCACGGCGGTGGGAGATGGCGAGCGCCCGGAACCCGTGGGCTCCGGGCGCCGCCTGGAGAGTGCAGGCGCTCAGTCCTCGCGACGCTCCTTGATCTTGGCGGCCTTACCGCGCAGGTTGCGCAGGTAGTAGAGCTTGGCGCGGCGGACCTGGCCCCGGGTGACGACCTCGATCTTCTCGATGGAGGGCGTGTGGACGGGGAAGGTGCGCTCAACACCGACGCCGAAGGAGACCTTGCGGATGGTGAAGGTCTCCGAGACGCCGCCGCCCTGGCGCGCGATGACGACGCCCTGGAAGACCTGGACGCGGGTACGCGATCCCTCAACGACCTTGACGTGGACCTTGAGGGTGTCCCCAGGACGGAAGGAGGGGATGTCGTCACGCAGTGATGCGGCGTTGATCTCGTCGATCAGGTTCATGTTTCTCTCCACACCCGTGCCACTGGTCAGGAGTGCTGGTTCGGCGGCGCCGCGCCGTGCGGGGCAGCACCGGAGGTGGACGCTCCTGGGCTCCTTCACGGCGGCCGCCTCCCCAGTGGCAGAGGAGCCGCAGGACCCAAGTGCCCGCTCAGTTTGCCACAGGCTCAGTCCACGGACGAGTGCGTCAGCCTCGACGTGCCTGAGTTCACGCCTTTCTCACGCCCCGGCACGCAATCGGGGCGATCAGTCCCCGGAGCCCGCCAGCGTGCTCGCCGGGTTGGGCGCGGCCGGTCCGGCGGGGAGCGCCGTGGGGGTGGAGGTCGGCTTGGGAACCTGGGAGAAGACCTCCTGCCCGGAGGTGAGGCTGGACCAGTGGGAGTACGGCCACACGACGTTCTTGGCCACGCCGACGACGTTACTCAGGGGCACGAAGCCACGGTGGGCATCGTTCTGGTGGTAGCGGGAGTCCGAGGAGTTGGAGCGGTTGTCGCCCATGACCCAGATGTAGCCCTCGGGGACGGTGACGTCGAAGGCGACCTCGGAGGCCGACCGGCCGGGCTTGAGGTAGCCCTCATGGAGCTCGACGCCGTTGACGGTCAAGGAGCCCTTCCCGTCGGCCACGACGTGGTCACCGGGCATCCCGATGACCCGCTTGATGAGGTGGTGGCCGGCGTTCTGGGGGAAGATGCGGATCGCGACGAGGAAGTCCTGCGCGGCGCCCTGCAGGCCAGTGGGCTCCTGGGTCGTCAGCCAGTGGTCGGGGTCAGTGAAGACGACGACGTCACCCCGGTGGACCTTGTCGGAGTCGTACATCGTCACGGTGACGCGGTCACCCTCGTTGAGGGTGTTCTCCATCGAGCCCGACGGGATGGTGAAGCTCTGGATGATGAAGGTGCGGATGAGGGCGATGATCGCCACGGCGACGACCAGGTAGGACAGGGTGATGCCCCACTGCTTGAGGCGGAAGGCGATCCGCTCCCCCATCGAGGCCGGCTCAGCGGCCTCGCCGGCCCCGGCCCTGTCCTCGCCGGCCCCGGCCTTGTCCTCGCCGGCGCGGTCCTTGCGCCGGTGGTTGTTCCGGTGGTTGTTCCGGTAGTTACTGTCGGTCCGCAGGTGCCTGCCCGAGGTCACGTCCTCATCCGCCTCATCATGGATCCTGCCCTGAGGGCTCTGGTCGGGTGCGCTGCTCATAGGCCTTCTCCTGTCCGCCGGGTCATGACGACGTCGTGGGCGTCCTGGCCACCGACGTTGTAGGTGCGGGTGCCGACCTGGCGGAAGCCGGCCCGCTTGTAGGCCTTCTGGGCGCGTTTGTTGGTGACGTGGGTGCCGAGCCAGAGCAGGTCTGTTCCGTGGGCGCCGGCCTGGCGCATCACGGCGTCCATGAGCGCGGGGGTCAGCCCGGATCCCCTCATGGCGGCGTCGACGTACACCTTGGACAGCTCGCCGACGACCTCTCCCCCGGCTGGCCGCACGCAGGCGGGACGGGGGTCGATCCCGCGGGGCTGTTCCCCGTCGGAGTCGGCCTCCTCGCGCAGTACTGCGGCGTAGCCGACCAGGGCCGGAGCAGTGCTCGTGCTCACCCGCCCCTCGAGGTTGCCGTCCCGCACCGACGGGGGCTCGAGGAGCTCGGCGAGAATGAGGTCGACGCGGCCGTCGTCGGCCCAGGTGGCGAACAGCTCGGGAACCAGGTTCGTGGCGATGTGGCGCTCGAGGAACTCGGGGTCGATGACGTTGCCGCAGGCGTCGGGGAAGGTGCGGGCCGCCAGCTCGGCCAGGGCGTGGGCGTCGTCGGCTGTGGCGTTGCGAAGGCGCACCGGAACCGGGTGGTCCGCCCCGGCCGGGACCGCCCACCCCAGGCGAGCCAGGAGCGCGCGGTCCTCACGATCCAGGCCGACGGGGTCCAGGGCCCGGATCATGTCGGGTCGGCGCTCGACGGTGCGGGTGAGGGCCTGGTCCCGTCTGGCTCGGGCGATACGGCCGTGGTCGCCGGAGAGCAGGACGGGCTCGACCTCCAGGTCTCGCCACCGGGTGGGGCGGGTGTGGACGGGGTACTCCAGCAGGCCGGCGACTCCGTGGGACTCCTCGACCAGGGACTCGGGGTTGCCCAGGACTCCGGGCAGAAGCCGGGCGATGGCCTCGATCATGACAATGGTGGCGACCTCTCCCCCGTTGAGCACGTAGTCGCCGATGCTCAGCTCGCGTACCTCGATGCCGCGGGAGGCGTAGTGCTCGGGCACGCGCGCGTCGATGCCCTCGTAGCGGCCGCAGGCGAAGACCAGGCGGTCGGCTCCGGCCAGGTCCTCGGCGGTGCGCTGGGTGAAGACCTCCCCGGCGGGGGTGGGGACGATGAGGACCTGACGGGGCGCACCGGGGGTGTCCACGGCGAGCACCTCATCGAGAGCCTCGCCCCACACGTCGGGTTTCATGACCATGCCGGCCCCGCCGCCCAGGGGCGTGTCGTCAACGGTGCGGTGCCGGTCGTGGGCGTGGTCGCGCAGATCGTGGACGTGCAGGTCGAGGGGGCCGCGGTCGGCCGCCTTCCCGATGAGGGAGAGGTCGAGGACCTTGAGGTAGTCGGGGAAGATGGTGACGACGTCGATCCTCACCTGACCTCCTCCGCCTGGCCGCGTCCGGGGAACAGGCCACCGGGCGGGGCCAGCGTCACCGTGCCGGCCTCGGGGTCGATGGCCGGTACGAGAGCCTCAACGAAGGGCACGGCCACATCGTCCCCCTCAGGGGTGGTGACCACGAGCCGGTCCTGGGCGACGCCGGGCTCTAAGTCGGTGACCTCTCCCAGCTCCTCACCGGAGACGCTCAGCGCCCGCAGGCCGACGAGCTCGTGGCGGTACCAGGCCTCCTCGGAGCCCTCAGGGCCCTCACCGCCCTGGTCGTCGTCGGTCTCGACCAGGAGCCTCACTCCTCGCAGGGCCTCGGCGGCCGTGCGGTCGCGCGCCTGCTCGAAGGCGGCGAACCAGCGCGAGCCGTCGAAACGCAGACGACTGACCGTCAGCGGGCCCGCGTGGGCCGGCTCCGTGGGGACGGTGGTTCCGGGTGCGAGACGGCCCTCGGGGTCATCGGTACGGATCTCAAGACGCACCTCGCCCTTGAGGGCATGGGCGGGACCGACGACAGCAAGGGTGAGCAGCACCTGTTCTCCTGGGATCGGGGCATGGAACGGTTTGTCCGGAAGGTCTGGATGTCTGACGCCAACCTACCGCGCCGTGGTCCGCGTTCCCATTGGCCGCGGGGATGAGGTGGCGCACCGCCGGCGTGAGGTTGGCCAACTCGATGCGGATCAGTCTCCTGTTGGCCAGGGTCGTCGCCACCGGCGGCGCAGGAGCGCCCGCCCCGAGAGACGACGGTGCCCGGCCCCCTTGGGCGGGGACCGGGCACCGGCGTTGATCGATCAGTCCGGCCGAGGCCGAGCCAGCCTAGGGCACCGACCTAGAAGGCCCTGCGCTCAGCGGCGGTCGGTGTCGACGACGTCGACGCGCACCGGCGAGTCCGCCAGCGCTCCGACCACTGTGCGCAGTGCTCGAGCAGTACGGCCCGAGCGGCCGATGACTCGGCCGAGGTCCTCGGGGTTGACCCGCACCTCCAGCAGGTCGCCGCGGCGCAGCGACCGGGAGGTGACGGTGACGTCATCAGGGTTGTCGACGATGCCCCGTACGAGGTGCTCGAGGGCGTCGGCCAGCATCTCAGGCCTCCTCGGCGGCGGCCTCATCGGAGGCCTGGTCCTCGGCGGACTCCTCGGCCTTGGACTCGGCGGCCTCGGCCGCTGCAGCGGCCTCCTCGTCAGCCTTGGCCTTGGCGGCGGCGGCCTTGCGCTTCTCAGCGTCGTCGGCGGCGGCCTTGACCGCGGCCTCCTTGGCGACCGCGGCGGCGTCGGCGTCCTTGACCTTGAGGGTGCTCTCGACACCCTTGAGGCCCTTGAACTGGTGATAGTCGCCGGTGATCTTGATCAGCTTGTAGACAGCGTCGGAGGGCTGAGCGCCCACGCCGAGCCAGTACTGGACGCGCTCGGAGTCGATGCTGATGAGCGAGGGCTCCTGCATCGGGTCGTAGACGCCGATCTCCTCGATGACACGGCCATCGCGCTTCTTGCGGGAGTCGAGGACGACGACCCGGTAGAAGGGGGCGAACTTCTTGCCCATGCGCTTGAGGCGAATCTTGACTGCCACTTGGTTGAACTCCTGGTTCTGGATGGTTTGGCGCGCGCTGGTCACCGGTGGGGTCAAGCAACGGTTTCCGGCGTGAGCCGAGACGCGACCGGGGCCGGGAGAGGGACCGACGTCCGACCGAGTACAGCCGGACATTCTGCCAGAGCCTCCGAGGAGGTCGCCAGCCCGAGCCGGGACACCACCCCGCCACTCGGTGCGAGATCGCCCACAACTGTCGCCGACAAAAGCGCTGAACGGGATTCACGGTTACGCCGGGTGGCGATGCCAACGCACTCAAGCCTATCCGGGCCGCACCGGTCAAAACCCGGCACTACGTGCGAAATCGGGGCATGCTTCGTTCATGAGGCCTCCCTCCTTCAGCAGTCGCAGCATCCAGCCACCCGGCAAGAGCTCGTCGATCCGACCACCCCGTTCCGGACAGAGCGCTCCGCCGAATCATTCCCTCCGGCTGTCGCGACAGCCTCCAGCCCCCTGGGTCTACCTCCTGATCATCACACTCGTCGTCGTTGCGGGAGGCGTCGTTCACCTCCGGGGCTCCGCAGGATCGCATACAGCCTCGCACCGCCGATCGTCCGAAGACGATGCAGCCCGGCCATCGGCTTCAGACTCAGCCTCGTCATCAATCCCGACAACCGGCACACCCACGTTGAACACGGGCGCGCCGCCGGTGACGGAGGATCCCTGGGCGGAGCAGTGGCGCCTTGAGACGGGCGCGGCGACGGCATGGGAACCGGGCGGGGATTGGGGCTTCCTCTCGAACGGTAATCACATCGCCGTGTACGGCAATAATCTCAAGGGCGCTACTCCCATCCAGATCTACCGGGTGGTCGACGGTCGGCCGATAAAAACCTTGGATCTTCCGTCACCGGGATACATCCCGTGGGGAATCAACAGCACGTCGCTCTTCTACGCACGAGGTTATATCGATCTGGAGACCGGCGAGAGAACTGAGGATGCCTGGGGCAAGGAATTTCCCACCTTCATTTCCGAGAATCTCATCATCACTTGCTCAGATAGTCCCATCACCTGTTCCGCATGGAATATGGGCAACGGGACACTGTCGCTGAGATGGTCACAAAAATTTCCGGGGAGTAAGGTGCGTCGATGGCAGAACCAGCACGTCGGAGACACGAACAGCGGATACCTCAAGCTGAAAATCGATGATACCATTCATTTCATATCCCTGAGTGACGGATCATCCCACAATCCACAGGACTACAAGGATTTACCCACATTCATCGCAGCCTCCGACGGATGGATCCGAATAGATCGAATAACGCAGGCCACAACCCTTAGCCCCGACGGCGCTCGCACCGGGTCATTTTCCATCCCCAGCCCGTTCTCCTCCCGATACTCACCGCTACTGATCACCGGTTCAGGCTCTCCGACCGTCGGGGAGCTCCGCCGGGCGTACGAGTCGCAGGACACCTCCTGGGCCCAGACAGCGATGTCGTGCGCCTCGGGGACGCCTTGCACACTCAACGGCGAACAGCTCTCGGCCCCAGCTGCCGGGTACTGCACATCCAGCGGCCTGGATTTCGGTGATACTCAAAACAACTGGGTGAAGAGCCCTGACAACCGATTCGTGATCGTCAATAGTCAGGCCGTCTACGACCTGAGTACGGCGTGCATCATCGACGTCACCAAAAACAGGATCTACGAACGGCGGAACGCGATCGTACCGCGAGGTGACCTGATCATCGCCGTCGAGGGAACCACCCTGGTGGGTTATTCCCCCACCCGGCAAGAATAACTGAAGCACGCACTCGGCCATCCGATAAGTGACGAAGCTGAAGGAATACAACGTCCATGAGCAGATTCTCCTGGGGGATCCGCCCTCCTGGCACCCCGACGTCGATCCGTCCTCCCAGCACCCCCTCGACGGACGGACCGCTCTCAGGCGCCCACCACGAGAGCGACACGACCGGCCTGAACCAGCCCCGACGCACCCCACGACCCCTGACCAGGAACGTGCGGGCCATCAAGCCCCGCCACGCAGTAGGGCTGTGGCCCGCGGTCGTTCTTGGAACCGTCTGCGTGATGGCACTCGTCATTTCGGGACGGGTGGCCGTGGACTCCATGTCACCCGCTGCGCCGAGCGCCTCCCCTCCACCACCTCCACCTGCCTCCTGCGAGATGGAAGGACATCAAACGGAAGGCTCGTCATGGAAGGAGACGTGGAGTCTTGACACCGGCCTCCCGGCGTGGAATGACGATTTTACGTGGGACACGTACTCATGCGGACACTATATCGTTGTCATTCACCACAAGAACGACGATATGACAGATCTGACAGGATTCCACATTGAAGGCAATAAGCCCAAGAAGATCTGGTCGACGTCGCTAGGATATACGTTCACCACCGGCTACCGACACTGGTGGGGAGGGCACCTGCTACTGAACGGCCAGGTTCTTGACCCGACAACAGGAAAGACGAGTGAACTCCCATCGGGTTTCCAGTCTTCAAGCTTCGTCGCCAATGACAACACAGCCGTCTCATGCAGCTCCTCGTACTCGGATGGGAACAGCACCTGCACGGGTTGGGAATGGAATAATGGCGATCCGGCTCAGCGCTGGCAACAAACCTATGACTTCACGTCAGTCCACCCGCTCTGGCACCACGCCGATGGAACACCGTCATCAGAGTCGATCGCGGTGTCCGTTGAAAGCTCTCCCAAAGACTCTTCCAGCATCGGAGTTCTTTCGACGAGTGACGGCTCCCTTGTGACCCTCTCACCGGAAAAGAACGGTCAAGGGCACCCCATCCAGCTGCTTTCTGCTAGCGACGGCTGGGTCACCATCGATCCAGACAGCTCGACAGCATCCACTTTCTCCAAGAATGGGGCGCCCGGAGAGTCCTTCACTCTCAAGGGCTCCACTGCGTCCCTCCTCATCAAGGATGGTCAGCAACCCTCGCTGTCACAGTTCAGGGCCGCTTACGAGTCGGGTGACACGAGCTGGGCCGATATCGACCTCACCTGCTCCGATGCCACGCACTGCAGTCTCAATGGGACCCCGTTGACACTGTCTGACGGAATAGCCACATGGGACACTCCTGCACGCGCGCAGTTCCAGAGCTCCTGGAAACTGAGCTCCGACAAGCACACGCTCACCATACGCGGCCGCTCCGCCAGCAGTGAGATCGGTGCCGCGTTCATGATCGACATGGCCTCGAAGACGCCAATGGATCCTCTGCCCATCACGTCCCGTGGTGCAATCATCCCCGTCTGGCGCCAGGATTTCATTGTCGCGATCGACGGCTCCACGTTGGTCGGCTACGCACCACAGTCCTGAGGACACGACGGCTTTCCGCACAGCCCGTTGCTGCATGACAGGTGTCATGCAGCAACGGTGACAGCGCTCAGTACCGGGAGCCGGGGGCCGGCGCGAGCCTGGGGCCATGTTCCGAACCACCACAGCCCCCGCTATTCGCTCCCGTGGACTGCGCAAGGTATTCGGCAGCCTCGTCGCCGTCAACGGCCTTGACCTGACCATCCGGTCCGGAGAGGTGGTCGCCTTCCTGGGCCCCAATGGCGCGGGCAAGTCCACCACCCTCGACATGGTCCTGGGGCTGACCCAGCCCGACGCCGGGACGATCGAGCTTCTGGGGACCTCCCCCGACCGGGCGGTCCAGGCAGGTCGCGTTGGTGTCATCTTCCAGGACGGCGGGCTCCTGGACGACTTCACCGTCGGGGAGACCCTACGGGTCGTGGCCTCGATGCAGCCGGGGCGCGCCAGCCGTCGTTCCCGCGCTCGCCACGCGCCCAAGCTCAAGGATGTCGTCGACGAGGCCCATCTCGGGCCGATCCTCGCCCGCAGAGTGAGCCGCTGCTCGGGAGGCGAGCGTCAGCGCCTGCGCCTGGCCCTTGCGATGATGGCAGACCCCGACCTTCTCGTCATGGACGAGCCCACCGCCGGCATGGACGTCAGCGCCCGGATCGCCTTCTGGGAGACGATGCGCACCCAGATCCGGCGAGGTCGCACCATCCTGTTCGCCACCCACTACCTGGAGGAGGCGGCCTCCTTCGCCGACCGCATCGTCATCATCGCCCACGGCCGCCTGGTCGCCGACGGCAGTGTCGATGAGATCCGGGCCCTGGGCGATGGCGCCCTGGTGACCGCCACCTGGCCCGGAATCTCCGAGGACTCACTGGGGCAGCACCTGGCCGGCTGCCCCGTGGCCGGCAGCATCGGGCACGCGGTCGTCCACGGTGAGCACGTGGAGCTGCGCACGACGGACTCCGATGCCGTTGCCCGCTGGCTGCTGACTGCCACCCCCGCCGAGCACCTGGGTATCGGCGCCGCGAGCCTCAACGAGGTCTTCACCGCTCTGACCTCCGACGGCTCTGATGAGACAGCCCCGTAGACGCCTGAGCCCCACCCTTCACCCTGACCACCATCACCACCAGCAATGAGGCCGCATCATGATCGCGACGTCCCAAGCACCCTCTGATTCCTCAGCATCCGACTCCCCTGTCGATCCCGACGCGGGTGAGCTCGCAGGCCGATCACCTCGTCCGGGAGGGCTCAGACCCGCGCGCCCTGTCCTGACCTACCTTTGGCTGGACCTCTTTCGGAGCCTGCGCGAGCCGGCCAACCTCTTCTTCGTCATCGCCTTCCCTCTGGCGATGTACCTCGTCTTCGGCCGGTTGAACGCCTCCGCCGGGGGCTATGGCCCGCACGCCCACGGCAACGTCTCGGCATCGGTGATGCTCGCGATGGCCTCCTTCAGCGCCTGTCTGGGTGCCACGAGTGCCTCGGCGGCGGCCGCTGTCGAGCAGTCGGCGGGCTGGGGCCGGCAGATGGCGGTCACCTCCCGGGGCCTGCGCGGCTACCTGGCGGTCAAGACTGGAACCGCGGTGGGAACGGCGGCTCTTCCGGTCACCGTGGTCCTCACCGCCGGGGCACTGACGGACTCGAGCATGGAGGGCTGGGCCTGGGCCGCCAGTCCCCTCATCTGCCTGATCGGGGTTCTGCCCTTCGTCCTGTGGGGTCTGGCCGCCGGGATGTGGCTGCCATCCTCGGCATCGATCGGTATCGCGACCTCCTTGGTCTCCTTGTTCGCCTTCATCGGCAACACCTTCATGCCCCTGAACCACACGCTGCTGACGATCAGTCGCTTCACCCCGATGTACGGGGCAACGGCGCTGGCCCGGTGGCCGCTGGGCGAGGGGTGGACCTACGTTCCGGATCGGCAAGGGGGCGTTCAGGACCCATTGTGGATGCCGTTGGCTAACCTGGTGGTGTGGACACTCATCTTCGGGCTGCTGGTGAACGGGGCTCGACGTCGGGCGACCAGGCGCCGGTGAGACCGGAGATGACCATGCCGCAGCCTCTGCATGACTCAGCCGACATGACGGCATCATCGCCTGGGTCAAGGCGGTCCGGTTCCCGCCCCTGGCACCGCTATCGCCGTCATATCGTTTGGGACGCCACAGTATGGGTGCTGTTCCTGGCCCTTCCCATCATCCAGCTTCTTCTGGGTTCCTTCGCCTGGTGGGAGCGTCTGCTGGGGCTCACCGGGGTGCTGGGGTTCATCGCCGGCTACGTTTGGGCGTTCTCGACGCCGGACAACCGTGCATCGAGGGTCGGCGTCCCTCCTACTGGCCTCTCGACTCGCATCCTCCTCAGAGAGCTCGCGGTCCAGACCTTCTTCGCCGTACTGACGCTGCCGGCACTGGGATGGTGGACGGTCTGCTTCTTCCCCTTCTTCTGCTCGTTGATCCTGTTCTCCACGACGTTGCGCCGAGGCATCCCCACCGTTGTCATGGCGACGGGGCTTCTGGTTGCCGCCTCGCTGTTATGGAACACGCATCCAGAGTCGCACTGGCAGGTACTGGGCATATCGCTCACCGAGATTCCCATCATCATCGCCCGCATCGCGGTGGAGCTTCAGGAGCGCAGAACAGCCGCCGAGCGCGAACTCGCCCTCGTCTCCCAGCGAGAGGCGCTCGGACGCGACGTCCACGACATCCTGGGGCACTCCTTGACAGTGCTCACTCTCAAGGCCGAGGTCGCCCGCCGGCTCATCGAGCGCGACCCGGCCGCCGCCTCCCGAGAGCTCGACGAAGTCATCACCCTGGCCCGTGGAGCCCTTGCCGACGTGCGCTCCACGGTGACACGCCTGCGGTCCCCGGACCTGGCCAGCCAGATGGAGGCCACGCGTACCGCCTTGAGCGCGGCCCGGATCCGTGTGGATGTGACCGGCAGTGCCCAGGACATTCCTGAGCGCCAGCGAGCCGTCCTGGCCTGGGCTCTTCGCGAGGCGACCACAAACGTCGTCCGGCACGCGCGCGCCACCAATGTCACCGTGCACCTGGCACCGGGGATGCTGCGGGTGAGCGACGACGGTATCGGCCTGGCCGGTGACAAACCCGGCAACGGGTTGGAGGGGCTACGCTCCCGCATTGAGCAGGAGGGCGGTTCCCTCACCATGACCAGTCCGCTCACCCGTCGCACAGGCACGTCCGGCGACGTCGAGACAGACTCCGCTGACATGCCGTCCGGCGGAACCAGACTGGAGGTGACGCTGCCGTGAGCCCGATCCGTGTGCTCATCGCCGATGACCAGGCCCTCGTGCGCGGTGCTCTGGCGACGCTCCTGGGGCTCGAGAGCGATCTGGAGGTCGTGGCCCAGGTGGGGAGGGGCGACGAGGTCCTCCCCTCGGTGCGCGAGCACGCCGTGGACGTGGCCCTGGTGGATATCGACATGCCGGGACGCGACGGGCTGGCGGCCACCGCCGAGGTCGTCGGCTCGGGCTTGCCGTGCCGGTGCCTCATCGTGACGACCTTCGGTCGCCCGGGCTATCTCTCACGGGGCATGGAGGCGGGGGCGGCGGGCTTCATCGTCAAGGACACCCCGCCCGAGGCGCTGGCTGAGGCGATCCGCAAGGTCCATGCGGGCCTGCGGGTCATCGACCCCGAGCTCGCCCAGGAGTCGGTGCTGCTCGGGCCGAACCCCCTCACCGAGCGGGAGAAGGAGGTTCTGCTGGCGGCGGCCACGGGTGCGGATGCCCGAGAGATCGCTACGCGGCTGCGCCTGGGTGAGGGCACGGTGCGCAACTACCTGTCCTCGGCGATCGCCAAGACCCACGCCCGTAACCGCACCGAGGCGGCCCGCACCGCCGAGACCAACGGCTGGCTTTAGCCCAGTCACGTCCAAGCCGTCGACGTCGCGACGAGAGGTAAGGGATGGAGAGCTCATCACAGCGGCATGAACTGATCCGACGAGAACCGATCTTCCACCACCCGGAGCTGATCTGGGACGCCGGCTCCTTCGATGAGCAGATCGCGGGAGACTTCAACGAGGTCGGCGCCTCGGGACGACGTTACAGCCGCAGCGAGGTCAAGGAGATCGTCCTGGGACGCTTGGAGGGAACGCATGCGGACTCCCTTGCCGATGGGTACAGAATCGAGGAGGCTGAGTCCCGACTCCTTGCCGACGACGTCGTCCAGGTCCTCTATACCTTACGTACGCCGAGTCGCGTCACCCGGAGATCCACGCTCTACCGTCGCCGGGACTCGATCTGGCAGGCGGTGTTCCACCAGGGCACCGTCATCGAGGGCGCGACCGTCCCATCTCCTGACGACTGACCCACCTCCGGCGGGTCCGATGATGCCCGAATCCGCAGCTCGACTCACAAGCGCGGCAAGCCGTTGAACCTACAGCCCGAGGTGGCGGCGCAGGTCCTCGGGCAGGGCGCTCATGGCGTCGGCGACGTCGTCGCCCGAGGGCTGCGCGCCGGCCTGAGCCTGCTGCTGGGCCTGGGGCATGATCCCGTAGCCGGAGGCGTCGGCCTGGCCGCCGCCGAGTCCGAAGGAGGAGCCGGCTGCTGGAGCGGCGCCCTGACCGGCCTCGATCTTCGCCTGCTTGGCGGCCGCCGCCTCCTTGGCCTGGCGGGCGGCCTTGGCGGGGTTACCGCTGCGGCCCTTCTTGCCGCCCTTGCCACGCTTGGCCTTGGGGGCCTGACGGGCCTTGGAGTGCTTGCCCATGCCGGGCAGCGACCCCATGCCGGGCATAGGACCGCCCTCACCGAGTCCGCCCATGCCGCCGGAGGCCATGGCCTCCATCATCTTCTTGGCCTGCTCGAAGCGGTCCACGAGCTCGTTGACGGCCTGAACCGTGGTCCCCGAGCCCTTGGCGATACGGCTGCGGCGAGAGCCGTTGAGGATGGACAGGTCCTTGCGCTCGGCGGGCGTCATGGAGCACACGATCGCCTCGATACGATCGACCTCGCGCTCGTCGAAGTTGTCCAGGGCCTCACGCATCTGCCCCATCCCGGGCATCATGCCCAGGAGCTTCTTCATGGAGCCCATCTTGCGGATCTGGCGCAGCTGCCCCAGGAAGTCGTCGAGGGTGAAGGTTCCCTTGGCGAGCTTGGCGGCGGCGTCCTCGGCCTCCTGGCGGTCCATGGTCCGCTCGGCCTGCTCGATGAGGGTGAGCAGGTCACCCATGTCCAGGATGCGCGAGGCCATCCGGTCGGCGTGGAAGCGCTCGAAGTCGGTCAGGCCCTCACCGGTGGAGGAGAACAGGACCGGGGCGCCGGTGACGCCGCGCACGGACAGGGCCGCACCACCGCGGGCGTCGCCGTCGAGCTTGGAGAGGACCACGCCGGTGAAGCCGACACCGTCGCGGAAGGCGACCGAGGTGTTGACGGCGTCCTGACCGACCATGGCGTCCAGGACGAAGAGGATCTCGTGGGGGGAGACCGCATCGCGGATGCGGATCGCCTGGTCCATCATCTCGGCGTCCACACCCAGGCGGCCGGCGGTGTCCACGACGACGACGTCGTAACCGCTGGTGCGCGCGTGCTCGACACCGGAGCGGGCCACCGCCACCGGGTCGCCCACGCCGTTGCCGGGCTCGGGCGCCCACACGTGCACCCCGGCGCGCTCGGCGACGACGCTCAGCTGGGTCACGGCGTTGGGGCGCTGGAGGTCGGAGGCCACCAGCAGGACGCGCTTGCCCTGGTCGCGCAGCCAGCGTCCGAGCTTTCCGGCCAGGGTGGTCTTACCGGCACCCTGGAGACCGGCGAGCATGATGATCGTGGGGCCGCGGTCGGCCCAGTGGATCTCCCGGGTCTGGCCTCCCAGGACCTCGATGAGCTCCTCGTTGACGATCTTGACGACCTGCTGGCCCGGGTTGAGGGCCTGAGAGCGGGCGGCGTCGACCGCCTTCTCGCGCACCGCTGCGGTGAAGGCGCGCACCACGGGCAGGGCGACGTCAGCCTCCAGGAGAGCGCGGCGGATCTCGGTGACCGTGGCGTTGACGTCGGCCTCAGTGAGACGACCCTTGCCGCGCAGCTGGTTGAAGGAGGCGGTGATGCGATCGGAGAGGTTGCCGAACACGCGATGGTCCTTCCTGGCGCCTTCGGGCGCGTTGGTCGGGAGACTTCAGGGCGGGTGAGGGTGGAGCGTCCATGCCCATGGGCCATGGCGCTCACCTCGACTGTGACCCAGGATAGCGGCAAGAGGGGCCCGTCCTCTCCCCCGCGCCCGGACCGGGACTGACCCCACACTCTCCAGCCGGATACGTCCCCCCGCGTCATGTCCCAGACTCCCGGCCCCCTCCACCTCGAACACAGGTTTTTTCCCGGTATTCCGCCGTATTTCACCGACCGGTGACCCCTGAGATATGTCATGAGGAGGTGATGACCGATGGGCCATGGACCGCAGCCGACGCGGGGCGAGTCTTGAGCCATGAGCACAGCAACGCCTCGGACCGGCCTGGAGGCCACCGTCACGGAAGCCCCCCGGACGGACCACATGGACGCCGTCCGACTGACCGATCTGCACAAGTCCTTCGGTGAGGTCACCGCCGTCGACGGTGTCGACCTGACCATCCGCCCCGGCGAGGTCGTCGCCCTCCTGGGCCCCAACGGTGCGGGCAAGACGACGACGATCGACATGGTCCTGGGACTGAGCCGCCCCACCAAAGGCGATGCGAGAGTCTTCGGGATGAGCCCGCGCCAAGCGGTCGACCGGGGCCTGGTCGCCGCAGTCATGCAGACCGCCGGGCTCCTGCCCGACATCACCGTGCGTGAGACGGTGCAGCTGACGGCGAGTCTCTTCTCCCACAGAATCGATGCCGAGGAGGCCATGCTTCGCGCCGGTGTCACTGACTTCGCCTCGCGCATCGTCAAGAAGTGCTCCGGGGGCCAGCAGCAGCGCCTGCGCTTCGCCATGGCGCTCGTGAGCGACCCGGCACTGCTCATCCTCGATGAGCCGACTACAGGCATGGACGTCGAAGGGCGCCGCAGCTTCTGGGAGGCCATCCACGCCGACGCCGAGCGCGGGCGCACCATCGTCTTCGCCACGCACTACCTTGAGGAGGCCGACGCCTTCGCCGACCGGATCGTCCTGATGCGTCATGGGCGCATCATCGCCGACGGCACCGCCGCCGAGATCCGCGCCTCCGTGAGCGGCCGCTCCCTGCGAGCCACCCTGACCTGCACACCCGAGCAGCTGCACAGCGCCCTGACCGATCTGCAGACCCGAGGACGGATCCACGACATCGAGATCCTGGGCAACACGCTCGCGCTGAGCTCGACCGACACCGACGCCGTTGCCGCGCTCCTGCTCAGCGATCACCTGGCTAAGGACCTGGAGATCACCAGCCGAGGCCTGGAGGACGCCTTCATGGCCCTGACCAGCGACAGCGCCTCCGACCCCAGTACCGGAGCGTCAGCATGAGCCGTTCCGTCCGCCCCAGCAGCACCGTCACCCTCCCGTCCACGTCCTCCACCGGAACCGCAATGTCCTCTTCTCAGTCCTCCTCGTCCTCCTCCGCCTCATCAGTAGTCAAGCGCCTCGATCTGTCCGCCCGGACCACGCCCCCGCTGGGAGGGTTGAGCCTTCCCCTGCTGTCACTCGAGGCGCGCCGGCGCCTGCGCAACCGTCGCTCCGTCATCTTCTCGATCGTTCTTCCGGTGGCCTTCTTCCTCATGTTCACCACGACTGACTACTCGGCCATGCCCTACGGCAACGGCAATGTCGTGGCGAACATGATGATCGGCATGGCCCTGTACGGCGCCCTCATGACCACCACCGGGGCAGGAGCGGCCGTGAGCAACGAGCGGGCCTCGGGCTGGAGCCGCCAGCTACGTCTGACGCCGCTGAAGCCCATCGCCTACATCACCGCCAAGGCGATCGTGGGGATGCTCATCAGCGCTCTGGCCATCGGCGCCGTCTACGCCTGCGGCCCCGTGCGTCACGCGCAGATGCCTGCGAGGGTCTGGATCTCCTCGGCTCTCATCATCTGGCTGGGCTCCCTGGTCTTCGTCGCCTTCGGACTGTTCGTCGGCTACCTCCTGCCCTCGGACAACGCCATGCAGGTGGTCGGCCCGCTCATGGCCCTGCTCGCCTTCCTCGGCGGCATGTTCATCCCGTTGACACCGGGCTCCACCATGGATCGCATCGGCAGCTTCACGCCCATGTACGGGCTGCACAACCTGGCGCTGTGGCCCATGGGCGCAGAGAGCTTCTCCTGGTGGTGGGTGGTCAACGTGCTGACCTGGCTCGCCGTCTTCCTGGGCGGGGCCGCCTGGAAGATGGGCCGGGACACCGCCCGGGTGTGAGACCGTGAGTACCATCAGGGTCATGAAAGCCCGCGCCTCCTCCTTGGCCGAGGCGCGGGCGCGCCGCACCCGCGTTGTGGCAGTCGGCTGGGGGATCGCGTGGGCCGCCTCCATGGTTCCGGTCGTCAGGGAGGGGCTGACCCGAGGAACCAGCGGCGGGGTGTGGGGCGCTGTCAGCGCCATCGTCTCCTGCGCGTGCCTGTACGCCGCCTGCTCGCTCAGCGTGAGACGGGTGCGCCAGGGCCTGACCTGGCCCAGCCGCCTGAGTCTGTTGCTCATCGTCATCGGCGCGCTCACAGCGATCGGGGCCGCCCTCGGCGTGGGCCCTCAGAGCCTGCAGCTGGTGGTCTTCCTGGCCATCGTCCTGGCCTTCTCCCTGCCCTGGCAGGCGGCCATCGGCCCCATCGCGATCCTCGCCGGCACACTGTTCCTCGTTCCCAGGATGAGTCCCTCCTGGTCCGCAAGTGAAGGGGCCTGGATCGCTCTGCTCGGTGCGGGCGGCGCCTGCGTCTTCGGGCGCTACATCATGGAGCAGCGGAGGGCGGCCCGCGTTCTGGAGCAGCGCACCCACGAGCTGGAGATCAACGAGGAGCGCAACCGCATGGCCCGGGACATGCACGACATCCTGGGGCACTCGCTGACGGTCATCGCCTTGAAGACCGAGCTCGCCACCAGGCTCGTCGATGCCGCCCCCGATCAGGCCAAGGCGGAACTGACCGAGGTTCAGTCCCTGGCGCGCTCCGCCCTGGCCGACGTGCGCGCCACCGTCAACAGCTACCGCGAGCTGAGTCTGGCCGGCGAGCTGGCGCGCGCCACCAACGTCCTGACCTCGGCCGGCGTCCGCGCCGACCTCCCGCTGACCGTCGAGATCGTCGATCCCGAGCTGCGCGAGCTCTTCGCCTGGGTGGTGCGCGAGGGCGTCACCAACATCGTGCGCCATGCCCACGCCTCGCACTGCCGGGTGGTGCTGAGCGCCGACTCCATCGAGGTGGCCGACGACGGTATCGGGCTCGACTCGGCCGGCACCGGTGACGGTCACGGATTGGAGGGGCTGCGCCAGCGCTGTGAGGACAACGGCGCCGACTTCACCATCGAGACGCCCTCCCATGGCAGCGGCACCGTCCTGAGGGTGCGCGCCCGCCGTCTATCCTCACCTATGGAGCCCGACGTGAGCCGGTGACCGGTCGGGCCCCCCGAACTCCGGCGAGCACTCATGCCGTCGGCCCTGAGGAACCTTGAGTAACGGAGCCGAGCGATGATCCAAGTGATGCTGGCCGACGACCAGGCAATGGTGCGCGGGGCACTGGCCGCACTGCTCGCCCTGGAGACCGATATCGAGGTCGTCGCCCAGGTCGGGAACGGGAACGATGTTCTGCCCGTCGCGCTCGAGCACCGGCCCGACGTCGTCCTCATGGACGTTGACATGCCCGGCACCGACGGGCTGAGCGCGACCGCGAGTCTCCTGGAGCGGTTGCCGGCCACGCGAGTCCTCATCGTCACCACCTTCGGGCGTCCCGGATTCCTGCGGCGCGCCATTCAGTCCGGGGCGCACGGCTTCGTCGTCAAGGATGCCCCGGCCACCGAGCTGGCCGAGTCGGTGCGCCGGGTCCATGCCGGACTGCGCGTCGTCGACCCGGCACTGGCCGCCGACTCGCTCATCTTCGGGGACTCCCCCTTGACCGCCAGGGAGACCGAGGTGCTCCAGGCGGCGGCCGATGGCGCCACCGTCTCCGAGGTCGCCCGGCGGGTCCATCTCTCAGAGGGAACCACCCGGAACCACCTGTCCCAGGCCATGGCCAAGACCGGAGCCCCCACCCGGGCCGCGGCGGTGCACATCGCCGCCCAGAAGGGGTGGATCATCGAGTAGCGCGGGGCGTCGGTTCTTAGGCTCAGCCCAGCAGCGCGTCGACGAAGCCCTCCGGGTCGAAGGGGGCCAGGTCATCGGCGCCCTCCCCCAGGCCCACGAGCTTGACGGGCACGCCCAGCTCCTTCTGGACAGTGACGACGATGCCGCCCTTGGCGGTGCCGTCGAGCTTGGTGAGCACGATGCCGGTGACGCCCACGGCCTCGGAGAAGACCTGGGCCTGACGCATGCCGTTCTGGCCGGTGGTGGCGTCCAGCACCAGGAGGATCTCGCCGACCGGGGCGATCTTCTCCATGACGCGCTTGATCTTGCCCAGCTCGTCCATGAGGCCGGCCTTGTTCTGCAGGCGCCCGGCGGTGTCGACGACGACGACGTCCGCCTCCTGATCGGCGGCCTCACGGGCGGCGTCGTAGGCGACGGAGGCGGGGTCGGCTCCCTCCTTCTCGGAGCGCACGACGTCAACGCCCACGCGCTCGCCCCAGGTGCTCAGCTGCTCGGCCGCCGCGGCGCGGAAGGTGTCGGCCGCTCCCAGGACGACAGTCTTGTCCTGAGCCACCAGGACGCGGGCGAGCTTGCCGCAGGTGGTGGTCTTGCCGGTGCCGTTGACCCCCACCATGAGGATGGCTGCCGCGGGCTTGCCCTGGGCCCCTTCGACCGGGGTGGGGCGCTCCAGGTTGAGGGAGCGGTCCAGGGAGGGGTCGACGAGCTTGAGCAGCTCGGCGCGCAGGACAGTGCGGACCGCCTCGGGGTCGGAGGTTCCCAGAACCTTGGCCTGGGTGCGCAGCTCGTCCATGAGGGAGGTGGTCACCTCGATGCCGAGGTCGGAGGTGAGCAGGGTGTCCTCGATCTCCTCCCAGTCCTCCTCGGTGAGGTCTCCTCGGGACAGGACGGACAGGACCGCCTTGCCGAAGCCGCCGGCACCGGCCAGGCGGGCGCGCAGGCGCTGCATGCGTCCCGGGATGGACTCGGGGGACTCCAGCGTCGCAGCCGGCTTGGCGGCGCCCGCCCCTTCCGCATCCTCATCGGTGTCCTCGCCCTCCGAGGGCAGAAGGTCCTCCACGGACATCGGCTGGTGGGCGCTGATCTCGTCGGAGACCTGGCCCCGCCGTCGGCCGGCGTAGAGCCACAGCCCTCCTCCGATGACGATGACCAGGATGATGCCGAGAACGATGAGGATCGGTTCCATGGGCCCATCATGCCCGATCATGGGCTCCCTGTGGCGGGGTCGGCCTGCCCGGGTCGCCTCTCACCCACGGACGGCACGACGGCCATGGCGTGCGACGCAGCTGTGGCATGAAGAAAACTGCAGCACGCCTGTTGACGTGCTGCAGGACTGGCCACCGTCGTAGCGGCAATGCCCATTGAGCTGTGTCGCCCTGAGACCGAGGCGGCTCTAGGACCGTGAGAGAAAGTGCGAGAGGGTATCGGAGCGGCGATCTCCCACGGCCAGGATTTCATCGAGAAGTAGCGTCATCGCGGCATCACATAGTCGTGAAAAAACGTTGACCGCAGTATTTCACGAGACGACCGCCGCTACTCAACTCTGAGACTGCGACAGACCACCGGTTGCCGGCTCGTGCGCCTGAGCGCGACGCCGGGCGCCGGCGGAGCTACGGGTCCTCTCGGCAGCGTCCATCGCCTTTCCGACGACGCCGACCAGCCCTCCGAAGCCCTCGGTGCCGGCGTAGGCCGCCGGCCCCTCACGCGTCATGAGGTCGGACAGGCTGACCTCCTGGGGCACGACCTCGACCTCGACGTCCTGCTCCGCCAGGCGCACCTCCTGGGAGTTGCGGACCACGCTGCGAATGCGTGAGGGCCAAGAGCGCACCGGGAAGCGCTCAGCACAAACCATGCCGAGCACAAGCAGGCCGGCAACCAGCACGACAACGAGGGGAAGAATCATGACACCCATAGTTAGGATTCTGCCTTGCGAATTACGATCTGACCAGACTTTGCACGCACTTGTCGCCCAATCAACAACAAAACCTGACAACTTCCTGACACAACAATGGCTCATATCTGAAAACGAGCGTCATGCTGCCAGCAGTCTATCACATTCCCATCACGTTTCACTCAGACATCAGGAGTCACAGCCGTACCGCGGTCGGGCTGGGCCAGCCTCTGCGAGACGGCCTTGGTGACCCCGTCGCGCATCGTGATGCCGTAGAGGGCGTCGGCCACCTCCATGGTCCGTTTCTGGTGGGTGATGATGATGAGCTGGCTGGAGCGCCGCAGCTCGGTGAAAATCTCCAGCAACCGCCCCAGGTTCGTGTCGTCCAGGGCCGCCTCGACCTCGTCCATGACATAGAAGGGCGAGGGCCGTGCCTTGAAGATCGCCACCAGGAGTGCCACGGCGGCCAGCGAGCGCTCCCCTCCTGAGAGCAGGGAGAGTCGCTTGACCTTCTTGCCGGCGGGGCGCGCCTCGATCTCGATGCCGGTGGTGAGCATGTCATCGGGATCCGTGAGCACCAGCCGCCCCTCCCCGCCGGGGAAGAGCCGGTCGAAGACGGAGGCGAACTGACGGGCGGTGTCCTCGTAGGCCTGCGCGAAGACCTCCTGAACCCGCGCGTCGATCTCCTCGACGATGCTCAGCAGGTCGTCGCGCGAGCGCTTGAGGTCGGCCAGCTGTTCGGCCAGGAACTGGTGACGCTGCTCCAGAGCCGCGTGCTCCTCCAGGGCCAGCGGGTTGACCTTGCCGAGCCGGGCGAGGTCGCGCGAGGCCTTGGCCAAGCGCTTCTCCTGCTCGGAACGCACGTAGGGGCGGCCCAGATGGCCTGAGCCGCCGGCCGACGCCTGCGCGGCGTCCTGCTCCGCGGCGGAGCCGGGGTCGGAGGCGGCATCAGCCTCCTCGTTGAGCTCGGGGACGAGCATGTGCGGTCCGTACTCCTCCACGAGGGGGTCCAGCTCCAGGCCGAGCTCGCTCATGGCGCGCTCCGCCAGAGCCTCCAGTCGCATGCGCTGCTCGGCCCGGGCCACCTCCTCGCGGTGGGCGGCATCGGTGAGACTGCCCAGCTCCTTGGTCAGCTGGTCGATCTCCTCGCGAACCTCGTTGGTGGCGGCCAGGGCCTGGGAGCGCTCGGTCTCGATGGCCGCGCGCTCATCGGCCGCCTGCTGCACACTAGTGCGCGCCACCTCAGCGGCCGCGCGCGCCTGGTCCCGAACGTGGGTGGCGACCGCCAGTTGGGCGCTGCGGCGCTGCTGGGCCCGCTCGGCAGCAGCGCGCTGGTCGCGTTCACGCCGTGCGGCCGCCCGCAGCGAGTCGGCGCGCCCACGGCTGGAGCGCTCGCGCTCCTCTGCCGTGCGCAGGGCGAGCCTGGCATCGGTCTCGGCGGCACGGGCCTGGCGCGCAGCATCCGCAGCGGCCTCGCGCTCCTGTCGGGCAGCTTCCAGGGCGCGCTCGAGGCTGTCGGCACCACTCTTCCCCGAGACACCCGTACCGTCGGCGCCCTCGGCAGCCTCTGCGGTTTCACCCCCGCCCTCCACCTCGGCCAGTGCGGCAGTGGCGGCCGCCAGCTCGGCGGTGCGCTGGACCGACTCGGCCTCGGCGCGCTCCAGCACCCGGCGAGCACGCCCGGTCTCCTCGGCGGCGGCATGGGCGGCGGAGGTCAGGCGGGCCATCGCCTCGGCGGCCCGGGCAGCCTCGGCGTCGGCCTGACGCAGGGCGGACAGCGCCTCGCTGAGCGCCTGGCGAGCAGCGTCCTCCTGGAGACGGGCCTCCTCCAGGGCCGCGTCGGCCTCAGTCTCGGCCTGTGCGGCGGCAGCGGCCTCGGCGTCGGCCTCCTCGTGGGCCGCGGTGAGCTCGAGGACCGAGGAGGCCCCCCGGCCGGCCCCTCCGACCCAGCCAGGCGCCAGGACGTCACCGCCGCGGGTGGCCACGACGGCGTCGGGCAGCTCTGCGCGCAGGGCCCTGGCGGCCTCGAGATCCTCCACCACCCAGGAGTCCTTGAGCAGCCGGTCCAGGACCTGCTCAAGACAGCCCGGCTGCGCGGTACCGACGAGGCCGCGAGCCGCCAGGGCCCCGTCAACGGGAGCCGGCTCCGCCTCATCATCGGTGTCGGCGGCCCCCAGTGAGGGGTCATCAGCCAGCACCAGTCGCACCGCCCCGAGGTCCTGGCTTCGGGCATGATCCAGCCCGGCCAGGGCCGCCTCGGCATCTGCGGCCAGGCCGGCCTCGGCGAGCGCTCCCAGGAGGGCGGCGACGGCGTTCTCCCAGCCGCGCTCGACACTGAGGTGCTCTGCAAGCGGTCCGAGGAGACCGTCGATACCGGCCTGCAGCAGCGCGGCCGTGCCGTCCTGGCCACGCAGGGACATGGCCAGGGTGTCGCGTCTGGCAGTCCAGGTGGCCCGGTCGGAGGCCGCCTCCCGGCGGGCGTCGGTCGCGGCCGCGACGGCTTCACGGGCCTGGGCCAGGTGGCGTGCGGCCTCGTCGTGCACGGCGGCGGCCCGCACCGCCGCGTCG
>ERZ772932.60-NODE-60-length-68373-cov-11.433853_pt1 | contig 68373 bp, 62 predicted proteins | sample MGYA00511684_ERZ772932 | MGnify/ENA primary metagenome ERZ772932 (study PRJEB29015, sample SAMEA2738078) | human oral metagenome | biome: human oral; feature: human-associated habitat; material: saliva | place: China | collected 2210 ...
GAAGGCGGCTGCGGCGTCGGCGAGCCCCACCGCCGCTGCGGCCGGCAAGAGTGCCTCCACCCGGTTCCCGCTGGCCCGCACCGGCGCCTCCCTGACCCTGGGCGCCCTGGGTGCGGCCGCCGCCGCGACCGGCGCCTACACGCTGCGCCTGCGCCGTCGCCACCCCTGAGTACCGCTCCCCTTACGGGCAGGGACATTCCGCACCGGCCGGGGACTTTCGACGCCGTCGGGGACCTTCCCCTGCAGCCGGGGACATCTTGCGCCGTCGGGGACCGGAATCCTGTCCCCGACGGCGCAGCATGTCCCCGCTGGGAGGACTCCGCACCCCTACGCGCACAATGTCCCCGGCCGCATGGACGGCGCGATGCGCTGTCAGGCCGAGGAGCGACGGATGATCGTGCCCGGCAGGAGCGTCTCAGCGGGCACCTCCTCGCCCTCCATGAGGGCCAGCAGGTGAGAGACGGCCACCTGTCCCATCTCCTCGAAGGGCAGCGCGACCGTCGTCAGGGCCGGATGGACCTGGTCGGCGATGAGCTCCTGGTCGTCGATCCCGATGACGGCCACGTCCTCGCGCACTCGCAGCCCCTGTTCACGGATCGCGGCATAGGCGCCCATCGCCATGCGGTCGTTGCCGCACACCAGCCCCGTCAGCCAGGGGTGATCCGTCAGGAGACGGGAGGCGGCCGCATAGCCGTCCCGGGTGGTGCCGTGGCCGACGGCCACGTGAACGGTGCTCCAGGGGATCCCGGCCTGCTCCAGGTAGGTCCGGCAGCCGACGCGCCGCCCCGGAGCCGCCTCACCGTCGTTGGGGTCGAGCTCGATGACGCCGATGTCGCGGTGGTGGCCCTCCAAGAGCGCCTGCGCGGCCAGGCGCCCCATCTGCTCCTCGTCAGGGCGCACGCAGGGAAGGCCCGAGACCGGGTCGATGCAGTGGACCAGGACGGTGGGGATCTCGCGGGCCTGCGCCGGCATGCGAACCCGGCAGTTCCAGCCGGTGGCGTAGATGATCCCCTCGACCCGGGACTTCAGCAGCGTCTCGAAGGCCTCGCCATCCACGGTGGCCTCCGTCGAGGTCGGCACGATGAACAGGGTGTAGCCGGCGGCCCGGACGCTGTCCTGGATCCCACGGATCGTGGCGGCGGCAAAGGGACTGGTGACGATCTCGGAGACCAGGCCGATCAGGGAGGACCGGCGCGAAGCCAGGGCCCGTGCCCCGCCGTGCGGGCGGTACCCGAGCTCGGCAGCCACCTGCTGGACGCGCTCGCGGGTCTGCGGTGGGATACGAGCCCCGTCGCGGTTGTTGAGCACGAAGGACACCGTGGTACGCGAGACGCCGGCCGCCTTGGCCACGTCCGCCATCGTGGTCCTATAGGTGTCGCCCACCCGCTCTCCTCCCGGCCCCTCCGACTGCGCCGCCACCTGCACACCCCGTTGGGTTCCGGCACGTGCACCACCTGGCGCCCTGACGGCAGTCTGCCAGGACGACGGCGCAGCGCATAACCCCAAGCGCCGGCAGGCGGGTCATGAGGCAGCGCACCCAGCCCCTGTGCGCCACGCCACCCTCCGATTAGGCTATTTCTCATGACGACCTCCCCCACTCCCAACTTCACGGTGCGCGCTGTCCTGTGGGACATGGACGGCACCCTTATGGACTCCCAGCCCTTCTGGGACGAGGCATTCATCCACCACTGCCAGGCCCTGGGCGGCGACCCGCGCCCCGAGCTCGTCGCCCAGATGACGGGAGCCTCGATCCGTCAGGCCCGCGAGCTCATTGCCGCCACCGGCGCCACCCGCTCCTGGGACGATCCGGCCACGCAGGAGGTCTTCGAGGCGATCGCGCACGACGTCGAGGCCTCCGTGAGCGCCGCCCCTCCCCTGCTGCCCGGGGCGCTGCGGATCACCTCGGCACTGTCGGAGGTGGGGCTGGCCCAGGGAATCGTGTCGGCCTCACCGCGCCGGATCGTCGAGAAGGTGGCCTCCGCACTCGGCGACGTCTTCGCCGTCCTGGTCACCGGTGACGACGGCGTCGGCGCCAAGCCCGATCCGCTGCCCTACGCCACGGCGGTCGAGCGCCTCGACCTGCGTCCCCAGGACTGCGTCGTCGTCGAGGACTCCCCCACGGGAGCGGCCTCGGCCCGGGGCAACGGGATCCACGTCGTGCAGATCGGGACGACCAAGCACTTCCCGGCCGACCCCGGCCTCGTCGTCGTCCCGGACCTGGCCTCGATCACCCCGCACCTGCTGCTGTGGGCGGACCGCTGAATCGGCCCGGAATCAGGCGGGCCACCCGCTCACGACCGGCGCCCGAGGACAGGACCGGCTCGGGAACACGAGGTTCCCGAGCCGGATGGGATGGATAGGGATTCAGATGAGGATTCGTGGAGGCGCCGAGCCCAGGGCGACGCGGCGCCTCTGACCGTCAGGCGGCCTTAGGGCGCTGAGGGGTCTCCGGGGTCTCCTGGACCTCCCACTGGCTGCGCAGGCAGTCGGCGTAGAGGCGGATCTCCGCCACCAGGTCGGTGGACAGGGACTCCGCAGCGGCCGTCCCGGGCGTCGTCGAGCACAGCCACTGCAACTGGAGGCCATCGATGAGGGCGACCAGGCTGCGCGCCACGAGGCGCGAGGGCATCTCCGGGTCCACGAGCCCGGCGGTCTTGCCGGCCTCGAAGCTGGACTCAAAGCGCTCGACGGCGCTGTTGAGGTGGTTGGCCATCCACCGGTGCGCGGGGTGCTCGGCATCAAGGACCGAGACCGCCGTCGCGGTGTAGATCGCCGTGAGGTCCCGGTGAGCGACGTTGCGCTCGAGCAGCTCGATGTAGCGCTCCAGCAGGGCCCAGGGGTTGCCGTCCAGGTCGGAGGCACCCGCGACGTCGAGGGTGTCCAGGTTGCCGATGGTGTCGACGGGAGCCTCAGCGGCGTCGCCCTCGACGGCCGGCGACTCCACGAGAATGCTCAGGGCGTCCTCGCGGTCACGGCGCTCCAGCACCTTGCAGAAGAGCTCGTCCTTGGAGGAGAAGTGGTGCAGGAGTCCGGCCTTGGAAATATCTGCCGCGTTGGCGATGTCGGCCAGGGAGGTGCCGGCATACCCGTGCTCTCCGAAGAGAACCACGGCTTCATTGAGGATGCGTGCTCGCTTGTCCTCGCTACCCGCTCGGGGGCGCCCGGGTCCGCGCCGCCTAGCCGGGGCAGCTTGGGGCGAAGTCGGGGTACTGACAGTGTTCATGGCGGCATCATGGCACCTTCCAGTAAGGGAATTGCAAGGCAGAAAGACCCTCATCGGAATAATCCGCTCAAGTGTGACCTCCACGTGCCCTCCCCGTGACGTGAGTGACGACTTGGTCTCGGTTTTCACACAATTAACCGGCTCCTACCAGCACAGAGTTCCCCGACCGCGCGGTCTGTTGGGGCTGCTGGGATTGCTGGCCACCGCAACCTCCCGTCGACACCCAGGTTTTTTGGTGATTTCATCCAGGTTCGCAGTGCAGCGCCACATTGGTCACAGTTGTGTAACACTTGCGAGAATCTTGTTTCCGGTTCAAATACATGCCGCGAGCCTCCCTGACGGCCAGCCACCACCCCCACCAGGGGCCACCGAGGCGCATCATGTACGCATGCACATGCAAACTCAATGCATTACACTCGTGCCATGACTGTTCTTGCCGGCCTGCTCGACCACCTCGACCTCAGCGACGAGGAGCTCGCGGACGCGATGCGCGAGGCCACTGCCCGCACATCGCAGGGAGGCGTCGGCCCGGTATCCGCCGGCATGACCGACTTCCTGGCCCGAACCACCCCTCGCGGCCGCAGCAAGTCCACAGCCCGCACAGTGGAGCGCATCCTGTCCGATCGCACGTACGCCGAGCAGCTCACCGCCCAGCATGAGGCCGTCCAGGCGGCCTGCACGCTGGCGCGCTCTCTGAGCACCCGCCAGGTCGCCACCCTGCTCAGCCGGACAACGACGACGATCACCCGCGCGGCCGGGCGCACCCTCTACGCCTACCGCGAGGGGCGGTCGCTGAGATTCCCCACGTGGCAGTTCCATGAGGGCCGCCCGATCCCGGGCCTGGCAACGGTGGTGCCCGCCCTGCGCGAGGAGCTGACGCCGGCCACCATCGAGGCGCGGATGACGACGTCGGATCCCGAGCTGCTCGACGGGGCGACACCCGCACAGTGGCTGATCGCCGGCGGGGACCCGGCGGCGGTCGTCCAGCAGTTCTCGGATGCGGACCACCGGTGAGTCCCCGACCGAAGAATCCTCCGCAGCCGCCGTCGACGCTCGACACCCGCCCGGACGACATCGTGACGGTGGAGCACGCCGAGCTCGCCCGCGTCGCCTTCGCGCTCAGCCCTCACCCCCTGCCGTGGGGCGAGCTGCGGACCTGGGGGCCGCACCCGCGATGCCGCTGGGATCCGCACCCGCTGCCGACGGGGGAGCATCCGGAGCACGGGGTCCTGTACACCGCCGGCGACTTGCTCACGTGCGTCGCGGAGGTCTTCGCCGATACCCGCGTCATCGACACGCGCAGCGATATGCCTCTTCTGCAGGTCTGGGAGGCGACTCGTCCGCTGCGCCTGCTCGATCTCACCAGCACCTGGGCGCTGCGCAACAGAGCCTCGGTCAGCCTCGACAGCGCCCCACGCTCGACGTGCCGGGCCTGGGCGCGCGCCATCCGGATTCAGCTGCCCGACGTCGACGGCCTGCGCGCCCGCTCGACGATGACCGGGGGCGAGATGACAGTGCTGTTCTCCCCCGCGCGCGACAGCCTGCCGACCCTGCCCCGGGACACCGCCCCGCTGGCCGACGCCACGCTCTACGCCCTGCTGAAGACGCTCGCCCCCGACATCGGCTACGAGATCGTCTGAGCCTGCCCCGACGCCGCGTGTGACCTTGGGCGCGCAGGGGCGCCTCCCGGCGGGTCGGTCGGGCGCGCGCCCCTACGATGGTCGCATGCGTCCCTCGACCCCGCAGCCGCCGCGGCGTCCCTCCCGCCCCGGCCGCGCCTCGTCGTCGGCATCTGGACGCCGTCGAGCATCCGCCGGTCATCGACGCAGCCCTGAGGGCCGGCCCTCCCCGCAGCGCCCTTCGTTGGACGCGCCCGATCCCGCCAGCCGGCGAGCCCTCACCATCGCCCGCCGGGAGCGACGTCGTCGTCGCGCCCGCAACCGGCTCCTGTACGGCACGACTTTCGTCGTGGCACTGGTCCTGATCGTCGTCGGACTGCGGGTCTGGGGGCTCCACCCCGGTTTCGCCCTGCCGCTGAGCCCCTCCGCACGCCAGTCCTCGACCCCGGCCAAGGCCACGGCCCAGCCCTCCGCCCGGGCGTCCGCCAGCCGCGCGGCCTCGCCGTCAGCCTCGGCCACCCCCTCCGCCTCATCGACGCCGTCGGCCTCGGCGCTCCCGTCCCCGCGGCTGGACGCCGAGGGCTTCGCGCACTCCGGCGCCGTCGGCAACGGCACCTGGACCATCGCACCGGCCGTGCCCGTCTCCCGGCCCGCGGCCGCCACCGTCTACCGCTACGTGCTACGGGTCGAGGGCGGCACACATGTCGACGCCGCAACGGCCGCCCCCATCGTGGAGCGCATCCTCAATGACGAACGCGGCTGGCCCACCGCGCAGAACACCTCCTTCCAGCCGGTGGCCGACCCCGCGAGCGCGGACTTCACCTTCAACATCGCCACACCGCCCAGCGCCGACGCCCTGTGCTCACCGCTGGACACCGGCGGCATGTGGAGCTGCCGCAACGGGGACAACGTGGTCATCAACTCCGACCGGTGGAACTGGGGCGCCGTGACCTACCCCGACGTCGACTCCTACCGCACTTACGTCACCAACCACGAGGTGGGTCACTTCCTCGGCCACGAGCACGAGTTCTGCGCCGGGGCCGGCCTCAAGGCCCCGCTCATGGCCCAGCAGAGCCACGACCTGGCCGGCGGCTGCGTGTACAACGCCTGGCCCACCCAGGACAACCAGCCCGGCTGAGGTCCGCGACGCCGCCGGCAGCATGAGCTGGCAGCACAAAGGGGCGGGCCCACCACTCAGGTGGGCCCGCCCCCTCATCAGTGGCCTGTCACAGCCTCTGCTCCAGGCGGTCGGCTCGGTCGGGTTCCGGGTTCAGGCCGGCGACGCCGCCGAGGAGGCCGACGGCAGGTGCGCCTCGCCCTCGGCCCGCAGCGCGAGCCCCTCGGAACCGTCAACCTTGTCGACGACGACCGTCTGCCCGTCGAGGACCTCCCCGGCCAGCAGCATGCGGGCCAGGCGGTCGCCGATCTCGCGCTGGACGAGGCGGCGCAGCGGCCGGGCCCCGTAGGCGGGGTCGTAGCCCTCGTCGGCCAGCCAGCTGCGGGCGGCGTCGGTGACCTCCAGGCTCAGGCGCCGGTCCGTCAGGCGCTGAGCGATGCGCGCCAGCTGGATCTCGACGATCTCACCCAGCTCCTCCTTGGAGAGGGCCTCGAAGATGATGATGTCGTCGAGGCGGTTGAGGAACTCCGGCTTGAAGGAGGCCTGGACCACGCTCATGACCCCGTTGCGCTTCTCCTCGGGGCTAGTGAGCGGGTCGGTGAGGAACTGGCTGCCCAGGTTCGAGGTGAGCACGAGGATGACGTTGCGGAAGTCGACCGTGCGCCCCTGGCCGTCAGTGAGGCGGCCGTCGTCGAGCACCTGCAGGAGGATGTCGAAGACCTCGGGGTGGGCCTTCTCGACCTCGTCGAGCAGGACCACGGAGTAGGGCCGACGCCGCACGGCCTCGGTGAGCTGGCCGCCCTCCTCGTAGCCGACGTACCCGGGAGGGGCGCCCACGAGACGCGCCACGGAGTGCTTCTCGGAGTACTCGGACATGTCGATGCGCACGATGGCGCGCTCGTCGTCGAAGAGGAACTCGGCCAGGGCCTTGGCCAGCTCGGTCTTGCCCACGCCCGTGGGGCCCAGGAAGAGGAAGGAGCCGGTGGGGCGGTCGGGGTCGGAGATGCCGGCCCGCGAGCGGCGCACCGCGTCGGCCACGGCGGCCACAGCGTCCTTCTGCCCGATGAGGCGCTCACCGATGACGTCCTCCATGGTCAGGAGCTTCTCGGTCTCTCCTTGGAGGAGCTTGCCCACGGGGATGCCGGTCCAGGAGCCCACGACCTCGGCGATCTCGGGGGCACCGACCTTCTCGGCGATCATGGGCTCGCCGGCGGTCTGCTCGGCGGCGTCGTCGGCGGCCTCGGCCTCGCGGATCTGGCGCTCCAGGGCGGGCATGTCGCCGTAGCGCAGGCGACCGGCCTCCTCGAAGTTGCCCTCGCGCTCGGCCAGGTCGGCGCGGGTGCGCATCTCGTCCAGGGCGGCGCGCAGCTCACCGACCTTGTTGTGGCCGGCCTTCTCGGCCTCCCAGCGGGCGTTGAGCGAGGCCAGTTCCTCGGAGGCGTCGGCCAGCTCAGCGCGCAGGCGCTCGAGGCGCTCGACGTCAGCCGGGTCGGCCTTGGAGACGTCCTCGATGGACTCGTCCAGGTAGGCCTCCTCCATGCGCATGCGGTCCACGCGGCGGCGCAGCTCGTCGATCTCGACGGGGCTGGAGTCGAGCTCCATGCGCAGCCGGGAGGCGGCCTCATCGACCAGGTCGATGGCCTTGTCGGGCAGCTGGCGACCGGTGATGTAGCGGTCGGAGAGGGTCGCGGCCGCCACGAGGGCGCCGTCGGAGATGGTCACCTGGTGGTGGGCCTCGTACTTGGGGGCGATGCCGCGCAGGATGGCCACGGTGTCCTCGACGCTGGGCTCACCGACGAAGACCTGCTGGAAGCGGCGCTCCAGGGCGGGGTCCTTCTCGATGTTCTCGCGGTACTCGTCCAGGGTGGTGGCGCCCACCATGCGCAGCTCGCCGCGGGCCAGCATGGGCTTGAGCATGTTGCCGGCGTCCATGGCGCCCTCGGAGCCGCCGCCGGCGCCGACGACGGTGTGCAGCTCGTCGATGAAGGTGATGACCTCGCCGTCGGAGTCCTTGATCTCCTTGAGGACGGCCTTGAGGCGCTCCTCGAACTCACCGCGGTACTTGGCGCCGGCCACCATCCCGGACAGGTCCAGGGAGATGAGGCGCTTGCCGCGCAGGGACTCGGGGACGTCGCCGGCGACGATGCGCTGGGCCAGGCCCTCGACGACGGCGGTCTTGCCCACGCCGGGCTCACCGATGAGAACCGGGTTGTTCTTGGTGCGCCGGGACAGGACCTGCACGACGCGGCGGATCTCGGCGTCGCGGCCGATGACCGGGTCGAGGCGTCCCTCGCGGGCGGCCTCGGTGAGGTCGGTGCCGTACTTCTCGAGGGTCTTGTAGGTGCCCTCGGGGTTGGCGGAGGTGACACGGGAGGAGCCACGGACCTGGGGCAGGGCCTCGATGAGGGCCTCCGGGGTGGCGCCGGCGTCGGCCAGGATGCGGGCCACGGTGGGGGCGGAGCCGGAGGTGTCGCCCTTGGCCAGGCCGATGAGCAGGTGCTCGGTGGAGATGTACTCGTCGGACAGCTCCTTGGCGACCGTCGAGGCGGCCTCCAGGGCGGCCAGCAGGGCGCGCGAGGGCTGAGGCTGGGTCATGGAGGAGCCCGAGGAGGCGGGCAGCTGGGTGAGAATGCGGCGCGCGGAGGCGCCGACGGCCTGACGGGCCGCCGCGTCGGGGCAGACCGCGGCCAGGAGTCCGGCGGCGACGCCGTCGGGCTGGGAGAGGAGCTCAACGAGCAGGTGCGCGGGCTCGATCTGGGGGTTGCCGGCCGCGGCGGCCGCCTGCATGGCCCCGGAGATCGCCTCCTGCGACTTCGTGGTGTAGTTCGTGTCCATATGGACCTCCTTTGAGGTTGGTAACGTCTTGCGTCTTCTGGCCACCTCAACCTTCGCAGGGTTGAGTCTATTCCACTCAACTTCTGGGACCGATAGTGACGTGGGCCACTCCTTAGGGTTCTGCCGGAGACATTGCGCCGATCATCGCGCCGACCTGCAACATGCCAACCAACCGCTTGAAACACCGTTGTTCCACGACGCCGCTATGGTCGCGTCACGATCACGTCCTCACCCCGGAGACACCATGAGAACCACGCGCGCCACCCTGGCTCTGGCCACCACTCTCATCCTGGCGGGCTGCTCGCAGACCAGCCCCTCGTCGGCGGGCTCGACTGCTGCGACAGCGACCGGCTCGGCCCCCGCAGCCGCGGCGACGTCGTCGAGCGGGGGCGGGGCGAGCGCCTCCAGCAGCGCCACCCCCTCCATCCCGGCGGGCCACCAGGCGGTCACCGCACCGACATCCGGCCTCACCTTCGCGATTCCCGAGGACTGGGAGGACCTCAACGCTCTTCCCGAGGCCCAGAAGGCGCTGCTCGCCCGGGCCCAGGGAGTGGATCCGTCCACTCTCACCCAGCGTCTGAGCAGCACCGACGCTTTCTACGGCCGGTTCTCACAGAACGGCGGCCTGTCCTTCAACAGCGTCGCGGTCGCCAAGGAGGCCGAGTCCTCCTCCACACCCCCGTCCCAGGAGAGCCTGGATGAGATCATCACCCGGCAGGGAGGCACGCCGACGGGCTACTCCACCAAGCCGTCCACCTACGGGCAGGCCGCCGTCGACACCTCCACCGCGCAGGTTCAGGGCACCCAGACGGCCGGCGCGGTCGTCGCCGTTCCGACGTCGTCGGGCACCTACGTGCGCATCGCCGTGACGGCCGGTAGCGCCGAGGAGGTCGACACCATCGTGTCCACCATCCTCACGACGGCCCACTGACGAGCGGAGGCGACGTCGGCCCGACGGACGCAGCGACGGACCTCCCCACCGCCCAGCGACCGCGAGCCCTCCTTCGTTCCACGATGGGGAACCATCCCCATCGTGGATTCCCACCAAGACGTGATGCCCTAGATACGACACTCGCACTCACACACTGGAGCATCATGAAACCCGTACGCACTGCTGCGACCCTACTGGCCGGCCTCGCCCTGACAGTCGCCCCTGCTCTGACCGCCTGCTCTCAGATCACCCAGGGTTCCGACTCCTCCAGCTCAGCCGCCTCCGACTCGAAGACGAGCGAGGCCGAAGAGAAGAAGGCAGACAAGGAGAAGGACAGCAAGGACGAGGAGACATCCGCCAGCAGCACCTCATCCAGCCAAGCCGACGCGTCGGCGAAGCCGGTCCCCGCCGACAGCCAGGAGGTCTCTGGCTCCAGCGTCAGCCTCACCTTCGCGATCCCGAAGGACTGGCAGGACCTCAAGAACCTCGACTCCGCGGAGAAGGAGCAGATCGCCCAGACAATGGGCATCGACGCCGCCGCGCTCGACCGGCAGAACGCCGGGTTCGACATCGTCTACCGCGCCAAGGAAGCCAGCGCCACCGGGTTTTACAACAACGTCAACATGGCCTCTCAGACCCTGTCTCTGAACTCCACCCCTCCCGAGAATGAGGTCACGTCACTCCTCACCCGGCAGAGGGCAACCCTCACGGAGTACTCCACCAAGCAGACCGCGACGGGAGAGGCCGCGGTGGCGGCCTACACGCTGGAGGTGGCCGGCAACAAGGCTTATGGGACCCTCATCATGGTTCCGACCTCGAAGTCCTCGGGCGGTCCCAGCGACTACGCGTCGATCTACGTGTCCGCCGGCTCTGCGGAAGAGGCGAAGCAGATCAGCAACACGATCCTCGACACGATCCACTGAGCACAGTCGGGCGCGGTCCGCTCCGGGCGGGGACACTCCACGCCGTCGGGGACTATCCCTCCCAGCCGGGGGCATTCGACGCCGTCGGGGACAGCAATCCCGTCCCCGCACGCGCAGGATGTCCCCGGCCGGAAGTTTCCGCACCCGACCGCGCGCCATGTCTCCCATCGCGTGCAATGTCCCCCACCGCACACCATGTCCTCAGCGGTCCGCACGACTTCCACCTGACGCCGTCGGCAATGGCTGAATGACAGAACCCCACCCCAGATGAATGCTTGACACGGGCGAACCTCAAGCGCACCATATCGACTATCGATACATCGATAATCGATACGGAGTGTCATCATGACAACCAGCACTGAAGCCGAATCGGACACCACACCCGGCACCGACCTCGACGGCGGGGTGGCCACCGACCAGCCCGGTACCAACTCCACCCCCGGTGCCGACGCCGGCGTCGGCACCGGCAGCCTGGCCTTCACCTCGTTCCTGGTGTTCCTGCTGTGCCTGTCCCCCTTCTACATGCTCGGCTCCAACCTGTGGGGCCTCATCGACGGCCGCGGACTGCTGCTGGAATTCACCGACAGCGACCCGGCGCTGGACCGGCACCTGTCCTTCGGGCACGCGACGGTGGAGATGCTCGGTGGCTACTCGGTGAGCCACGGGATTCTGCATGGGATGTCCGGCGGCGCGCGGCTCGTCGTCGGCCTGGTTATCGCCATCCACCTCCTCCTCATCGCGGCCTGCGCCGTGGCCTTCGTCCGGTTCATCGCCGCGATCCGCCCGAACCGAACAGGATTCGTCGACCACCTCTTCACTCGGGGCGGTCACCTGTTCTGGCTGCTCTTGGGACAGCAGCTGAGCGCCTTAGCGCTGCACATCTCAGGCATGGCGATCTCGGACGAGTACCTCACCGGCGCCCGAGCAGACGGAGAGCTGACCGGGCTCATCCCCACCGGCAACGACATCCCGACCCTCAAGAGCATCATCATCCTCATCCTCGCCATGCATCTGCTGCTCGCCCTGCACCGCGTGTACCAGCGCGCCGGCCGCCTGGCCGCGGAGAACACCGTGCTGCGCGAGGAGACCGAGGGGCTCGTGTGAGTCGCGTCGTCTGCCACCTCGATGAGCTGCTGGCCGCCCGCGGGATGACGCTCGTGGAGCTCTCCGAAAAGGTCGGGGTCACCACCGTCAACCTCTCCGTGCTCAAGAACGACCGCGCCAAGGCCATTCGCTACTCCACACTCTGCGCCATCTGCGAGGCCTTGGGGTGCTCGGTCGGAGAGCTCCTGGAGGTCGTACCGGACTGACCGCCCAACAGGCATCGCCGACACTCCACCCGGCTCAGGCCCTCGCCGTCGGGGACTATTCCCTACAGCCGGGGGCATTCGACGCCGTCGGGGACAGCAATCCCGTCCCCGCACGCGCAGGATGTCCCCGCCGGGACGATTCTGCACCCGGGCGCGCAGGATGTCCCCCAGCCGCGGGAGGACGTAGGCTCGACGTCGATGACCGCACCGCTCCGCCGCAGCCCTCGCCCCGACGGGTCCTCCACGCGCGTCGACGAGGCCACCGCGGCTGCCCGGCGCGACGAGCTCATGGCTAAGGCGGCCTCGCTGCCGGGCGCCTGGGCGGGGAACAAGCCCGAGTGGGACATCCCTGTCGCCTCCGTGGGCCCTCGCCTCTTCCTGCTGCTCATCCCCCACACCGACGGCCGCCTCCTGGCCAACGTCAAGCTCGACCCCGAGGACGTCGTCGCCGTGCGGGCCGCCTTCGAGTGGGTGAAGCCGGGCTTCCACCAGTCCAAGCGGCACTGGGTGAGCATCGACCTCACCAGCCCGGACTACCGCGCGGACGAGGCCACCGCCATGGTCGAGGACTCCTACCGGCTCGTCCTGTCCCTCCTGACCCGCCGCGTGCGCGAGGCCGTCCTGCTGGCCGACGCCGCAGGTTCCCCCGTCCGCCCCACCTGGCAGTGGTGAAGCCCGCCGCCGCTGACGCCCTGGCAGAACGGCCGGGGACATTGCGCGCGTAGGGGTGCGGATACTTCCCTACGGGGGCGTCCTGCGTGTTCGGTGACAGGATTCCGGTCCCCGACGGCGTCGAATGCCCCCGGCTGGAAGGAAAGGTCCCCGGCCGCGCCCCAGGGGCCGAGCCGCCCTCGGATGACGCGGCTGCGCAAACCTGGCACTATTCAGCCGAGGCCGTCGTCATCCGACGTCTGGCCACCCGACGGAAGGAGACACAGATGGGACTTGATGACCTGGCGAAGAAGGCCGGTGACGCTCTCAGCTCCGACAAGGCCGAGGCGATCAGCGACAAGGCGCTGGACGCCGCAGCCGGTGCTGCCAAGAAGGCGACCGGCGGCAAGTACGACGACAAGATCGACGCCGCCCGCGACGCCGTCGACGGCAAGCTCGGCACGGAGTGACCCGGCTGAGAGCCTGCCTACCCACAGGCACCGCGGTCTTCTGATCGCAGGAGTGAGGGCCCCGCACCGTTCAGTGCGGGGCCCTCACGCGTTCCCGGCCAGCTGGGCTCTCCCCATCTCTTTCAAGCACCGGCCGCCACAGTCCGGTGCCGCCACCGCGGGGCCCAGCCGTCTCCCACCGGGACGTCTCATCCGCCTCCCCTCGGGCCGGCGGCGCTCGCCTACTGCGCGTTGAGCGCGGCGGTCGGAGGAGTGCGGGAGGCCCGAACGGCCGGGTACACGCCGGCCAGGGCGCCGATGGCGATGGTGACTCCCAGACCGCCGACGACGGCGATCACCGGCAGGCTGAAGGGCCAGCCGTTGGCGGCCGACATCCCGGCGGTCACCCCGATCCCGATGACGCACCCCAGGGCACCGCCCAGGGAGGCCAGCAGCAGCGCCTCGGTCATGAACTGCACGAGGATGTGTCCGCGCATCGCCCCCAGGGACCGCCTCAGTCCGATCTCCCGACGGCGCTCGAGCACCGAGATAATCATCGTGTTGGCCACCCCGATACCGCCGACGAGCAGGGCGATCGAGCCCACGCCCAGCAGCAGGCCGGTGAAGGCCTTGTCGGCCGCGTTCTTGGCCTCCAGCGCGTCCGAGGGGCGCGAGACCTTGACCTCGTTGGGGGCCTGCGGCGAGATCGACGGCGCCAGCAGCTTGCGCACCGTGGGGACGGCGGCGTCCTGGCTGCGCGTGTAGACCGTCGTCGGCTTGGCGTCGTGCCCCAGCAGGTCGCTGGCCACGCCCTGACCGATGAGGGCGGCGTTGTTGAGCTCGGGGGCCAGCACCACCGGCTTGAGGATGCCGACCACGGTGAACCAGTTCCCACCGAGCCACACCTTGGTTCCCGGTGAGACGACGCCGAGGCGCTGGGCCGCCGTCTGCCCCAGGACCGTGGCCGGGTACTTGCTGGTGGCCTCGTTGAGCCAGGTGCCCTTGTCCACCTGTCCGGCCACGACGTCGAGCAGCGACTTGTCCGCGGCCAGGGTGGTGATGCCGCCGGAGGCGTTCTTGTCGATAAGCGGAGTGCGGTAGACCAGTGAGTTCTTGACCAGCCCGGTGCTCGAGGCGCTCTGGACGTTGTCGATGAGGCGGACCTTGCCGACGCTGTCCTGGGGCAGGGAGGAGGAGTTGCCGAACAGGTCCTGGCCGGCGGTGGCCGTCAGCAGGTTGGTCCCCAGCGAGTCGAGCTGGGCGGAGAGCTGGGCGCGGCTGGAGGCCGAGATGCCCACCACCGAGATCATGGCGGCGATACCGATGGCGATCCCCAGTGCGGACAGGAAGGCACGGGTGGGGCGGGCCTTGATGCCGGTGCCCCCCAGGCGCAGCACGTCGGCCAGACGCAACCGCGAGCGCTGGAGCCGCCGGGCCGGGGCGCGGCCGGCCCGCTCGGCCGCGGACCGGTCACGCCGGTGCGTAGACGTCGTCATGGACGATCTCCTTCAGGCTTGAGTCCCCCACGATGCGGCCGTCGCGGATGGCGATCTGCCTGGGGAGCTGGGCTGCCAGCTCGTTGTCGTGGGTGATGACGATGATCGTGGTGCCTTGGGCGTGGAGCTCGTGGAGGAGCTCGACAATCGAGGCCCCGGAGGTGGAGTCGAGGTTCCCGGTGGGCTCGTCGGCCAGCAGCAGCGGGGGCTCGCCGACGACGGCCCGGGCGATGGCCACCCGCTGGCGCTCACCGCCGCTCATCTGGTGGGGGCGGTGGTCGAGCCGGTGGGCCAGGCCGACGCGCTCCAGGGCGGCCCGGGCGCGCCGGCGCCGCTCGGAGCGGGGGATCCCGCTGTAGAGCAGGCCGTCGGCGACGTTGTCGACCGCGTTGACGCCGTCTGCCAGGTGGAACTGCTGAAAGACGAAGCCGATACGGCTGGCCCGCAGGGCCGAGAGCTTGGCGTCGGACAGGGAGCCGACGTCGACGCCGTCGATCTCAACGGTGCCGGAGCTGGGCCGGTCCAGGGTGCCGATGAGGTTGAGGAGCGTGGACTTGCCCGAGCCCGAGGGGCCGACGATGGCGACGAACTCGCCGTAGTCGATCTCCAGGCTCACGCCCGCGCAGGCGGCCACGGGCGGCTCCCCGTAGGTGCGCTTCACATCACGCAGGGACAGGATGCGGCTCATGTCTGCGGCACCACCACTCGCTGTCCCTCGGAGATGTCCCTACCGGAGATCTCCACGCGCCCACCGGCGAACAGCCCGATGGTGACCGGCACCTTGCGGGTGGTGCCGCCGGCCTCGACGATCTCGACGCCGTACTGGTCGGCGCTCAGGGCCAGCAGGGCCCCGACCGGCACCGACAGGACGCCCGTGCGCTTCTCGCTGGGCAGGTCGACGGTGACGGAGACCTCCTGGAAGTTGGTGGTCGCCGAGGCGTCGGTGAGGGTGACGGTGATGGGGATGACCCGCTCCTTGGACTCACCCGAGCCGGAGCCGGCGCCGGACCCGGAGCCGGAGGACTTCTCGGTCGGGGTGCCCACGGAGGTGATCTTCCCGGCGGTCTTCTTGGCGTCGGGCAGCTTGATGGTCACGGCGGTACCGGCGACGGCGAGCTTCTGGTCGGAGAGCTTGAGGTTGGCGTCGACCACCTGGGTGGTGGAGGTGACGTCGAAGAGCTCGGTGTCGGCGGCGACGCGGTCCCCCACGCGGGCGGTGACCGTCCCCACACGCAGGTCCCCGGGGGTGAAGACGATCCGTCCCAGTGGGAGGGTCCCGGTCCGGGGCAGGTCGAGGTCCTTCTGCCACTTCATGATGGCGCTGGTGGTGGCCCAGCTGAAGTGGTCGTCGGGCTCGTAGTCGAAGTACCCCAGGTCCCTCAGGGCCGTCTCGAGCTGGCGGATGTCCTCGCCGTCCTCCATGCCGGCCTCGAAGCTGCGCCAGGCGGGCAGGTTGCCGCGCATGAGGTAGGCGGTCTCGCTGCCGGTTCGGTAGAGGACGTCGCCCTGGGTCAGGACGGTCCCGGAGGCCGGCACCTGGATGAGAACGCCCTCGAAGCCCGACTTGAACTTGCGCGAGTCGGAGTAGCGCAGGGTCCCGGACACCGAGGTCTGTCCCTGGAGGTCGCCCTTGGTGATGGTGTCGGTGGCGCCGCTGAAGGTCGACGTCGTCGGCTTGGCCTTGGCCGCGAAGGGGCCCGACCTGGAGGCGAAGGCGCCCGCACCAGCGCCCGCCGCCAGGATCGCGGCGGCCCCCATGGCCAGGAAGGCCCGGCGTCGGGTGCGGTGGGCCGTGCCCGGCTTGTCCGCGGTGCCGGTCGAGCCGTCGTCGGCCTGCGTGGAGGTGGTGGTCTGATCCATGTGTCTGCCTGTCTGAGTGTGTGTCTGCGCGGCGGCCTGGCCGCGCGAGCCTGTGGTCCGGTGGCGCCTGCAAGGGCGCGGCGTTACTTGCTCCCGACCTGGGAGAAGCACTTGTTCATGACGTCCTGGGGGATGTCGCCATTGATCTGGATGCCCTTGCCGGCCTCGGGGTCGGGCACGTCGTAGCCCTCCTTGCGCAGGCACTCGGCGGCCTTGACCAGGTCCTGCTGCGTCTCGGGCTTGGCGAGGTCCTCGGTGCCGGGGGCGGGGCCGACGATCTGCTCGCACTCCTGGGCGGCCTTGGTGGCGGCCTCGTTGTCGGGGAACTGCACGTTGCCGTTGGCGTCGGGGTCGGAGACGTCGATGCCCTTGTCGCGCATGCACTTGGCCATCTTGAGCAGGTAGTCATCCGCGCTGGTGGCGGAGGCGGAGGCGGCCGAGTCCGCCTTCGAGCCCTGGGAGCATCCGGTCATGAGGCCGACGGCGCACACGGCGCAGGTCAGCACCGTGGCGGCGCGGGTGAGGATCCGGGTGTTGAGGGGCTGCTTCATGGGAGAGGGTCCTTTCGGCTCACGTGGGTCGGGGCGCGGTGGCGTCCGTTCGTTCGGGGAACAGCCAACCGGGAGCGGTGTTGCCACGGGGTTCACAAATTCGCTTATGTTGTGGCAACACAGGGGCTGGTTCGCTGAGGGACCAGCCGAAAGAATCCACAGTGAAGGAGGCTGGGCGATGCGCGTGCTCGTCGTGGAGGATGAGGAGTACCTGGCTGAGGCCATCGCCACCGGGCTGCGGCGTGAGGCGATGGCCGTGGACGTCGTCGGCGACGGGGCCGGCGCCCTGGAGCAGGTGGCGGTCAACGACTACGACATCATCGTCCTGGACCGGGACCTGCCCGTGGTCCACGGCGACGAGGTCTGCCGGCGGGTGGTGCGCGACCACCCCAGCACGCGGGTCCTCATGCTCACCGCGTCCCGGACGCTGGACGCGCGCGTGGGCGGTTTCGAGCTGGGGGCGGACGACTACCTCACCAAGCCCTTCGAGTTCCCCGAGCTGGTGGCTCGGCTGCGGGCCCTGGGGCGACGCAGCCAGCCGGCGCGCACCCCTGTCCTCGAGGCCCACGGGGTGCGCCTGGATCCCTTCCGCCGGGAGGTCTACCGGGACGGGCGCTTCATTCACCTCAGCCCCAAGGAGTTCGCGGTCCTTCAGGTCCTCATGGAGGCCGAGGGCGGGGTCCTCAGCGCCGAGACGCTCCTGGAGAAGGCCTGGGACGCCAACGCCGACCCCTTCACCAACTCCACGCGGGTGACGATCTCCCACCTGCGTCGCAAGCTCGGTGAGCCGCGCGTGATCCAGACGGTCCCCGGCGCGGGCTACAGGTTCAGCGCATGAGCGGGCAGGGGGCTGCGATGGCCCGGGCCGACGACGCGGCGCAGCCCGGCGCCGACAGTGGGCCCCATGGCGCCCGGGAGGCCCACGGCGTCCGGCCTGGCCGCACGGAGCACATGCGCCGCGCCCGGCACCTGAGTATCCGGGCCCGTCTGACCCTGACCTACGCCGGGATGGTGACGGCCGCCGGCGTGGTCCTCATCGCCCTGGTCTACTTCTACACGCGCTACGTCACGCTGAGCATCCAGATCGGCGACCCGGTCGGAGAGACCGCCGCCGTACCGGTCTCGCAGGTCGGCGAGGCCGCCAAGGTGGACACGAACCTGTTCGATCTGCTCAGCAGCATCATGCGCTCGGCCGTCGGCGCGCTGGCGCTGCTCGTGGTGCTCTCCGGGACCGTCGGATGGATCCTGGCGGGACGGATGCTGCAGCCGCTGTCCTCGATGAATGCGGCCGCCAAGCGCGCCGCCTCGGGCGACCTCAGTCAGCGGCTGGACCTGTCCGGCCCGCGCGACGAGATCCACGACCTGGCGGACACCTTCGACAACATGCTGGCCTCCCTGGAGCGGTCCTTCTCCGTCCACCGCCGGTTCGCGGCCAACGCCTCCCACGAGCTGCGCACGCCCCTGGCCACCACGCAGACAATGATCGACGTCGCCCTGTCCGACCCGCAGGCCTCGGCCGAGGATCTGCGCCGGGTGCTGACCCGGGTCCTGGAGACCAACCGCGCCAACCGGGAGACGATCGACGCCCTGCTGGACCTGGCCGACGCCCAGTCCGGCAAGCTGGCCCACGAGGACGTGGACATGGAGGCCACGGTCCGTGACGCCCTGGGCCTCATCGCTCCGGAGGTCGCCGAGCGCCACCTTCACGTCTCCACCCACCTGCTGCCCGCCCGGGTCCCCGGGGATCCGGTGCTGCTGCGCCAGAGCGTCTCCAACCTCCTGCGCAACGCGGCCCGCTACAACGTCGAGGGCGGCCGCATCACCGTGGGCATGGCGCGTCTGGACGACGGCGTGCGCCTGACGATCCGCAACGAGGGGCCCGTCGTGGCGGCCGAGAGCGTGGAGTCCCTGCGCGAGCCCTTCGTGCGCGGCGAGGGGCGGGGGCGGACCCGGGGCTCCGGCCACGGGCTGGGCCTGGCCATCGTGACGGCCGTGGCCACCGCGCACGGCGGCGAACTGCGTCTGAGCGCCAACCCCGACGGCGGGCTGACGGCCGTCCTCGAGCTGCCGGTGGGAGGGGTCGAGGACGACTCGGGCGCAGGCGGCTCCAACTGTGTTGTCTCATGACTTCTGAGAGTTTCGGATGTCATGACATCTCAAGGCACCGGTGGGGTGGGTCTGCCGGATGGGAGAGCTGCTGCTTCGGCCTGTCGGAGCAGACTGACCCGGTCACTCTGGTGGTTGCCGGCGTCGTCTGGATGCACTGCACGAGGGTGGGGTGCTACTGGAGGAGGGTTGGGTGTACTGGTGGTAGGTGGGGCCTTCGTGCAGTAGGCACAACCCGTGGCCAGTGGATCCCGACCCTCGTTCAGTAGGCCGACCCGAGGCGAGGCTCAAAGCGGAGCCGGCGTCCAACCATGACCACTGGGACCCTGCGCAGACGGCGGGCAGGGGACGGTGGGGGCGGATCTGTGACGGAGGCGCCGGGCTCCCGCCGTACGAACCCCGGACTCTCGTTCCTGCGCGGCCCGGTGTCCACAGCGCTGACATGAGCGGGCCCGACATCGGTGCGCCCAGCGGGGATCGTTGGAATACTGCGGTTTCTCTCCGGCGTGCAGCGCCGGTACGCCTTTAATGTCAGCACCATGGACACCCACACCCCGTCATGCCTCACCCCTAAGCCACCCTCGCCTCCAGGACCACCAGCCTGCCCAGGATTCCCGTCCCAGCGAGCGTCTCAGAAGTCATGACACCCACATGCCTCAGAAGTGAGGAGACAGCACAGCAGGCGGCTCCAACGACTGACGGTCGCCGGCCGCGAGGGCCGGCGACCGTCAGGGTCGAGCAGCTGGCTGCAGCGGAGACGAGACTCCGCCGGGCAGCGACTAGTTCTTCTTGCTGGAGTTGATGACCAGCTCGATGAAGAGGCGGATGAGGCCGATCTGAGCAACAACCCAGGGGGCGTCGAAGAGCAGGCTCAGCAGGAACCTGCCGAAGTTGAAGCTCCCACCCTGAAGCTCGATGTCGAAGCCACGGGTGATGTCACCGGCGTTGTAGGCCGCGTAGAGCCAGTTCACGACCAGGGCGATGGCGGCGATGTAGAAGAACACCTTGCCGAACTTCTCGGCGAAGGGCTTGGCGGTGTCGAAGAGGTTGCCCATGAAGCTGTCCCCCGCCGGAGCCTGCGGGAAGGGCTGGCCGGGGGCGCCAGGCGCACCAGGAGCGGCAGGGGCACCGGGAGCGCCCTGGAACTGCTGCTGGGGCGGGTAGGGCTGCCCCGGGGCCGGAGCCGAGGGCGCCGAGGGCTGCTGCTGGTAGAAGGGCTGACCAGGGTTGGGGGGCTGAGTCATGAGGACTGTTCGCTTCCTTCAGAGTTGGGGACGCAGGCAGGCTACCGTGTCAACGATGCCCTGTGAAACGCTCAAGTCACCCCTCACGTTCTGCGAGGCGACTCACAGTCCTCAGGACATGGTGCGATGACGCGCCCTGAAGGCGGTCAACGGGCCGTCCCACCATACAGAATCCCTGAAGGCCGTGGTGGCACGCACCCGCCGGCCCGCGGGGAAGCCCTCCCCATCGTCCTGGGCTCCTACCTGTGCTCCGGGCTCTCAGCGCACCAGGTCGTAGGTGCTGGAGGTGTCCACCGGTGAGGCCGGGGTCGGCGGGGCAGGAGGGGCCGGCAGCCGGCGTCGGCGCTCACTGCGGGCCACGGCGGTGCGCAGCAGGGTCTCGAAGGGGCCGGCGTGACCGCCGCGCTCCAGGGCGGCGCACAGACCGACTGTCACCAGCCAGACCGCCAGCGCGATCCCCGCGGCCCGGGCCTCTCCCAGGTGGAGCTCGATACCGGTCAGGGTGGGCAGGACCATGAAGATGATGGCGAAGAGGAAGGTCTGGCTGAGGTAGGCCGTCATGGAGCGGCGCCCCACGGTGGAGGCGAGCCGACGCAGCCCCGTCAGCCGGCCATCCGGCCGCGGCCCACCGGCGTACAGGGACAGCAGTGCCAGCCAGCCGCAGGCCCCGGCCACGCCCGTGGCCGCGTGAAGGGGCATGGTCCAGGCGACCAGGGTGCCGCCCGCGGCCCACATGGCGAAGCCGATACCGCCCGCGGCGCCGAGCCCCAGACCGCCCAGGCCGACGGCGACCAGGAGCCGGCGGTGGCGCTCGGGGTGGGTGATGAGGTCGGTGTCGGCCAGGCGGGCGCCGAGGAACATCGCCGGAACGACCATGGAGAAGAACAGCGACGAGACCAGGCTTCCGCACCAGGACAGGAGGCCGTCGGAGATGTAGGAGAGGACCGTTCCGGTCGATTCAGCGGATCCCTGGTGCGCGTCCGCCGCCGAGGTCGCGCCCTGGGAGGCCAGGAAGCTGCCCATGTTGAGGAAGGTGGTGGTGCCGACGGCAATGACGACGACGCAGAAGGCCACGGCCCGTTTCCAGTGCTTGCGGGCGATCCAGCCGGCGAAGACGACGGCAACCAGACCGTAGGAGCCGATGATGTCACCGGAGAAGAGCAGGGCGTGTACGGCACCGACGAGGATCATCCACAGGCCCCGACGCCGCACCAGTCGACGCGCATCGACGGTGGCCTGCTCACGGGCCCAGGCCGCCTCCTGTGACGTCGGCTCACGGCCGTCCTCCACGCCGGGCAGGGAGCTGAGGTAGGACGCGGCACCGGAGGCGATGCGCCGGTTGACCATGGTGACCAGTCCGAAGCCGAAGAGCACCGCGAACAGCGGGTAGGCGCGCGAGTCGACCAGGAGGGAGCGCACCCACAGCCATGCCGTGTCGATCGTGTCAGACGGGGCGGAAGCGTGCGTCACATCGGTCCAGAAGGGGATGTTGGCCAGGGCGATGAGCAGGAGCATGAAGCCACGGGCCACATCCGGGGACGGATAGCGCACCCCCCGAGTGCCGGTGAATGACGTCGTGAGTTTCATGCCCTCCACGCTAGGGGGCGGCCGCCAGAGCCACCTCCCCCTGCGGAGCCATCGTGACGGGCTGATCCTCTCCTCCTCGGAGAGCGGACCGAGCCCTGGTCCTCCTCCCGGAGGACCAGGGCTCTTCCGTCTTGCGATGGCATCGGGCACCGCCCCGCTCTCAGGCTCCCGCGGTGACCGGGGTGCTCGTCGACCGACCGAGGAACTGGGCCGCGCGCTGGGCGGGGATCTGCTGGGGGAACGGGTTCGTGCGGCTGCGCTCGCTGCGGGCGACGGCGATGCGCAGGAGGGACTCGAAGGGGCCGGGCATGCCGAGCCGCTCAAGCACCGCGCACAGGACCACGGTCGTCAGCCAGACCATCACCGCCACTGCTGCGGATGCCGCCAACCCCAGCTCCAGGGGCCTCCCGCCGGTCAGCCAGGGCGCGATGACGAAGATGCCGGCGAACATGGCCGTCTGGGACAGGTAGGCCGTCATGGAGCGGCGCCCCACGTTGGACAGCAGCCACCTGAGGCCGGTCAGCCGGTTGTCCGACGTCGGCCCGCCGGCGTAGAGGGCCAGAACGGCAAGCCAGCCGCAGCCCCCGGCCAGGCCCAGGACCGCGATCAGGGCGGAGTCGGCCTCCCAGGACTGAGCGCTGGTGAGCGGGACCAGGAGCTCGTGAAGCGCGCCGAGCGCACCCAGGGCCAGACCAGCGATCCCTGCCACCGTCAGCAGGCCGCAGTGGCGCTCGGGGTGGGAGATGAGGTCGGTGTCGGCCAGGCGGGCACCGAGGAAGGCGGCGGGAAGAATCATCGTGGTGAAGGCGGCTCCCAGAGCGGTGAAGAACCACTCATTCACGTTGGTCACGAACCAGGGCAGCGCTGACGCCACGGACTCGCCTGCTCCGGTGGGTGCCGCCGCCGGGGCAGCGGGCCCCGCCACACCGGCCGCCTCACCTCCGGGACCCATGAGCATGGCCAGGACCACCGTCACGATCTGGAACAGAAGAATGAGGGCGCACACCGCCAGCTGGCGCTTGTGGTGCTTGTGGGCGAACCACCCGGCGAAGACGACGGCGACGATGCCGTAAGTGCCGATGATCTCCGAGGGGAAGAAGGCGCCGTGGATGAGCCCGAACAGGACCATCCACAGGCCGCGGCGCCGCACGAGGCGGCGGGCATCGATGGCGGCCTGCTCCCGGACCTGGTCGAGCTCAGCCGCCGACGGCGCCCGGAGCCCGCCGGTCAGCTGCTGGCAGTAGGCGGCGATGCCCGATGCCATGCGCCGGTTGACCATGGTGGCCAGCCCGAAGCCGAAGAGCAGTGCGAACAGCGGGTAGGCGCGCTGGTCGATGAACAGGGCACGTATGAAGGCCCAGGTCCTGTCGGCGGTCGATGGCGCACGGCCCTCGGGACCCGCCACCCAGAACCCCACATTGGCCAGGGCGATGAGCAGCAGCATGAAGCCGCGGGCGACGTCGGGGGCGGGGTAGCGCAGGCCGCGGGAACCAGTGAATGAGGTCGCGGAGGAAGTCGTCGTGTTCATGACTCGACCGTATGAAAACCAGTGGTTCCGCGGCGTCCGCCTTAAGCGCCGAGATCATGTCCACCGAAAGGTGGAGCCTGCCGCCCGGCCATTCTTCCGGCGGACGGACCCGGGTCGGGCCAGCTCAGGGGGCCGGCTGCGGTCCCGGCTGCGGCGCAGGCGGCATACCCGGTTGGACCGGCGCCTCCGGCTGGACTCCCGGCTGAGCCACTGGCGGCATGCCCGGCTGCATCGGCGCCGGCGCTCCCGGGTGGGTCCCCATCTGCATCATCGGCCACGGTCCCGCCTGCATCCCGGGCCAGACGGCGGGCGGGGGCGGCGGCGTCGGCCTCCTGCGCTCGCTGCGGGCGACGGCCGTGCGCAGCAGGGTCTCGAAGGGTCCGGCATGACCACCGCGCTCCAGGACGGCGCACAGGACCACGCTCGCCAGCCAGACACCCAGGGCGACGAGGGCGGCCGCGGCCTGCCCCATCCACAGGCGCCTGCCCGTCACCAGGAGTGGAACGACGCCGAAGATGATGCCGAACAGGATCGTCTGGCTCAGGTAGACGGTCATGGAACGGCGGCCGACGGCGGAAGCCAGCCAGCGCAGGCCAGTCAGCCGGCCATCCGGCCTGGGCCCACCGGCATACAGGGCCAGCAGCGCCAGCCAGCCGCAGGCGCCGGCCAGGCCGAAGAACTCCGTCATGGCGAAGTCCCACGGCCAGAGCTGCGCCGTCGTCACGAGCGTCAGCGCGCCGTGGAACGCCGCGAGTGCCCCCAGCGCCAGACCGCCCAGGCCCACGGAGATCAACAGGCGCCGGTGCCGCTCCGGATGAGTGAGGAGGTCGGTGTCGGCCAGGCGGGCACCGATCACCGCAGCCGGGACGATAAGGGCGATGAGCACCTGCACGACCAGCACCACGGCCCACTGCAGGGCATTGGTGACGACCCAGAGCAGCGCCACTGTCAGCGAGACCGATTGCTCCCCGGAGGCCGTCAGGGTGTCGCCGCCCGACAGGGTCCCTGAGGCCAGATACGTCGCCAGGGCCAGCACGGAGATGATGCCCCCGGTGAGGTAGAGCGCCGAGTAGTTCTTGCGGGCCAGCAGGTTGGCCAGGAGGACGGCGACCAGCCCATAGGCGCCGATGATGTCACCGGGGAAGACGAGGCCGTGGACGAATCCGATCAGCAGCATCCACCAGCCGCGGCGTCGCACCAGGCGGTAGGCGTCAATGGTGGCCATCTCGCGGGCCCAGGCCACCTCGTGCGGCATCGGCTCGCGGCCCTCCGGCGCGCCGGGAAGGGAGGCGAGGTAGGTCTCGGTCCCGGAGGCGATGCGCCGGTTAATCATGGTCATGAGCCCGAAGCCGAAGAGCATCGCGAACAGCGGGTAGGCCCGGTGGTCCACCACCAGCGTGCGGACGAACATCCACCAGCCGTCAACGGAGGAGACCGGAGGCTCGGCCCCGTTCGGCATCTTGTTCCACGACGGAACATTGGCGACCGCGATGAGCAGGAGCATGAAGCCACGGGCCACGTCGGGGGCAGGGTATCGCACGCCCCGTGATCCGGTGAAGGAGGTTGTCAATCGCATGGGCAGAACCTTACGGCCGGTTGAGGACCGGCTGCATCCGCCCGGGGAATGATGCGCGGGGGCCGGCCGCCTGTTCCGCCGCAGCGGCCGATGGGCTCAGTACCGCATCAGTGACCGCGTCTCAGTGTCTGCATCCAGGACGCACCGGCGCTCATCATTGCCCGCCGGCGCTCGTCAGCGCTCGTCGGCGCTCATCGGTCCCAGTCAGTGCCAATCCGTGTCGGTCAGTACCACCGGCGCACGGGCACGAGCGCAGTGCTCGCGCCTCCCGCTGTACCGGCGGCGCGTGCGCGCCCCGCCTCGGGATGGCGCGCGGCGGGTCCACGGCCCTGGCGCCCGGGGGCGACGACCTGAACCTCGCCGTCGGCCGCCGCCGCGAAGATCCGCTGGACGACGGCCTCACGGCTGCGCATGCGGGCGTTGTCGGCCTCCAGCTCCTCCACGCGGGCCTCCAGGGCAAGGATGCGGCGGATGCCCTCGAGGTTGATGCCCTCCTGGGACAGGGACTGGATGCGACGCAGGCGTTCGACGTCACGGTGGGAGTAGCGCCGACCCCGCCCGCGGGTCCGGGCGGGGCTGACCAGTCCGAGCCGGTCGTACTGGCGCAGGGTCTGGGGGTGCATCCCGGCGAGCTCGGCCGCCACCGAGACCACGTAGACCGCGCGCTCGGCGGCGTCGTCGGCCAGGTGCCCCAGGCCCTGCCCGGCCCGGTGCCGACTCACTTCGCCGCCTCCTCCATGAGGGTGGCCCGCGGGTCGGTGTCGCCCATGGCCTCATCGAAGGCCTCGAGGGCCTCCTTAGCGGCCTTGGAGAGCTTCTTGGGCACGGCCACCTGGATGGTCACCAGCAGGTCGCCGGTCTTCTTCCGAGTGGTGGCGCCCTTGCCGCGCAGGCGCATGACGGTGCCCGAGGAGGTGCCGGGCTTGATCTTGATCTTGGAGGTGCCGCCGTCGAGCAGCGGGACCTCGACCGTGGCGCCCAGGGCGGCCTCGCGCAGCGTGACCGGCAGGTCCATGCGCAGGTTGGCGCCGTCGACCGGGTCGACCGAGTACACGGGGTGCTTCTTGATGCTGATGGTCACCACCATGTCGCCGTTCTCGCCGCCGTTCAGGCCGGCTCGGCCCTTGCCGCGCAGACGGATCTTCTGGCCGTCGCGCACACCGGCCGGGATGCGGACCTTCATGGTGCGCCCGTCCGCGGTGAGCTCCACGGTGGTGCCGGCGACGGCGTCGCGCAGGTCCAGCGTCGCCGAGGTCAGGACGTCGGAGCCCTTCTGCGGCTGGGGCTGGGAGCCGAAGCCGCCGAAGCCACCGAAGCCGAAGGGGCCGGAGCGCCCACCGGAGCGGGTCGGGCTGGGGGTGCCGCCGAACATACGCAGCAGGTCGTCGAGGTCGGGCTCGCCAGCGCCGCCGGCGGTCTCGAAGCGGACGCCGCCGCCCTGGCCGCCGAACATGGAGGAGAAGATGTCCTCGAAGCCGGCGCCGCCGGCCCCTCCCGGGCCGCCGGCCTGGAAGCGGGCGCCGCCTCCGGCCATCGAGCGGATCGCGTCGTACTGCTTGCGCTCGGCCTCGTCGGACAGCACCGCGTAGGCCTCTCCGATCTCCTTGAACTTCTCGGCCGCTGCGGCGTCGTCGGGGTTGCGGTCGGGGTGGTACTTCTTTGCGAGTGTGCGATAGGCCTTCTTGATCGCGGCGGCGTCGGCGTCCTTACTCACGCCGAGGACCGCATAGAAGTCCTTCGTCATCCAGTCCTGACTGGCCATGGTCGTCTCACCGCCTCCTTATCCGGGTGATCGTGGGTTTTCCTTACTGAAGCTGAAGATTGTGGGGGTGGACGGCTCCGCGGCCCTGGACCTGGGGCGCCCTGGTGCACCAGCCGGCCCGACGGCGGACTCAGACCCGCCAGAGCTGCTGGCTCGGGTCCGCCGTCGGGCCGGGGTGTGTGGTGCGGTGGGTATCAGGCCGGGTTGGCGACCTGGACGCGGGCGGCGCGCACGACGCGCTCACCCAGGCGGTATCCGGGCTGCAGGACCGCGGCGATGGTGGGCTCGGTGACCTCGCTGGACTCGGTGGCCATGAGGGCCTCGTGCAGCGTGGGGTCGAAGACCTCACCCACGGCGCCGAAGCGCTCCAGGGAGTACTTCTCGGCCAGGATCGATTCGAGCTTGCCGGCCGTGGTCTCGAAGGTGCCGGTCAGGTCGCCGTGCTGGCGGGCCAGCTCGATCTCGTCGAGGACCGGGATGAGGGCCTCAACGACGCCGGCGGCACCAGCGTCCCGGTGGGAGGCCGCGCCCTCACGGGAGCGGCGCACGAACCCCTGGTACTCCTGCTGGAGGTTGTAGAGGTCCGCCCGGGCCCGGGCCAGGTCATCGGCCGCCTGAGCGGCCTGGGCCTGAGCCTGGGCCAGGGGGTCCTCCCCCGCCGCCTCATCGGAGGCGGCGTCGGCCTGGCCGGCCGCGCCCTCGGGCGAGCCCTGGGCGAGTCCTTCACGGACGTCGTCGGGCATCTCCTCGAAGGCCGACTCGACGGCCGCCTGGAGCTCGGGGTCGACGCCCTCGTTCTCGGGGGTGGGGCCGGCCGAGGTCACTTGGAGTCCTCGTCGTCGACGATCTCGGCGTCCACGATGTCCTCGTCGTCGGAGGACGTGGAGCCGGCCGAGGAGGCGGAGGCGTCACCCGCGGCCTGGGCGGCGGCGTCGGCCTGGTAGAGGGCCTCACCGACCTTCTGGGCCACCGAGTTCAGCTTCTCCTGAGCGGTCTTGACCGGCTCGATGTCGTCACCCTCGAGGGCCTTCTTGAGGTCGGCGACGGCCTCGGAGACCTCGGAGTGGACGTCCTCGGGCAGCTTGTCCTTGTTGTCCTTGAGGAGCTTGTCGATGGAGTAGGCCTGCTGCTCGGCGGAGTTGCGGGTCTCGGCGTCCTCGCGGCGCTTCTTGTCCTCCTCGGCGTGGGCCTCGGCCTCCTTGACCATGCGGTCAATGTCCTCCTTGGGCAGGGCGGAGCCGCCGGAGATGGTCATGGACTGCTCCTTGCCGGTGCCGCGGTCCTTGGCCGAGACGTGGACGATGCCGTTGGCGTCGATGTCGAAGGAGACCTCGATCTGGGGCACGCCGCGGGGGGCCGGGGCGATGCCGGTCAGCTCGAAGGTGCCCAGCGGCTTGTTGTCCCGGGCGAACTCGCGCTCGCCCTGGTAGACCTGGATGAGCACGGAGGGCTGGTTGTCCTCGGCGGTGGAGAAGACCTCGGAGCGCTTGGTCGGGATGGCCGTGTTGCGCTCGATGAGCTTGGTCATGACCCCGCCCTTGGTCTCGATGCCCAGGGACAGCGGCGTGACGTCGATGAGCAGGACGTCGCTGCGGTCACCCTGGATGACGCCGGCCTGGAGGGCCGCGCCGACGGCGACGACCTCATCGGGGTTGACGCCCTTGTTGGGGTCCTTGCCGGTCAGCTCGCGCACCACGTCGGCGACAGCGGGCATGCGGGTGGAGCCGCCCACGAGGACCACGTGGTCGATGTCGGAGACCTTGACCCCGGCGTCCTTGATGACGTTGTGGAAGGGGATCTTGGTGCGCTCGAGCAGGTCCGCGGTCATCTCCTGGAAGTTGGAGCGGGTGAGCTTCTCATCGAGGTGGATGGGGCCGGACTCGCTCATGGAGAGGTACTGCAGGTTGATGTTCGTGGAGGTCGCCGAGGACAGCTCCTTCTTGGCCTGCTCGGCGGCGTCCTTGAGACGCTGCATGGCGATCTTGTCCTTGGACAGGTCCACGCCGTCCTTGCTCTTGACCTGCTTGACCAGCCAGTCGACGATGCGGGCGTCCCAGTCGTCACCGCCCAGACGGTTGTCACCGTTGGTGGCGCGCACCTGGATGGTGGAGAAGCCGTCGTCGTCCTTGCCGACCTCGAGCAGGGAGACGTCGAAGGTACCGCCACCGAGGTCGAAGACGAGGATGAGCTCGTCCTCCTTGCCCTTGTCCAGGCCGTAGGCCAGGGCCGCGGCGGTGGGCTCGTTGACGATACGGTCCACGGTCAGGCCCGCGATGGTGCCGGCCTCCTTGGTGGCCTGACGCTCGGCGTCGTTGAAGTAGGCCGGGACGGTGATGACCGCGTTGGTGACGGGCTCACCCAGGTAGGCCTCGGCGTCGGCCTTGAGCTTGGCCAGGATGCGGGCGCTGATCTCCTGGGCGGTGTACTTCTTGTCGTCGATCTCCACGGACCAGTCGGTGCCCATGTGGCGCTTGACCGAGGAGATGGTGCGGTCGACGTTGGTGACCGCCTGACGCTTGGCGATCTCACCGACGAGAATCTCGCCGGACTTGGAGAAGGCGACGACGGAGGGGGTGGTGCGACCGCCCTCGGCGTTCGGGATGATGGTGGGCTCGCCACCCTCGAGGACGGCGATAGCAGAGTTGGTGGTACCCAGGTCGATACCGACAGCGCGTGCCATGTGATGTGCTCCTTGTGCTTGCTGAGTTGTGATGTTCGAGGTGAGGGCCGGAGGTTCCGGCACCTTCGGATTGAGTCGTATGCACTCAGGATTGTGATTGAGTCAGGCTCTGTCAACTTGACTGCATACAACCTTGAGTCTGACTGGCTCAACCTTGGTGGGTCGCAGTCCATTCCCGGAGCCGACAGTGACCTGCGACACAGGCCGGCGCCACGGACGAAGGTCGAGCCATCGCCCACGCACAGCACCCCGTCCACTGCAGGGCAACGGACGGTTCAGGCGGCGCCAGACGGCGCACCCCAGCCGCGTGCCGGGGACTGCGATACGCGCCGAGGACTGCGATTTCCTGCAGATGACTGAGGTCCCACCCGCGAGTTCTGTGGGAGAACGCAGTCCTCGTCGCGAAAGTACGTTCTCGATCAGTCCACCCAGCCCCACGCGCCGCCGAAGTGTCACGATTGGCGACTTTTCAGAGCCCACCAGCCTCGCCCCGCCACACTCCCCCCTCCCCGCAACCAGCCCTGACCAGCACAGACGCCCCCAAGTCACCTCTGCGAGGTTGCCGGTAGATGCCGTACCGCCCCTGGAAAAGTCGCCAATCGTGACACCAGCCCGCAGAAGCAACAGGCCTGCGCTGACATGGCGGCGTTCACCAGCCCGATAACCTGGCATGCATGAGCGCCCCGCTCGACACCGATGTCAGCCAACACATCTGCGGCGCACGCTTACCGGGCGGTCAAACCTGCGGCAACCACCAGCGCTACCCCGGGAGCACAACCCTCGACCACACGGCACATCACAAGTTACCTTGGATCTGTGGACGATCCGATCATTGCCAGATCGGCGCTGAAGCACGGCCTGAGCGAGGCCGACATCCTTCACGCCTATCACCACCCCATCCGGGCCTGGGACATGGGAGATGGTTTCACCATGCTCCTGGGAGCCAACCGAGCTGCCCTTGTTCTCGAGATTGGCTACATTCAAGGCATCACCACGATCGTCATCGTCCACGCCATGCGTGCCCGAGAGAAGTTTCTGAGGTGATGACGATGCCCCGTACTGTTGACGAGATCCTGGCGCATGCTGATGAGCTGGCCGCCCGCTTCGAGAACTACGACCCAATCGAGGCCGATGAGGTCGACGTAGCCGCATTAGCGGCCTTGCGAGACGCAGTTGCTGAACAGGCCCAGGCCGAACGACATGTCCTTGATGCCATCAGAGGCGCTCGGGACGCTGGGATGTCCTGGGCAGCCATCGGAAATATGGTCGGAACCTCCGGTGAGGCAGCCCGCCAGCGCTATCAGCAACTCGTGGCGTGAGGTAGATCAGGCCACGTCAGAAACGACAGACCTGCGCCGATGTAGAGGCATTCACCAGCCCGGTAGCCTGGCACGCATGAGCGCCCCGCCACCGACAGGTCTGCCCGACCCCGAGGACGTCTTCGACCACCTGCGCCGCGAGGACGGAGAGCACGTGGGCTATATCGAGATGAGTGCGGACGGCCGGTTCATCCCGTATGACCGGCTGTGGGTCCGGCGCGGCGAGGCCATGGAGCTCGACGAGGCCGAGGCGGTCCTGGACGCGATCGGCCTGCGGCTCCTGGCGGAGGACTGGCTCCTTGAGGAGAAGGATCCGCAGACGGGCGAGGCGACCTGGGCCCGGGTCAGGATCCGCGAGATCCACCGGGACCGCGTCATCGTCGCCAGGGCGATGGAGGACCTGTCGGCCACCAGCATCGCCAAGTCCGTGGACCTCATCGGCGCCATCGAGATTCCTCTCCCGACCACTCGGCTGCGCTCAGCCTCCTGAGTGCGCTGCCGGCCGGAGCCGTCACTGGCCCAGGCGCCGCTGTCGGTGCTCGCTCGCCTGGGCAGCCAGGCGCTGCTTCTCGCCCTTCTCTTGCAGGCCTAAGACCGCCAGGATGTTGGCGATGGCACCGACGGCCACGATGACGACGCCGAAGGCCACACAGCTGGCCTCACCGGTCAGCCCCACCAGCGGGCTGACGAGCCCGCCGACGACGAACTGCAGAAAACCGAGCAGCGCGGAACCGGTTCCCGCCCACCGACCCGTGCGGTCGAGCGCGAGCGCAGGGGCATTGCCCATCGACAGCCCCAGGCAGGCCACGTGCGCCAGGAAGAGCGCCACAACCGCCACCAGCAGCGGCATCCGCTCCGGCCCGGCCACCGGCTCGCGCAGCCACGTAAGGCAGACCCCGGCGAAGACCGTGTCGACGACCAGCCCCGCGATGAGCCCGACCCGCACCTGTCGGGCCTGGGAGAAGCGGCGCACGAGGGAGGCCGCCACCGCGATCGTCACCGTGACCGTCGCCCCGCACAGCCCGAAAACCGCCGTATAGGCCACCGTCCCCATGCCCAGCACGTTGCGCAGCACGAAGGGAGCCGCAGACAGGTAGGCCATGAGCAGCCCGAAGGACAGGGCATTGATGAGCAGCAGACGCACGAGGACATGGTCACGGGCCAGCTCGCGGGTACCGTCGAGCAACATCCGTAGGCCGCCGTCGTGGCGCCGCTCGGCGGGCAGGGACTCGGGCACCCAGAGAAGGACCATGACCACGAGCAGTCCGGTGAAGGCGGCCACGACCCCCAGGATGCCGCGCCACCCGATGGGCTCGACGAGCACACCCCCAAGAATCGGCGCCACCACCGGGGCGATCCCCTGAATCGCCATGACGACGCTGAGGGCCCGGGCGGCGGTGATCCCACGGGAGCGGTCGGAGATGACTGCCCGGCCCAGGACCATCCCGGCCGCTCCCCCAAGCCCCTGGAAGAAGCGGGCGATGAGGAGAACGGACAGGCTCGGGGACAGGGCGGCGCCGATGCTGGAGACCAGGGCGAGCACGCTGCCCCACAGCAGCAGGGGACGCCGGCCGACGCGGTCGGACAGGACCCCGATGCCCAGCTGGCCGAGCGCGATGCCCACGAGGAACGTGGTCATCGTCAGCTGAACGCTGGAGGCGGAGACGCCCAGATCATCAGCCATCTGGGCGAAGGCCGGCAGGTAGGCGTCAGTGGCCAGAGGCGCGACGGCCGCGAGCGCTGCCAGGGCGATGAGGAGCGTGGCGGGGAAGGTCGTTCTCAGTCCGTGGTCGGACGGAGCGTCCGGCGAAGCTGTCATGGCCTGAGAGTAGGGAGATTTCCGACCGAGGCGTCAGTGTGCCCATGCGTGATGCGGTGCACGGTACGGCCAGACCGTTCCGCACGGTGACGCCAATACCTGTCGCCCTTCCCGGTTCTACACTGACCGGGTGACCGATCCCCTGATTGAATCCCTGACGCGTGCCGTAGAAGCCACTCCCTACGACGTCCGGCTGCGCACCCACCTGGCCGAGCTCCTCGTCGATGCCGACCGCAACGCTGAAGCAGTCACCCACTGCGCAGTCGCCCTTCAGTACGCCCCCACCGATGAGCGTGCCCGCACCATCATGGCCAGGGCGCTCTCACTGCAGGCCGCGCAACCACCCGTGGGGCAGCCGGCAGAGCCAGCGCTCGGCACGGCAGCAGAGAGCGCGACTCCCGAGTCCACACCCAACGCTGAGGCAGAGCCAACCCCCGACACCACAGCAGAGCCGGCGCCCAGCGCAGCGTCACCAGTCGACGCCCCACAAGACTCACCAATTCCCTCCCAGGCCGCTGCCCCCTCGACTGCCCCATCGGCGCCCAGATCTCCAGAGGCTCCAGCCCCCAAGGACTCGACGGCATCGGACGGCTCCAAGGACTTCGACTGGCGGCGGGCCGAGGAGGACCTCGGCGGCGGACCTGCCGCTCCCTTCGTGTCCTCAGAGTCCTCCGAGAAGTCCTCCGACTCCGACCCGGCTCTCTCCGAGTCGCACCTGGTCAGTAACGACAACTACAGCCTCCCGGGAGACTGGGAGGTGGAGCGGGCCGATATCTGCCTGGCCGACGTCGGCGGCATGGTCGAGGTCAAGAACCGGCTCGAGGCCTCCTTCCTGGCCCCGATGCGCAATCCCGAGCTGCGCCGGCTCTACGGCAAGAGCCTGCGCGGCGGCCTGCTCCTGTACGGTCCGCCGGGGACGGGGAAGACCTTCATCGCCCGCGCCATCGCCGGCGAGATGGGTGCCGGGTTCTTGTCGGTGACGCTCACTGACATCCTCGACCATTACATGGGCGTCTCTGAGAACAACCTCCACAGGCTCTTCCAGAAGGCACGCAACCACGCTCCCTGCGTCCTCTTCCTTGACGAGATCGACGCTCTCGGAATCAAGCGCTCGTTCACACGCAACTCGGGTATGCGCAGTGTCGTCAACCAGCTCCTCGAAGAGCTTGACGGCATCGGCAACGACAACGAGGGTGTCTACATCCTGGCCGCCACCAACACCCCCTGGGACATCGATCCGGCGCTGCGCCGGCCGGGACGACTGGACCGGACCCTGCTCGTCCTGCCGCCGGATGAGCCGGCGCGCGCCACCATCCTGCACACGCACTTGCGCGAGCGCCCTGTGGAGGGCATCGACCTACAGGTCCTGGCGCGCATGACCGAGGGGCTGACCGGAGCGGACCTGTCGCACGTGTGCGACTCCGCTGCGGAGAGGGCGCTCATTGACTCGGTGCGCACCGGCCGGCCTCGGTTCATGAACATGCAGGACATGTACGCGGCCATCCAGGAGGTCCGCCCCTCGACCGGCCCCTGGTTCGAGACCGCGCGCACCGTCATCGAGTACGCCGATTCCTCCGGGGAGTACGCGGATCTGCGCGAGTGGATGAAGCGGCACCGCATGTTATGAGCGAGGACCCGTACAGCCAGGAGGTCACTCGGGCCGGCTGGCTCATCGAAGTCGGCCAGTACGAGCGGGCCATGCAGATCCTCGCCCGCCTGCTCGCCGGCTACCCGGACAACGCCAGCATCACGTACAAGGTCATGGCGGTCGCCCACAACAGTGTGGACCGCTTCGGGGACGCCGAGGCCGCGGCCCGCAAGGCCCTGGCCGTGCTGCCGAATGATCCCGACGCCCACCGGCTTCTGGCTCAGGCCCTGATCTCCCAGGACCGCGATCCTGAGGCGGAGCCTTGTCTGAGGACGGCCCTGCAGCTGGCGCCCGAGGACGATGCACTGCTCTCCCTCATGTCCACGGCGCTGACCAGGATGGGGCGCACGGAGGAGGCACTGTTCTACGCCCGCGAGGCGGCCAGGCTCTCACCGGGTTCGGCCAAGCACCACATGCTTCTGGCAGTGGCGCAGATGGAGACCGACCCGCAGGCGGCGGAGACCGCCCTGCAGGAGACGCTCGCACTCGACCCCATGTTCGACGACGCCCTCCTCCTGCAATCCCGGATGCTCGATGAGCGCGGAAACCACCACGACGCCGCCAAGGCGCTCGCCGCGTACACGACCCAGACCTCCGACTATGAGACGTCGCGTCTCATGGTCGACGCCTTCCTCATGAAGCTCGCCAGCAGTGCTCTGCGCGGGTTGTGGGGGGCCACGATCCTGACGCTGCTGTTCCTGCCCCTCGTCCGGACCACGAACCTGCCCGGCAGTCTCCTTCTTCTGCCGCTGATCCTGACGGCGATCCCCACCTATCGGTCGATCAGCTCACGCATTCGGGCGTTTCGGCGCGCATTCACTAACCGCAGCCGGCGAATACTGCGTTCCTTCATCCGGACCCATCGATTCCTCAGCCTGTGGTCCGCCGCAGCCGTCGTTCTCTGGCTGGGGCTCATCCTCGGCACCATCCGTGCGATACGGGGGACCGACGCCGTTCTCTTCGGCGTGGTCGGAGCCAACCTGGGTCACCTGGCGCTCGGCTGGATCGTTCTCCGGATCATCCCCTTCATCCGAGGCCGGAACGCCTGACGGCGGCAGGCCCCCACTCAGGCGTCCTGCTCGGCCTCGGGGGCGACCATGACGTGGTCGCCGTCGGGCACGATCCGTACCCGCAGCCCGTAGACCTCGGCGAGGATGTCGGGCTGGAGCACCTCGGCGGGCGGGCCCTCGGCGCGGATCGTCCCGCCGGCGAGGATGGCGAGGCGGTCGCAGAAGCGGGCCGCCAGGTTGAGGTCGTGCAGGGCGACGACGGCGAGGCGCCCGGCGTCCCGGTGGCAGATCCGGCGCACGTGGGAGAGCACCGAGACCTGACGGCGCAGGTCAAGGGCGGAGGTGGGCTCGTCGAGCAGGATGAGTCCGGGCTCGCGCACGAGCGTCTGGGCCAGGGCGATGAGCTGGCGCTGCCCGCCGGAGAGCTGTCCCAGTGGGCGGTCCGCCAGCTCGGCCACCCCGAGCTCGTCCAGGGCGCTCCAGGCCAGGTCGATGTCGGCCCGGCTCGTGTGCCAGGTCATGCCGCGCCGCGAGGCGGTGAGCACCGACTCCAGGGCGGTCAGTGCGGCGTCGCCGGGCAGGCCCTGCGGCATGTAGCCGATCATGCCGCGCAGGTCGTGGCCCCGGCGCCCGACGAAGGTGACCTCCCCCAGGTGGCGGCGCAGCTGGGCCACGCAGGTGACCAGGGTGGACTTGCCGGCGCCGTTGGGGCCGAGCAGCCCCACCATCTGGCCGGTCTCCCAGGTGGCGTCGACACCCTTCAGGACGGCCCGCCTGCCGTAGGAGAAGGTGAGGTTGTTCAGCGTCAGGCTCATGAACCGCTCCTGACCGCCGAGCGCTGGCGCCCGAAGATGATGGCGAGGAACACCGGCACACCCACCAGGGCGGTCAGGATGCCGACGGGCACGGCGACACCCGGCACGATGACCTGGCTGGCGGCGTGGGCGGTGGTCAGCAGGGTGGCGCCGCACAGGATGGAGGCGGGCACGAGGAAGCGCTGGTCCTCCCCCACCAGGCCGCGGGCCATGTGCGGCCCCACGAGTCCCACGAATCCGATGATCCCCACGAAGGCCACGGACAGGGCGGCCAGCAGGGAGACGCCGACCAGGGTCCACGCGCGTAGGCGCGCCACGTTGATGCCCATGGCCGCGGCGCGCGCCTCCCCCAGGGTGATGGCGGTCAGCCGCCAGCCGTTGACCCAGAAGACGGGCGTGGCCACGAGCAGGGCCGCCGAGACGGTGGCCACGGCCGGCCAGGTGGCGCGCATGAGGGAGCCCATCGACCAGAAGACGATCTGCTGGAGGCTCTCGGTGGAGGCCCGGTACTGCACGAGTGCCATGAGCGCCTGACAGCTGAAGACCAGGGCGATGCCCAGCAGGATCGTCATCTCCTTGGTCACCGACGGCAGCCTCGAGACCATCGCGATGGTGAGGGAGGCCGTCAGTCCCGCCGTCATCGCCACGATCGGCAGGGTGGCGCCGGTGGCCACCGGCAGCGTGAGACCCGTGACGATGGCCAGCGCCGCCCCCAGGGCGGAGGCCGCCGAGATCCCCAGGGTGAAGGGCTCGGCCAGCGGGTTGTCGAGGATCGTCTGCATCTGCACGCCGGCCAGGGACAGCGCCCCACCCACCAGGATTGCCAGGAGCGTTGGCGGCAGGCGCAGGTTGATGACGATGTTGGCGACCCACGGGTCATAGTCGGCGTAGAGGAGGGAGCCGAGCACCTGGGCCGGGCTGAACCCCAGCGGCCCCACCATGAGGGCCACGAGGAAGACGACCAGGAGCAGGGTGGCCAGCCCCATCAGTATCGCGACGCGCCGCGCGGTTCGACGGCGGTACGAGGCGTAGGCCGACGCCGCCCTGTTCGTGGGCGCACCGGCCCGCCCGTCGGCCTTCGTCACCGACGTCGCGCCGTCCGATACCCGGGCGGTATCGGACGGGTGCGCTGCGACGTCGCCGGAAGGAGCCTTGGCCGTGGGCGCTCCCATCAGATGGAGGTGAAGAAGACGCCCTCGGCCTTCCAGGGCATGTACTGATCGTGGAAGTCCTTCCAGACCTTGGCGGGGTCGACGTCGGAGAAGGCCTCGGGGTTCTGCCACTTGGCGAAGGTCAGGTAGGCGATGAAGTTGTAGGGGGCGTCGTAGAACTGGTGGTAGATGCCGTAGACGTGCCGGTCGGTGAAGGCCTGGATCTGATCGAAGCCGGGCTGGTTCTTCAGCTGCTCCAGACTGGCCTTGGCGGAGGCCTCATCGGCCTTGTAGCCGAGGTGGACGTAGCTGGTCTGGGCTTTTTCGTTGATCTTCTGCTTCTGCCACTCGCCGCCGGTGGCGATGATGTTCTTGGGGTTGGAGGCGATGATCTGCTCGAGGGTGAGCGTGCCCTCCTCGCCGGACAGGTGGCTGTCGGCGATGTTGGTGCCGCCGGTGGCGGTGATGATCGCACCGAGGTTCGCGGTGGAGTAGGTGGCGCCGGGCTCGTTGACTCCGGGGCTGCGCCACAGGAAGGTGGTGGGCTTGGAGGACAGGGACTTCACCTTCGCCACGATGGGGTCGACCTGCTTCTTGTAGAAGGAGACGAAGGCCTCGGCCTCCTTGCGCTTGTCGAAGAGGGCGCCCATGAGGGTGACCGAGGGAACGGTGTTCTTGACCGGGTCGCGGCGGAAGTCGGTGACGACGTAGGTGATCTTCTGCCCGTCCAGCTTCTCGAGGTAGCCCTTCTTCTTGGCGGAGTTGTATGCGTCCAGGGTCATGATGAAGACGTCGGGCGTGTGGCTCACCAGGGTCTCAATGGGCAGGCCGTCCTTGGCGATGTTGCCGATCTTCGGCAGCTTGGCGGCATCGGGGGCTTTGGAGACGATCTTGTCGTAGAAGTCGGGGGCGGCGCCCTGGAGGTCGTCTCCCCAGGCGACCACCTTGTCGATGGGGTTGGTCTTGTTGAGGAAGGCCAGGGAGTAGACGTGGCGGGACTCGCTCAGGACGATCCTCTGGGGCTGGGCGCTGAAGGTGACCTTGCGGCCGACGACGTCGGTGACCTCGAAGCCGCCGCCGGAGGCGCCCGCGGAGGCGCCGGCGCTGGAGCCCTTGCCGGCGCGGGAGGCGACTCCGCAGCTGGCGAGGACGGCGGTGAGCGGGAGGGCCATGAGCAGAGTACGACGGCGCATAAGAGTCCTTCGGTGAGGCGAGGGCGGGACGAATCACCTAGGACCTTAGGGTCACCTCAGTTAATTTGCCAAGTTGTGTAACCTAATTTTAGTAAGGTCATACAAACTTCACGGAAGGTATGTAGAGGTTGGCACAGGGCCGCTCACGACGAGTCGCCGCGGGTCGAGCGAGCCGACGTCGGCCTCTCACCCACTACGCCGCAAGCTCGACGACGCTCATGAGCTCGGGGGCGTGCGGTCGTCGTGCTTGGTGCTCCGGCTGCCGAAAGTCGGGCGGATCACCTGGATCAGGAAGAGCACGGCAAGAGCGATGGCGATAACCATGGCCGAGGTGTCTCCCCGCCGGAAGGAGACAACGGCCACCATCACGTTGAGCACCACAGCCACAATGCGGAGGATGCGCAGAGTCCGTCCAGACAACACGACCGCCTCCTTCTTCGCAGATTCTCACGGCGGGCACCGGCTACCCGCTCCCCCATCACTGTAGGCACAGGCCAGGCCCCATCGAAGGATTTCAGGAACCGTCTCTGCGCAGGACTCTCACCCTCCGGAAGTATTGGCACCTGACGCGCAACCATTCTCCGACGCCGTTCAAACCGGTTCTTGGGCCGCCGGCGCGATGTCGGAGGGCTGTGGCATGGTGGGGAGGCCTTCAACGGTGGGTCTGCCCTGGCACTTTCCTGCTTGATTCAGCAGGGTGTCGATCCACCGGAAGGAGGTGAAGGGGTATGCGTGACCGTCTTCGGCATGCGGCACGGAAGGATGCTGAACAGCGCAGAACCCCGACGTGGTGCGAGATTGTTGGCTCGCTCGCAACCGCCGTCGGAGTCCTGATTAGCTTGATTCAGCTCCTGAGGGGCTGAGCCCCTTCGGGAGCCGCCCGGATAGCCGCCGGGTGGCTCCCACTCATTGTGCCTCGGGATCGGCTCGAGTGTCCATCGAGATGACCCCGCGCTCAAGCGGCCCCTGCGCCCGCCGCGGCTTCACAGGAGACCCACAAGGTCAACCTACGCCTGACATACACGGGGCCAACACGGTTGAGTCATGCACAGCTCCGACACCCTCAGCCCAACCGAGCCGCCCCAGTCCGGCCAGGCCCACGACTCCGGCCGGCGCGACCGCTCCTCGAAGTCCGGCAAGCACCCGCGCCGCCGCTTTCTCCTGGGTGGCGCCGCCGTCCTGGGCCTGGCCGCCACCGGCACCAGCGCCTGGGCTCTCAACCGCTTCGTCATCGAACACGTGGAGGTCGGCGACGTCACCGCGCTGGAGGCCAAGGCGCAGAAGGCGGCCGGCTCCTCGGCGACCCCGGCCACGAACGTGACGGTCGGCGACAACTCCTACTCCTCATCGAATACGAGCATCGAGATCCAGCGGGTCTCCACCGGCTCGGGCAGCGACACCGTCACCTACTACGTGGCCGACGTCAAGCTCACCAACGCCACCGACCTGCGCAGCGCCTTCGCCAACAACTCCTACGGCACCAACATCGTTGCCAAGCCCAGCACGATGGCCTCCGAGCACGACGCCGTCCTGGCCATCAACGGCGACTACTACGGCTTCCGCAGCGACGGCATCCTCATCCGCAACGGCGTCATCTACCGCGACAGCGGCACGCGCGACGGCATGGCCTTCTACAGCGACGGGCGCGTCGAGGTCTACGACGAGACCACCACCAAGGCCCAGACGCTTCTGGACGCGGGCGTGTGGAACACGCTGTCCTTCGGGCCGGCGCTGGTCAACGACTCCAAGGTGCTCTCCGGCATCGACCAGGTCGAGGTGGACACCAACGTCGGCAACCACTCCATCCAGGGCCAGCAGCCGCGCACCGCCGTGGGGTGGGTGGAGACGAACCACCTCAAGCTCGTCGTCGTCGACGGCCGCAGCGAGGGCTACTCGCGCGGCGTGACCATGACCGAGCTCGCCCAGATCATGGCCGACCTGGGGTGCGCCTGCGCCTACAACATCGACGGCGGCGGCTCGTCAGCCATGTATTTCAACGGCTCGATCATCAACCAGCCCTCCAACGGGGGCGAACGCGACACCTCCGACATCCTCTACATCGCGAACGGAGCCTGAGATGAACGGCACCGACACAGCCCTTCAGACCTCGCCGCGAGTGCTGCCGCGGGTCATTGCCCCGGCGAACCGGGTCGCCACCAACCGGGCACCGGGCAACCGGGTAGGCAACCGGACGGCGGCCCGGACCGGGGGCGAGCGCCGTCCCCGGACGGCGGTGACGCTCGTGGTCCTCATCCCGGCCTACAAGCCCGATGAGCGCCTGGCCGTGCTCGTGGCCCGCCTGCGCGGGGCGCGCCGGGACTGCGCGGTGCTGGTCGTCGACGACGGCTCGGGGCCGCAGTACGCGCCCTTCTTCGCCGCCGCCCGCGCCCGGGGCGCCGAGGTCGTCAGCTCCCCGGTCAACCAGGGCAAGGGTCAGGCGCTGCGCACGGGACTGGCTCACGCGGCCGCCACCTGGCCCGACGCGGACGTGGTGTGCGCCGACGCCGACGGGCAGCACACGCCGTCGGACATCGAGACCGTAGCCCAGAGAGTGCGCGAGACCGGGCACATGACCCTGGGGGTGCGGCGCTTCACCGGGCCGGTGCCGCTGCGCAGCCGTATCGGCAACGACGTGACCGCCCTGCTGTTCCGGGGCGCGACCGGCTGGAGGCTGGGCGACACCCAGACGGGCCTGCGCGGTTACCCCGCCGGGCAGCTGGCGTGGCTGCAGGAGGTTCCCGGGGACCGCTACGAGTACGAGCTCTCCGCGCTGCTGCGCGCCCACGAGCTGGGGATGGCGGTGGAGCAGGTGGAGATCGCCACGGTCTACGAGCCGGGCAACACCTCCTCCCACTTCCGGCCGGTGCAGGACTCGGCGCGGATCTACGCTCCGCTGCTGCGGTTCATGGGGGCGTCGCTGGCGAGCTTCGGGATCGACTGGCTGGGTGTCATGGTCATCTTCGCGATGACGGGCAACCTGCTGGCGGCGGTCGTGGGGGCGCGGCTGGTATCCGGGACGGCGAACTTCTTCATGAATCGCCGCGTCTTCCGGGCGCAGCGCGGCACCGTGGTGCGCACCGCCGTGCGGTACACGGTCCTGGCGGTGAGCCTGCTGGCGGCCAGCTACCTGATGCTCAAGGCGCTCACGGCGGTCGGGATTCCGCTGGGGATCGCCAAGGTTCTCGGCGACGGGGCCATCTACGTGGCCAGCTATGTGGCGCAGCGCCGGCTGGTGTTCAAGGAGAGGAGGTGAGGCGGGCCCGGGGCGGTTGGGGCGACCAGGGCGCTGCCTCCATCGCGTTCGTACCTTAGGGCGAGCGATCGAGGGGTAGAGGGTACGACCTCGAGCATGAAGGTACGACCTCGACCCAGTTCACCCCTGTGGACCTCAGCGGGGGCTGATGAGGCCGGCCTCGTAGGCGGCGATGACGAGCTGGGCGCGGTCGCGGGCGCCCAGGCGGGCCAGGAGCGCGGTGATGTGGCTGCGGCAGGTGGCCCGGGTGATGCCGAGCTCGACCTCGATCTCACTGTTGGACAAGCCTCGGGCGATGAGCAGGAGGACCTCGCGCTGGCGGGGCGTGAGGGCACCGACATCACTGGCCCAGGCACTACGGGAGGTGTCAGTCGACGTCGTGCTCGGCATGCGGGCCACGAGGCGGGCCAGCACCTGGGGACTGAGCAGGGACTGCCCCTCATGGACGGTGCGCACGGCGTCGACGAGGGATTGCGGGTCGGCGTCCTTGAGCAGGAAACCGCAGGCGCCGGCGCGCAGGGCGCCCAGGACGTAGTCGTCGATCTCGAACATGGTGAGGATGAGGACGCGCGTGGCCGCGAGCGCCGGGTCGGCGCAGATCCTTCTGGTGGCCTCGATGCCGGTCAGGCCCGGCATCTGGATGTCCATGAGGACGACGTCGGGGCGCAGTTCGGTGGCCAGGGCGACCGCGCGGGCACCGTCCTCGGCCAGGCCGACGACGCTCATGCCGGGCTCGGCCTCGAGCAGGGCGGCCAGGGTGGTGCGCAGGAGGGCCTGGTCCTCGGCGATGAGGACCCGGATGGGGGTGTCAGGAGCCCCGTCGGTGTTGTTCGTCAGCGCATTGGTGGGATCCGTCATGGCTTGCCCCTGTCGCTCCTGGGATCGGTACCCGGTGACTCACTGGCGGGTCTGCGTTCCGGGCCCGCACTGTCCCCGGAACCCCGGGTGCTGCTGGTGGCCTCGGCCGTGTCGTCGGTGGGGACGGGCAGGATGGCTTCGACGGCGAAGCCGGGCGCGTCGGCGCGGGGGCCTGCAGTCAGGGTTCCACCGAGCGCGGTCAGGGTCTCGTGAAGTCCGCGCAGTCCTTGCCCGGCCCCGGGGTGGGGCTCCCATCCGGTCGCGGGCCCGTCGTCGACAACGGCGATACGCAGCCGTCCCGGCTCCCGGCGGAGAATCACGCGGGCGCGCGTGGGGCCGGCGTGGCGGGCGGTGTTGGCCAGGGCCTCGGCCACGACCCGGGCAGCGGCCTGGGCCGCCGGTGCCGGGAGACCGTCAGTCATCGTCCCGGCTTGGGCAGCGCCCGCATCTGCGCCGGTGTGCGCAGCGGCGTCGAGATCGACGGCCACGCCGGTGCGGCGGGCCCTGCCGATCAGCTCCCGAAGGCTCTCGGCGAGGCTGTTGACGGGGCCGGGGCCGGCTGCCGGTAGTTCTCCCGGCGGGACCGCCGCCAGCGCCCCGGGCGTCGGGGGCATGTTTTCGTCGCGCAGGACGGCGAGCATGCGCCGCAACGCGTCGGTGGCCTCGCGGGAGGCGGTCTCGACGTCGTCGAGTGCGGTTCGCAGCCCGTCGGGGGTGGTCTCGAGGCGCCGGGCGACGGCGCAGCGCACGGTGATGGCGCCGAGGTTGCCGGAGACGGCGTCGTGCAGCTCGCGGGCGATGACGAGGCGGTCCTCGGCGACGGCGCGCGCGGCGGTCTCCTGGGTCAGGCGCCGCTCGTAGGCACGCCGGTCGCGCCGCCGCAGCCACAGGGAGGCGGCGACGAGCCCGACCATGACGAGCAGCACTGTCATCTGGGCGCGCGGAGAAGGATCCGGGGAGAAGCCGACCAGGGTGCCCAGGCCAAGAACAATCACGGCCAGCCCGGTGATGGCGCGCCCGAGCGGCGAGTGGCGCGGTGGGACGTCTGGGGCTGGCACGCGGCCAGTCTAGGAAGGCGGCTCGGGCGCTTCATCGAACCGGGGTCTGACGGACCTGGGTCTGAGGTGGCGGGACCGTCTCGGCTGGGCGGCCGATGCGCGCTGCCGCTCGACACGCTGGAGTTGGCCCATGATCGCTATTGAGAATCTCGTCAAGCGGCACGGGGCGCGGGAGGTGCTTCACGGCGTGAGCCTGGAGGCCCGTCCGGGCTGCGTCACCGGATTCGTGGGGCCGAACGGTGCCGGGAAGTCCTCGACCCTGCGGTGCCTGCTGGGTCTGGACCGGGCCGACGGTGGGCGGGCACTCATCGGCGGACGCCCCTACCGCGAGCTGCGCGAGCCGCTGCGCACGGTGGGGGCGGTACTCGATGGCTCGGGCGCGCACCCCTCGCGCACGGCCCGCGGTCACCTGGGTTGGGTGGCCTCGGGCGCAGGAATCAGTCGGCGTCGGGTGGCTGAGGTGCTCGACGTCGTCGGGCTGAGTGAGGCGGCCGGGCGGCGGGTGCGCACCTTCTCCCTTGGAATGGGGCAGCGCCTGGGGCTGGCGACGGCGCTGCTGGGCGACCCGGAGGTGCTCATCCTCGACGAGCCGGTCAACGGCCTGGACCCGGAGGGGATCCGGTGGATCCGCAGGCTGCTTCGGCAGCGGGCCGACGCCGGGGGCACGGTCCTGCTGTCCAGTCATGTTCTGGCCGAGCTGGCTGAGGTGGCCGACGACGTCGTCGTCATCGCCGGCGGGCGGGTGCGGGCGTCTGGGACGCTGAAGGAGGTCGCGGCGGGTTACGCGAACCTGGAGGAGGCCTTCTTCTCACTGACTGCCCCAGCCGGGGGCGAGGCCGGCAGTGGGGCCGGTCAGGCTGGCCGGACTGGACGGGCCGGCCGGGCGGGCCGGGCCGGACGCGAGGACGGGGCCCGTTTATGAGCGCGGCGACGGCGCTGGTGCGCTCCCTCAAGGCGGAGGTACGCAAGACGGCGGGCCTGCCGGGGGTCTGGCTGGGGGCGGCGCTGGCGGTCGTCCTGCCGCTCCTGATCGAGTACCACACGGATCATGACCTGGCGGCGCGTCTGGCGGCCGGCGACCCGGATGCGCCGGCGCGACTGGGCGACGTCGGCGTCATCGGGCTGTACGTGGGGACGACGGGGATCGTGGTGCTGGCGGTGAGTGTGGTGGTCAGCGAGTACGCGAGTGATCCGCGCACGAGCGGGGCCTCCAGCGCTCCGCGACAGGTGACGACGACGATGCTGGTGCTGCCGCGGCGCGGGGCGTCGGTGACCGCGAAGCTGCTCATGGTGCTGGGCGCCGTGACGGTGCTGCTGGCGACGGCCTGGGCGGCGACCTACTCGCTGTGCCGGCACCTGCTGGGGTCGAGCGTGCCCTTCGAGCCGGTGCCGTGGTGGATGCTGACGGGGATCCTGACGTGGTGGGTGTTCTCAGCGATGGCGTCGATGGCACTGGCGATGGTGACGCGCAGCGCGCTGGTGTCGATGACGGTTCTCGTCGCGATGTCGACGATGATCTCGCCGGGCGTGCTGCTCATCAAGTCCACCGATGCGGCCCGGTTCCTGCCGGACACGGCGGCGGTGCGGCTCATTGCGAACCCGACGACGCTCAACTACGACCGGCTCGTCGAGCTGTTGTCGATCCCGATGGCGGCCGCCGTCTGCGCGGCGTGGGCGGGCGGGTGCGCGGCGGTGTGCTGCTGGGTGTGGATGAGGCGGGACGCATGAGCGGAGCCGGTGCGACCAGCAGGGTGAAGGCTGCCGCAGGGGTGGCAACCGTCTGGGGGCGGGCGCTGCACGCGGAGCTGGTGAAGGTGGTGACGCTGCCTGCGATGTGGTGGTCGGCGGCGGTGGCGGGTGGGGCTGCGGTCGCCACGATCATGTCGGTTCTGCGTGACGTGGTGAATGTGCGGGGCCTCGGTTTCGAGGAGGTCGCGCCGGTGTGGACGCTGGCGGTGCAGATCGGCTTCGTGGCGGCCGGTGTGGCCGCGGCGGGCGCCGAGCACTCCACGGCGCAGGGCATGACGAGTCTGCTGGTGACGCCGGCGCGGGGGCGGCTGGCGGTGGCACGACTCATGGTGCTGACCGGTACGGGACTGGTGGCGGCGAGCGTCCTGGTCGGGGCGAGCCTGGCGGCGTGCCCGACGATGCCGACGGCGGCGCTGTGGGCCGGGGGACGGACCGTGGCCTGGTTGACGGCGGTGCTGCTGCTGGCGGCCGGGCTCAGTGCGGCGCTGCGCAGCGTCATTGGCGCATCGACGGCGGCTGTGGTGCTGGTGATTCTGGCGCCGCAGCTGGCTGTGTTCCTGGGCGACGCCGCCCGCTGGCTCCCGGGCCAGGCGGCCCAGATCTGGCTGGCGGCCGACGCATCACGGATGGACGTCGCCTCTGCCGGACTCATCATCCTGGCCTGGACAGCGGCCGCCCAGATAGCCGGCATCGTCCGGCTGGTGCGGGCGGATGGGTGAGCGGGAGAGCAGCCGCTCGGGACACAACTCGCATTAGCCACGCCACATCGAAGAAGCAGTTCTACGATCCGTTCATGGAGACATCGTCGTTCCTCCCTGCCAAGTCCAAGCTTGAGGCGGTTGCGAGGCTTTACGCCGCCGCGCAGACCCCAGCCGAACCGTTGGGACCCGGCAGCAAGGAGAAGAAGTCGGTACTGACTAAGACTGCCGAGCGACTCTCGCTCGATGTCGACGAGAGCGCCCCGAAGGACACACTGGCACGCCAGATACTCGAAGCGCTCGGCCAAGAATGGGATCGTTCCTTCTCCTCGACGGGGCAAACCATCACCTTGCGAGGGCTCAACGCCATCCTGGCTGCGACTGAGGCTGAGCTTCAGCGCCGGGCGGTACGGGAACTACGTAAAGTCAGTCCGACGTTGCCCGACTGGTTTACCCCAGCACGCGACAAACTCGAGGCAGTTCGACGCATCTCCTCGATCACGGGAGGCCGCCCACAGGATCTAGGACCTGGAAGTAAGGAGAGAAAGTCGGTACTGACTGACCTCGTTGACAACCTTGGATTACCTCTCAACTCCAGACTGACGAAGACTAAACTCGCCGAAGCCGTTGCGACCACGCTTGAGATGCCTTGGAACGAATCATGCTGGTCCTCCGGCCAGACCGTGACGCTGAACGGGCTCAACGCCGTCCTTGCGGGAGCTGAGCAACGAGTTCTCCATGGGCACAGCCATAGCGTTAAGCAACTCCGCGTGCAGCAGGAGGCTCGGCTGTTGGTCACGGCGTTGGCAGCATCCTGCCCACCTCACTGGGACGGGAGGACGTGCGTCGAGGAGATGGTAAGAAGCGAGTACAGAAAGGCGAAACAGACAGAGTGGATGGGATTCTACTTCGAGTTCGTAGGTCTTCCTGCTCTCATCAATGCTTATGGCGGCGGCCCCGTCCGCATCGGGGCCACTGAGTTCGACTACGCCCGTAACTTCGTGTGGGACCTCAAGACCCATGGACAGGAGAAACTTGCTTCTCCTAAAGACCTCGCCAACGAGGCACCACTCAACGATCGCGACGCCATCCTGCAGTGCGTCGAAGAACGAGGCCTGATCGGCTTCTTGATTCTATCCGGCGCCTCTTCGTACGACGGTTGCGTTGAGTTCGACGCCTGGCACCGGAAGATACGTGGCGCTGCTCCATCCAAGTCACAGCACCCGCGACGACTCAAGGTCTCCCTCCACCCTGTCACGCTACAAGCGTACGTCTTCCAGGGAACTAACGAGATCGAGCAAGCACTTGCTGATGGCGTACTAGGGGTGTTCGGTCAAGGACGACAGCAGAGCGGCAGGCCGAGGAAGCCAAAGTTGAAACTGATGCTCCGCAAAGCCCAGGAAGCCGGGAACATACTGGCACAGCACGACTTCGCAGCATGAGCCCAAGCTCACGTGAGCAGAGCTTCCCTTCAGCTCGAACATGTGTTTAGCTTGGCTCATGGCCGAGACGTTCACGTACACCGACCTCTTCGCAGGGATCGGCGGCTTCCACGCCGCCTTGTCTGGGATGGGCGGCCAATGCACCTACGCGGTCGAGATCGACAAGGACGCCGCCCGCATCTACGAGCAGAACTGGGGTGTCAACGCCCTCGGAGACATCACAGTCGATGCAGGCGAACACGGCGTGTCCGACAGGATCCAGCCGCACGACATCCTCGCCGCTGGGTTCCCGTGCCAGCCCTTCTCCAAGTCCGGCGCCCAGGCCGGGATGCTGGACGAGGTGCGGGGCACGCTCTACTTCAACATCCTCAAGATCGTCCATGAACGTCACCCCACGGTGCTTCTCCTCGAGAACGTTCGGAACCTCGCCGGACCGCGCCACGCCCACGAATGGGAGGTCATCGTCGATTCCCTGAGGGGGGAGGGCTATAGCATCGCAGACACCCCCGCCATCCTCTCGCCACACCAACTAGGACCAGAGCGAGGAGGGCGTCCACAGGTCAGGGAGCGAGTCTTTATCACCGCCACGTACGACCCTAACGGCATCGGGTCAACGGATCCCCAGCCTGTAGCGAGGCCCAGAGAACTGTACGCGGACGGGCCAGTCGACTGGCAGATAGACGACTACCTGCTCGCTGACGTCGAAGGGTACGATTTGTCGAGGGCCGAGAAGGACTGGATCTACGCCTGGGACGACTGGGTACAGCGGTTCCGCGACCACAATCCAGGTAAGAAGCTACCTGGGTTCCCCATCTGGGTCGATGCCTGGCAGACGATCGAAGACCTGGAGATCCAGATCGAGTCGGGAGAGCTCGACGACGTTCCCGCCTGGAAGATGAACTTCCTGCGCAAGAACGCGCAACTCTTCACCGAGAACGCGGCCTGGTGCCGGGCTTGGATGACCACCTCTGGTGTGAAGGACTTCCCACCGTCGCGCCGTAAGCTCGAGTGGCAGGCACAGGACATCGAGTCCCTATGGGACTGCCTCATGCACTTCCGTCCATCAGGTCTGCGCGCGAAGCCGCCCACCTACGTTCCCGCACTTGTCGCCATCACACAGACCAGCATCGTCGGGAAGAAACGTCGCCGGCTGGCACCTCGAGAAGCAGCCCGCCTTCAGGGGTTCCCCGATGAGTTCTCCTTTGCCGGCCAACCCGACGCCAAGACCTACAAGCAGCTGGGGAACGGCGTCAATGTAGGCGTGGTCTGGAACGTACTCAAGATGCACTGTGACCGCGACCGCCGCGTCCTCGAGTCGACAGCGTCCGGCCGCCGTATCCTCAATGCGGTAGACGCCGCTCCAGCAAGTCCTGATGAGGCGGTCCGCAAGCTACTGACGAGGTGATGTATGCAGCCTGCGCTATCGGATGATGGCTCGTCCGACCCGCTGCACGCTCCCGAACCAGCACGCGACAAGCCCGCCGATCCGAAGGTGAGCGCTCGCTACTCCAACCTGTCACGGCGTGACACCTCCCCAGAGATGGAACTGCGGCGAGCACTGTGGCGGATAGGACTGCGGTATCGAGTGCAGTACAAGGTCCCGGGGATTCCACGTCGCAAGATCGACATTGCCTTCCCCGGGAAGAAAGTGGCGGTGCAGGTCGACGGCTGCTTCTGGCACGGCTGCCCTGAGCACGGGACCATGCCCGGCCGGAACTCCGAGTGGTGGAGGTGGAAGATCGCGAGGAACCAGGCCCGCGACCGTGACACCGATGAGAAGCTCAACGCCCTTGGATGGACGGTCATCCATATCTGGGAGCACGAGGACTCTGACGATGCAGCAGGGCTCGTAGCCCACGCAGTCACCTCAGCGACCAAGGACCACCAGAGATCCACCGAAGCCCGGGCCGAGTAGATGGGTACCCGGTGGCAGGGTTCCAGACGAGGCTGTCTGTGTGGAATCCCGGCATATTGCTTGTCCTCACGGCAAGGGCTCGGGCCAGAGTCACTCGGCAGCCCAGTCACCTCGGGCAGTGTCAGCGAAACCTTAAGCCCACGGGCCGCTCCCAGCCGATGTGCGTCGTCCGCAACGTCTGGACGTTGCGGACGACGCACATCGAGCGGGTGGAGACTCTCGCGCCACCACCGCTCGAGACGGCGGGAATCGACGGGCCCCTACTTGAACTCGCAGGCGACTCCATCCCCGTCCCGATCCAGCTCTTCACGGTATCCAGGGTCGCCCCGATGCAAGGGGGCCGCACCCGACTCCTTCGCCTTCCTGCAGTTGGGAAAGTACGTGCTCTCCTGCTTCGGCTCCTCAGCGGGCGCGGGAGCCGCTGCGCCGCCGCCGGCCTGCGTCGTCGCCTCTGGTGTCGACTCGGGCTCCTGCGTCGTAGATGGCGCAGGAGACTCCGACGGCGGGGCCTGCGTCGTCGGAATCGGCGACGGCGTAGGACTCGGGGTCGGGGATGGGGTGGGGCTCGGAGTAGGCGACGGAGAGGGAGTCGGAGTAGGTGACGGCGAAGCAGTCGCCGTCGGAGAAGGCGCCGGTGCTGGCGCGCCCGCGTCGTCAACCAAGGACGGGACCCCACACCCGGCCAGACCCGCACAGACCGCCATAGCCAAGGCCGCAGACGCCGACCTCACCACCATCCTCTGACAACCCGACACCCGCGCGGCCAGCCGGCTCACTCCAGTGCAGGAGGACAGCAAGAGTCCAGAATGGGATGGAAATACCTTCATGAGAACCTCGATAAGGGGGAAACAAATTCAGCACGTTGCGTCACGTCATGCCGCACAGCACTCCACGCGACATGACGAGACACCTATGAACAACCTTGAGTGGAGCTCCGACAGAAACTCGCAGCGGTGAAAGACGTGGCCTATTTCTCGCAGGCGGTACCGTCTTTATCCCCATCCAGGTCTTCCCTGTATCCAGGATCACCTCGATACAAGGGCGCAGCTCCCGCCGCCTTGGCCTCCTTGCAGTTGGCGTAGAACTCCTTCTGAGGCTCGGGTGCCGACTCCGACTTCTTCTGAGACTCCGACTCGGAGTCCGCCCCTGACTCGGAGCCCTCCCCCGAGTCCGAGCCGCCGAGCCAGCCGCTCCAACCGGACGAGTCCTCGGTCGGCTCCGCAGCAGGCTCCTCACCGGACTCTTCGGCGGGCACCTCCTCGGAGGCGGCGGAGTCGCCACCACCAGCATCCTGCTGGGACTCGGCTGGCGCAGCGGACGACGCAGCATCACTGCTGGCGCTGGACACGTCGTCGCAGCCTGCAATTCCAACGCAAAGGACCAGGGCGAGGAGCACGGGCGCCGCCGACCTCAGCAACCCCCGCCGCCTCGACGTCGCGGAAGACACTGATGAAACAGAAGAACGGGAAAATATGGGAGAAATAGGGGATAAAACGGGCGCATTCACGGGAGCCTCGAGTCAGGAGAAGGGATGGTGGGCGGCTAGCCGATAGAATTGAAGCACTCCAGGAGCAGTAATAACTCACGCAGCCATAAAATGCAATCGCATTGATATACACATTTTTTAATGTTGCAGAGAATAGAAACTGAAGTGTGACCGCTTGACAATTGTCCCTTATTTTTACGCTTAGTGCGCAGTCTTCCAACTCCACGACAGCCAACCACACATGCACTCAGGGAGCTCAGCGAGGCTTAGGAAGTCGAACCGGAGTCTGACGAACCAGGGTCTGAGGGGCGCACCGAGGCTCAGCCGCCGGGGCGATGCCGCTCTCGGGCCGGCCGCCCCACACTTCCGGCCATGCGCACTTCCCCCACGTCCCCGTCCCAGCAGACGCCGACCGCCTCCGGAGCACCGGATCCTGCGCCGTCGGACTCGGCTCCGAGCCCCGCCCCGGTCTCGACTCCGACCGCGAGCACCCGGCCCGACCGACTGAGCACCGGCGCGCTGGTCATCTTCACAAGCGTCTACGCCTTCTTCTTCCCGCTCCACCTCGGCCACTTTCTCATCCCCGAGGACGCCGGCCCCGCAACCGGCCTCGCGCTCTACATCGCTCTCTTCGCCGTCGGTTGCGTCGCCTTCCGCCACCCGCTGGCCCAGGCCGCCCGTCAGGTAGCGGCCCGTAAGCGGCGGGCCGTCCTCACTCTCATCGTGGGCGGACTCGCCACCTTGGTGATCGAGCTCGTCGGTGGCCTGGCGTCCTCGGCCCTGCTCAACCTCACCGGCTTGTCCGGAGCAACCCTGCAGAACGACTCCAGCGTGGGCGACGTCACGCGGATGTTCTCGCCGATCGTCATCGTCGTCGTGCTCGGGATCGTGGGGCCGATTGTGGAGGAGATGTTCTTCCGTCAGTTCCTCATTGGGCTCATCAAGCGCTTTGCGCCGACCTGGGTGGCTGTTCTCGTCTCCAGCGTCCTGTTCGGTGCGCTGCACATGCACTCGTTCGCGCTCTCCGAGGTACTGGGCGTCATCCCACACGCCTTCTTCGGGCTCAGCTGCGGGCTGCTCTATGTCAAGACCGACCGCAACCTGCTCTACCCGGCGAGCATCCACTGCCTCAACAACCTCAGCGCCTTCCTGCCCTTCCTCCTGTACTGAAACGACTCCCCGCCACCCCGCCCGGGCGTTGCGGGAACATAAGCGTTGACGCCAACACCCTCGCAACATCGGCTCCGATTGGCTTGCCCTCGACAGCTTCACTGCGGACGGCGCCCGAGGCGCCCCGTCAGCACGAGGACACAAGGAGGCGATACCGACCACCACAATCAGGCCGAGCGCCAGGAGCGGCATTCTCATCCATAACTTCCTGCCTCATTCCCTACAGCGCTCGGCCCGGAGCCTCACCCTCCCATCGAGAAGAACGGCTACTTCTCGAGCAGCAAGGCTCAGGCCCTCACAGCACGTACTCTCCGCCACCGCACGGATCGCCTGCACGACGGAGACCCGCTGCGCGGCCGCACGTCAGGAGGGCGAGGCGAGTAAGGGCGGGGGACAGCAAGACTGCCTTGTCGGGACCACACCCGCCCCGGGGGAGACGGCGCGTGCTTCAATCGGAGCATGGTAGTCGTCTCCCCCGTTCCGGTTCCGGGCCCCGTGCCCGGCGAGTCCATCCTGACCGAGTCCGATGCCTCGCTGCTGTTCAGCGGGGCACGCACCGCCTACACCTTCACCGACGAGCCGGTGACCGATGCCCAGCTGCGGGCGATCCATGAGCTGGCCAAGTGGGCGCCGACGGCGGTCAACGCCCAGCCGCTACGGGTAGTAGCCGTCCGATCGGTGGCGGCCCGCGAGCGCCTGCTGCCCTGTCTTCCTCGCGGCAATCGCGAGCAGGCCGCGGGGGCGCCTCTCACTCTCATCTGCGCAGCCGACCGCTCCTTCGCCGGGTCCCTGCCGCGACTGCACCCGCGCGGCGAGCGCTACCAGCGCCTGCTGGAGGAGGGCGGGGCACAGATGCGGGCACGTTGGGCGCGCGCCTCAGCGCTGATCCAGACGGCCTACGTCATCCAGGCGATTCGCGCCGTCGGGCTGGCAGCCGGCCCCATGAACGGAGACGACGCCGAGGCGTTGGCGACCGAGTTCTTCGCCGGTCAGGACGTGGAGGTGCTGCTGGTCATCAACGTCGGTCACCCGGGGCCGGACGCCTACCAGGAGCGCAACCCGCGCCTGCCATTCGAGGAGGTCTATCAGGTGCTATGAGCCCAGCGGGTCGATCGCGCCCAGGCCTCGGGACCGGGCGGCGTCAGCCAGACGGACGTCATGAGTAAGAACCGTGACAGGGTGACGAGGGTCGTCCAGCAGCGTCGCAGTCGCCAGGTGAATGGCATCGAGAGACTTCAGCTCGCCGGTCAGGGCACTGCACGGCGCGCCGAGCTACCCCCTGGTGTAGTGGGCGACGTAGTCGATCTGGATGTCGGAGACGGCCGGTGTGAGCGGGCCGGGGACACCGCCGTCGACGGTCTCGTACTGGTTCGCCTTCCCATTGGGATCCATCGCCCCGGTCTGAACCCCGAACCACATCCGCTTGTCAGTGATGCCCTCGCCGACGTCGTCCCGGGTGATCCGACCCCACTCCTGGCCATCGAAGGTGAAGACGATGTAGTCGTCCTCCACGATGACGCCGTAGGTGTGCCAGCCACCCATGTCCGTGTTGTCGAAGACCCGCTGGTCCTGCTTGTGCCCCTCCTCAGTGGAGTCACCCCAGTGGTAGGTACCTGACACGCGCGGCCCATTGACGCGCCCCTCGGCGAAGTCGATCTCCGGCGGCCAATTCTTATCCTCCGGCCACAACAGGAGGGCGTAACCGATTCCCTTGCCTCGGGGGAACTTGGCCCGCACCTCCCACCGGCCGCGCGAAGCCGCAAAAGCGTCAGCGCTCGAGGCGCCGCCGGCGCTCCACTGACCATCCCGGTACTGGGTGCGGATAATGAGATTGCCGTTCTCAACAAGTGAGTTCTCATCCGACATGATTCCCATGGCACCATGGCCGACGGCCCCCTTATCCAAGCCGTAGTGCCCCCACTTCGTGTCCTCGAAGGAGCCGTCGAAGCCCTCGAAATAGTCGACGCTCCAGCCGTTGATCTCAGCATCGGAGCGTCCCCGACCTTCACCCTCGGAGAGTTGCGAGGGCGGGGCGGTTGCGGCGTCGGACGGGGAGCCTGCGGTCCCGTTCGGCGAGACTGAGGGCTCACCGGAGGGGGCGGCAGCAGTCGGCTCCCCCGTGCTCGACGACGGTGCCGCCGGCGCGGAGGCGTCACCGGCCGGCGTCGCCGTGGCCGCCACGCCGGCCGGGCCGCCGGGGGACGCCTGCTCGGAGCCGACACTGGTCGAGGGCGCCGCAGCCGCTGGGTTTGCGCCCTGGGGCTGGACTGGGAAGCAGGCGGTGGCCGTCGCCACGGCGAGACCTGCGGTCATGAGGAGCTGGGTTGCTCGTGCGGGTTTCACGGTCGTCTCCTTTGATGCGGGAACCCTTCCAGCAGATACGAGAAGCCTAACCAGTCGGTCGTTATTGGACAAGACACCCGCGCTTATGAGAGGTCAGCGTGGCGCCGCGGCCTCGCCCGCCGCTACGGCCGGACGATCGAACTGTCATCACTGACGTAGGCGACTGCAAGCCGATGCGTCCAGGCCATCTGGCCGACGATCTTGACGAGCGCGTTCGCATCCGACCAGCCGACACCGACGTAAATGAAGTCCGCGCCGATGGTGTAGTCGGCGACCGGCAGCCCCTTGTCCTCCCGCTCCTCGAGCTCCTCCTCGCTCAGTGCATCTGGGCCGTTGAACGGTGGGAAAGCGCGGATGAGGTCGCGGTAGAAGGACCTGATCGCCGGGGTAGAGCCCTCGGTGGTGTAGTAGTCGCGCGGCTCCTCCCAACGGGAGACCTGTTCCCACCACTGCGGGAACTCCTCGTCTGAGACCGCCGCCGGCTCGAAGATCAGGATGTCGTAGCTCATGCCCCGAGGCTAGTAGCGCACCCACCGCCCGACCATGGACACCGCTCCCCACCGCAACCTCCGACGGCGGCCCACCGCCTCCGGCTGGGAGGTGGCGGGCCGCCGTCGGATACCTGGACGCAGTGCTCAGAGCACGTAGGGGTCGTTCATCGGGTCGGTCAGGGTGGTCGGGTCAGCCACGTTGGTGTCGCGGCCGGCCGGACCGAGGTTCGCAGCCGAGGCCGGGGCGGCGGGCGACGTCGGGACATCGAGCTCGGCGTTAGCGCGGTTGCGCGCGAGCCACAGCTCGTAGGAGTCGGCGGTGGCGCCGTCGAGGTCCACGCTGTCGATGTCGATGCCCAGAGCCTGGGCCACACCACGGCCGTAGTCGGGGTCCGCGTGGTAGCAGTTGAAGATATGGCGGTGCTTGATCTGCAGGGTCGAGTCCCCCATGGCGCGGGCGGTGTTCTCGCACAGGACGAGCTGCTGCTCGGGCGTCATGGCGCGCCAGAGCATGCCGGGCTGGGTGTAGTAGTTGTGGTCGTCCTCGCGGAAGTCGTACATGGCGACGTCGCCTCCGGCCTGGACGGGCTCGGAGAGCTCGCGCGAGTCCTGCCAGTTGCCGTAGGAGTTGGGCTCGTAGGCATTCTCAGACCCGGCGTTGCCGTCCACCCGCATGGCGCCGTCGCGGTGGAAGCCGTGGGGGCAGGCGACGCCGCGCGGGGAGTTGACCGGAATCTGGTGGTGGTTGACGCCGAGGCGGTAGCGCTGGGCGTCACCGTAGGAGAAGAGGCGGGCCTGGAGCATCCTGTCCGGCGAGTAGCCGATACCGGGCACGATGTTCTGGGGCGTGAAGCCGGCCTGCTCGACGTCCTGAAAGTAGTTGTCGGGGTTCCTGTTGAGCTCGAGGACACCGACCTCCTGGAAGGGGAAGTCCGCCTTGGGCCACATCTTCGTCAAGTCGAAGGGGTTAAAGTCGGTCAGGGCCTCGGCCTGTTCAACGGTCATGGTCTGGACGTACATGGTCCAGCGGGGGTGCTGGCCCTTTTCGATGGACTCGTACAGATCACGCTGGTTGGACTCGCGGTCCTCGGCGATGACGGCGGCGGCCTCCTGGTCCGTGAGGTTGGCGAGACCCTGCTGGGAGCGGAAGTGGAACTTCACCCAGGTGCGCACGCCCTCGGCGTTGATGAAGGAGTAGGCGTGCGAGGAGAAGCCGTGCATGTAGCGGTAGGACAGCGGGATGCCGCGGTCGGACATGGTGATGGTCACCTGGAGGAGCGACTCGGGCAGGCTGGTCCAGAAGTCCCAGTTGGTGTTGGGGCTGCGCAGGTTGGTGCGGGGGTCGCGCTTGACGGCGTGGTTGAGGTCGATGAATTTCTTGCCGTCGCGGAAGAAGAAGACGGGGGTGTTGTTGCCGACGACGTCCCAGTTGCCCTCGGAGGTGAAGAACCGCATGGCGAAGCCGCGAATGTCGCGCTCGGCGTCGGCGGCCCCGCGCTCGCCGGCGACGGTGGAGAAGCGCATGAAGAGCTCGCACTGGTTGCCCTCGGCGGAGAAGATCGCGGCGCGGGTGAGCTCGGGGATGGCGTGGGTGACGGTGAAGGTGCCCCAGGCGCCTGAGCCCTTGGCGTGCATGCGGCGCTCGGGGATGACCTCGCGGTTGAAGTGGGCGTGCTTCTCCAGCAGCCAGGCGTCCTGGAGGGCGACGGGGCCGCGGGGCCCGGCGGTCATGGAGTCCTGGTTGTTGTGGACGGGCGAGCCGTTGGCCATCGTCATGCGACCCTGGCCGACGGCGTTGTTGCGGCTGGGCAGGTGCTCGCCGAGGCCGGCGCGGGACATGGGGCAGCCGGCGGGAGCACTGTCCTGAGGGGTCTCGGGCAGGTTGGTGTCGTTCATGGGTATCTCCTTGCTCGGCCAGCGGGCCGGGGTGTCGCAAGGCGCGAGGTGCGCCTGAGCCGGTCAGGGCGCCGCGGGTACCGCTGACCTCTGTCAGCCGCGACGACGAGATGACCGCCCGTCAGCAACCATAGCCGAACAATAAGGAAATGTCTCAGTAGTTGCCCCACTGAATGGGATCACTAATGTGTAGGCGGGTGTCGGCCGCCGTGCTCACGCGGCCGGGTTCACCTCGTGGCGCGCCGAACGACGTAGTCCACCCGGAGGCTGGAGGCGGGCTGCACCGGTTGTTCCGGTGGCCGCACGATCGCGCCGTCGTCGCTGACGTACGCCACGGCGAGCCGGTGCGTCCACGCGAGCTCGCCGACGGTCGTCACCAACGCATTGGCGGCCGACCAGCTGACACCGACGTATACCAAGTCTTCGCCGATGGTGTAGTCGGCGACCGGCAGCCCCTGGGCGAGACGCGCATCGACCTCGTCATCACTCAGCGCGTCGGGGCCGTTGAACGGAGGGAAGGTTCGGACGAGGTCGCGATAGAAGGACCTGATCGCCGGGGTGGCGCACTCAATGCTGTCATAGCGATGCTGCTCCTCCCACCGGGAGACCCGATCCCACCACTGGGGAAAGTCCTCATCCGTGACCGCGCCCGACTCGAAGATCAGAATGTCGTAGCTCATGCTTCGAGGCTATCAGTGCGGACGCCTCCATCAGCGAGCACTGCAGCCCGCTGCTCCTATCTCACCCCACATCAGTCGGGAACGGCGACTAGCACAAATAGGCACGCAACAAAACTATGGGAGTCTAGGATATCCCAATGAACGCTCAATTAAGTTAACAACTGCAACACAATCATCTCTCTTGAATGTCAAGCCACCCATCGATGAATCATTATTCACGCTTCGAGACAGCCCTCTGATAATATTGTCAGTGAAATTTGAGCGAACACAGCGTCGATTAAGGAAACTGAATAACGACGCATATATGTAGTAGGTCGTTCCTTGCGCACTGCTTTGTTTACCATTTAGTTCAACCAACCCTTCAAGCACAGGAATTGGAGCCACGCGTAGTATCTGTGTAACAACAAAGGCCTCAGTAATACCTTGCGGGACGAGAGGAAATCTAATTAACCCGGGAGTCGCCGGTGCGGTACATATCTCAGCAAGCTCACCAATATGCCGACAGATCAGTCTATGCTGCTCCAACCTCGTTGTCGACTGATCCTGGAAACTCAAAACTCCTAGCTCATCGAATTGTTTCAACTCAACACGAATGCGCTCCTTGTGGGTTTCGATCGCATCGAATCGTTGTTTTGAATTAGCAATGAATGTCAGCGTCCACGCAAACAAAGCAAGAATCAAAGAAGTGCGATCTTGAGTCCCTCCCTTAACTCGTTCATATATTCCTAGAATAACCAGAACGACACTACACATAAGGAGTGAGATAGATAAATTCTGTAAATGAATCCATAACTTCACACGCAGCGCGTAGCCATGCCCGGAATTGGAAATGGCCGACATGGTCAGAAAGCAACGAATTGCAAAGAGAAACAACGTAGCAATAAGAAGCCCTGCCCCAACCCCTAACGGTGCAGACGAGTTTTTCGTCGCCACCGAGTACGAGATAGCCGCAGTTACCACAAGAGTAAATGCTAACGCGAGACAGAAGGCACATAACGCCAACCAACTCAATATTCTGGCAACTCGCCGACCTTCAACAGGCTTTTTAAAATCGCGATCAATGCCAACAAATGTTGCCGGAAATGCTAGGGGCACGAGCACGCTAGCGAACGCGCAAACAAGATCGGGGTTCCTGGAGGCCGCCGCCCATACCGCACGGGCGCCTATTGCCGCAGCGGCGAACACACCAAGCCGGATAATCAGGCGAACAATTCTAGGTACTTTATTAAGCCACAACCTGACTAATCTTTGGTCTTCATTAATTAAGCCGTCACCACGCAAGATTTGCACCATCATGGACGACCTTCTGGCTAAGATCTCCAGCACGCGACCTTCACATGATTCCGAATCTCGAATATATTTGACAGAATCAACCATTTCTGCATCCATAATTGTTTTCACCCTCTAAAAACATCTTAACTTACTCGAATGTAACGCCAGACTTTTACGCGCACACCTAGTTCGCTGACCCTGACATGGCTTTCTATGTGCCCTATTTCAATTACATATGTGGCGAACTGTTGTACGGGACCCGCCTTTCAAATAGCGCGCATGATCTCCACAGGGACATTTGGGGGTGGGCGGAGAGAAAGGTCATCGGGTCCCACTTCAAAACACGCTAATCTTGAAAACTACATCATTCCATTTTCTTCAGGAAGTTCGACTAGGCGCTTGGCAGTTTTTTCATTCCGACAATTATCCGGGGATCACCTTGGTTTAGCTGACGCTTACATTGAACCTTCCCTCTCTTCACAACTGAAATCTCCCCAGAGGCTCGACTGAGTTCGCCGACAGAACTATTACGTCCATGACGCTATACTAACCGACCGCTATAACACGCGCTCAATCTCAGTCCGTTTAGGTCATCAATAGGATGAGTTCACCCCGAACAGGCCTATAACTCCAGCAACTACGCCGGGCGGTAGGTGAAGCGGTCCCAGCCCAGGGCCTCGATGCGCTCGGCCATGCGCTCGCACATCCCGTCCCAGCCGGGCGCCACGACGTCGAACTCGCCGCTCGTACCCTCCGAGCGGGCCTGCTGGAGGGCGTAGACCCGCGCCCCCGCCGCGTGCACCCGCCGGGCCACCTCGACGGCGTCGTCGGCCGTCACGTCCCTAGGCACCACGGTGGTGCGAACCTCGAAGTCGGGCCCGCCGCAGCCGGCCGTCTCAATGAGCACCTCCAGGCTCTCCCAGGCCCTCGCGGCCGCGTTCTCCCGGCCGACCACCTGCCCGTAGTGCTCGGGCAGGGCCTTGATGTCCAGCCCCACCCAGTCGACGAGCCCGGCCTCGATCATGTCCCGCAGCCGCCGCGGGTAGGGCCCTGCCGTGTGCAGCCCCACCTGGAAGCCCATGTCGATGACCTCGCGGGCGGCGTCGGCCAGGGCGTCCTGGCGCAGGGCCTCACCCCCGGTGAGGACGACGCCGTCGAGCAGCCCGCGCCGGCGGCGCAGCAGGGCGCGCACCTCCTCCCACGCCACCTGGCCGGGCGTGCGGGCCGGGATGAGGTCCCGGTTGTGGCAGTAGAAGCAGTTCCAGGGGCAGCCCTGCAGGAAGACGGTCGCGGTCAGGTGGTCGGGCCAGTCGACCGTGCTCATGGGGACGAGCCCGGCGATCACCAAAGCATCAGCAGGGCAGGACAACCGGAATCACGTCTCCTCAGCCTCAAGCGTCGAGGCCGAGCGCCGCCGTGATCTCATCAAGACGGCGCGTCTTGATCTCACCGCGCCGCACCGCCTCTGCTTCCGCCTTCAGCGCGTACGCGTACTCCAAGTCATCGATGTAGGACTCGACGGCCTCACGCACGTAGAAGGTTGCCGAACGACCAGTCTGGCTCCCGAGGTCATCGAGCCGACGCTTGAGATCCTCTGGCAGCCGTACGCTCAGAACTGCAGTAGACATGTTGACAGCATAAGTGCCAGCCACAGGCTTCCTGACACTGCGATCAAGTCGCTTCACGGCCTTCTCGGAACGAGGAGTGAACTCAACGATCCAGTCCGCCACCTACCCCTCCTTCTCCGTTGCGGGTCCTCTCAGGCGCTGACCGCGCTCAGGCGCGAGACGGCCGGGCCGTGGCCGCCGGCGGCGACCTCGGTGAACATCTGCCGCTCGGCGTACTCGCCCTTCTTGCCGATGTTGAAGGAGCGCACCGGGCGGAAGTAGCCCATGACGCGGGTCCACACCTCGCACTCGACCGGCTCGGCCTCGGGATGGAGCTCGGCGCACTTGTCGCAGGTGAGGTGCTCGCCCACGAGGTAGCCGTGGACCGGGCAGATGGAGAAGGTCGGCGTGATGGTGATGTAGGGCGTGCGGAAGGCGGTCAGGGAGCGGCGCACCAGCTCCTTGCAGGCGGCGGCCGAGGAGATGCGCTCGTTCATGTACAGGTGCAGGACGGTGCCGCCGGTGTACTTGGTCTGGAGCTCCTCCTGCATCTCCTGGGCCTCGAAGGGGTCGTCGGTGTAGCCCACGGGGATCTGGGAGGAGTTCGTGTAGTAGGGGTTGGTCTCCGTTCCGGCCTGGAGGATGCCGGGGTAGCGCTTGCGGTCCTCCTTGGCGAAGCGGTAGGTGGTGCCCTCGGCCGGGGTGGCCTCGAGGTTGTAGAGGTGGCCTGTGGCCTCCTGGAACTCGACCATCTTTTCCCGCACGTGGTCCAGGAGGCGCACGCACATGGCGTGGCCGCGCGGGTCGGTCAGGTCGTAGGCGTCGTGGGTGAAGTTGCGAACCATCTCGTTCATGCCGTTGACGCCCAGGGTGGAGAAGTGATTGTCCAGGGTGCCCAGGTACCGCTTGGTGAAGGGGAACAGGCCGGCGTCGATGTGGTGCTGGATGACGGTGCGCTTGAGCTCCAGGGTGTCGCGGCCGATCTCGAGCAGCTCGTCGAGCCGAGCGGTCAGGGCGGCCTCGTCGTCGGCGTAGAGGTGGCCGAGGCGGGCCATGTTGATGGTGACGACGCCGACCGAGCCGGTCTGCTCGGCCGAGCCGAACAGGCCGTTGCCGCGCTTGAGCAGCTCGCGCAGGTCGAGCTGGAGGCGGCAGCACATGGAGCGGATCATGCCGGGGTCGAGCTCGGAGTTGATGAAGTTCTGGAAGTAGGGCAGGCCGTACTTCGCGGTCATGGTGAACAGCAGCTCGGTGTTGGGGGCGTCCCAGTCGAAGTCGCGGGTGATGTTGTAGGTGGGGATGGGGAAGGTGAAGACGCGGCCCTCGGCGTCGCCCTCGGTCATGACCTCCATGAAGGCTCGGTTGATGAGGTCCATCTCCGCCTGGAGGTCGCCGTAGGCGAAGTCGCAGACGTCGTCGCCGATGAGGGGGTGCTCGTCCGCGAGGTCCGCGGGGCAGGTCCAGTCGAAGGTGAGGTTGGTGAAGGGGGTTTGGGTGCCCCAGCGCGAGGGGACGTTGAGGTTGAAGATGAGCTCCTGCATGCACTGCTTGACCTGGGCGTAGGTCATGTCGTCCAGGCGGACGAAGGGCGCCATGTAGGTGTCGAAGGAGGAGAAGGCCTGGGCGCCGGCCCACTCGTTCTGGAGCGTGCCCAGGAAGTTGACGATCTGCCCGACGGCCGAGGAGAAGTGCTTGGCGGGGCCGGCGGCGATGGCGCCGCGGACGCCGTTGAAGCCCTGCTGGAGGAGGTCCTTGAGGGACCAGCCGGCGCAGTAGCCGGCGAACATGTCCAGGTCGTGGATGTGGAGGTCCGCGTCGCGGTGGGCCTGGCCGGCGGCGGCCGGGTAGACCTGGCTGAGCCAGTAGTTGGCGACGACCTTGCCGGAGGTGTTGAGCATCATCCCGCCCAGCGAGTAGCCCTGGTTGGCGTTGGCGTTGACGCGCCAGTCGGAGCGGTCCAGGTACTCGGTGATGGTGGCGATGGCGTCCACAGTGGGGCGCTCGCCGCGGGCGACGGCGGAGTCGGCCGAGCCGGGGGCCACGAGGCGCGGGTCGGTGGTGGGGGCGCCGGCTGGAGTGTCAGCCGGGGTGGAGGTGGCGACCGGAGTCGAGGCCGGGCCGTCGAGGGGGCTCGGGGTGGCAGTGTCGGTGGGGGCTTGGTGGTTCTCGAGCACAGGTCTCTCCGATGGTCCTTCTCGTTCCTGTTCGCGGCCCTGCCGAGCATGGATGGGGCCGGTCCTTCCGGGTGCCGTCAGCGACTGCGCGCTGCCTGCGGGGAGCGGGGCGGTCGGCGGCACCGGTGCCGACCATACTCCCAAATCACATCGATGAGACACATCATCTTGTGCCTTAATCGTACCTCAACCACAACATCTTGCGATACAGGCAAGGACTTTTGTCCTGATAGGTGATGCTTTCTCGCGCGATCCTGCGGATGCCGTCGAAGCCGGAACGCGAGCCAGTGGGACCACCCGGAGAGCGCACATGAGGTCCAGATCACTCCTGCTCGGCGTGTTGGGGCGAGGTCGGGAGCGCACCTCTCACCCCCCGCGCGCGATCACTCTCCGCACGACCCATGTGCCCCGGCATCATTGCCGCCGACCTCTTGTCATCCCCGGCGAAGTGGCATCACCGGAACCGTGGAAGACCCTCTTGAGGGAGGTCGTGTCCAAATCGGATACAAAGGACTCCAACCACTTTTCACCGAGCCCCACGAACCGCGGAATCATGCGGTTCTATCAGACGCACTCAGTACTCGTTGCCGCCTTTGTATCCGATTTGGACACTCCCCACCTCTCCAAGGCCCTCAGCACATCCGGAACGACCTGATGCGCATAGACATCCTTCCTCGTAAAGCGCAGCGGCAGGAAACCGCGGGCGACAAGCCGGCGGTCGCGCCAGCGGTCGAGGCCGAACTGGTACTCGTCGCAGTGGTAGGTGTAGCCGTCCAGCTCCACGACCACCCAACCCTCGATCACCAGATCCACCTCGCCGACTCCCTCGATCTCCACTCCGTCCTCGAAGCTCAGGCCCGCAGCCTCAAGGTCCATTCGCGCCAGCGTCTCCAAGGGGGAACGGGCCCGGTCGCTGGCGCGCTCGAGTCGTACGAGCGCCCGAGCCGAACCGGGGCCGCGCAGCAAGTCCCGAACCTGATCGGCAGTGACGCGCTCGTCGTGGAGTGCTGCGTCAAGAGCGATGAGTGGGGAGTCGTCCTGGACGTGGCAGCGCAGGAAACGAGCCAGTGCCTCAGGGAGCGGCTGAACCGGGTAGGAGGTTGGCGATATACGAGTCTGGTACCGGTCTGCATGGAGCACCTCCCGCCCGGCAGTCGAGAATCGCCTGCCGGGTGCAACCACAAGATGAACCTGCTCGGCCCCATGGGCCACGGGCAGCCCGTAGTACCGCATAGCGGCCTGGCAGGTGAGGAGCCCTCCATGAATGCGCGCCAGCACAACGGCGCGCTCAGCACCCGGGATACCGACAACCCCATGCTCATAGGCGATGAGCTCACCGGCCCTCACCAGCGAGGCGATGTGACGGCGCTGGGTGCGGGACAGGTCAAGGTCCCGAACGCGCACTGCTCCGTAGCAGCCACGAACAACGGCGAGCAGGTCTGTGCCCAAGGTGCTCATGGAGCCCATTGCCGCCCGCCTGCGGAGTGGGCGCAACCCGCCCTCCGGCATCCTGTGGACAACCGGCGCGTCGTTCAGCCTGTGGCCTCCGGGGCCCATCGAAGTGTCACCGATGTCCTGACACTGGACTGTCACCCATGTGCAGAGGCACAACACCCCAGTAGCCAAGGCATGGTGTCCAAATCGGATACAAAGGAGCCCAACCACTTTTCACCGAGCCACACGAACCGCTGAATCACGCGGTTCTGTCAGGCGCGCTCAGTGCTCGATGCTGCCTTTGTATCCGATTTGGACACTCCCACCGCTCCAGGCTCCTCAGCACGCCTGGAACCGCACGGGAGGCCGCTCGCCGGCGTCACCGTTGCCCGCGCTCACCCAGATCCGGACAGGACACCCCATCTCACCCCGCCGCCCCGTCCTTCTCGTGGAGACGCAGTGTTCTGTCGGGCTGGCCCGACATCGACCGACCAGGTGGCTGGATCGTGTGGGCGATCACGCTCCGACAGCCTGGGGCCATGAGCACGGATACCTCTCCCTTCCACCGTTCCAGACCTCCGTCGCAGCAGGTCAGACCCATATCTCCCACCGGGTCTCCGGGCCCTGGGCGTATGTGGCCACCTGGATCCTGGCGGCGGCGTCGCTGCCCGGCCTGTACGGGATCGTCCGGGGCATCACGCTGTGGCCGGATCTGCCTGCCCTGCCGCGCCGCCGGGCCTGGCTCGGCTGGACGCAGATGGCACTGACTGTCGCCTTCGTCGCCGTCTGCCTGGTCGTCGCCTGGCCCAAGGCCTGAGCACCCACGCCTGGCGTCACCTTCGCTCCCCACGCCGCCCCCTGGGGCCCTGTCCTCACCGCCGGTGAGTCAAAGGCATGAAGGCGACGCTGCCCCTCCTCCCCCATTCACCACCGATTCACGTCCGGAAAGCTGACACCATGACTGTTCGCCGTTTCTCCACGCCCGGTCTCGCCCGGCGCCTGCTGGCCCCGATCGCCGCCCTGCTGGGGCTGGTGGCGGGCCTGAGCGTCCTCATCCTGCCCTCCCCCGCACCGACCACCGCCGACCCGACCACGTTCTCCGCCGAACGCGCCATGGCCGCCATCAACCGCCTCGCCGACGAGCCCCACAGTGTCCTGCGCCGCGAGGCGCACGACCGGGCGCGCGACGACGTCGTCGGCATGTTCTCCGATCTGGGCTACACCCCCACAGTGCACTCCGACCCGCTATTCGACCTCAGTAACCCGGAGGACAAGGAGAGCTTCGAGACGCTCCCCGCAGAGCTGCAGACGGAGGTCAAGGACGCGCCGGCTGAGACGATCGTCGTCGACGTACCGGGGAAGTCCGAGCGCGCCATGGCACTCGTGGCCCACTACGACTCGTCCACGGTCGAGGAGGACGAAGACGGCGTGGTACGCAAAATCCCCGGGAACTCCTACGGGGCTTCCGACGACGGCTACGGCGTGGCCGCCATCGTCGAGACGCTCCGGGCTATCAAGGCCGAGGGGCGCCAACCGGAGAACTCGCTGAAGATCGTCATCACCGACGGCGAGGAGGTCGGCCTCGTCGGCGCCCGCAACGAGATGCGCCACCACCGCGCCGACTACGAGAACGTCGACCTGGTCCTCAACCTCGAGGCGCGCGGCACGAGCGGCCCGGCGCTCATGTTCGAGACCTCCTCGAACAACAGCGCCGTCGCCGGCTACTTCCTCAGCCACGTGAAGCAGCCCGTGGCCGGCTCGCTCCTCCCCTCGTTGTACACGCGCATGCCCAACACCACTGACATGGCGGCGTTCATCCCCGAGGGCTTCACGGTGCTCAACATCGCGGCGATTGGGGACGCCGAGCACTATCACCACCCCACCGACGCCCCGCGCTACGTCGACCACTCGACCCTCCAGCACTACGGCGACCAGGTCCTGGACCTCGCGCGGGCCTGGGCCTTCGACGGGCAGGCCCCCACGCTCACGGCCGACGGCGACCTTCACTTCTTCCAGCTGTGGCGGGGGCTGACGGTGCGCTACCCGGCGGCGGTCGGGACGGGGCTGGGGTGCCTTGCCGTCATCGCCGCGCTCGGCGTCGTTGCGGTGCGGGCACGGTCGCTGCGCTGGAAGCGGGTCCTGGGGAGCGTCTGGGGCCTGACCTGGCGAGCCGCGTTCGCCTCTGCCGCCGCGGGGCTGGTGCAGCGCGGGGCCATGGCGATGAAGTGGGCGCCGGTGAGCGGACTCGGGCCGAACCCGCTGCTGGTGTGGATGTTCGCCGGCGGGGCCCTGATCGGGGCCGGGCTCACGACGCACTTCGTGGTGCGGCGCTGGAAGGAGGGGACCGGGCAGGAGACCCTCGCTGCGGTGCTGCTCCTGCTGGCAGCGGCCTGCGTGCCGCTCATGGTGCTGGTGTCCGGCGCTGCCTACGTCCTGGTCCTTCCCACGCTGGCTCTGGCGCTGACCGCGCTGGCGCCAAGGCGGGTGCGGCCGGTGGTCGGGGCGCTGGCGGCCTTCATCATCGTGGCGATCCTTGCCCCCGCGGTCCTGCTCATCCACGAGATGCTCAGCCTGACCGCGGTGTGGGTGACCGTGTTCTTCGCGATCGTGCCGGTGGCGCCGCTGGCGCTCGTGCTCCTGCAGGCCGGTTCGCGGTGCACCCGGAGCACCACCGCGTGGACCACCAGCAGTTCTGACGCCGCTCCCGACAGCGCTGCCACTGCAGGTCGGGCTGCCGCGACGACGTAGGGCGACGCACAGGGAGGCGCACAGAAAGCCGCCGCTGCGAGCGCGGCCTCGGGGCCTGGGGACCACTCCTGGTGAGTGGTCCCCAGGCCCCGGCCTGTTGAACGAGGTGAATCAAGGTCCCGGCCGGGTGCGACGGGGCTGGTGCCCGAGTCTCTTTTCGAGGTTTTCCACAGGGTGTCCTCGGGGCCTGGTTTGGGGGCGTTGGGGCAGGTAATGTCAATGCACCGTCTGGACGGGCAGTGTGGCTCGGCCGGGCGGGGTATGGAGTTGTTTCGGTGGCGAGGAGGCTTCCGTGATGAGTGCGTCCCTACGATCCGCTGCGCCCGCAGGTGTGCGGCAGCCGGCAACCGACCACGGCCAGATGGCCGCGTCGGAGCGGCACCCCGTGAGGCAAGGTCACGACTCCCGCCTGGCCCCCGACGGCCCCGGCGAGCACGCGGGGCGGGTGTCTCCGACTGGAGGGATGGAGCCACCAAGCGGTCAACCATCCGTGCCGGAACTGGGCCTTACCTCACGCGACTACCAGGCCCACCTGGACCTCGGCGAGCACGCGGGGCGGGTGTCTCCGACTGGAGGGGTGGAGCGGCCGAGCAGACGGCCAGCCACTCCGGGGCGGCGTCCCGCCGCACACAATCGTCAGACCGGCCTGAACCTCGATGGCGTCGGCGGGCTCGCGGAGCAAGAAGCCCTGGCCGTCAGTCCGGGGCGGCCGGATGGGGTGGCGCTGTCGGGGCCCAGGCCCCACCCCGAGGCTCGCCCCGGGTCTCGTTTCGGGCGCCGGAGGGGTGTGGCCGGGTTGGTGGCGGTGTGTGTGCTGGCGCTGGGGGTGGCGGCCTGCTCGGTGAGGGACGCCAAGGCTGAGGCCAGCGCGAGTGCCAGTGCCAGCGCGTCGGCTGCTGTTGCTCGGGCTGAGAAGGGCATCGCTGACGCCAACGCAAGTGCGACCGCCTCCCGCGAAGCGGCCCTGACACCTGAGCTACGAGCCAAGCGCGACGCCGCCCTGGCCGAACCCGCACCGGCCAAGCCCGAGCAGATGAACGAGGAGAGCCCCGAAGGGGCTGCTTCCAGCGTCCGCTACTTCCTCGAGCTCTACCGCTACGCCTTCATGACCGGCAACACCACCGAGTTCGCCGCCATGAGTGACGACCGCTGCAAATTCTGCAAGTCCACCATCGACGACGTCAACGACATTCACAGCAAAGGAGGATGGGCCGACAAATGGGATCAAGAAATTGTCAGTACCACTGTCTACGAGAAACTGGAAGGCTATGACTACAACAGAGTCAAGGTCGTCGTCAACTACGGAGCGATGGCTTCCTACTATGGAGACGGACAAAATCCAACCACCTCCGAACCCTCCGAGGGCAAAGTACTGAATGTCGCAGTCAGATACAGCGATAAACGCTGGATGATAGGTACTGTCGAGGTGGAACACAAGTGAACACAAGATCGCAAGTTATCATAAACGCTGTTGCATCGATTCTGCTTGTCGTCTCACCCATCACTGTAGCGGGCCACGACAACCAGCCTCCACCACAAACAGAAGTCGACTCTAAAAACATCCCCAATGGAACCGAATTCTATGGCGAAGTAACCGAACAAGTCACCGAAGGAGGCTCGTCGGATTCTGGTGGACCTCCATCTCAGGAGCACCCGGCGGTGACGGCCTCGGACCCGTCGATGTGGGAGGAACAAC
>ERZ772932.62-NODE-62-length-67618-cov-4.851546_pt1 | contig 67618 bp, 50 predicted proteins | sample MGYA00511684_ERZ772932 | MGnify/ENA primary metagenome ERZ772932 (study PRJEB29015, sample SAMEA2738078) | human oral metagenome | biome: human oral; feature: human-associated habitat; material: saliva | place: China | collected 2210 ...
CGAATATCGATACGGACGGAAGCGTAGAACTTCAAAGCCTTACCGCCCGTGGTGGTTTCAGGGTTACCGAAGAAAACACCAATCTTCTCGCGGAGCTGGTTGATGAAGATGGCGGTCGTGCCGGTTGCTGAGAGGCGACCAGTAATCTTACGTAGAGCCTGACTCATAAGGCGCGCCTGCAAGCCGACGTGAGAGTCGCCCATGTCGCCTTCAATTTCGGCGCGGGGCACCAGCGCGGCAACGGAGTCGATAACGATGATGTCCACGGCACCGGAACCGACCAGCATGTCCATGATTTCAAGCGCCTGCTCACCAGTATCTGGCTGGGAAACGAGCAGAGTATCAATGTCCACGCCAATCTTAGCCGCATAAACCGGGTCGAGTGCGTGCTCCGCGTCAATGAAAGCGGCTGTGCCGCCTTCTTTCTGAACATTTGCTACTGCGTGTAGCGCAACAGTGGTTTTACCCGAGGACTCAGGACCATATACCTCGATAACTCGACCGCGAGGCAAACCTCCGATACCTAGAGCGGAGTCTAGGGCGATGGAGCTGGTGGAGATAGCGTCGGTTTCTACGGTTTCCTTATCACCCAGGCGCATAACAGCGCCCTTGCCGTAGTTCTTATCAATCTGCGCCATGACCGCTTCGAGGGCGGCAGTCTTACCGTCCGGAGCTACGGGGCGTGCGGGTGTTGCTGTCTTCTTAGCCCTTGCCATATAGGTGGGGCTCCTTTCCGTGGGAAAGATGCTTCCTGAGCGGCATGTGTTCACCTGCCCAGGTGAAATGGTTCTCTAATATTGTAGCACTTCTTGTGGGTTCATATCTTACTGGTGAGCTATGATTTTTGTATGAGTGATAACAAAGTTTCTTCTAGTTTTTTTCAGGCTAACGGCTTGACGTTGGGTTCGGTTCTTACTCCTTGGCGGCACACGGCGCTGTGGGGGTCTTCTTGGTCTATTGTGGCTCTGTGGTTACTTGGTGCTGTAATGGCTGTTTCTGGGGCTGTTGTGGGGCTATTAGGGGGTTCTGAGCAGGATTATGTGACTCTTATCGGGTATGGTGTCCTGTTTGGTGCTATTTCGGCGGGGCGTGTTGCCGCGCTGGTGTTGGGGATTGACACGCTATCGGTGCGTGATGATTCAAAGTTTACGTGGCTGACGGGGCGTAAGAAGCATCTGGTGTGGGGTGCTGGTGTTGGTGTTTTGTTTGCGGGTTTGATGGTTGCTGTGTCGTATCTTGTTCCGGCGCTTTTTCCTGGGGTTGATTTTTCGGGTACGCAGACGGTGCAGTTTGTGGGGTATTCGCCGGTTGTTTTGGGTTTGATGTTGGTTGTTTTTGCGCCCTTGTTTGAGGAGGTTTTGTGGCGCGGAATGGTGTTGAAGAGTTGTGTTATGGCTGGTACGGCTCCGTGGGTTGCTGTACTGGTTCAGGGTGTTTCTTTTGCGGCTCTTCATTTTTGGGGTATCCCTCTTACGCCGGGCATCATTACTAGTGGTATTTTCCTGGCGGTGTTTGGTGTTTGTCTTGGTGTTTTGCGTGTGAGGTCTTGTTCTTTGTTGCCTGGTGTGTTGGCGCACGCTATTTACAACGCCTCTGTTTTAATGGTTCTATTCTTGGTATGATGGGTGTTTTAAAGATGCTGTTTACGTCTGCTGTTGTTTGGAGTTTTTGTGCTGTCTAAAGTTCAGTCTTCTATGTTGAAGCATATTGCTGACCGTCCGCCGTTGAGTGAGCATTTAGGTTCTGCTCTTTCGGGATATCCGGTTTTGTCTATTGCTGACCGTAATGCGCCTTTGCCGGAGTTACTGAGCCGTACTTCTATGTCTTATCGCGATATTTTGCGTGCTAATTTGTTGAAGCGTAAGGCGGCTGTTGCGGCTTCTTTGGCGCGTCCGTCTCTCGCTAGTACGGTTGGGGATGCTAAGGGTTTCTTGACGGGTGAGGCGCTTATCCTTGAGGATGCTGATTTATTGGAGCGTTTGGGTAGGTCTAAGATTTCGCCGTCGTTGGTGATGTCTTTGCATGGCTGTTTGGCTTCTTTTGCGGTGAAGCGTTATGCGTGGGCTTTTGAGTTGGAGTCTGCGTCGGTTGAGATGAAGCGCGGGTCTGCGTTCCATGAGGTTTTTGAGCGTCTAATGGAGTTGCCAGCTGATGTGCGCACGTTGGATGTTGCTAAGAGTTTCACGGGTGAGGTTCTTGCTAAGCCGGATTATGAGCTGATTAGCGGCTTACCTGACCAGGTGGATTGGTTGTATGAGACGGTGGGTAATGCTTTTACGTTCCGTCGTGCTGATGGTTCTGTAGAGTCACCGCAGGATACTAATCTGTATGTTATGCCGGATGGTAAGCCTGCGTTGGAGGTGCCTGTTTCGGGTGCTATTGGTGGGGCGACACGTGAGACGTTCGGCATCATTGACCGCATCACCGTTGGTACTGATGGTGCCCCGGTTATTCAGGATTATAAGACTGCTTCTAAGATGAAGCGGTACAACCCGAGTATTGTGAAACGTTCAGGTGCTCACGCGGGGGTGCGGATTCCTCGTCTGCCGGAGAAGGTTGTTAATCCTGATGGTACGGAGGCGTGGCGTATCCCGGACGGGTTTAAGGAAGCGCACCAGCAGTACAGTTATCTGATTTTGGCTGAGCAGAACGGTATTGATGCGAAGGATGCGGAGCTTTTGTTCCCCGCTGTTACTGATTCTTGTAATGTTGCTCCGGTGCCTAAGCTGATTACGTCTGTAGATGACCCTGAGCCGGAGGTTGTTGCTTTCGATAAGTGGGTTCGTGATTCTTATAAGGCGGCTGATGAAGCTGTGGATAAGCTATCTACTACAGGTGTTTTCCCGTATTCGCCGTCGTTTTTGTGTTCCTGGTGTCCGTTAGCTAAGCTTTGCCCGCAGTTCCAGGCGCACTCTGGTAAGGGTGCGGTTGTTGCGGCGGGTCAGCCTGATTTCATCCCTCATCTTACGCCGCTCCATTCTAGCTAAAGCTCCTAGTGGGCGCTATATGTGTACTGTAACGCTATATTGTTAAGAAGCGTTTATCCTTTTTCCTTGTATTTTTGGAGGTTTCCGTTTTGGTTATTCCTAAGAAAGTTTCTCGCACTGGTGCTGTTTTGGCGGCAACTGTGCTTGTGGGTGCCCCGTTCGCGCCGTTGATTGCTGATGAGCTTGAGGCTCCTCCGGCGGCTGTTGCGGTTACTGAGGGTACTGAGGCTCCGGCGGCTTCGACACAGGCTGGCGCTGAGGTTGATGGCACGGGTACTGTTTTCTCGTCTCAGCCCGATGCGCGTTTCCGTATTGAGCGCGCGCAGGCATCAGCCGGTACCGGGTTCACGGACATTGTTCTGGTGAACGTATCCGATGTTGCTAGTACTCACACGTGGGTTCCTTTGGATTCTCTACGCGGCAACTTGCCCGAAGGTGCCACTTTCGGGTCTGTCGTCGGTAGCGGTGGCGAAGTTGTTAAGGGTTCAGACCTGGTGGCGGCTAACGTGACTTCCGCAGATAGTGTGGATGCTGATGCTGAGTACTGGTATGTCCCTAATCTTGCCGCAGGCGGCGAGGTTCGCATTTCGGTAGTTCAGGCTCCTGAAGCTACCCCCGCTCCTACACCTGAGCCTAAGACTGAGGAAACTCCAGCTCCTGACGCTACGCCTGAGCCTACCCCATCACCTGATACCGAGACTCCTAAGCCGTCTGATGAAGCTACCACGCCCGCCCCTGAGAAGTCTGAGGATGCTACTCCTGCCCCTGTAGAGGAGAAGAAGTCTGCTGAGTCTTCTACCGTAGTTGTGGATAAAGCGGCGAACGTCTCTAAGAAGGCGGATGAGGTTTATAAGGCTCCTACTCAGGCGCAGATTCCACAAGATAACGCGGTTCGACATGATAGCGCCGGACGTGTTGTTTCTACGGCTCCTGTAGCGGCTGTAACGTCAGACGCTCAGGAGGGCACTACGACTACCCGTTTCGAGGATGGTGGCGAGGTTACGACTAATGCCGCTGGTGAGGTTGTAGAGTCTACGCTCGGTTCCTCTGTTACTACTACAGGTGCGCCGGTGACTTCGACTGTTCGTTCTACCGCTTCCTCTAAGGCAACTCCTGGCTCCTCTGTTTCTGCGGTGAAGGGGCAGACGTTGAGGACTGGTGCCGCTGGTGTGGCTTCTAATGTTCCGCTGGCTGTATCTCCTGCTGTTATTCCTATGGTTGCCGCTGGTGGCTCTTTGGCTCTGGCAGGCTCTGTTGTGGCTGGTGTTGCTTTGAAGAACCGTAAGCGTGATAAGCGTGAACGCGATTAAAGTTTTGAGCTAAACATTGTTGGTGCCCACTTGCTGGCTATACGCTTGTTTTCAGATTGAGCTATAGTTTCCAGTAGGTGGGCATCATTTTTGTCCCTATATTCGAGAAGGAAAGCATGTTTGAACGTCTAGCGCGTAAAGATAAACCTGTAGATACTACAGGTGTTGAGAATGAAGAAGCCGAGCAGAGTACACCTTGGTGGCGTAACAAGAAAGTTGCCGCTTCTATTGTCTCTGGCTGTGTTGCGTCTGCGTTGTTCTTTACGGGGTGGGGCGTTCATCTTAACGATTCAACGTATCTGACTCGTTCTTATGGGGCTGTCGGTGCGGCGGCAGACGGCATGTATAGCGGGTTAGATGACTTGCTAGGGTTACAGGCTCAGATTAAGGGCGATGACGGTCACGGTGGTGGCGTTACGTATGCGGGGCGTGACAGTATGGGTGTTACAGATGTGGGGTTGCTGTATGCGCCGAAACCGGCTTCTGAGTTTCGTAATGCTGATTGCCCTTTGTATCCAGCAGGTGTGAATGGCACATCAGCTGACCCGCCAAAATCGGTGGGTGCTCGGTCGGCGGGCTGGTGGGCTCCGTCGTTGCGTTCTAAAACACAGGTTGTGCAGGGTGCTACTGTCACACCTTCAGGTTTCAGTAATAATGATGTGACGCTTCCAGCCGCGCCTAACGGTATTTGGTATGCGTCTGGTTCCCCGTTGAGTTCTAATGAGGGTGCTTCCATTCTGGCGGGTCACATTAACCTTAATGATGGTAATTTGTCTCCGTGGGGGTACCTGCACCGTTTAGATAGGTGTTCTCATATTTATATGAATGATGAGCAGGGTACTCGCCGTGAGTTTGTGGTTACAGGTCTTTATTTGGTGAAGCAGGATGAGCTTGCTTCTCATAGTGAGTTGTGGCGTAAAGACGGCGATAAGAAAGCTTACTTTATTACTTGCTCTGGTAATTCTGTGGGTACGGATGGTACCCGTGAGGCTTCTTCAACGTTCTTATTCAACTATGAATATAATCTTATTGTGGAGGGTACTCCGGTGGATGGTTCTTACCCGAAGCCTGCCCCTAAGCCTACAGCTGGTAAAACACCTGTTGTTACGGAGATACCTTCTGTATCTACCTCACCTGCTTCACCGGAAGCTACCCCGTCGCCCGAGGTAAAGAGCGAAGAGCCTAAAGCACCCGAGACTTCAACAGCTGATACACCTGCTCCTGCACCTGTACAGGCACCCGAGAACGCGGCACCTGCTGTTGCTACGGCTACACCTGAGCCTCAGAACGTTCAGCCTGTCGCCCCTGCGCCTGCTAATAACGCTCCTGTGAAGAGTGAGGCTACTACAGGTACAGTTATCTCCATTAACCGTGCGAAGAATAATAATCTTTCCACGGCAAAGCCTGACAATACTGCGTCGCCTAAACCGTCGGCTACTTCTACACCGTCCCCATCCTCAGCTTCTACCCGCCATATCACGAAGAACTAAGTTTCTAGTTCCTTTCGGTAGCCGCCTGACCGCTATGTGTTAAATGTACTTTTATTCACATACCTGGTTAGGTGGCTACTTTTATGTCGCACGAGCAGATTTCGCTCCTTGATGAGAATTACCGTTATGAGGTTGCTGAACAGCAGTTCCGTGATAACCGTGAGCCTCGTTGCCCTGTCATTATGATTTATGACTGCTCCCGCTCTATGCAGGGTGGTTTGATGGATGAGGTGAAGCGCGGTCATGAGCTTCTACAGCAGGAGCTTCTCGAGGACTCTATCGCTTCGTTACGTGCGGACATGTCGTATATTCTGTATGGTTCTGAGGTCGACCCGCCGTCTTTGTTTGCGACGGCTTTGGAGAGTGCGGGTATGCCCGAGGAGACGCGACCTAGCAACCTGAATTTCCGTGACATGCTGGGTACTAGCACCAATACGGCTATTCTTGCCGCGATTGATGTTGTGGAAGAGCGACTAAAGCATTACGGCAATAAGGTTCCTCATTACGCGCCAATGATTTTCCTCATCACCGATGGTGAGAGCCTGGATGATAATTTGCCACATGAGTCGGGCAAGACTATGCGGCAGGCGGCTATTGAGGCGTTAGATAAGCGTGTGGCGGTTGTTCCTGGTAGTAGGCGTGATTCGTTGCGTGATGGTTCGTCTAAGCCGGGTAAGTGGATTTTTATGCCGCTCTATATTTCTACCGGCAACGCTGATGATGACAAGAAGATGCGTGAATCACTACAGGATTACCCATCCGCGCCGTCTCCTGTTCCTGTCCCGCTTGACCCCGGCAACATGATTCAGTTCTTTAAATGGGTTTCCGAGTCTATGCAGAAGCGTTCTGAGTCGCGTCCGGATGAGGCTGTCTCATTCCCTGACGCACCCAGCTGGGTTATGCCCGGTGTTTAATGTAACATTTCTATATATTCACTCGGAGGTATTTATATATGAGTAGCACTTTTTTTGATTGGTGCTTAACGTCGGGACGTTCTATCCCGAAGCCGTCTGTTCATGACGAGGACACGAACCAGGATGCGCATGGTTCGTGGGTTGATGAAGCTGGGCGCGGCGTTATTGTTGCGTGTGATGGTGCCGGTTCTCTGACGCGCTCTCGTGATGGTGCTCGTCTTGTAGCGGATACTATTGTTGATGAGGCGCGTCTTTTCTTGGAGGATTTTCCCACCTCGGGTGACACTGAGGAGGATGCGCAGGAGCTTATGCGTATTCTTGCGCGTGTACTGACTATGGCGCTTAATACGGTGCGTGCGGCGGAGAACTATAAGCAGATGGGTTGTACTGTTGCTGTGACTATTTTCTGTGAGCAGGCTTTTGCGTGCGCCACGTTAGGGGATGCGTTTGTAGTAGTTGGCGACTATCAGGGTTCATCTCCTATGTATCTTTCGTATGTGGAAGAGTGGGACGCGCCTTACATTACGACGTTCACCAGTACAGCTGACCCGCGTATCTTAATGTCGTGTGGTACTGGTGCGACGTGGGCTTTGGTTGCTACGGATGGGTTTAAGAACTCCATTGTGCATCCGGCTACGGAAGAGGTGGAGGAGATACTTGAGGAGTCGCCGTTCTTAGGTGAGCCGCCTCTGTATTTGGTTCTTCTTTCCCCGACTGTGGATAGTTTTGTTGCGCAGTTGGAGGCTCAGCATTATTTGGATGATGATACGACGTTTGTCACGGCTGGGTGTTTGAATAAGCCGTCTGATATTTATTTGAAGATGGTCGAGTCTGCGGTTGAGATGAAGCCGGTCTATGATGATAGCCGTTTCGTTGATTCTTTGCAGGTTCGTTAAAAATTTTTTGTTAGTTTTTCTGGGGCGCGTGTTCTTTTCTTTCTTGGTAAAGGGTGCGCGCCCTGTTCTTTGCCCACATGGAGGGTGCTTTGGTTGATTATGTTGCCCGTTTAGCGGACGGGTCTTCGTTCCCTGTTGTATTAGGGGAGAAACCGTTAGGTCGCGGCGGTGAGGGCTCTGTTTTCCCTGTCGTGTCTGTAGGTTCACCTGTTGTGGGAGCGGCTGATGATTTGGTGGGTAAAATATACCACCCGGATAAGGGCAAACAGGCTGAGCGTGAGAGTAAGTGTAAAGCGATGCTTGCTAGTGTCCCTCAGACTGATTCTATTGTCTGGAATTTAGGCAACCTTTACACTCCGTCTGGTGAGTTTGCGGGCTTCCTTATGAAGCGTTTACAGATGGATGTGTACCGCGAGTTTATGAAGGTTGCTCATACTACGCACCGTCGTATCCAGTTCCCGGACTGGTCTGTGCGCCATTCGTTGCTCATGGCGCGTAATCTTGCTGTGGCGATTGATGCGGTTCATCAGGCGGGGCACCGTGTGGGTGACATTAACGAGTCGAATGTTCTTGTTGCCCCGGACGCTACTGTGCGTATTGTGGATGCGGACAGTGTTCAGATTAGTACCGGAGATACGGTGTACCCGTGCATTGTGGGTAAGCCGGAGTTTACGGCTCCTGAAATTAGTGTAGGTAGTTATAAGGAAGAGCGTAACCGCCGTACTGTTGCTACTGACACGTTCGCTTTTATGGTGATGTTGTTTAATGCTCTGATGGGTCGTGCGCACCCTACGGTTTGCAATTACAAGGGTGAGCATAAGGATATTACGGAGCTTATTCAGTTGGGGGTTTATCCGACCTTTGTGAAGAAGCTTCCGCGTGGGTTCTCTAAGGTTCCCGATATTGAGTATGAGGCTATTCCGAAGAGGGTTCATGCTCTGATAGGGCGCGGCTTGAGTGGCGACCCGTCTCAGCGTCCATCTTTTGATGAGATTATTGCTGTCTTTGATGATTTGTTTGCGCGCGAGGATGGGGCTTATAAATATTTGAAGCAATGTGATGTGTCGCCGCTTCACTGGTGGGATACGCGCGACGGTAGCATGTGCCCTATGTGTCGTTTCGCTACGAAACATGAGAACGCCGACATTTGGTCGTCTAAGCAGAACACTACGCTCAGCTCTATTGTTGAAAAAGGGCAGAAGAAGCAGGCTAAGCAACAGAAAAAGAAGAACGTGCCTCCGGCTTCCATCTCTCCTTACTCGTATGCGCCTTCTCAAGCGCCCACAGCGTCACAAAACACGCCCGCCGCCCCATCTGTACCTGTTCAACGTTCTGGCACGCAGGCACCGCCTTACACGGGCGCTACACCCCAACAGGCGCAAACACCTAACACACAGCAGGCTCAAGGTCGCACACCAGGTTCTCCTGACACGCCGACTATGGTGAAGAAATATTTAGGTGTAGTGGACGGCTCAGGCGATATTGTTCGCCGCCCAGCGCTTGGCGATTTGTTGAAGGCTGGTTCTTACGGGATTGTTATTGACGCTTTAGGGGCAGAGTATAAGCGCGTTATCCCGTGGGTGAGTAAATATAATCCTGTCCCTATCTGGTGGGTTTCGTTTATTGCTTCCGCTCTTACAGCTTTAGTGTGGTGGTTGGGCGCTCCCGAGATTATGCGTTGGCTTATCCCTACGATTTTCCCACACAGTATCCCTACGCAGATTATTCCGCTTGTTCATGTGGTTTCGGTTCTGTTGTGGGTGATACCGGCGGCGGCTGTAGGCTTCCGTTTCCTGGGTGGTTTATTCCAGCTGTGGAGGCGTGCGCGCGAGGTAAAACAGTATGATTATGGGGCGGTTGTGTACGAAAAATGGTGGGGTACCGTGTTGAATACGGTGCTCACCAGTGTGGTTACTGGGTTGTTTGTTCCGCTGTTTATCGTGCTCGGTGTGATTTTTTGGCTAATTTATGAGATAATAGTTAGTGTCATCTCTTCTTGGAACAATGACTCTAGCCGGACGTAACGTTCTGAGTACCCGGTTATTGTTTCCAAGCGGAGGGACATTCGTTTAATTTATTAGCTTTTTTTTGAAAGGTCATACCATGACTACTGCTCTTCCTAAGCCCAAGCCGCCTGTTTTTACTCAGCCGCCTAAGCCTAAGCCCTCCGCGTCTTTCCCGAAGCCTGGCGCGTCTAACTTCCGCAAGCCTGCGACGAATAACAACTTTAAGAAGCCGTCGCGCGGTTTCAAGAAGAAGCCCCGCCGCCTGGTTAAGCCGAAGCGCCCCGTATCGAAGTTCACGCATTTTGGTCGCGTCTATGGTGCGTTGGAGCAGTACACTATGGGTGCTTTCCCCGAGCTGATGCGCCCTCGTAACGCTGTGCAGGGTTTCTCTATCCCCGCTACCGAGGTGTATGAGATTCTGCATGATGGGCAGTACCTGAACAATGACGGTAAGCCTACTGCTAAGTTCTGGCAGGCACGTATTCTTGCGGTTTCTGGTGATGTTCGTCTATGGAACATGAATAACCTGCTCAAGGTTCTTCGTGAGAACGCCGCCGGTCGCACTATTCGCCGTATCCCGGTAAATCAGGCTCTCCCGGCTGGGATTAGTAAGAAGACTTTCATGCCGCTTGATGAAGTCGCTGATTATTTCAACCTGCACCTGCATGATTTTAAGGAAATGCTGGTCGCAGGCGGCTGGTGGTTCCGTTATGACTATTCTCATGAGCGTGGCACCGTATTGAACCGTAACGGCAAGCCGCTGGATTGGGTTGTGAACCGAGGCTTCGCTAAGAAGGAAGTTGTTACTGACCCAAAGACTGGTAAGGAAACTTACCGTTGGGTTATTAACGCTTGGCATGTCATGATGACTTTCTCCGGTCAGATTGGTTCCCCTATCCCGAAGCGTGTTATCCGTCCGTTGGATTATGTTCCTCCGGTTCCGCGTCCGACTGTTGAGAAGTTCGCTGTTGATGGTCGTCGCGTGATGCTTCAGGCGTACCGTAATAAGCAGTTTGTCGATATGATTTCGCTTGCGATTTATGCTCAGGAGCTTGGTAAGGAATACCTTGTCGCTCTTGAGAAGGCTTGCGGGCTCCCTGTTGGGTTCACTAAGCAGAAGAAGTGGACTTTAGCTCTTCCGCAGGTTGGCGGCATTAAGTAGCCTCCTCAGCTGATTTGTTAGGGGCTGGTACGGGTTATACGCTATGTGTAACCTGCACCAGCCCCTCTTTTGTTTGTGAATTTCTTGTTTTGTAAAGGTGTTTTTATGGATATTGTGAATGACGAAGCGCGTGCTGAATACGGTTCCCTTGTTGCAACCGTGAATAAGGCGCGACATGAGTACTATGTCGCTGACTCACCGACTCTTTCGGACGCGGAGTATGACCGGCTTTATCACCGTCTTCTAGATTTAGAAGCCCTATACCCTCAGCTTGTTACTGCTGATTCACCGTCCCGCCAGGTAGGCGGGGTAGCTTCTAAAGCTTTCGCACCTGTTAAGCACCTTTCACGCATGTACTCCCTTGAGGATGTGTTCTCCTTTGACGAGCTCACGCACTGGTTCACTAAAACAACGCGGGCGCTTGAGCAGGAAGGTTATAGTATTCCTGGTTGGCTCACGGAAGTTAAAATTGATGGTTTGGCGGTAAACTTGCTCTACCGTGATGGTGTTTTGGAGCGTGCGGCTACACGCGGAGACGGCACAACTGGCGAAGATGTTACTCACAATGTGATGACTATTAAAAATGTTCCGCACCGTTTAGACGGCACCGGCTACCCGGATGTGTTAGAGGTTCGCGGAGAAGTTTTCATCGCGTCTCAAGATTTCCGTGTTTTGAACGAGTCGATGGTTGCGTCTAGTAAGGCACCGTTTGCTAATCCTCGTAATGCCGCCGCTGGTTCATTGCGTCAGAAAGATGCGTCTATCACAGCGTCCCGCCCGCTGAGCATGTTTGTCCACGGCGTAGGAGAAACCGGGGCTGTAGCGGCTAAAACCCAGTCTGAAATTTATGCCTTGCTGGAAGGTTGGGGGTTGCCTGTTAGCCCCTATACGGAAGTTCAACCTGACCTTGAGCAGGTGTTTGAGTTTATCCGTAAGTTCGGGGAACGCCGCCATGAGCTTATTCATGAGATAGACGGCATTGTTGTTAAAGTTGATTCTTTTGACGTGCAGGATGCTCTGGGTTACACGTCACGTGTTCCACGGTGGGCTGTGGCGTACAAGTATCCTCCGGAAGAGGTTCATACTAAGCTTCTTGATATTCGCGTCGATGTGGGGCGTACAGGGCGTGTCACGCCGTATGCTGTGATGGAGCCGGTATTTGTTTCCGGTTCAACTGTTGAGCGTGCAACATTGCATAATCAGGATGTTGTTAAATCTAAAGGTGTTCTGATTGGTGATACTGTTGTTCTCCGTAAGGCGGGGGATGTTGTGCCTGAGATTGTAGCGCCTGTTGTGCAGTTGCGTGATGGTTCTGAGGTGCCATTTGTTATGCCGTCTGTTTGTCCGTCTTGTGGTGCGGATTTAGCGCCTGCTAAGGTGGGGGATGTTGATTTGCGTTGTAGTAACCCGATGTCTTGTCCGGCTCAGCTTATGGCGCGTCTACATTATGCGGGGAGCCGCTCAGCTCTGGACATTGATGCGTTAGGTATTGAGACGGCGCGCGCTTTGGTTACTGCTGAACCGGGGGAGCATCCGGTTCTTGAATCGGAGGCAGTTTTATTTGATGTATCACTGGAGGATTTGGGGAAGAACACGGTCGCTAGGAACTATTTCTTTACTAAACCCACAGCCGCACAGCCTGACGGTAAGCCTGCTAAAACGGCTGTTAGCCTTATCAGTGAGATTGATAAAGCTAAATCCCAACCTTTATGGCGTGTTCTTGTTGCTTTATCTATCCGGCATGTTGGTGCTACAGCCGCACGAGCGCTAGTTGCCGAGTTTAAAACAATGGACGCTATCCGAACCGCCACCCGTGAAGAACTAGCCGCTGTGGAAGGCATTGGGGCTACCATAGCCGACTCTATTATCAGCTGGTTCTCAATAGATTGGCATGTTGAAATTATTGAACGCTGGACACAAGCAGGTGTTCAAATGGAAGAGCCAGAAAACACAGATGTTCCGCAGACGCTCGCAGGGCTGACCATTGTACCTACAGGCTCGTTCCAGAACTTCACCAGAGACAGCATTAAGGAAACCATCACCAAACATGGCGGTAAAGCTTCCAGCTCCGTGTCGAAGCGAACAACATACCTTCTGGCTGGCGCTAATGCTGGCTCTAAGCTTGATAAAGCGGAAACGTTAGGCGTACCTGTTCTTACGGAAGAAGATTTCTTAACCATGCTTAACATCTCCTAAAGAAACGCCCCGCTCTTAGAGTGACTGTGTGGCAGACTAGATATTCTCCCTAGTCTGCCACACATTTTTGTTTCCTGATATAATAATCCCTGTATTTCTGATGCGGGCTACATCTAAGAGCTTTAATCAGTGATACACCGGCTGAGGTTCCTGCCTTGCCCGCTAGGTTGGGTGGCGGGGTGACCTCGATGGTTTTACTTCATGGCGTTATTGCTTACCGCCTGTAAAGCGCAGGTGGTAAGTGGAGAAACCGGACAAGTGTTTTCCCCCCACCTGACCACCCAAAAGTTTAGCGTTAGCTTGCCGAACTGGTGGTCAGGCGAGGCTATGCAAGTTATGACCGTCAAAACGTACTAGAGACAAAAAGCGTGCCACATGGTGCGCTGGATACGAAAAGACGCTTTGAGGAGCAAAAACTTGATTTTCAATAAGAAGACCGTAAAGAACACCGTAGCCGCCCTAATGTTGGGTGGCATCGCCGTAGCAGGTTCCGCGCCTGCATCTCAAGCCGCTGATTTAGCGACCTGGGAGAAGCTTGCCCAGTGTGAGTCTGGCGGTAACTGGTCTATCAATACCGGCAACGGTTATTACGGTGGTCTACAGTTCACTCAGCAGTCTTGGAACGGTGTGGGGATGACTGGTTCTCCTCATACTGCTTCCAAGGAGGCACAGATTGAAGCGGCTGAGCGTTTGCTCGCTGTTCAGGGTTGGGGTGCTTGGGGTTCGTGTACCGCACAGTACGGCTTGTCGGGTGTGGCTACCCCAACTTACACCGACCATTCAGTGACTAAGGCGGCTACACCCGCTACGGTTGTAGCACCGCAGAGCAACGCCCAGGTGCCTGTTGCTTCTACGTCGGCGGCGGCTGTTCCGGCAACTCCTGTTGTTGTAGCACCCGCTCCGGCTGTTCAGGAACCTGCCGCTCCTGTTGCTACTCAGGAAGCTGTAGCGCCTGCTGTGGAGGCTCCTGTTGCCTCTGAGCCTGCTGTAGCGCCTGCACCTGTTGCTACTCCTGAAGTTGTGAAGGCACCGCGTGTGGCTTCTTCAACGTATGAGGTTGTGGCAGGTGATACGCTTTCGCTGATTGCGGCTCGTCTTGGTGTTCCGGGCGGGTATCAGGCTATTGCTGATGCGAACGTGGATGTTATTTATGATGTTAATCTCATTTTCCCCGGTCAGGTTTTGACTATTCCAGGTAAGTAGGTTAATATAGTTACGTAATCCTTTCCGTAAGGATTCCGGATATAAACATACTAGGTTTTTTAAAGGTAACCCCACCCAGGTTTTCTGGGTGGGGTTACCTTTATCCTTTTCTTCTTAGGGGTTTGCTTACAGGGAGACAGTAAATTAAGGGCACCCACCACATTAGACCTGTGGCGGGTGCCCTTAATTGTTTGTGTGTTCTGCTTTTAGAGCCCGAGGCTTCGGATGATAGCGGCGCGCGCTTCTGCTTCCTCGGCGTTTGCCGGTTCGGGTAGCTCGTCAAGAACTACAGCCTCGGTGGGTAGCTCGTCGTAGTTAGCGGCGTACCCGTCGTATGTTTCGGTTGCGGGTACGTAGCGTGTTACGGCTGGCTCGGGCGCTACTACAGGTGTAGTTTCCACGGGTGCGGGGCGTACAGTCTTGGTAGGTGCTGGTTCGCCGCGCATCTGGCGGATGGTGTTCATGATTTCCTTTTTGTAGTCCTGTGTTAGGAGGACACGGCAGTAGTAGTCGTCGCCTCTTGTGTAGCGACTACTGTTGTTTAGGTATATGTACTGCCCGGAGGGTAGCTTGATGCGTACCGGCGGTAGCTTCTTGCCCTTCTTCCAGTCGTTGTAGTTGTTTACAGGAACGGCACCATACTGTAGAGCGTCGGCGTAATCATAGTGAGCCTGGGAGCCCTCGGGGAGTGTGATGATGCAGTCTGCATCCATGTATTTCTTGAGGAACTCGGGGTCGAGCAGGTTGAAGGTACTCTTCTTCTCACGGATGAGGGTGGGGTAGACGGTCGCGACGTGCGCGCTGGAGGGTGCGCCGAGGTCTGTGTCCTTACGCTTCGCATTTTCTGTCTTAGGTACAGTTGTTGCTTCACGTGCCGGGAGCCCGTCGGCGGCGATGTGCGCGGCGGTGACGCTCTTATTGTTAGTGTCAGGTGTTGTTGTTGCCTGGGCGTTGCTGTTGCCCTGTAGAGCGCGGGCAGGCTTTACAGGTTTAGGGGTATTCAGCAGGGCGGGCTGGTTTGCGATAGCAGTCTTAACATATGCCTGCCAGTTATCGACAGGTTTGAGGTTACCCAGGCGCGCAGATTCGGTGTAGCGGTTCACAATAGTGTCGATGATTCGCTCCCATTCGTCACTGATGACGGGCAGGTGTACGCCGGTTAGACCCTTAACCTGCGCGGAAAGCAAGTTAATGTCTACAGCACGGTAAATGTTTCCGGTACGGGGGAGACGTGCCGGGATAGTGATAGGCGCACCAGATACAGCTGACTCGTTCAGGGTGGCACGCTGAATAGCGCCACGTACACCTGTTGAGATGGTGGCGTTCACCGCCTGCGCCTTAGCCTTAATGGTTTTCACGGCACTACGGTACGGGCTGATAACGAAACCCGCGAAGCCTTTACGGGCATTCTTACCCACAAGAGACACCACATCCTCAGCACCTTCAAGCATGAACACTGTACGTACAGCCTGTACCGCGTCACGGTATGTCGTGCGTGCCCGGTGTACGGAAGCTGTGAATACGGAGAACTGGCGTGCAAGATGCGACCAAGCAACCCACACTTTACTGCCTTTAGCACCAGCGCGCAGGGTAGCGGCACGTGCAAGAACCATAGCCAATACGTCCACCGCTACAGCAGATGAGCGTATCAGCTTGTTATTCCACATGGTAGAGGGCACCGCAATAATGTTGCCGCCAGTCACATATTCGTAAAATTCGTTAGAAACACGAACCCTAGTAGAACCAGTCGTGTTGCCTTCCAAACTGAACTGCACACCCATCGTCGGGTCGGAAACATCAGCGGCAACACTGAAAGCATGAGTAAGGTCACCGCGCGCACCGTCAGTACGGTCAAAAACAGCGGTACTTAAACCTAAGCAGATGCGGAACATATCCAACAGGCGGCGTGAACCCTCCGCAGACAAAGCAGGCATCCCAAGAAGACGCGCCAAAGCACGCGGCTGAGAAGGAATAGCGAACTCAACACTATCTGTCTCCACCACGCGAGAAGCAATAAAAGCAAGAATACGGCGGCACATCACACCAGTAGGCATCTCAAAAATCTGCCCGCCAGAAACCGAAACAACAGGCGCAGGAACATGCTGAACAACACGCGCCACAGAAGAACGCTCCCAAATGCCCTGCTCATTAAAACCAGAACCAGCCGAAACAGAACGCGCAGAAACAGGGAGCCCACCATGAACATACGCCAACGGCACAAGCCACGCCTCGCGGTCAGGAGAGCCAAAAAGCTCATCCTCAACAGGGGAGAGGGAACGATTAAGAGTGCCGTCACTATCAACAACACTGTACGGGCTGTAAACCCCACCAGCATTACGGCGGTTATCGGCGTGCGCCTGCACAGCGGTTTTACGCGCCTGCATATACAAAGACTCACCCTCGAAGCCAGAAACGGCAACAGGCGCAAAAACAGACGCTGACACAGGCTCCACAGGAACCATCACAGCGTCGTCTACTGTATGCTTCATTGTTTCCATGTATTCCTTTCCGGCGCATACTAGGCGGTCAATTAACAGTGACCCATCCTATCACATTTTATCTTTCTTCCTCCAACTTGGTCACCCCACCCAAAACATAACCGTGGGGCGAATAACTCTGCCACCATACCTCCTGCTCCCTACCACATGCAACATCGGAACCAACAGAACATCCCACCCACAGCTCCAACCCTTTTCATCTTCCTTTTCTTCTTTTAAAAAACGATAGCCGACTAACTTGGAGCGCCGTGTCGAGGGACAAACCCCACGACGCTACCGCGCCCGTCTATCTGTTAAACCCAACCGCCCATAAAAGCTTGAACGCTCCCAGAAATGGCACCCGCTCTTTAATCTAATCCACTATCTATAGTACAACCCCCACAAAACAGCCCAAAAACCCCGGTATTTCAAGGCAAAACAGGGCACCCGGAAGGAGAGTTATTTACCGAAAAGTCACCCAAAACGGAGTTATCGACGGAAAAGTCACTCCCTAAAAGTCACAGTTATCGACCGAAAAGTCACCGCTACCGACCCGGAAGTCACAGCGCTGATATGAGTCAAGAGCAAGCCCACAAAGAACACGCCAGCTTGCCACCTTGTGTAATGAACACGAAGAACGTAAGATAAAAACTGTTAGTACTAAACACCACGAGGAGAAACACCTTCTTATGACTATTTCTGAGCTCGCAGAACGCGCACCCATCATCGTCCTCTCCAAGAAGGCATGCGTGCAGTGCAATATGAGCAAGAAGCTTCTAACCGGCAAACTAGGCGAACCCGCCAAGGGCACCTGGGTTACCGCAATGATTGACGAAGACCCCGACCTGTACGCCGAGGTAGCCGAGAACTACCCAGACGCGAAAGCCGCACCCGTCATCCTGCTCCCCGGTCAGACCCTAGAGGAATACGAAGCTCTAGTACCCGGCGCGGCAAAATACAACAAAACAACCGACACTGTTTACTTCACAGGCTTCGTACACGCGCTACTGAACCACGCGGCTGAAAAGGTAGCCTCCTAGCCAGTAAACAGAACAGCTAAAATAAAGGGAGCCCCGAGTACTATCAAAAAATACTCGGGGCTCCCTCGTCACCAGCCCACATAAAGGAACACCATGCGGTACAGCCCAGAACTCATCCAAAAAATACGAGAAGCACACGACATCCTCGACCTGTTTGAAGCCAAAACGCACACGCCCGTACAAAAAGCAGGCATCAGCTACAAAGCGCTCTGCCCATTCCACACCGAAAAAACACCATCCTGCCACATCACACCATCAGCAGGGTGGTATCACTGCTTCGGGTGCGGCGAAAAAGGTGACGTGTTCAGCCTCATCATGCACACCGACAGCCTCACCTTCACCGAAGCAGTAGAATACCTGGCAGAAACAGCAGAACCTCCCATCGACCTGCCAAAGGATGAGAAACACACAGGCGGCACCATCACAAACCGCCGACTCAAAGAAATCACCAAAGCAACCTGGGACTTCTACCAATCGAACTACCGCAACCTCCCCGACACGCACCCTGCTAAACAGCAAATCATTCAACGCAACCTCAACCCTAACCAACCACACTACGGTTACGCCCCAGCCGGGAACGCCCTCACCAACTACCTCACCAAAACATACACCCGCGAAGAACTAGCCCTCGCAGGCGTATGCTCACAGAACGACAAAGGCGCACTCTACGATTTTTGGCGCAATCGACTCATGTTCGCTATCACCGACATGCAAGGCGCACCAGTATCCTTCACCGGACGCGCACTCGACCCCGAAGACACACGCAAATACGTGAATGGCAGGGCAACCCCAATCTTTGAAAAAGAAAAAGTACTCTACAACCCCAACATCCCAGAAGCCACCAAAACAACCAGAGAACAACAAAACTGCTACCTCGTTGAAGGGCAATTCGACGTCATCTCCCTCTACGACCACGGCTACCGCAACGTCTACGCAACCAGCGGCACCGCAATCACCCACAAACACATCCAAACCCTGCAACGCCTCACAGGAGAAGCAGGCGCAATCATCTACATACTCGACAGCGATAGCGCAGGACAAAAAGCCGCCGCTACCGCCTGGTACACCGCACCCGAAATCCAAGCACAATCCTGGGCAGTACCACTCCCCGAAGGCAACGACCCCTGCGACTACCTCAAAAACCACGGCACCACCCAATTCGCCCAACACATCAACACCCACATCACCCCGCTCACCATAACTGCCCTCAACACCTACGCCGCAAAATACAACCCCACCGCACTCCAAACACAAAACGCCTTCCTCACCGAAGCCGCAAAAATGTACAAAACAGCAACAACCCCCGCCGTACAAAAACTCATCATCGACTACACCGCACAACTCACACAACTCACCACCCCACAAGTACACCGCACCCTCACCAACACCCAAACCAAGAGCCGCCCCACCCCACGACAAGAACAACACACCGGAGAAAACCGCACAACAATCACCCACCAATGGGCAACCATAGAAGACGAATACACCTACAACGCCACCCAACAACTCCTCGCTAACGGAGACAAAAAATATCTAGCGGCAAAAAAGCTCCTACACCTCGCCCTCTACTACGGACAATCCCACCTACTCGTACAACCACACGTCTGGGAACAACTACCACCCATCATCCACCACCTCTACAACGAAGCCTCAACACTACACCAGCAAAACAAAACCTGGCACCCAGACAACTTCACAAACCCACCCCTAGCCGACCTGCTCATCACCCCAACACAAGCCGACAACACGGCGCTAACCCCTGAGCAAGCCGCACGAGAGTTCAACACAACCTTACGCATACTAACCCGCCTTAACCGGCGAAAAACCCGCACATAACCCACAAGTGGGCGGCGGCACCAGAACTTACTGGTGCCGCCGCCCACTTTTTATGCGTCCCGCTATAAACACAACAGATAAACCCGTACACATAAGGTGAAACCGTGAATCGAGACGCTTTAAATCACCAACGCGAAGAAGGTGAGGAAACTACAACCGGCAGTGGTAACTCCACCAGCAGTAGCAGTAGTTCCAGTAACGAATTATTTAACGCAATAGCCGCTTTAATCTTTAAAGCGGCTTTCTGGCTTGCCGTCCTAGCACTCGTTATCCTGTGCATCCCCGGCATCATCGCCATCGTCATTATCGCAAGCTGGTCGTACTTCTACCTCACACGCCAGAAAATGATGCGCCCCACCGAGGTACTCCTCTACATGGGAGGGACAGGTCTTATAGGTATCATTCTCTGGTTCGCCCTCGACGCGCCACAAAAATTCAGGACAGCTTTCCAGAACCTCACCCAAAAGCCAGGCAAATACCTCACAGCTGACGGCTTCCCCGAGCTCATCCTTAACTTTAGTACACCCTTCACCATTGGAGGGATTATTTTAGGTGCCGCTATCGGGCTCCTCATCAGCGTAAATATTTATTACACGTACAACCGCTTTGACGAAATTAAACACATCCCTGACCACTGGATGCACATCAGCGTCTTCAAATACCGCCTCACCCCATTCCAGAGGCGCAAGCGCAACAAAACCGTCGAAGCCATCGAATCCGGCGCGAACTTCATCCTGCCCGGCGAAAAAGGTAAACAACCCGGCGTAGCGTTAGGCATCAACGAAGACACAGGCGAAGCCGTCTACTTCACAACACGAGAAATCAACCGAAGCATGGTAAGCCTCGGAGAACCCGGCTCAGGTAAAACCATCGGCGCAGAAAGCGAAATCCGAGCCAACACAAAACTCGGCATCTCCAGCATCGTCATCAACATGAAAGCCGACATTAACCTCGCCCGCAAACTCGCGAACTACGCCTACGAAGAAGACTTCAACTTCTACCACTTCACACGCGGAAACCCCTACACCGGCAAATACGAAAACGCCTACAACCCCAACGGGCGCGCATACTTCGACCCGTTCGCCGGGCTGAGCGTCGCTGAAAAAATCGACATCGGCATCAAATTCCAGGCTTACGACCGCGCCAGCGAAAAATACAAGAACGACGTGTGGGCGACCCTCCAAACCGTGCTAGTTGCCCTCGATAAGGTAGAAAAAGCGCTGGATGCTCTCAAAACTACCAACCCTAAAGAACACGACCTCATCGTTCAAGAAATCGAAGACGGCGGACTCGAATGGTACAACGGAGAGTTCCGCCGATGCTACGGCGCGCTCATGCACCCTGAAGTGCTACTCAACCACCTACCCGCAGGCAACTCAGCCGCCGCCGACCTGCGCCGCCGCATCCACGACCCCGAAGTTAAAGGCTCCTGGGGAACCCTACGCGGCAACTTCGGAATCATCCTAAACTCAGAGTTCGGCAAATGGGTAGGGCTCCCACAAAACGGTGAACCCTACATCGACTTCCACGCCGTAGCAGACCCCGCATCTGACCCTTCCATTGTACTGTTCGACTTCAACGCAGACTCAGAAGCGGAAGTCAGCGCTGGCTTTGGCAAAATGCTCACCGGCGTACTCACCACAATGTCAGCACACAGGCGAAGCGAAGACGGCAAATCACAAAACCTCATTGAAATCTTCTTTGACGAGTTCCAAGCAATCCCGCTCGAATTCGTAGAAGGTCTTGTCGAAAAAGCACGTAGCTCAAACGTCGGCGTGTGCCTCGGACAGCAGAACCTCGACCAGCTACGCAAATACAACGACGAAACAGCTGTCCGGAGCCTCCTCGTGAACGTCGGAACCATCGTCGCGCGAAGCGGCATGAAAGGCGGCGGTAGCGCAGAATACCTCGCTTCATTGGCTGGAACTAAAGAAGTAGAAAAATACAAAGTCGACGCTAAACGCGACCGCGTATGGTGGAAAAACCTCATCCAATGGGACGACATCCGCCGCTACTACAAATCCTCCGAAACCGTCCGCGTACCCAACATCAACGCCGAAGACATCATCAACCTGCGCATCCCACACCCCGAAGATGGTGACTACTACGCAGAGTCAATGGTTATCCGCAAAAGCGCCCACTACAACAAGAAAACCAAAAAGACAGAACAACGATACGGTGGCACTAAAGTTCACGTCGTCCTACCCCGCCAGGTACTCGAAAAACTTCCCCCCGTACCAGAACACCCGGTACACCCCAAAACAACCTCTATACCCCCATCACGCCCCGCACACCTACGAAAGAAACAGGAAACACCCACAGACAACATCCTGCAACGCACCAAAAAACCCGAAAAAGCAGTCACCAAAACAACAACCCCAACAAAACCAGAACCGCAAGTACAAAGAAAAGCAACCCCACCCCAAAACCCCTACGCGCAAAACCTGACACCCCAACGCGCTATACCGAAACCGACACCCAAAAAACAGCCACCACAAGAAAAACCCGAAGGAGCACCACCACCCCAAAAAACAGCGAAAAAACCACCCCGGAAAAAGCCACGCATCACACAAGCACCAGCACCAAAACCAGCTGAACGCCCACGCCCGCAACCCATCCAACTAACAGTTAGCGGCGCAATAGCCGAAAGCGTGGAAAACCGACGAACCACCCAAACCACTAAGGAAACACCCAATGGCGATTAACCTCAAGAAAAACGACAAACAGCAGGTGAAACCAATCCCTGCAGTAGACCAACCCATCTCCATTAACTCCTCCAAAAAAGGGCTTTACGCCCGAAACCGCACAACCGGGGAGCTCGTCCCACTCGGCAAACCCGTATTCCGAAATAGGAAAAACCACCTCCTCGCCGGAAAATGGTCACTCTACGGGCTCGCCATACTCGTCATCATCGCACTCGTGGGACACACCTTCCTCTACCTCACAACACCCAAACCACCCACAAAAGAAGAAATTCAAAGCTACGCACGAGAAGCTGTAGGAGTCACCGGGTACAACAAAGAGGCAGGTGCAGAAATCGCTACCGGGTATGTCAAAGCATACCTGTCGTTGAAAACCGACGAGACTGCTGAGAAACAGCTCGCCATGTATCTCACAGGCGACGCGCTATCCAGTAGCGACCTGAACCTCGGCTCAGCAAACATTCGCTCCTATACTAGCAACGCGGCACAGCAGGTAGTCGGCACCCCGCAGGTCACCCGCATCACCATGCATAAGAACCCTGCTCTCGCAACTTACCGCGTTACCGCACTGGTTAAACCCTCCGCAACCGGAACTGGAACCAGCATCAAAGATGCTTCCAAGAATAACACCAACCAAGCCAGCGAGCTCAAGCAAATCACAATGGCTGTAACCGTGGCGTTCAACGAAAGCAACAGCACCTACTATATTGCAACCCCGCACCCGGCTATCCTGCCTTCCCCAATCATGGGCAAGTCAAGCACTCTCATCCCTTCTACCTCCGTCACCGGAACTAAAATCCAGAACACGGCAGATACCGACAGCGTCATCAATGGCTTCTTCAAGGCATACGTGACCGCTACACCGGAAAAGCGTGGCGACCTCGCCCAGTACGTTCTGGACACAAAAACTCTCACCCTCGCTAACGCAGGTCTGGGAGGCAAATTCACCATCAACACAAACGACATCAGCTACGAACTGTACCGCCAGGAAGATGGAACACTCATTGCAAAGGTAAACCTCACCCTTGTCGATGAACTAGGAGGCTCCACCGACAGCGACACTAGCGAAAGTACTAAGCAGAGCATCACATACCCTGTTACCTACCAGGTAACCCTGGCAAAGCAAGACAATGGCAAGTACCTCGTTACTGACCTGATGCCTGATACTTACAACGCAAACACTACTGAACTGGTAAGCAACTAACACATATTCCACTTATTGTGACGCAAAACAACTCTGATATACACAGAATGTTGCTCGCAATATAAAACAGAAACCGGAGAAACATCTTTATGATTACCCCCATCGCTCTCCTAGCGGCTATTAACCTGAAATCAACAATCTTCTGGGTCATTAACATTGCCGCCCTCGCCGCACTAGTCGGCGTTATCTGGAAGGCAGTTAAGAACTCCTCCATCAAGGACGCAATCACCCCGCTGGTAATTATTATCATCGTCGCAATTGTGCTCCAGGTAGCAAACGAGGCGCTAACACCTAACTCGTCTATCGGTCAGACCGGCAGTGATTTTGTGAAGACAACAGTTAATGACGCAAAGAACGGCGTTTCATAACGCATTAGCCGCGTAGCGCAACATATGGAAACCCCCTACCAGCCCCAAACAAGGCACGTAGGGGGTTTCCCCACTCCCCGAACACCGTTGCTATACGTAAAACAGACAAAGAACCAACCCACTATTCGTACACGGAAGAAGCACCGCTAAGCATGGCAAACATCCCATTTAACCCGCTCAACAAACTACCCGGCGACAAGAAAAATGCTCGCGCCGAAATCAACGGAACCCCACGCGCACTCAACCTACCTCAAAAAGCAATCGTGAACAACATTGCGTTCTCAGAAACCGAAGCGTGGGCGTTCTACTCCATGAGTAGCACACAATTCGACTTTGAATCCATCGACACCAAAGCACTACTCATCCACCAAGCCAGCGAAGCATACGCCGCCATCCTCAACCTCGGCGGAAACGGTAGCCCCGTACACATCATGCCCTTCACGCTACCCTCCTACGCAGACCCGAACGCTTTCCTTGCAACCTCCTACAACCACGCCCAAGCTCTCAGCAATCCCATGTATGACGAGATTATGAAGATACAGGCAGAGGTCATCAAAGACGCGCGCGTACCCCAACAAAACTCGTACATCGGTGTGATGCTAGGCGACAGGAAGACGTTCCAGCAAACCTCCCGAACCGAAGATATTGCTGAGGTAGAAGAAACACCCGATGAAGCGTTCGAGCTTTTCAAAGAAGGCATCGTGGAAGGACAAGAAGAAATCCTCCAAATGCTTCAGCTCATGCTCGGCGCGCAGACCGAACACGTCTCCGCCCTAGAAGAAGCAAACGCTAAAGCACGCGAAGCAACCATCCGCCGCGCCCTCTCCTACAGTGCTCTCTCCTGTAAACCTGTCACCAGCGAAGAGCTGATGCTCATCACTAAGACAATGCTCCACCCAGCCGCCGTCGGCGTACCACCCATCGAGATTGACACGCACAACCGCATCGGCTCCCAAGAGCTCGCCTACGAGTACGTCCACCTGATAGACAATAGCCACAACAAATGCCTCGCTATCACCCAAGAATACGAAGGTGGAAGCGAAAAAATGTACGTCGCAACATTCACTATTACACAGCTACCCGAAGTGCTCGAATTTCCGCAAATGACACCATTCTCGGAAGTAGTGAACTACGCCCTGCCGCAGGCACGCATCTTCGCGAAGCTCAGCATCGCGCCCGCCGCGCTCATGAAAGAAGCCTTCGGTCACAAGAAAATTGAGCACATTAACGAAGCACGCGAAACCGAAAAGAGCGACGAGACAATCCAACAATACGGGCACAGCACCATTGACGACCTGCAACGCATCCACCAGCGAACCCTCGCCCTCGAAGCGGAAAACGACCGCATCGGCACACCCTGGGTAGTTGGAACAATCCACATCACCGTAGCCGCCGAAAAATACGAAGACCTGGAACGCGCCTACGAAACACTCAGGCAAGAATGCCGCAACCAAAACATCACACTCGGCTGGACACGCTACAACCAGGTAGAACTATTCCTCTCCGGAATACCCGGAGCAGGCACACTAGTGCGCGGCAAACACAACGCACACGCACTCACACAAGCCTTCACAGGCTACCTGGGAATCAACTTCACAGCCGCCATCGGAGACGACATCAACCCCAACGCGCTCGCAAACAGCACAGCCCCACGCATCTAACACCCACAAACCCACACGAAAGGGGGAACCCCCAATATGGCAGGCAAAAACGGCGGCAAAGGCGGAGGAATCGGCTCACAGGTCGTAGTAGTAATCCTCGCCCTCCTAGTCGTAGTACTACTCATCGGCTACCCGATGCTTAAAACCGGCAATATGAACCCGATAAGTTCCATGAATTACTGGTTTCAAACCATCGGCGTGCAGGCGAAAGACTGCGCTGTAGGAGCCGTACAAAACGACAGAGAATGTAAATTCTCACCTAGCGCAGACGGCGTAAGCGGAGCAAGCGGAAACGGTAAGCTCACGGGCACCTCACAACCCGACAAACCAGCAACCAAAACCGAAGAAGCCAAAACCGCTTACCTTAAAGCTCTGGAAAACCTGAAAGTCAGCAACGCTGAAGAAGCCGAATACAAACCCGGCGAATGGAACATCTGGGCAAACACCGGCGGGAACTGCACCACCCGAGGCGACGTACTTAAAGCACAAGGCAAAAACGTTACAACCAAAGACAACGACCCTGCCTCCTGCGCCATCGCCACCGGCATCTGGGCAAGCGCCTACGACGGTAAAACCATCATCGCAACCCCAGAAAACAGCCCCAACAGCATCCGCCAAAACGTATCCGTCGACCACATCATCTCACCCGAATACGCTAACGCACACGGCGCGAAAGACTGGGATACTGCAAAGAAAGAAGCCTTCGCAAACGATAAAACCCAGCTACTTGCCGTAAGCACCGAATCAGCAAAAGCTAAAAACAACCAGAGCCCCGCAGGGTACATGCCGCAACCTAGCGAGCAGTGCCACTACAGCCAACTCTGGGTAGACACAGCAACAAAATACGACCTATCTATCACACAAGCAGACAAAGCCGCACTCCAAAAAGGGCTAGAAACCTGCACCCAATAAAACAAAAAGAGGGAAGCCGCCCACAACACTGTAGGCGGCTTCCCTCTGATATACCGTAAAGAACCCTAAATAAGACGTTAGAACCACACGCACGGAGAAGTGATGGCTAAACCAAAAACAACCCTGAGTGCAGAATCCACTCAGGAAAACCGTACAACGAGCCGCCTAAAGAAGCCAGCGGCTCTCATCGCCGCGCTCTTCGCGCTACTCCTACTCACCCTCTATATACTCACAGGTGGGGCAGGAACACAGAAAAACGTCACCATCAGCTCAGAAACAGGCGGTAAACCTGCTGTCACCATCACCGAGCGCGCCCACGCTTCCGGATTCGGAATCGCAGGCGGAGCGCAATCACTCGGCTACGGAATGAACACCAAAAACGCTTGGGACGGGGACTCGCTCTTCGCCCCTATCGTGCTCCCCACTAAAGATAACCGTGTCTTCACGCTCAAAGAAGCCGCAGGCGCGACACTAGGCTTCGTAAATTATGAAGGTGAGGGAGAAGGTAACGAGGGTGTAGTTACCACTGACCCTGACCGCATGGAGGGTGCGCCTAAAACCATCAGCAAAGACTCCGAAAAGCTGACCAAACAGCGCTCCTTTGAAACCATTGCAACCGGCGGTTTTATCACCATGATAGCCGACAGCATCAATGGTTTAACGGGTCTAGGGTACAACCTTACTGACGCAACTCTTAAAGCCGCCTACAACCCGCACACTGTTTGTTCCGACCCGAACGACCCAGACTGCGTTTTCAATGTCACTAAAATCATGGCTGGCGACGGCAAAGGCACCGATAAGGGCGTTATAGGCAACGTCTTCACTTACTTCTACCTGCCCTTTGTCGGGCTTATCTCCTCTATCGTGCTCCTGCGAGCGCTCATTCAGCACGGCTTGAAGCAACAGAACTGGAAGGAAGTCGGCTCGACCGCCATCTACGTTCTCGTTGCAGGCATCACAGGTCTGGGGCTCCTCATGAACGCCGGGCTAGTAGCGAGCATCCCCATTCAAGCCGCGCAGATGTTCGGTGGTGCCGCAATGAGCATCACAACAGCCGCCGGTAAAGAAGACACAGGCGCAAACGAAGACGGAACAACATCCTCCGCATCAGCTATCTGTAAATCCATTGCAAGCAACACCAGCACAACGGAAGATACCGTCCTCTCCATTAACTCCATGAGTTGCACCATCTGGCGTGTCATTAGGCTCGACCCGTATGCCCGCGCACAGTTCGGTCGTCCCTTCGCTAAACTGGATGTGAAAGACCCCAACATCGCAGAAATCATCAAAAAAGCTGAAGTCGACCCGAACACGTTCTGCGTGCCTCTCAAAGTAGAGGGAAAACCGGAAGACTGGAAGAACAAGACTCTGCACCTGAAAAGCGGCGCGAACAAAGTATGTAACCTCGCCGCCTACCAGCTGTACCTCAAAACCGACGCACAAATCGGCTCCGAAGAGAACAAGAAATCACACGGCGTAGACCCGCGCTGGTACAACCTCATTGCCGTAGTACACGCCGACGACAGCCTCTGGGACGCGTGGTCATACAACTGGTCATCCGCTCTCATGCGTTTCATGGTGACCACAATCGCTATGCTCTCCTTCATCCCCATCGCGCTACTCATCCTCACCTTCGCAATCCTGGCGCTCCTCCAGATGCTAGTTATTGCGTTCATGATGATGCTCCTCCCCATCATCATGCTCATCGCTTTGGATAAGGAAACAGGACGACGCTACGCCAAAGCATACTTCTCCGTTATGCTCGGCGCAATCGTCAGCTACGTCGTCTACGCAACCCTACTCGCCGTAGGACTCATCCTCCTATCCTCAATCATTGACACAGTACCCGACCTGTCAATGGTCATGCTGTTCAACCTCATCCTCGCCGTAGCAATGTTCGTGATGCGTAAGCAAATCTTCGGCTTTGCACACCGAATCAACCCGCTCAGCAACAACTCTGTCGGCGGCAAGATTAACAACCTGCTCAACCGCGACATGCCGCTCAGCTCCCTGCAAAGCGGCACAGTCGGCGCGCTCTCCGGCGCGAACATTGCCGCCGCTTGGCGTAACCGCAACACCGTTGTAGACCCCGAAACCGGCAAACGCGCTGGCTTCCTCAGTACCGTCTCTAAGAATATGCGCGAAGCAGGTAAGATAGCCGCCGAGAACGACATCCTCACCCGTAACCCGAACGGCATCCGTGCAACCTCTATCCGCACCCGTCAGAAGATGGACATGGCTAGGGCGCAGGAGCTTCAGCGCCTCGAAGCCGCTAAGCAAGCCGAGATGGAAAACGTCCGCTCCGACCTGGACAACGCACAGAAAACCGTCGACTACGGTGAAGGTCAAATCAACACTCAGGCTAACGTTGCCCGCACAGCTGTTGATAACGCTAACCGCTCCGCTCACACGGCGCGTAGCATCGTAGAAAGCGTAAACCGTGTTGTACTCGAGTTTGCTACCGCCGGTACACCCGAGGAACGTGTCGGACGTATTGCCTTCGCTAATATGTTTAACGCTGAGCAGTCCATGAAAGCCGCCCTCCATCAGGAACGCCTCGCACAAGCTACAGGTGACCTGGAAGGCGTAGAAGCGGCACAGGTAGCTTACCGTGAGGCACGCGCCTACAAGCGTGAACAAGAGCTTATGGTTACACCTATTGAGCGCACCCACTTCGGTAACGAGCTTGACCGCATGTTCCAAGCCGACCCGCTCCTAGCAATGGACAAGGCAGGTGTTGATACGCAGTTCCGTATCGCACGTGAGCAAGACCTGCAAGCTGTCGAAGCTGAAATGGCAACCTACCGTGCCGCCGCGAAGACGAACCAGTCCCTCGTCGGTCTTGCTGAGAAGGAGCACCAGCTTAAAGCTGTCCAGTTCGCACACGACGCACGCCGTGCCGCCGCTAACACGCCCGAAATTAAGAAGCTCCCCGCTAACGAAGCTACCGCGTACCTCGACACTGTTGAACAGGAAGCGCTTAACGCATACCTTGAGAAGAACGAACCCGCCGTTAAGGATGAAACGGTTCTGCCTAAGCCTAACCTTGACCGCCTCGAGCTCCCCATCGCGGGTCTTGACCCTGCCGTGCGCCTACACCAGGAAGAAATAAACGCACGCCTTGATGAGGAAAAGCGCCGCCAACAGGACGAGGAACAGAGCGAACCACCATTCCAGACACCTCCATTTGACGACGAGCAATGGGAAGAAGAAACCCCATTCCAAACGCCACCTACACCCATTAAACCGCCCATTGACCAGCCACCAACATCAGAGCCTAACCCCACCCACTATGAGGAGGAGCAAACCCTAGACCCAACACCCAGCCCGCGTCCCACCGACCAAACGCTAGACCCGAAACCGCTCCCAACCGACCCAACACCAGAGCCTAGCGTAGAACCTATACGCGACACCGAACCCCAGCCCGTACAACAACCTATCAGTGAGCCCACACCTACGCCGGTGCCTGTAACTGAACAGCCTAAACCTGTTCAACCCCAACAGCCCGTAGTAGAACCCACAAACCAGCCGGGCAAACCGCTCACGGCTGAGGAAACACCATTCGGCAAGCCACAAGAGCCGGTTCAGCCAGCACCTGCGGTAGCACCTACCACACGTGAGCAACCGAAACCGGAACCTAAAGCTGACCCGAAACCGGCAACACCCCCAACCCCTAAGAAAGAAACCCCTAAACCAAAACCCACCCCAGCCGAAAAACCAAAAACACCGAAACTCAAGAAACCGGAGGCACCACAACAGAAAGTAAACCCAGTACCCCCAAGTACACCGCCTGTAAAGCCACAGGATGCCCCTAAAACGGCTCCAACAGCTGAACCTGCATCGAAACCCGTAACCCCCAGCGCAAAGCCCTCACAACCCCAGGAGCCGCAACCCAAGAAAAACACCCCGAACCCCAACAACAACACAACCCAGAACAACCCACTACCCAAGAAAGAAACCCCCACCGAAAAACCACGATTCTTCAAAACCCCAACACAACCAATAAACCCGAAACCCCAAACACCACCCATTAATGAGAAGCCAAGGAGGGTAGACTAACCCGTGGATGAAAACTCAACACAGCAAACCCAGCCCGAGAAGACGACCGCAACCCAAAAAGCGGCTAAAGCGGTAGAGACTACCCAAAAAGCCGCTAAAACAGCGAAAAACGTGAGTGCCGCCGCATCCGCAACAGCATCAACACTCACAAACCCGCTCACCTGGATAATCCTCGCAATAGTTGCAGTATTCCTCATCCTCATCGTAACGGGCATCCCTACAGCCCAAGTATGGGGAAAGAATGACAACGCCGACGGTTGCTACGCCATCGGTCAGAACAGCGGCAAAAGCAAATCCGGACTCAAACACAGCGAAAACCGTGAAGAGAACGTCCAAAACGTCGGAACATGGCTAAGCTCCACAAGCTTCGGCGGCAGGTGGGGCAACAAACCGCTCACCACTAAGATGATAGCCGGAATGATGGGCAGTTTCGGTCAAGAATCAGGCTTCAACTCACACCTCACCCAGGAAGGCTCCGGACTAAACGACAAAATGTCGAACGACGAAATCCTAGCCTTGGGTAACGTGTACGGAAAAGCCATCGGCTTCGCCCAATGGGACGGTGTACGTCGAACAGACCTCGCAAAATACGCGAAAGCAAACAACTCCCACTGGAGTGACCTCGGCACACAAATGGACTTCCTGAAAGAAGAAATGGAAAGTGCCAACGGTAACGTGCTACTCGACAACGGGTACACCGACGACTCAAAGAGCGTAGCAGAGCTCGTCACCATCTTTAGTAGCAAATTCGAGCGCCCAGGCGTTCCTAACCTGCCCCGACGAATCGCCTTCGGAGAAGACTTCGCAAAGAACTTCAAACCCGGCATGAAATCCAGTGGAAGCACCTCTCTATCCAAGAGCGGCGGCTCCTGCTTCTTGGGTGGTTCTAGCGCTGACATGTCCGGCATCGTAGAACTCGCGAAAAGCATCGCCTGGGACTCCAACAAACCCGACGAAGCCAAAAAAATCCCCGTATCACCATCCGACCCGGACGGTGTAGAAAACGCTAAACCCGCATACAAAGAAGCAAAGAAAAAAGCTGAAGAGGTCGGCGGCAAAGACACCCACACCGAACGCCCCGGTGCAGAAGCTCTTTACGCTTCCTGTGACCGTTTCGTAGCAACTGTCGTTAAAAATACGGTAGACCCGAAAGTGCCGTGGGGGGCAACAGGTCAGCAGGCGGAGTACTACGCCGGGTCTTCGGATTGGAAAGACGTTACAGGCAAGCGTAGTGACCTGCAACCCGGCGACATCCTCATTGCTGGAGGACCCGGTGGCACCGCCGGACACACCGCTGTCTTTATTGGCGACCATGACGGTAAACCCTCTGTAGCACAGGGCTCCTGGCGTAACGAAGTCGGTGCTATCTACCCCGTTGAGCACCGCTGGTCAGAAGACCTAACCGACCTTATCGGACAGAAATACAAGGTCTACCGATATGTAGGAAGCAACGCTGGAACCCCCACGGACAAGACGAAGTAGTAGGCAAAATAAACGCCGAGCAGATAAGATGGAGCTATGGCTACAAATAATAACAACCATGACGACAAGCTCACTGATAACCCTTATGTTCGCCGTCTTCGTCGCCCAGAAAGTCCTCGGGCTATAACCCAGCCCGAGGACACGGGGGAGACATCACCACAGGAGCCGGAAAAGAAAACGGGAAAGGTGAGCCGTAGGCAAGCTATCCTCGGCGTACTAGGCTTAGGAGCCGCTATTGGTATTCCAGCTCTGCTAGTGACCCGCCCCTGGGAAGCAACCGTACAGACACAGACAGATGCGCCGCTCACCTTCGACCTGACCGACGAAGATAAAGCCGCTATCACAGAGTTTATTAACTCCTTTATGAAGTCTGCCGCTAACTTCGGTGTTCAAACAGACTTAGTGACACCAGCAACTATTAGGAATATCCGGTATCTGGTGAAAACTAAAAATCAGGGGTATAACAAATACCTCCGAACCCGAACGGACGCTTATAAATCTGTGCGCTCAGGGATTTGGGAAGGGTCACCGCTTTTCTATAACGCCGACACTGTAGGGCGTTGGAACCGTGAATCATATCTTGAAGATGAACGGATGCCAACCTTTGAGCTGAAAGATAACCCGCGCGTCTACCCAGACCCGAGCGGAACCTACTACGTAGACGCTAACGGGACGAACCACCGGCGCGTAACCATCCAAGTTGATTTTACGACAAAGGAAACAGTCCGCGTCCAAATGGCAGACGGGGTTGGCTCTAACGGAGCCTTCGCTGTGCTAGTGAAAGAAATCCCATCTACAGTCAAAATGGACTTAATCGAATCCAACAACAGATGGTACCTATACAGCCAGAGCGGTGTAGACCAATACCTATTAGCGACGTGGGCGGAATTTAACTCCAGCCAATACGCGGACGCGCAAAATAGCGGCTTCACCAAAGAAGCGGAGATAATCCCCACCGACACGCCACCTACAACGCCTACGCCAACACCGACAGCAACATCATAAAAGAACATGTGCCGAACAGCCGCGCACGGTAATGACGAGTTACCGTGCGCGGCTCCGTCCGCCCACCCTAAAAAGAACAAGTAACACAATAATGCAACAACGCAAACCTACTATAACGCCAGGAAAACACGGTAAATAAAGGAATTTAGAAGCAGTGTAAAAAAATTCATAAACCCGCCCGCCCGAAAGACAAAAATAAACATAACCCCTAATGAATAAGCTGTGAAAATATTCAGTAGGTTGCAAACAGTAAAAAGGCACTGCACAATAAAACCATGATTGAAACCACACTTAAACCAACGCTGTATTTCCTGGTGACACCAGAAAACCCATACGCTAAGCCACGCTACACCGTGGAAGAAAGCGTACTAGACACCCTCGATAAACTCGAGGAAGACACAGCAAACCCCCTAGAAGAACTAGGGGAAGTTGCCCTCAACGAAGAAGCAGACACCCTCCGCATTACCCGCCCTTTCAGGTTAGCCGGTGAAACACAAGACACCCGCCGCCTAGAAGCAATACGGGAAATCATCGAAGACCTGCAAATCTGCGGCTACACAACACACGTAACAACACCCGACACACTCAGCACATTCCACCCTCTAACCAACCGCTAAGGAAACACATTCATGATTGAAAAGTACAACCCGCAACTCATCCCTCTCAAGCCCCTATACACCGACAAAGTCTTCTACGAGTTTGACATTAAGAAGCGCTGGGAAATCCGAATCAGCGACGGTATCTGGATTACACCAGAAAAGCTCATCAAAACAACCATGACTAAAGACGAGCTAAAAGCCAACCCCAACGCTTTAGAAGACGCAGAAGCATGGCTGGAAACCCTTGTCACAAACAAACAGGCACGCAAATCAACAAACGGAACCTCCTACGCACTCACCACCCGAGCCGTAGAAGCCTGGCACGCCAAAAACAACCTCGAACTAGAACAGAAACTCATCAACAAGAATCTGCCCGCGCGAATCTACGGCGGATACACCGAAACAGACGGCTTTCAACTCGCCCCGCTCCGTGCTGTAGCAAACCTGACACTCAAAGAAAACAGCGGCATCAAAAAGCCCCTACAAGAAGCCCTCGCAGGAATCGGCATCGTCACAACAGGACGTGACGGACGAATCGTCGTCCGCGCCGCATCACCCGAACCCGCCTTTAGCATCATGAAAGAAGTAGCTAAAGAATACGGCTCCACCGAACCCGTCCGCGTCGCATACCCAGTATTTAGGCGCGAACGAACAGACGTACCCGAAGGATTCTACTCGGGACTCATCCGCACCTACGGCGTTTTTGTTCAAGGACTCCTGCCCGCCTCACAGCGCGAAACCGTGAAAGTGCTCCTCGGTAAAGACCCAGACGAACAAGCCGCTTTCTATGTAACCCTCGCCGCTGAGGGCTTCAGTAAGTTCGATGAATCAGGCGGCGTGCCCTACGGTGCGTACCTCGCATCAGCGACACCTAACTGGATTAACGACCTGCCCACCCACACACTAGGCGCGCCTCTCGCAACATTCCAACGCAACCGTAAGCGCGCCATTAAAGAGCTACACCAAGAAACCGGCAACCTGCCAGGTCACCGTTACTCCGACGAAGAACTCGCAAACAAGATGGGGCTCCCCATCGAAGAATACCGGCGCTTCAAAGATAGTAATGAAAACTGGGTAAAGATGCGAACAATCGAAGAGCTGACCTGGAAAGACAATAACCAGGAGCGCATCAGCCACCACCTCGACCCAGCACGCAACAACGCCCGTGATACGGAAGAAGCAACCGACCTCCTCCTCGCAATCCTAGACACCGGAATCACGCTCCGCAACACCGAAACAACAGAGCAATGTCTGGAAGCTCTAGCCGAAGCAACCGGCACAACAACAACCGCACTACTTACCCTGCGGGACATCCCCGAAACCTACAAAGCAGAGCTCTACAAGAACTACCAGAAACGCCGCCAGCAAACACTCAAGAACAACCAACGCTAAAGACCTCATGAGTAACACCAACACTCTAGCTACAGCCCCTAAATACCGGCGTATGGGGCTACTAGCTCTCACCATCTGTATCGCGCTGTTTCTCATCCCCAACATAACGCTCGCCGCGCTACTAGGATTCGCACAGCAGTACGAAACAATCCAACACAGCGGAATCCTAGAAGTATCCGCCGCTACAAACGGTCAAACAGAAGCTCAGATGCCATTCCAAAACATCTACGAAGCACGGTATGCAATAATAGGTACAACCTATATTGTGTGCTGGAGCCTCCTAGCCGCTACCGCTTTCTTTTCAACCCGCCCAATAAGGAGCAAAAACCAATGACAGCAACAACCGGAAACGTAACCGAAGTAATTAACAGCCGCCCACCACTCATCCGCACCATCTCCACGCACCTACTCGCACTAGCCGTAGGCGGCGCACTCATCGGAGGCGGCTTCTACAGCGGCATTATCCCCAACAACAACACAGCAACCGCCACAGCCAGCGCACAGCCCACCCTGCAAACAGTCACCCGAACCCTAAACGGCAAAGACGCTAACACTAACAAGCTTGAAGCAACCGCCACACTCTCCAAAGTTCTACAAGCCATCGCACAGAACGCAGACCCTAACGCGCTAGGCGCAGAAGTCGCGGACGGCAACTACAGCAACGTACCCGCCGAACTCAAAGACAATGTCGTAGGCGGAGACGAAACCACACAGCAAGCAACAATGGTAGCCGTAATCTACCTAGCCGCCGGACTGGGTAACACAATGGGTGGTGCAGACAACATCAAACCCATTAGCGACCAAGCCGTCATCTCCACAGCCGACGCGCTCACCGAATACGGAATCGTCCACATCCCCCAGAACATCTACACCCGCACAAACTACCCCGTATCCGTCACAATGGTCTGGGATACAGCATCTAACAGCTGGAAGATTGACGGACACGACCTCACCATTCAAGAGCTTATCCTCGCTCTAGCAAAGGAAAACGCGGCGGCGGCAACCTCAACACCCACCGCAACAGCAACCCCATAAACAACCCATAACCATAAATGCCTCCCATGACATATAATTATGGGAGGCATTTACTATCCCACCCGTTAGAGAAGTAGGAGTAACACCTTTTGACTGTTTTCACCATCAACTCCGTGTACATTAAGAACTTCCGAACCCATAAAGAGCGCACCGACATATTCCCGGAAGGTGCCATTACCCACATTACCGGCGGTAATGGAGCCGGAAAATCCTCCATCGTAAACGCTATCCCCTGGGCGCTATTTGGTACCCGCCCAGCCGGAGTCTCTAAAAACGTCGACCTTCGCCGCGAAAACACCGATAAGCTAGAACCCACCGTAGTATCACTCACCTACACTGTGGACGGTGAAAAATACGTAGCAACCCGCACCATGAACTACAAAGGTAACGTGCAGGTAACCCTCGAACATATCGACAAAAACGGGGCACCCCGCCACGTAGCAGGCACAGCCGTTAAAGACGGCAACAGGGAAATCATGCGCTCCCTCGGCATGAGTGAAGACATCTTCAAAGCAACCATCCTGTTCCGACAAAAAGAAACAGACCACTTCATCAACTCACGCCCAGACGACCGCCGAAAAATCATCGAAGAACTCACCGGCATCACCGCAAACTCCTACGCCTTAGAAGAGTGCGGTGTACAGCGTCGCGCCATTAAACGAGAAGTCGACAACAAAACCGTCGACCATGCAGGCATCGAAGCACACAAGAAAACAGTAGAAGAGCTTGCAGGGCGCGAAGCAATCCTCTCGGAAAAACTTCTCACCATGCGCGACACATACCGCACCCTGCAAGCTCAAAAGAAAGAACAAGCCCGAGTAGTAGCCGAAGCCCGCCAGAACTACATGGCATACACAAACACCAGCACTAGGCTGGAAAACAGCGAAGAACGACTCGCAGAAACCAAAACTGATGTGGAACGCACACGCGAAGCCGCTAAAGAACTCGAAAACCGAATCACAGACAACAAGGGTGAAGCATACGACTACACCCTTGTAGAAGCTGTGTACAACGAAAAATTCAACGCACTCCAAGAAGCTAACACCCGCAAAGCACAGCTCAAAGAAACCAAAATCAACCTACACACCCAAATCACCGAAGCTGAAACCCTCACAAACAGCTCCGGCTACAAGAACATCACCGAAGCTAAGAAAGCTCACAAAGCCCTCAAACAGGAACAGTGTGAGAACCGCGAAAAAGTCAGCGACCTTACCGCGCGCCTAAACCTCATCCGAAACAGCCTCCTACCCGAAACGGAATCCGGATACAACCAAATCGCAAACCTTGACGGCACATGCCCAACCTGCCAACAGGTAATCAAAAACAAGGAGCGCGTCCTCAAACCACTCCAAGAAACCATCAACAACCTCACCCAAGAGGTAAAAGACAAACAAGAAGAGCACACACGCCTCACAGAAAGCATCACAGCCGCCGAGAACACACTCAACACGCTCACCACGGTAATTGGTGCATACGACCTGCTCAAGACCGGGAAAGCGGCTCTGAAAGAAGTAGAAGCCGACCTCAAAAAGACGCAGAAAAAAGTTGCAGACGCGGAGGCAGAACACGCCACAGCTCTCAACATCTTTAACGATGTTAAAAAGATTGAAGACCTATCCCGTGAACTTGAACGCCTAAATAGCGCCAAAGAACGCGGGGTAGCGACTATCGCGCGCCTCAATGTGGAAATCGCGAACTTGAAACAGCAACTCAAAAGCATCCCGAAGGTAACAGAACGCATGCTAAACCAGGCAGAGGAAAAGCTTGCCGAACTAGATAAGCAGATAGACCTTAACACTGAAGCAGGACACAAGATGAACACTAACCACACAAGTGTTTCAACCCAACACGCAACCCTCAAAACACAGCTCCTACAAGAACTGAAAGACGCAAAAGCCTACGAATCCCTCCTCAAAGAACAGGAAAGCAACCTTCAAGCTCAAGCAACACTTGAAGAATTTAGGCACGACGTAACAGCCGCAACAATCCCCCAACTCGCCCAGTTCGCATCAGAACTCATCACCGGCTTCACCAACGGAACAATCCTCACCATCACCATCACCGAAGACTTCAACGTACAAGCAAACTTCGGCACAGGTGAAACCCGAGAAGTCTCCCTCCTATCCGGCGGCGAACTCTCAGCCGTATCCCTCGCAATCGGCTTAGCAATGGCTAAAGTGTTCGGCGGCTCCACAAGCACCCTCATCCTAGACGAAGCGTTCACCGCATACGACCCGCGCAACATGGACGCAACCATCAAAACCATCCGAGGAGTGATGAACGCACAACAAATCATCATCATCGCCCACAACGATGCAGTGGACGCTGTAGCCGACCACAAGATTGAACTCTGATATATACAACACATAAGTAAATAACCTAGAAAACCGGCGCATCACACAACCGGCAAACGGGAAAGCAACCCAGTCCCGCAAACTACGCAAAACCGCTAGTTGGGGAACAACAAACAACAATCAGCCGCCCCGCACAATAAGCCCGGAACACGTAAGCGCACACACCAAGAAAAACTAGGTTACAAACGAAACCCGTAGGGGCGCACATGAGCAACGAAGCATGTGCGCCCCTAACCTATCCCTAAAAGATGTTAGAATATGCCTACCATTAAAAACCGACCAGATAGGCAACTAAAAATGGCTACAACAATTCTCACCATCCCCACCAGCCCGCTCGTAACCACCGTAGAAACTCTCTATGAAACAGAGCTACGTAAAGCTCAAAACCGCATCTACAACCTCAAACCCGAAACAGGCACCGGCAAAACACCCCGCGAAATCCAAGAAAGCCGCATAGAAACTCTGTGCCACAACACCAAACTCCAAACCCAAGAAGTACTACGCCTCTACACACAGAACCCAACCCTCACCCTCGAAGACACCACCCTCACCATCAAAATTGAGACAGAAACACCAGTAGGGGAACCCGACCTTTCCGACGTTCCCGTTGCCCTCGACATCCCCGGTCTGACCAACACCGATGCCGCGTCTCAACCAAAAACCTGGCGTGTAAACAGCCTGCAAGCCTGGAAGAACCTCACCGAAAACATGTGGCTCCACTGGAATCACGGGACACTCATCCTCACCACCGACGAACCTGAACGCGGCAAGAAGCTCATAACGCCCGCACCTGAAATTGAGACGTTCATCCACCAACGCATTGATGACGCGGTAAACACCGCCGTCAAATACGGCGTATCCTCCTACAAAGCAATCGACACACCAGGAGTCGCCTAATGCCCCGCAAAACCAACCCATACGGCTACACCATAGTCGAAAACGCCTACACACACCCAATAATCCGCTGGGACAACACCACCCCACACATGGAACTACCGCCCAGCGTCAAAGAAACAACCACCAGCGACGGCAGGCACCACAAAACAATCGCTCACGACGACCTTGTGAAAGAAGCCTGTAAAGAAGCCGCACGTGTAGCAGGCGTACCAGCCGACGATGTAATTAACGCGATAGCCGCATACCGAAACATTGCGGTAGCACTCATCGCGAACGGTGTAGACGTGAACCTGCTAGACATTGTAACCGTAAAACCCAACATCGACCCTAACAGGGAAGAACCCGAAAACAGTCGCGCCACTAAACGAGTCAGCACCCGCGTCACACCAAACATCTCCGGACTCATCCGCCTATCCGAAGAACGCCCCGACCTGCCCATCACCCCACAAAACTGGGTAGAACAACTCTTTGAACACGGAAGCCACATCCGCAAAACAATAGGGTGGAACTACAAAGAAGGCGACAGGCTAAAAGCCGCCGGAGAACACAAAGCACCCAAAGCACGCCGTTACACACGCACCTACGAACAAGCCCTACACGACCTCAAAACCGGGGCACCCCCACCACCGAAAAACACAACCAAAACCCAGCAACCCTGATATACCATAGTCAGGTTGGTTCACCTTAGTGGTGGAGAACTCCTTACAGGAAAGCTCCTACACAATATGCGAGGGGCGACACGGAAAAATCTGTGTCGCCCCTCGCGTGCTATATTCCTAACAGTTATCAAACCCAATCGACACGGGATAAAAATATGGGCAAAAGCTACACAACCTGGGGGAGTGTCCCCATGCACAGGGCAAGCAAGAGCAACGAGAACCCTTTTATGCGGCTCGTTGCTTCAGTCATGCTCGCATTAGTTCTCCTACTCACCCTCACACCTCTAACAGGCGGCTCAGTCGCATACGCAGATGATGGGGATAAGAAAACCGTAGAGAAACTGCAGGAAGCACAGAAAAATCTGGGAGTCACCGAAACCGGCGACAAAGGATTCTCAGAAACCCTAAAAAAGACCCGAGGGACGAACAATAAAGCGACGTTCGCCTCGGTCATTAACCGTGTCCTCACGCCCGGATACATTTACAACCACGAAAAGTCAGCCGTCGACGGGTATTACAAGGACAATAAGAAATGGTCTTGTGACGCGAACGACCCTAACCGTGGGCTCCTGACATACCACAACTGCGACGTCCCCAATTTTGTTGCAGATATGGGGCAGAACCTCTTCAAAGCAATCGCACCCGGCGGTATTCAACGCGGCGGAGCGGAATCAGCGAAACTAGACATGCCGTGGCTCGGACTGCCCACCGGCATCAAAACCGTGCCTGCAACAGCCAGCGCCCGTGTCGATAAGTACACTGCCCTCGAACTTTATGGCTACAACATCCGCTTAACCTACTACGCCGGAGAATTTGACCACATTCAGGTTCAAACACAAGCCCGACTCATGGGTAACTTCGGCGCATCCCAAACACTCGCGCTCGGTGTAAGCGTCGTATTCAACGGCATCGGAGACAGTATCGGAGCCGCCGGTAGTGCTTTCAAAGCTGAGATAGCTAAAGGTAACTACTTCGGCTCTATCGCCGCCGCTTTCAACGCGGGTGCGGAAGGCGGAGCCGCCGGTGCAATCAACACTATCCTCGACACCTCAGACGCAAACGTTATGGCGACACGCGGATACACGCGCGTCGGATTTGATAACACCCTTTACGCCGCACGAGCCGCAACAAACGCTGAGATGGAACAGGAAATCATCAACACCATCGTCGCGTCCGTTGCAGGTAAAACAGCGGAAGAAGTAAAACTCCCTGACGACCTCAAAAACCTCCAAACCACCCCCGCGCAACCTGCGGCAGGTGGCACTACCTGTATCGTCACCAACCCAGACGGTACACGCAACACCATCTCAAAACTAGCAGACGAAAACGCCTGCTCCGAAGCGGCAAAAACCGCAAACATGGAAAACCCGCACTACGAATGGGACGCAACCGACAAACCAACCGAAACACTCAAAGACTGGAAAGAACACAACAAGAGCTGGTTTGAAGCCGCCAACAAATACGGGCTAACCTGCAATATAGACGAAGACGAAGCAAAGCGAGACGAAACCCTCTCCGCTTTCTACGCCTGCGTCCCCAACGCATACACCACCGCCGTTAAAAAATACGTCAGCGAAAAGCAAGCCGACGCAGGTAAAAAACTGGCTGAGAAAGTCTCCGACCCCACCAAAATTCAAGACTTCCTCAAGAAAAACCCAGCCGCAAACTTTAACAACCCCATCAACCAGTACTACTGCTTAAACCCGGACGGCACCGACAAGCTGGATGAGAACGGTAAACCCGTCAAACTATTCACCGAGTCCGGTAGCTACAACAAATCATGCACCCCAACACGTGCCCCCATTAAGGGTGGCGTGTACGGAACTGGTGACGGCGACATGACAGACACGCGCCGTAACCTATACGACCCGTCCCTCACTAACCTGCTCTTCAACTCAGACGCGGCTATGACTGACTTCGCCAACGCGGGAATCATCTCAGCCGCCGCTATCACGCGCTTCGCAAACGCCGCCCTGAACATGGGTATGTCCCCAATCTTGCAGACCTTCGGTGTAGATAACCTCATTGCTCAGCTGATTGAGTCCTTCACGAAGAGCGTGTTCTTCCCGCTCGCCGCAACCTTCGCGTTCATCGGTACCGCCTTCATTACCTACGAAATCATTCGAGGTAAAGCAGGTGCCTTCAAAACAATCGCGAAGCTGTTCTGTGGCATCCTACTCATCTCCGCTTTAGCTTTCGCAACACTCATGAAACCCCATGAGACAATCCGTGCTGTAGACCAAAGCACCAACATTGTAGACAAAGCCATCGCGGAAGCTCTCATATCCGGCACTATCGGAGACGAAATCTGCACCGCTACCGGCGCATCTACCAGCATCAAATACAACACCAACAGGAACGACTCCGACCCTGCGACACGTATCCTCATGTGCGAAGTGTGGCGCATGAACACGCTCACACCCTGGTCATACGCGCAATGGGGAGTAGGGTACAACAAGCTCTACGCCGTAGACGCACAGCGCCCCACAACCGCTCACACGTTCACCAACACCAACAGCTCCCAAGTAGGACGCGCACCCGTCCAAATGGGAGGCGGTAAAACCGTGAACAACTGGGCGTTATACCAGTTAGACCTCATGAGTGTCGGAACCACCACAGAGGACGCGCCCGGCAAATCTGTGGGAGTAACAAACCCCAACATGTACAAAATTGTCGACCTGCAAGCCGGACTCAACAACGGTGCCGGTGCAGATTCACGCTACCTGCAAATGTGGGCTGGTAAACAGCCTACTGCGCGCGCAACAACAGCTGTTCTAGCACCAATAGCCGCGCTAGCATCAGGATTCACTGTCGGCTACTATGCGGTCTACAAGGCAGTTATCAAAGCAATCCTGCTCCTCATGCTAGTGGTACTGCCATTCATCCTGCTCCTCGCCCTGTTTGGTAGGTACAGCAAGAAGAACACGATGAAGTACGTGACGACACTATTGGGTCTTTACGCTCAGTCAGCAATCCTCACGTTCATGCTCTGCCTGCTATCCCTGCTACTCATCAACCTTACGAGTGCGGTAGACCAGTACATCTACGTATTCCTCGCACAGTTCCTCGCATCTATCATCATGCTTGTGGGAACCCGTAAGATTATGAAGAAAATCATGGGCGGCTCCGGTATCGCAGGAACCGTAAACATGACAGACAGCAAGAACATCCTCCGTAAGACAAAGGTCGGCAAACGAGCTGTCCGATTCGTTGAAGGCGCACCCGCAGAGCTGAAACACGGCTTTGTGCGCGGCTACACGGAGAACGGTCTACGAGGTGGGCTCACCGAAGCTGTTAAAACCCTCGACCCGCGCGAAGCCCTCAGCGCTACCGGACGCTCCGGTGGTGTTCAGACCATCCTCACCGCACGCAGTACAGGTCTTGAAACCGCACGCAAAGCAACCGAAGACATCGAAGGCTTCGAGGACGCAAAACGCACAGCATCCACTCTTAACCAAATTAACGCCGCCGAACACGGCGCGAAAGCCCACAGCACCTCCATCGAAAGGATGCGAAGCGCCAAAGACATCCGCAACGCCCGAAAAATTGCGGAAGCCTACAAAGAAGCCCTCGACGCAGAAACAGCAGAGGCAGAGGCAACCGTACAGCAAGAATACGCCACCCAGCAAGAACACGCCGAGCGTGCCGGAACCGAATGGGAAGCACCCACAGAGGAACAGCACAAAGAAAACGTGGCGGAAGCTCTCAGTAAACGACTCCCAGGCGAAGGCACCACACAACGCCGCCTACAAAAACTTGTCGAACACGAAAACGCACGCCAACCCGTACCCGACGAGGAACGATTCGACGTGCAAAACGACGACAGCTTCAAAGCAACCGAAAAAGCTGTGCATAAGGTCATGGGAGCCGAAAACACTAAACGCTACCGCCTGGCAGGGACAGCGCGCCGCCTCGAAAACAAACTGGGCGAACGCTTCATCAACCAGGAAGAAAACGACCGCATCAACAATGCCTTCAACAACACACTCAACAACGAAATCCCGGAGGAAGTCGAAAACGCGCTAGACAAGCCAAAACAAGAGCTACAGCTACTCTCCACAGAGGAACTGAAACTCATCCACACATGGCTCCAAGAAAACCCGCAAACCGACCCCGCCTACGCAATACTCAACAGGCAAGTCGAAAGCATCCTGCGCTATAGGAACTAGGAAGCAGGCATTTAGAGGAAACACATGAGTAAACAAGCCACGCTAACAGCCAAACCAGCTGAAGGAAACCCCTTTAACACCAAAAACCCAAAAGGTGTTAAGGGGGTGTGGTGCGCCCTAGTATCACTGTTTGCCGCACTCCTTATCGCCGTCTCTGCGGTAACCGGCACAGGGCTAGGAGCAACCAAAACACAAGACGCACACGCCCTAGACATCAGTAAATGGGTAATGTGTGACGCTTTCGGTAAAGACAGCTTCCCAGCCCGCGTCTACCAGTACGCCCAAAGTAACGATTTACAGTTCCTGGCGTTCAGCAAATCAGCCGCCACTAGTGGACGTTCAACACCCGAAAGCGGCGCTAACATGCTCCTCAAAACGGTGGGTGTAGACCTCGAGAAGAACAACCAACAGCTCATCATCGGCGGTCAATCAGCTACCGAAGGCGCTGGCTTCAATAAAGGCGCTAAGCTTAACTTTTTTGACCGTTTCGGGTTAGGTGGCTACACCTGGACAGCGTACACAGGCGAATGGAACTACCTCGTCATTGACGCTTGCTCCAACAACCCTGAGCCGAAAGACCCGAAAGCTAACCATTACTACGATACCCGCCTCGACCCCACAACAACATGGGACAGGGTTAGCTCCAGCCAAGACCCGCGCGTACAAATCTACGCAAACGGACAAGGCGCACGCTACTCCTCAGCATTAGGTACCTTTGTCGGAAACATCTTCCTCGGCGCAACCACCTGGGTAGTAGGAATCTTCCTCGCCCTACTCATCCTAAGCTTCAAGGACATCGGTCAGCTTATCGGTCTGAGCAACATCACCGTAGGAAGTAAGATAGGCGAACCAGGTGGACTCCTCGAATACTTCACCTTCAACATTTTCCTACCCTTCGGTATTCTTGTGTTCCTCACAGCGGTAGCAATTAACATCTACCCGCTTATCAGGCACAAGGGCACCTCCGTCCATAAGAAACGCCTCGCCGTATCAACCATCACGGCGCTCCTGGCTGTGCCTATCATCTGGCAGGCAACATTCCTCCTGCCGCTACCCAACCGTGTCGCCGGATTTATCCAGAGCGCCACCATTAAAACAACAGCCCAAGAGCTAAGCAACGACGGCGAATGGTGTACTACAGAAGTTGGCAACAAGAAAAACACCTACAGCACCGAAAAAGAAGGCAAAAACCCCATAGAAGCTACAGAGGACGAAATTGCCCAGCTCGTAAGCGAAAACTACGGCAATATTGTAGCCTCCCAGCTTTCCTGCAACTTCACAAAGCTGTTCGTGTTCGACCCGTGGGTCTTAGGTCAATTCGGAACCACCCCAAACCAGCTATGGGTAGAAGGTAAACCTATCCCAGAATGGGTTAAAAACGGCAAGACTATCGGAAACCACAACACCAAATGGGTAGGCGACGCGAGCGTACCTATGGGTGGCGACACCAACCTGAACAACTGGGCTTTATACCAGCTATCAACCCAAACCACCGGGCACCTACCCACCGGCTCCGAAACCAGTGGCAAAGCACGAGAAGCACAAGGTGTATCTACAGACTGGTGGCGTGTCGTAGACGCTTTCAGCAACTACGATGAAAAAGATGTAGACATCAAGGTGCCACCAGCAAGTTCCGTAACAGGCAATGTCTCTAACGGCGAATGGGCACGCCCAGCCGAAGCCGCCATGACAAGCCCCTTCGGTAACCGACCCGAAATTGGAGACGTTCACAAAGGTATCGACTTCGGAGCACAATGTGGCGCACCCATCTACGCGGCTGGTAATGGTAAGGTCGTCTTCGCACAGAAGGCAACAGACGGCGCAAACGGCGTTATCATCCAGCACGATGGTGTAGCCACCATGTACTGGCACATGCAAGATGGAAGCTTGAAAGTTTCTGTCGGTGATGAAGTTAAAGCTGGTCAGCAAATCGGCTCCAGCGGCGACACCGGCTTCGCCTTTGGGTGCCACCTGCACTTTGAGGTGCGCCCCGGCACAGACTGGGGTAACCAGGATAACGTAACCGACCCACAGGCGTGGCTTAAAGAGCGCCACATTGACCCCACAAAAGCAGGCGACGGTCTGTCACCTCACGCCGCCGCTACAGCCGCCACCAACTCCAGCTCCGCTGTAGAAATTACACGCGGAACACAGGATATGGACGCTAAGCCGCTACAGGCTTGGAACACCTGGGTTGGCGCGTCCAGTGGTACACGCGCTGGTGTAGGTATCTCGGCGTTCATTGTCTCTATCATCGCGCTGACGGTGCCGACCCTGTTCGCGCTGTTCACTATCGTGCTGACACTAATACTTCAGCTCTACATTCTGGCGTTACCTTTCGTTCTGCTCATCCTCCTGAGCGGCACAGATAAGGGTATCTATATTGCGAAGAAGTACGGCATCAATGCAGGCTGGCTGTTCCTTGTAAGGCTAATCTTCGGTCTGCTAGAAATCATGGCTATGGTGTTTGTGCTGTTCTCTTATCAGATTATGTCTGACGTGGGCTGGTGGCAGGGCATCTTTGTTCTGGCTCTACTCACCGTTGCCTTGTGGGTTATGAAAGACCGCCTCATCGCGCTCGTGAAAACCTACGGCGGAGACTTCGCCGCAAAACCCTTGCAAGCAATCGCGAATGTCACCGACACTGCAAAACGCCTCACAGGTATCGGTACAGCAACAGTAATCGGTGGTGTGGCATCCAAACAAGCAGGACACTCATTCCTTGCAGGTGCTAAAAACGCTGGTGGCGACAAGACACGCGACGCTCTTAACCGGAGCAAGCTCGGACGCACAACCCTGCGCACCGTCAGCAAAGCATCAACTCTCGTACCCAAGAAACTACTCAAAGATACAGGTCACACGGATACCATCAACGAACCTACATATGTGACATGCTCCTCCTGCGGGCGCGTCTACAAACACGGTGAAGTATTCATGTGGTTTGACCAGTACGACGAGCGAATGTACTGCCAGAACTGTAAATCACAAGGTCTTGTGCCCCGTAGCGATATGCTTGTCCCCATTAAGCACCAGGCGGACAAGAAGAAAGCTAAGCCCCGCGCTAAGCCAGCCGAAGACACCTACATGAAGCTGGCTCTACAACAGCCTGAGACGCAACGAGCGAACGTTGTAGACGAAGCGAGCGCATACCGTGCATATGACACGCTCACCTCAGCGGCGGCTGACAGCATGGCGCGACACTTCCGAACAGCGTTTGACGACAACCTTAAAACTGTTGTCTCCTACGAAATCCCCGAAGTGTTCAAGCCGTACTTCAACGTTGAGGCGTTCAATATTGCCCGCGATAACGACGACATCGAAAAGATGCGCCGACACTGGGCACTCGCAATCCACAGCTACATGGAAAAGGAGCTCGGATATAGGATTAACCGAACCCCCGAAGAGACGTTGGAAGACATTAGCCGAACCATCGACATCTACTCACCGTGGTGGAGGCTAGACCCCAACGCAAAACGAGGAAACCATCAGGAAGAATAGTGACCGGCTTATAAGGTACACTAGATAACGCCCAACCATTCAACTACAACACAAAGGAAAGAACTTATGGCTCTTTACGATGCACCTAGCATCACCATCCTGGGCAGGACTACTAAACCTGTCGAGTTTGACCAGCGCCCGGATAACACTGTCTCAGCAACCGTCTCCGTAGCCGCGAACACCCGCGCATACTCTAAGCAGGCAAACGGGCGCATGCCTTACGGCGACACTCACTACTACAGGACGAAGCTTTTTGGTGAGGATGCTGAGCGTGCTGTACGTCAGCTCAACCAGAAAGGCATTAGCGTACTAGTGCATGGCGACGTTTACCACAATGAGTTTACGCCAAAGGGCGCACCCGAAAACTTCAAGGCAACCAGTCATGAGATTCGCAACGCAACCATCGCCGTTGCCCTAGACCGCTACCAGGAAATTGCTGTAACCCGCCAGGAATCCAACAACCAGCAGTACAACAACGCCCAGCCCGCTCCCCAGCAGGCACAGGGTAACAACGGCTGGCAGAACCAGGCACAGCCGCAGTACAACCAGCAGGCTCCCCAGTACGGTCAGCCTCAGCCTCAGTACAACACCGGCGACTGGAACGCCGCACCCGCAGGTGACGAAGCACCCCCGTTCTAAACCCTTAGAACACGTGTAAACCCGTAACACAGAAACCTCTAACCTAATGCGTAGGTTAGAGGTTTCTGCTATGTCAAATATTATGGGAACATACACGCTACCAACAATACTTTTAATACTGTACCTACTCATAAAACCTGGCATATCCTACGGGTTAAAACGTTGGGATAAACATAAAGAGCAGAAAACTCTCCTCGCTAACAAATCCCTCGCAAAATCAGAATGGAAACCTTACGAGCCTAAACGCCCCGTATGGAAAGAACGCCTAAAATATGCAAACAGCGACACGCAACACGTCGCCTTCAAAATTCCCAAGCCAATCTTATGGATTCTCCCTAAACCCGTAGACGAAGATGGCAACCCCGCAGAGCGCCCAGAAACCTTCGAACTACCCACCGTGCAACGACGATGGGTGACGTTAGGTTTATACGCTCTAGGGGCTATCTGTGCCTTCTCAGCATCATTCACACCATTCCCAGGCGCAATGATGCTCATCGCTTTAGGCTTCCTCACCGTACACCTCATCGCTTCATTCCTATCCCCTAAATGGATTCTGGAGCAAAAAGCCGCCGTCCGCCGAAAACTAACCAACGGCGGCTCCGACAAACTCAGAATCCCCAAAGAAAAAGCCGAATCAGCATGGACAGTCCACGAATGGGATAAAGAAACCGGACTAGAACCCACCATCCTCACCTACAAGCTAGAAGACAGCTTCTCCCCAGGCTCCGAACAGGAACTCCTCAAATACCTCAACGCCGTCCTAACCAACACCCGAACCTACGTCCTAGACGATACAGACGGCAAAATAGCGGTAGACCAAAAAGGTGGACTACTGAGTATCCGCGCGAAACCGCCCATGCCCACAAAGGCAAGCTTTAACCCCTACTACATTTTTGCGCCCGGTATTGAAAGCGGCGTTTTCGCTATCGGTCTTGGAGACTCAGGCGGTGCCCAGCTCCCCATCGAAGAGGGAAGCGAAACGATGGTTACCGTCATCTACGTAAACGTCTCCGGCAAGGGTGAGACTTACGCCGCTAAACATGGGCTAACGATGATAGCCCCACCAACGCCAATGGTTCTCATTATGGGACCGACTGGCTCGGGTAAAGCGCAGGCTCTGACAGACAAAATTCAGCGTACAAGGTTCTTTGTTATCATTGATGGTGTTAAGCACATTGTGAAAGGCATACCTTATGACCCCGAGCACCCAGAAACCACCCAACCCGAGTGGACGAAGGGGTGCGCCTAAAAGAGCTTTACGGGCTGGCGAAAAAGTTACAAGCGCCGGTAGGGAGCTGAAAGTAGCTACCCGTAAAAAACCTAAACCGCCCAAGAAAAATACCCATATCCCAGGTCACCCTCTAGATATTGACTCGCGAATATTGACAGAGAAGACCTCCCCGGTAGCGTTCAGTATTGATATGGCGTATTCTTCCTGGGGGTATAAGAGTATCTTCATCCCCAGCATTGATAAGCATTATGGCATCTTTATTGACGGGGAGGATAAGTTCCTTAAAGAACTTGTCGAGAACATTGTGTGTAGTGACCTGGCAAGGCACGGCATCCCTGTTTGGCAGGCACCAGCCCGCATCGTGGACTGTACACCTGACGGGAAATTTAGTGCCCATAATTTCCGGCAAAAGGTAGTTTCTAACTGCTATCACGCGCATCTTCCTGGTCAGCAGGCGCAAGTTGTAGAGCACCTATGTAAGGTCGTACAGCTCATGCACAGTAAGTGTGTGAACGCAGGGTACCCCGCCCCACCAAAGCGCGTATATGACTTGTTCGTTATCTGGCTTGACGCTGACCAGGCGGAAGAACTCGCCGTACACCATGAGGAAGCGTTAGCCTATCTATTGGAGAACGCGGGAACTATGAATCTTCCGGTTATCTTCATTGTGGAAGGGGAAGCGGCACGCGCGGACACTTTCGTAAAAATGCTGACACGCGCTATCTTTATCGGTGAAGCCAATAAAGAGTACATTCACGACACAATAAACCGGCTGGTTGAGGAAACTACGGGCAACCCCGTATCCATATTGGACACGCCGCCCAGCAAATACCCGCTAGGATACGAGCCGGTATGGAGCACACGAAAGGGCACCTTCGTTCTTGCATCTATCTACACGTTGAAGCATCACGGCATCTCACTCAAGAGCCTATACCAGGAAGAAGCGAAGAACAATAACCGCCTCGTCTGGGATGATTTTCTTACCTCTCTCACTTACACGGAAGACTAACTACCACATATGAGCACACCTATTCCTGAAACATTTCAGCCTGCCCCTAAAAAGGAATACCCCACTATTGAATGGGAAGAGCTTCTAAAGCTTAACGAAAACCTCCACATTATGAAAGAAACCGAGGTTGTCACTATTGGTGATTTGGAGAATGGTGACTGGATTCTGGACGGCGACGGCTACCTGCAACCTATCCTACACTTGTTCCCTATCCATAAACCTGGTAGGCAGTTTCTTTTCAAGCTTGAAGACGGGTCGTTAGGCTTATTTGGCGACTCTCACCTTATTAAGTACACAACGGAGCTGGACGCACACATGTTCCACCAGCGCCGCCTACATGCACGCCGCGCACTGAAACAGCTCTCAAAGAAATCTGTTAAAGCGTTAGAATACCTGGCAGATAAAAGTAAGCCTGTGCTGCCGCCTACAACAGCACACGAGCTATTCATGGAAATAGCCCCGCACACCTGGGCTAAACTCGCCTGGGACGGCTCAGACGACCACCCCGGCATCATTGCGCTCCGCATGGCAATCCTTAGAACGCTAGAAGCTATCGGTGCCGTCGTTGAAGACACCATCAAGTATCAGGATTTTGCCGCCATCTTCTTCCCAGAGACACTAGACGCTACCGAAGACCCATTAGACACATCGGTAACCGAGGTAACCCCACGCTTCGACACGCGCCTAGCCGCCCAACAGCTACTGCTACTGCTTAACCCGCGAAAATACGCGCCACTATACACAGGCAAAACCCTCCCGCGCTACTGGTTCCTCAACCCAGGCAGGTACGACTACGCTGGTATCGAAATCGGGCACATTACAACCGCCCAAAAGCTTTACGAAAAATCGGTGCGTGAAGGCGGCTTAGACGGCATAGAAATCCCAAGCAAGCAACCAGCCCACCTGAAGCCCAAAACCCCGCCAGCGGGCGAAACAACCCCAAAAGATAGTGAACCAGAACCCGACACTCAAAACTAAAAATACCTACTAAACATTCACAAAACTCTAGCGCACTGGCTCCCCCAGCTGGTGTGCTAGAGTTAAGTTTGCTAAAGAAACATCCGCCACTGATTAGGAGAAAGATGCGCGCAGACATCGCCCAGCAATACTCAGACCTACAACACTGGGTTATCGGTGTGACCCTTGCCGACCCTGAAAACCACGCGCAAACACTACTCCAAAAAGTAAACCCAAAAGCAATCACAGAACCCACCCTCCTACCCGTCTACGAAGCAATTAAAAGCATCATGAACGACGGGGGAGCGCCACCAACAGGCGGCGACGTTGCCCTATGGTTACAAACTAACAACCCCGCCGGTTTCAAAATTGCTGGCGGCACACGACGCATCAACGAGCTCTCCGAAATGGGCGAGGAAGCAATCGTTGAACACAACAACATTTCCATCATTCACGAGATGCTCAACGCGGCTTCATATCAAGCCGCCATGCAGGAGCTCACCCAAAAGTTCTACGCAGGTGCAGACAAGGTGCCGCTCAACGAGCTGGAAAGCTTCACAGAGAACGCCATTCAGGAGCTCCAAAACCTGCGCGTCTCCTACACCTCCGACATTGACGAATACACACATACCGCCGCTGAGATTATGGAAGACCTCGACAAAGAGCTCGAGGACATCCGCAACGGTCAAAAAAGTTTAGGTATCCCACTACGAAACTTTCCACGCCTTAGCCAGTACATTGGCGGCTTGCAACCCGGCAACCTAACCATCGTCGCCGCGCGACCCGCCATCGGTAAAACAACCTTCTGCTGTAACATCATCGCCCCGTTATGTGAAGCAGGGCTAAGCGTCCAGTTCTTCTCCATTGAGATGGGCTCCAAAGAGATTATGAAGAACATCCTCTCGTGTCGCTACGGAATCCCACGCCCTGACTTCCATAACGGCGAAGGCTTAACTCCAGAAATGCAGGAAGTGTTCGACGCGGCTAAGCCCCGAATCTCCCACTGGAAATTCCGTGTGGTAGAAAAAGGCAACATCAACGTGATGGAGGTCAGGCAAAAAGCGAAAGAAGTAGCCGAATCCGCCGACGGGCTAGATGTAATCGTCGTAGACTATGCCCAAATTGTGAAGCCTGACAAAGACCAAGGCACCACACAGGACAACCTCGCATACGTCATTTACCAGTTGAAATTCATGGCTATGGAGCTCGGCGTTCCCGTTGTTGCAACCTGCCAGCTGGCACGCCCCACAACAAATGAGAAGGAACAGCCGCCTACGGCTTCTAGTATCCGTGGTACCGACGCTATCTTGCAGGCGGCAAACCATGTTATCGCTTTGCACCGTGAACGTAGCGAGTTCGTTGAAGTTACCGACGCTATCATCTTGAAAAACCGTTCGGGGCAGGCAGACGTAACAATCCCCATCGATACCGCCTTAAACATCTGCTTCTTCGCAGAAGACATGAACGAGGCGCTGACCCTGCAACGCCAAATCGACAGGGGAGAACCAGCCACCCACTCAACACCCGACATCTACGAAACATACTAGGATAAGGGAGAACAATGCTCGTACCCGGTCTGGACTACCAGCCCCTCGAAGAAATCACAAACCTCGACAGCCTACCCGTCGAAAGCAAAGTGAAAATCTTCAGTAGCACCTACCAGAACCACGTGTGCCCACAGGAAAAGCACCGGCAGTATTTCAAACGGTACGGCTACGGAAGAATCTATAAAACAGTGAACAGGCTCGCAGAAAAATACGTTTTCACCGAGCGGAAGCTGACAGCAACCGAACTAGCCGCTATCCTAGAAGACATATACACGTCAGGTATCATCCTTACAGACGACATCTTCGCTAAAAAGTACGCCGACTACAACGACGCTCGGAAGGAAGAATAAAACCCAATGCCACCGCGCAAGAAACCCGCCGCCCCTAAACGCCCCAGCCTTCAAGCCCTTACAGACTCCTTGGCGGCGAGCGGTATCAAAAAGACCGTAAACCCTGCGCCAGTCTACAGGCACAACGAAATCAACTACGACGCTTTAGATGCTACCGTAGAAGAGATGGTGCCAGTAGGGAAACAACGCATCCAGCGCAACACAGCCGAAGCGATAGCGAAAAACCTGGACAAGTTTAAAACCCAGGTCGTCCCGAAACTGTACATCGGCAAAGCATCCCTCCCGCGACTGCTAAAAAGCCCAAATAAGGGAGTTGCTCGGAACGCCCAGCGCGTGTTGGAAACATTAGACCGCAACCCGCAGGAACCCCAGCCGCTATTCCTCTACGAGCCTGACATCACCGTCGACTCAAACCTGCACGCCTGGGGAGCCGTCATGCGGTACGTATTCCGTGGACAAGTAGGGTACACAGAGTTCCTAAAGGTAGACGAAAGCGAACTGCTCACTAAAAACCGTTCCGGCTTCATCGAGAACCAGAAGAACGTATCTATCCTGGAAACCAGCCCAAGGGTGGTGCTCTACACATCCTCAGACGCGGACACCTACACACCCACCGAACAGGCGACCCTCTCGATGCTGTTTAGGCACTGGGCAGAGAACCGTACAGCCGTTATCGTCGTATCCCCGCGCCCATTCAACCTTTGGGTGACACGCCTGCCTACCGAGGTGCAACCTATGCTATGCACCCTATTTGAAGGTAACATCATCGAACCCGTGCGGAAACGCAAAACCAGCAAGAACGCCCTCTCCGTCCTCGACGGAATGTAATAACTAGGAGAACTGCCTTATGAAACGATACACAACCTCCCTAACAGCCAACATTGCTGACGTGTCCGCCGCATTCCGGTGGGTAGCTGATGTGAAAGCCAAAGAAATCACGCTAAGCATCGACCCCACAACCGGGACAGCTGAAATTCGACACACCAGCTCAATGGACGAGCCTACACCCGGCTACCATGAGCACCCCATCCGTAACGCCCAAATCACCGGCGAGCGCAAAGTTTCAGCACATTTACCATTCCCAGACCAGCTGAAATATGCGCTGAAATGCGCAACCCTCGCCCAAGAAGAAGAATGTACTATCACGGCAACTCTCACCGTGTCAGATACAGGCGGGACAAAGATTGAAAGTGTCCGCCTCACAGCTGGCAAGCACAACTCCTCACCGTTAGACGTTTCGACACTATCTCGCACACCTAAGCCGAAGATGGTTACTGTAGGCTCCGTACCTACGCAGAACATCAATAATGGTATCCGTGTAGCCCGCTCCATCAAGCATCGCGAAGACATTACCGGGCTTTTTGTGGTATTCAAACTTAACAACGAAACCAGCCAGCTTGAAATCCTCACCTCATCCACCATCCCCGCCAACGCGGTAGCTCTCATCTACAGCGCGCCATTCCAGGGCATGGTGACCGAAAGTGAAGACGTAGTGAACTTCAAGAACCAGCTCGCCGCTGGTCTAGCTATCCTCCCGGAAACACGTAGCTTCACAGGTGAGCATGTAGAGCTTGTTCTTGCTGATAACCTTTTCGGCTTCCGTGATACAGAAACGGGTGCCGTAGCACTCTACAGCACCCGCGCCGTAGCACCAGACGCTATCCCCACATTCCGCAAGTTCTTCACCAAGCTACGCAACTTAAAGCTAGAGCAGACCTACGAGATGAACCTCGCTGTCCTCAAAGAAGCGCTACTGACGATGGCATCTGCCAGCGCCACCAGCAACATCACACAAGCCACCCTGAACTTCCAGAAAGAAGGAGACGTACTCCTACACCTGGATACATGGACTACAGAGCTGGATGCGAAAGTCACATCTGATACCTCCGTCCCGCTTGAAGTTGTGGGCGACTACAGGACACTTATCCAGTTTGTGACAGCACGAACAAACGCGGTAGGTAACATTGGTTTCCTCCCTCAACCGTCTACAGATGAAGCGAAGAACTACGCTATTCAGACAACACCAGACGGCGCAGGAGAACTGCTAGTCGTTAGCCGATGCATCTCTGTAACACCGCTGGAACAGTAACCGCACAAGAATAAGATAAGGCACCCAGAAATGATAGACGAGCTGATTAAATATCTCCCAGCTATTACGCCTGGGTGCCTTTTCCTCATCGGTCTTTTAGGTCAGCCACCTGAATGGGTGAAACCTAAAAGACGCGCACGACGGTTATGGGCACAAACACACCTGATAGCCGCCGCAATAACCCTTATAGTAACCAGCGCTTTCACATTCCACCCCTGGTACGGAAACAACCCCACAGCTTTAACCGGCTTAGCTGTAACAATCTACATGCTCGCCCAAACGTCACAAACAGACATTGCTTTCCGTAAAGCTAGTGAAACGCACATGATGCATGCGTGGGGTTTGTTCGTCATTACAGCCTGTATCTTCCAGGAGACGGCTGTAGTAACCGCCTCTATTGCCGCGCTAGTAGCTACAGCTATCACACGCCGCTGGTGGTCAGGTGACGCTACAGCCATATGTGTAGCCCTATCATGCGCTACGCCCATCACGATACTGCACCCGGAAGCGGCTTTAGCGAACATGGCGGCTATAGGTTTCGTCATCGTCTGCGCAATCATCACGGCTATCTATAAATCCTCCAAAAAAGCTATCCGCGTCCCACTCATACCTTTTGTAATTACACCTTTCGCGCTTCTACCACTCGTCTACCTCGTCGCATAAAAACACAGCCCGCTATAGGTTTCTTAAAGCCCCACTTTAAGGAAACCAACACTATGACTGAATATATTGACGACGTAGAAGTAATCAGCAACGGCGAAGGTGACAGCACCACAGAACTTCTCCGCAAGAGCGAAAACCTCACCCCAGAAGACTGCGACAAGCTCACCCGCGCCATTAGCGCCACCTCAGAAACACTCTGGTCACTCCTACACTTCGCGCACACCACAAAAATTTATGAGCAACGAGGCTTTAAGACGTGGAAAGAATACATCTCTGAAAGCTTCCCCATCTCCCTATCAACAGCTAACTCACTCGTCACACAGGGCGCTGTTATTGAGCGAATCAGTGAAGCCGCCCCAGAAGGCGCACACGTCCACCTGACACAGGCACAAGCGCGCGACCTAAAGAAAGTACTTGAACAGGTAGCAACCCTCGTTAAAGAGCGCACAGAAGGCAAGACAGCCGAAGAAGCTGAAGAGATTATCCAGGAAATCGTAGCCGAAACCCGCGAACAGGTAAAAGCCGACAAAGAAGCACTCCAAGCACAAAAAGAAGCCGAAAAACAGCAGAAGCTGGAAGAGCAACAACAGCGGTACGAAGACGCGGCAACAGAAATCATCAGGCAAGCCGAAGAGCAGTACGCCCCAGCCGCCGAAGAATACGCCATTGAAGGCGCAGAAGGCACAGAAAGTTACGAGTACACATTCGAGGACGAAGAGGAAGACGAACCCGAATCTGAACTGAACCGTAAAGCTGTTACCCTCCGCAACCTATACACCGTCATCGGTAAGAGCGAATCTATGCCGCCTGTAGAAGAAGCCCTGGAAGTCATTCCGCAGGAGCGCGTATCCAAGACACACACGGAACTGTCTGAGCTAGAGCAAAAAGTTCACGACATCCGTGTAGCTCTAGAAGAGCGCTATGGAAGTAGTATCCTCCGCAACACCATGAGCCACTAAGCTCCCAAACGAAAGACTTACGCATTATGCCACGAATGACACTAGGCGGCGAAAAGAAACAGCCCAGCTCCCGCTACGGTTCGCTCTTCAACAAGATGGGCTCCTACGCCGAATCCGAAAGCAAACCAGAGGCACCTGAAACAGTACCGGCACCCGTTGAAGAAACGGTTCCTGTTACAACACAACCTGTAACCCCCGAGCCAGAGGCTGTAACCCCCGTTGTAGACGAAGATAACCTCAAAGCTCTACAGGCAAACCTGGAACAGCCTGCGCCCACCTCAGACGCTTACAGCTACGGTTACGACGACGGCGACGAAGAAGATTACGAGGAAGAATACGAAGACACCACACCTAATGAAGAAGAAACAGCGTATGAGGAAGAGCTTACCCCAGCCGAAGAGTCCTCTAACGTAGAAACCACGGAGCCTGAGCCGGAAAGTGTACCCGAACCTACTGCGGAAGAACCCGCAGATGTAGAACCGCGCGTAGACGCACCCGAGGACGCTGAAGAAGCACCTGATGAGGCGGACGCGCCCGTTGAGGAAGAAACAGTCGCCACTGTAGAAGAAACCGACGAGCCCACCTCAGAGGTTCCCCTGACAGGCGCAGAGGAAATTCAGGTCATTATCGACCTGTACGAAGCTATCCGAAACCTCACCCCCGAGGATAAAGAAGCCCTCAACGCCCTACTCGGAAACCACACCGACAGCACACCTGCGCAAACCATTCTGAGTATCGTAGAGGACGCGGAACGCGCCGAAGCGCTACTTAAAGCGGTAGCAGAATTAGCGACCGTGGATACGAGTAACCCGAACCGGGCTATCGCAAAATACGTAATTCTGCTCAATAAGCACACCAACACGGAACTTCAGTCCCTAAACGCAATTTTGCATGACGGGGAACCGGAAATCGTCTCCGAAGATAACCGTGACGAGGTGCTAGAAACTCTCGCTATCACATTAGCAACAACACCGCCTAACGTCTTTGGGGCGGCGCGCACTATTAGCTCTATCATCGAGTAATATAAAACCCCGTTTTTCATGGCGGGAGCCCAAAAAAGTGGGGTAACCAAAATAGTAGGTTGCCCCACTTTTTTGATACAATTAAAAGTCACTGCGAACAAAGGAAGGTGCGCCAAAATCAATGACTGAAACCACGGAACTAAGTATTAAACCCAACACATTACGACCTTACGACGTGCATGTGTGTGTTGCTGGCAGTAAGATGAGCTTCACCGCTTCTATGGCTCACAACGGTACAGGTGCCGACTTCCTTCGCGCCATATATAAGCGCGCCTACACGCCTGAGTCAATGTCCTTCAATAAAAAGGACGACGACAGGACAGTAACAGTAACTACAGACGCTACATACCTGCCCACTATGCATACCCTCGCAGAACTACTCGCTTTTTGCGGGAAATCTGTGCGCCTAACAGGTGACGTGAAACAGCTCTATTCAACCATCCCGTGGAAAGCTGTAGCATACTTCATTCCCAACGCAGACCCTAAAACTAAGGTTGAAAAAAGCCCAGCCGGTTGCTTCACCATTAAGCCGTTAGACCCTTATGGTCTGAACCAGGAGACATTCAAATACATCCGTCACTTAGGTGGCTGGAAGCTACGTGACGGCTCTACATGGGTTGTCTCCATGAACAAGCTTTTTAAGTTCATTCAAAGCAACCAACCTGGTGCGCGAGGAATCGCTATTGACCGTTCCATTGCAACGTTCCTCACCGAAGAAATCGGGGCACCGTTCACTGGGAATATATTCTCCCTTAAAGATATTCCTGTCCAGGCGCTCCATTTTGCGCAACATGACTCACGACCACAAAACAGTAAACGCGAAAAAGGTAAAACCTTAGCTGAAAGCCTCGCCGGTTACGGGTATGCTACCCTGTTCGACGTGCTCTACAATATGCCCCGCAGGTACCTTGATTTAAGTAACCCTGTAACATCTTTACGTGGGCTCGACGCAGGCGACACGGCGCACATTGTGGGTAAGGTTCAAAGCTGGTTCCGTATGCAAAGCGGCAAGGGCGCGTACTGTTCCATTAAAACCGCTGAACGTACTATTAAAGTACAGTTCTGGGGCAACACGGCATGGCGCGAAAAGAAATTCCCCGTAGGTACAGAAGTCATCGTCGGCGGCAAAGTGTCCTTCTATGGAGGCATCGGGCTATCCGGCGATTTTATGGACACCCTAGACGTATCTAGCGCCGACAACCCCTACGTCCCCATCTACAGCCAGTCGCCCTCCCGAGGAATCATGACAACTCTCGTATCTAACCTGGTGCGAGAGTCTTTGACGCGCCTCACAACAGAAGGCAACACCGGCATCAGCCAAAACGAATACTGGGCTGAGGAAACTCTACCCGACAGCATCCTCCCACTTAACGAAGCGCTCATTAAGCTCCACTTCCCCGAGAAAGAAGCAGATATTAGAGCCGCTACAGATTCTCTCGCATGGTACGAGCTTGTACTTGCACAAGTACTTCTCAAGAAAAGTGCTGAAGAGAACAAACTCACTGTCGGCGTGAAGAACGAAGGCACAAAAACAAGCTACGTAAACCAGGTTTTAGACGCGCTACCTTACACACTCACAGGCGACCAGCAGGAAGCTCTGAAAACTATCCGAGCACTTATGAGTGCCAATACGCCTATGGATGCGCTCTTATCCGCTGACGTGGGTGCTGGTAAAACTATCATCCAGATTCTAGCCGCCCTCCAAGCCGTAGATTCAGGCAGGCAGGCTGTAATTGTTGCACCCACAGATATTCTTGCACAACAGATTTTCAAAGCCGCCACAACCGCCCTGGAGGGTGTTACAGACCTGGAACCTGTCTACCTGTCCGGCTCTATGAGTAGCGCCGCTAAAGAAGCCGTACTAAAGGGTATTGAGACAGGGGAGGCACGCCTCATCATTGGGACACACACACTGCTTAACGCACCTAAATTCTATGATTTAGGGCTCGTCTGCTTCGATGAACAGCAAAAATTTGGTGTAGAACAGCGTGAACGGCTCCTCTGCATCCGGGACGACCAGAAAGCCCCCGATTTTCTTGTCGCAACCGCTACCCCTATCCCGCGCACCATTGCACAAATCGCATACGGCGAAGTGACGTTCATTAAAATGTCTGAAAAACCTGCCGGACGCAAACCCGTAGAGACAGAGTGGGTCGAAGGGAAACATGACGTTGTACTGCGCCAAAAAACCCACCACATGTGGAAAGACATCCACCACGAAATCAAGGCAGGGCACCAAATCTTCATCGTCGCACCCCTGGTAGAAGAGCGGGAAGAGCAAGACGCACCAAGCGTCAAAGCCCTAAAGGGAGCTATCGCTAAACTATTCCCCAAAGCACGCCTCGCAACCCTGCACGGCAAAATGAAAGCTAAAGAGCAGGCAGAAACAATGCGCGCCTTCCGTGATGCTGAAACAGACATCCTTATCGCTTCCACCATCGTTGAGGTCGGCGTAGACATCCCTAACGCTACACGCATCATCATCATGGGCGCGGAGCGATTAGGTGCATCCAGCCTACACCAGCTCCGAGGACGTGTAGGACGTAATGACCTGCACGCTAAATGCTGGCTTGTCAGCCCCGCCGAGACAAAGAGCGCCCAAGCACGCATGGAGGCACTCGTGAACCACGACGACGGTTTCGCTATCGCGGAAGCGGACACCGAAACACGCGGCGAAGGAGACATCCTCACCAGCGACCAGCACGGCGTAGTCAAAAACAGGTTCCTCAGACTAGGGAAACACCGACACATCATCGCGAGCGCTATTGAAGCATCAGAACGAATCCTCACCAACGAACACCACACACAACTCGCTCTGGACGACGCAAAGAAACTACTCACCGACAACGAAAGCTGAACAACGTGAGCTTAACCAAAGAAAAATTCACCCAAACCGCCGACAACACATACGAGTACTTCAACGCCATTATCGACACGCGCGGACGCTCCCATATCCAAACCATCATGCGAACCTGGAACACCAGGGACAAGAAAAAGATAGCCGTCTGGGTTACGGTACTACTATTCACGCTCACAGCCAGCACCCTGACGGACATCTACCTGCCCCACACGATACCCCTGAATATTGCGAAATGGGTGCTGTTCGGTGGAGCCGCTATCTACACCGGATTCTCCGTCGGCTACCTGACAGTGTACGCTTTTGGGCAGTGGCTCACCAAGGTAACCGGCGGACGCTGGATACCTTTGAAACAGCAACCGTGGGCAAGCTTTAAAGCGCGCCTGTGGGTCGTATCAGCTGTTCTTGTCGCAATCATGGCACGCACCATCACCTTCGGGAACGGCGACACGCTACTCTGGTCACTTGTCGGATACACATCAGTTATCCTCATGGCTCTAATATCCACATTCCTCCTCAAAACAGAGGAAGAAATCGAAGCGAAGACCTTCGGTATCCGCGACGACCGCACTAAAAACTACGACAAAGCCGTAGAAGAGTTCAAGCAGAACGTCCAAGAACGCAAAGATAAGGCACGCGCAAAAGCCGAAGCCCGCCCTAAACTCATGGATAGGCTACTAGGGGAGAAGCCCGAGGAAGAAAACCAAACCGAAAAACCTGATAAAGAGCACTAGTAACATTAGCGGTCTGCGGAACTAAAACCCGCAGACCGCTATATTTTTATGAAAGACCAACCAGATTTGAAAGACCACGCACATGGACAAAGAATCACCACCCCAAGAGCGTCACGTATGCTGGACACACGCGCTAACCCACACGCATGGCGAAACAGACGACGCGCTCATGGGTACAGCCCACGCCGCTAGTGGGTTAGCCGCTTTCGTCGCGGTTCTTGCCTTTGGCTCTACATTCTCTGCCCTTTTCATACCGGGCAACCCAACAGTGGGGCAGTACGCTCTAGCCGGTTTAGCTTTTATCGCGGGCGCACTCATCCCCGACTTTGATAACACGTCCTCTACAGCTAAATCAGCAATGGGTGTTTTTGGGGAACCTATTACGTTCATGTTCCGTGAAAGTTCCAGGCTGGTTCAGACCATTCACACCAAGCAAGACGCTAAATCGCGTGCAAAAGCTCACGACGTGGTACACCGTGGATTCTGGCACTCCCTCATTGGTGCTGTTTCATTAGGTTTAATTGTGAACCTGCTCCTGAACAACCCCATCACGAACAATATCCTTGTCCCGCTGGGATTTATTGGAATCCAGAACCTAAGCACGCTACTTGCCGCCGTCATCTGCCTAGCGTCCATGCACATTGCCGTGTCAGGTCTTAACCTGGGTGCCCTTAAAGCAATGAAAGGTGCGAAAGGTTTAAGCTCAACTATCACATTCGTGGTATCCGTAGCGGTAACGCTCCTGTTTTTCAGCACAGCGCAAGCAAACGGCTACACATGGTTAGGGTACAGCCTAGCCGCTGGAGCTATCGTTCACATCATCGGTGACGCTTTCACTAAAGCAGGTGTGCCGCTCTTTGCGCCGGTCATCCCCCGCAAAGGAAAGCTGTGGTACACGTACAGGTTCGCGACCTTTGAAGCGAAAAGCGACGCTCTTAATAGCGGCGTAATCTGGGGCAGTGTAGCTGTCATCATCATCTCACTTATAACGCTCCTTCAACACTAAGCCCTCAAGGAGGCACACTAATGAACATTTACTCTTTTACCCTTCTCTTCCTTGCTGTTATTGCCTTAGCGGTGACTCTGCGCGTCGTCCTCAAGGCGTTAGAGACTTACAGTGTTACGGAACGTAAAATCACCGTAGAACGTCAGAACATTGCATACATTCTGCGCCGCATCTACGAGAAGTACGCTGTGTTTGCCGCCGCTAACCCCGCCGACCCTATCGATGAGACGGCAAAGGTAGAGTGGGATAACCTCGACCACTTCACGAAGAACGCAGACATCCGCAAGAACGACGGTGATACCGGCATGGCTATCATCACCGTTAAGCACATTCGCGTAGCCCACAATGCTCTCTCCGAGACGGCAACCCCGCTGTACCGCCGCTGGTACGAAGAAGAAATTCAGCCGCTCTTTGAAGAGCTAGGCGAAGCCGTCACCCAGTACAACCAGACCATCGAGAACGACATTGAGCTAAACCCCGTCCTGTCACGCATCCTCAGCGTCACACCGGACAAGCTCGTGAAGTTTGACGAAGCAACCTTGGAGGAGGCACCTCATGGCGCGAACAACAGCTAACAAAGACGGCGAATATAAAGCACCCAAGCGTGCCTACTATAGGGACGCTGTAGACCCGAAAGACATCGAGAAAGAGCTCGAAGACCCTGATAAGGTTCTCTTCTCCAGTCTGAAGCGTGTGGAACGTTTTAACGCCCTACGCCGGTTCTCCAAAAAGCAGGCTGTTACCCCTAAAGCCGTCGAGTACATTAAAGAAATGATTCGCACCGGCACACCGCTCATCTACAACCGCCGCACCGGAATCATCAGCCCACCTATCTCAAAGCCCAGCGTCAAAAGCACCGGGTACAGCAACGTCACCATCGCAACCGACCTAACCGGAGCAGGTGCTTTGGAAGCCGCCGCATCCATCTACCTCGCAAACATGCAGGTAGCCATGACACGCGAAGAGCTCGAAGAAGCCGCCGAAAAGGTACGCGCTGAGCAAGAAGCAGAAGCGAAACTAGGCGACGAGCACTGGGAAAAACAAGACGAAGCCGAGATGAAGTGGTGGCTCCAAATGGAAACCAACCCCAACATCGTAAAAACCGTATCTAAAGCTAAAGCTGAGGGTACTTCCTACCAGAAAGAGCGGTAAGCCGTGGATACAGTCAAAAACCTACTAGTAGCCGCCGTAGTGCTACTCATCCTCTTTGTGTTCCTTACAGGCACACCTATGGGGCAAGACTTCCTGAATAGTGCAATCGCCTGGCTTAGGAGCTTAGATTTTTTCCGCACATAACATGATATGATAGGGGTGGCAAATCAGCAGTTTCAGATAATGAATACAAAGCACGAAAAATAGGAATAATTTCGTGCTTTGTATTCATTGGGTGCATGGTATTATGCGAGTACTGAGGAACTTGCTAATGGGTTTAAGTTACAAGATGTAAGGGGAGAAGCGTGATTAAGCGTAAGTTCACTACTGTGACACAGCTTCATGAGAAGAATAACCAAGACATTATCGATTATTTCGAGAGTGCTCGCGGGACTTACGCGCAGGCTCAGCGGAAAACTTTCTACGCTATCAGAAACAGCCCGGATTTTAACAAATCTAGCTACAATACTTATCTTCAAGAAACCTATGGTGTTCTGAAACGAACAGCGAACTCCATTATTGCCGATGCGCAAGGTCAGCTCAACGCGCTAAAAGAGCTGAAGGCTTATGAACGAAAGCAATTAACCCTCAAAATCAAAACTCTAGAATCCAATATTCATGTTCTAGAGGTTGAAAAGTCCGCGCTAAAGAAAGGTTTGCCTGCCTGTCTAGGTGAGTACCGAAACCTTAAACGGAAGCTTGTCGCTCAGAAAAGTAAGCTCAATAAGCTGAAGCAAAAATCAGCAAACTTGAGCTACCAGATAGAATCTGGGCGATACAAAATCTGCTTTGGTAGCAAACGGCTCCTACAAACTGATTATCAAGCTTTTGTGGACAGACGCGACGCTCATATATCGTTTATTGGCTCGAAGAGTGAAACATCAGGTAACCAAATACTTCAATTACGGTTCAACTCGCGAAATAATCAGCTTGAACTGAGGTTGCGCAAGGATATTGGCGGGTTTAAGAACGCGAAGGATAAATACGTTTACGGTCGCGTGTACTTTAACCACCACAAGAAGTGGATTAAAGAGGCACTCCGTCAGCGCAACACCCCTTTGAGCTTCAAAATTATTAAAAAGCGTGGACGTTTCTATCTGTACTGCACCTTTGAAATTCAGATGGACAAGAGCGACTTTCAGACACGTTCCACACATGGAACCGTCGGCTTAGACTTCAACAAGAGCTTCGTGACCCTCGCGGAAACCAACCAGTACGGTCACCTAGTGAATACTCAGCTCTTGCCCTATCGTTTCAAAGCAGGAAGCAAAACCGCCACGGATTTAGAGGCTATTGCGACAGAGGTTGTGGAACGTGGGCTAATGACAGGAAAGGACATCTGCGTTGAGAACCTTAACTTCAAGACTGCAAAAGCAAGCACCCTACGTAAACAGGGGCGGAAGTACAATGAGATGCTACATTCACTTGCCTATCGACAGTTTGTGGACAAAATTGAGCAACGTGCCTACCGCCATGCGGTATCTGTAAGGCGCGTAAACCCCGCTTGGACATCGTGGTTAGCAAAACAACTCTACTGCCCAACAATGAAACTAAACACTCATGTTGGTGCCGCTTATGTGATTGCACGACGTGGACAAGGTCACAAAGATAGCGTAAAATAAACTCTCATACAGCCTTATACAGATGTAGTCACGCAAGGCAGTGGCGCATCTCCCTTTAAGGCAGTGTTCCATTAGAAGCATAAGCGATAAGTCTGGTTGCGTGGCTCTTTAGTCGAAACCAGGTGAGCCTATGTAGAGTAGGTTAGCCGTAAGACCTTGGGTTGAAAAACCCTAAAATTGACCTGGGAATAATGGGGCGCGGTTTCGCGATTTTCCTTATTCCCAGTTGCGGTGCTTTAACCATCTCAAGGAAAAGGAAATAGGTCTATGAGGAACCTCTCGTTTGCCGATTACGAAGCCCCCGTCTACTCGGTATTTAATAAGGACGGCTCCTGGTGTGCCGCCGCCGGGCACATCTCCTCAACACTGTACACGCATCTCGACATCCAAAAGAAAATCTACAACGTTCTCCCGGACGAGATGAAAGAAAGCGGCAACTTCCCGCGAGTAGCTCACCAGTACATCGTGTACCGTTTCCTTGAGATGCTAATCTACATTCAGAACCAGTACCGCGAAATCCTGAACCCTCTCATGTCTGACCTGACGGAAGCTCAGCGTCGCAACCTGAAAAACTCAGCGTCCGCTATGCGAGTTCAAGCTGTATGCAGGCAACAGCAGGAGCTGTTCCACCCGCTGACCTACGAAATCATCGAACCGTACATCACCAGCGAAGACAGCACCGCTATTGATGCTTGGATTCAGCGTATCGGAGACGATTCTGTGGCAACGTTCAACGAAATCGTGAACAACTTCAACAACACCATCGGTATTGCACCTTACACCCCGGTTCTGGATGTTGAGCCTGTAGTAGAGTCAGCAGATTATGACGACTCCCCGTTCTAAACACCCATTTACCCGTTAGGTGAACCCCGCTTTGTCAGATACGCCGTTACGAACAATCGAGCTAGTGGTAGACATTCCTCTCCCGCTAGTTCTAACAGCAAATCAGAGGCATATCCGCCCTGTTCAGGCAATCATCAGTAAAGCTTTACGCGGTATCGCTTCACAGCACGCTGAGAAGCATCTCGCACGCAACCCTGGTTTTCAGCCGTTCAGGTATTACAAGGTACACTTTGAGGTGCTGAATACCACCAAGTCAATGCGTCTAGACCCGAACAACTATGCTCCCACACTAAAGCCTCTTATTGATGGTTTTACAGGGCGCTGGTGGGACGACGACGACGCAAATCACCTGCTAGAGTATTCCTGCTCATATGGTGGTTTATGGAAAAGCCCAGCAGACGAAATCGTTAAAAGGCGACGCTTCCATATCATCATCACTGAGGCAGACCCAAGCGACTACCACACAGCCGCCGTTGAACGTCCAGAGCTAGAAGAATTAGCTAAAGCGTGGGAGGTAGACGAACACCTATCTACACCTCAACGCCGCGAAGATGGTGACTTCGACCCGAACAGTGGTGTAGCCGAATACTTCAAAATCCTACGCCGCGAAGAACGCAAAAAACTGGCGGCAAAAGAAAAACGAGCCGTAGCGAAACTAGTACCACCCGAAAACAACGACGAAGAAGAAACCGACGTTGAATACAAACTAGAGCTCGCACCCCAAACAAGTGACACGCCCACACAGGAGCCAGCCGAACTGGACTGGTAGCCAAATATAAACGGTAAGCCCCTCCTCAGCTATACATTAAGGGAAACAGTACTTTAATGTATCAGCTTGCAGGAGGGGCTCCGCTTTGTCTTCTAAAATAGTCGTCCATAACGCGACAGACGTGTTCCGACGTGAACCACACTTCTACGAATTTTTGGGTATCGCGTTCTGGAAACCCATCCCTAAAACACCGGCGCTATACACCATGATTCTACTCTTCCCGTTCTGGTTCCTGTTCGCCGCTCTAGGGGCGCTCCTGACCCCATTCAACATGCTCATGTGCGCTCTACCCGGATTCGTGTTAGCAATCATCGTGTCATGGCTTATCGCAAAATACTTCGGAACCCCTAAAGAAGTGTTCGACGGGCTAAACCTGCACCAGCACATCATTGCCCGCCACAAATGGAAACGACAGGCACGCGGCTACCTCGACGGGTACGAGTACAACCCAAACCAGATGCGCCTCTACCGCATAGATGCCATGATTCAGGTATCCCGCCGTGACGAAGAAGCACAAGAACAAGAGCAGAAACAGCTCGCAAAAACAGCCCGCGCACTCAAAAAACGTAAGAAAAGCAACCCCACGGAAGGCAAATAATGGCTCGCAATGAATACCGATACGGCATGCCGACACTCATCGGCACCAACGTGCGCGG